>Ga0315553_10001371_pt1 | contig 20291 bp, 14 predicted proteins | sample SalMarSW160140MG_FD_203099 | JGI IMG/M metagenome (GOLD analysis project Ga0315553, IMG submission 203099) | Salt marsh sediment microbial communities from the Plum Island Ecosystem LTER, Massachusetts, United States - Salt Marsh Sediment SW1601-40 ... | reverse complement strand
ACGACGCCCCATTTCCCCATAATCCCCGCGTAGGCGGCAGGGCCGATCATGAATGCGTCATTACCGAGCGCATCGTCGGTGTGCGTCGGGAATTGCATCGTCGGCCCGGCGCCCCAGAAGAAACCCGTGTCTTTATTCGTGTTGGCATAGAACATTACAAGTTGCGAATCACCGATGCCGAAGTCCTCGTCAAAACCGTTGCTGCTTGCGTTGTAACTCGGCTGCCACACCACAGGAATGCTGGGCCGAACCATGAAGTTCGACCCCTTATCATCCAGCTTGAAGGGAAACACGGGCTGGAAACTCATCGTAAGTGAGTTCTGCGAGCTGGCGCCCTCTCCTCCGGATGATCTTCCGAGCTTGAGCAGGTTTCTGAGTGGCCGTCCCGACCGGAGGTTCCGCAATCTCTTGAACAGAGGTTGCGATCCGCCCAGGTCACCCTTGTACTGGTTCCACGTGAACTTGAAATTGAGGCTCGCCAGGTCGGCACCGGGATTGTTCAGCTTGTTATTGATGTCTTCCAGACTCTCACCTTCATCCGGCCGTGCCGCACCGCCGGCAGCCGCAGCGCTCGGCGGCGACTGCGGGGAGTCAGCCTGGGCGAGGGCAAGCTTCATGTCGCCCAACGCCGAGGCTGACCTGCCCGCTTCGTGCGACCCGCGTGCGTCCGGCGCTGCCTTCAGATACAGCCTGTTTGATGGGGGCTCGGCAAAGACCGCTGTAGATAGAACGGTCAGCGCAGCCATCGTGCACACACAGAGTGTCAGCTCTTGTCTCATGTTCCGTCGCTCCTTAGCTTGCGAGTTCGAACCAAGCGTTCTCCCGGCCCTGTCTGCCTCCGCCATGTGCCCCGGCGCGATTCTGCGTCATGCATTGCCCGGCCACACTTTCAGAGTTCATCCCGATCGCCAGCCGGCCCGACCGGCGGCTTTTCAGAAACTCATCTGAGCCCGCAGGCCGCCAACGATCGCGACATCTCTGTCGCCAAACCCACCGGCCGGGTTGATCACCACCTGCAGGTCGGGCGTAACGTGCAGCCACGGCGTAACCTCGATGTTGTAGAACAACTCGACGCCTTGCTCCGAGTACAGGCCGAATTGCCTCAATCTGTCGCTCAGGTCCTGGTAGTAGTAGCCCAGGCCCACCACGTCCCTGTCACGGGTCGGTACCAGGCCTGTTCCGCTCAGGCCGATGCTGTAGAACGCCTCGGTCGGGTTGGCCCGCCCCGTGGACCAGCCGAAGCGCCCGAACACACCGATGCCCTGCGTCGGATCGTCCTTCTCGGTGTAGACGTACTGATCGAAGTTGTAGAAGAGGCACCAGTCGTCGGGACGCCTGTCGACCCCGGACCAGCGGCTCAACCGCAGCAGCCGCAGGACGGGATGGCCCAGAAGCAGACGCCGTCGCAACAGCGTGCGGGGCAGCCCGATGCGACCATCCGAGTCGAGCGCGAGCATGTCTTTCGTGCTGTACGCGAAGCCGACACGCTGGTGCCCCGTAAGCCCGAACGGCTTGACGGTGAAGTCCCACTCCTGCGCCAGGGTCATGCCTTCCGGCGAATGGAAAGCCGTGTCGAAGCCGGTGTAATTGGCGGCGGTGTTGGTATCGGCCACCGCGCTGGTGACCGACAGCCAGTCGGTGGGCAGGACGGTGACCGCCGCAGCCATGACGGTGTAGGGGGCAAACGGCAGGAGCACCGGATTGTTACGAAGCCCCAGGTTGAGAAACTGGGTCTTCTCGCTGTTGGCAAAGGCGTTAACGTCCGCGATGCGCGTGGCGTCCACCTTCCCAACGGTCAAGATCACTTGTTCCGACAGAGCCTGCACATAGAAGAACTCCGACAGCGTCGTCGCTCCCGGGTCGTTGGCTACCGGAAACAGCGCATCGGTGTTGGGCTGCATCAGCGCCCCGACCTTGGGGTTGATGCTCTGGCCGAACTGGGTTTCGCCTTTCAGGACGAACAGGCCGCCTGGCCAAAGGTTCATCCGGGCTGTGTCGAAACTCAGTTCGAGGTCCATCGACCCGGAGTAGCGGAACGCATTGTTGGTGTCCTTGCCGCCATGGGCGTTGCCCTGGATGATTTGCGTCAAGTCGAGTTTGGAGGAGATGCCGTCCTCTGCGAGTTGGGTCCGCGAGCCGCCCCAATCGCCGGTCAAGTACTCGCGCGACCAGAGACTGCCCGAATAATCCGGCAGCTTCTGTATCAGGGACGGCATTTCCTTCTTGGGTTGCTGCGTCGCAGTGGCGTCGTCCGCCGAATCTACCGTGGCAGGCTGCTCGGCATTTGCAGCGACCGACACCAGCGCCAGGATGACGGTCAGCACGCTGGCCCGTGCGGCTCGATCCCATCTGCGGTCGTATCGAGGACGTCGCGCACCGACGCTTTCGCTCTTGTGGATAGCCTCATTCATCGCGCCTGCTCCTTTATGCTCTACCGAGTCGGGTAGTTGGCCGCGATCTTGAAGTCCACCACTCGACCGTCGAACTTGAACGGCTCGCCTTTGAAGTGAGATGCGAGTTGGATCTCAGCGGATCCGCCAGGCATATCGGGGCAGCGATAGACCGTGGCCGTCGGATTGGCACCCCAATCGGGGAAGCTCCCGTCCACATCGATCGATCGACCGGGGCAGGTAAAGGTTCGCCCCTTGACGGTGACGCGCTTGGCCGGCAGGTCCTCGATCTTCGAGCGCGGGTCGGTGGTGGGATGGTAGCTCGGATCGATCCACGCTTCGGCGATCAGACTGTGCACCTGGGCGGGCAGCGCAGCGTCGTGGTCGGGCAGATAGAACTCGCGCTCCACCAGCAGCCGGTCCGCGCTCTTGCTCTTCAAGGTGACCTTGAGTCGCACCGGCGTCCGTGTCCCCTGGTACTTCTGATATCCCTCCACAACCGAGTACGAGCCTACCCCGAACTTCGCCCACCGCTCGTAGTCCGGGTTGCGGACCTTGCCCGCCCGCGACGCCAGCGCGGCAGGCGCCGCGCCGACTCGCTTGACGAGCCTTGGAGTGATGTAGGCTGCGACGAACCGGCTACTCAGCACGTCGGTGTGTCCGCCCGTGTAGCCAAACCGGGCAAACTCCGGCCGCCACGGGATCGTGACCACCTTGGTGTACTGCCGACGGGTCTCGGGCGAAGCCGAGTACGGCATGCGGAAGCCGCGCAGGCCGGCCGAGGCGACCTCGCCGCTCTGCCGATCGGCCGTGCCCGCCATCGGTACGAGAAACCCGAGCACCGGGTCCTTCTGGGACGTGAAGACATACATCTTGCCGTCCAGGTTGCGCAGGGCCCGTGTGAGGTCGTACGTCGAACTGATGCTCGCCCCGCACAACACCGCGTCGTCGACGCGGGCATCGCCCGGCATCTGCTCGAGGGCGAAGACCACGACCGACGTCCCGGCCGACAGCCCTATGAACGTCACCGGCGCACCGGGATACTTGCGGGAATACGCCGCCGCCTTACCGGCCATATCCCGCGCCTTGGCCCGCTTGTACTCCACACTGGCGTCCTGGTCGGCCACGACGCCGAACCCTGTGTTCCATCCGAAGATCTCGCCCGCCCCCGGATACCCGCCTTCGATCAGGCCCGCCCGCAGGCCGCCGGCCCAGTTCATGATGCCGCCACCTCCGGCGCCGTCACAGTAGTAAACGTAACCACGGGGCATGCGAACGTCGCGATCCGGCGTGGTGGATGCACAGCCGGCAAAAACGGCAAGAAGGGCAATGCCCAGAGCGCACCAGCATCCCAGAACTCTGGCATTCATGATGCTTGATCTCCTTGCTAAGTTTCTCGACAGCCCGGTAAACCGTAACTTGATCACTGGCGTGACGTGTAGTCTCAGTTCCCGGTCGACACCGATACACGCGGGTCGGCACGGGATACTGTCGCTAATCGTCTGCTGGATCACTGCGATTATAGGCCCGATTCTTCGCAATCCAGTTTCTTCACTTCCAGGACGGGCAGGCGCAGCCCGTAGAGAGCGTTCAACACGCCGCTTAGCTCGGCCTGGTCCCTCAACCGTCCTACGAGGGTTGTCGCCGGCGTTTGATCCACTTCGCTGGTCGCCTCGATACGCATACCACCGAGACGGTCGGACACGTCTTCGTCGAGGCGTCCCTGAACGACGATCCGATAGACGGCCGGTCCCCCGAACGTGAAACCTGTCCTGCGGCTTGAATCGGCCACGGTTCCCGTCCTTTCTGTTTATTGACGGACTGCTCAGCTTGACGCGCTTGGCCTGGACGTATCAGGCCTCGGAGATGAGCCAAGAGTAGGGGTGACAGACAAGCCCCGCATCCCCCAGAACGGGGGAAAAAAGGGGGATTCTTGCCGTAGGCTGCGGAGGAACCTGAGTGCGGACTGGTCTGCGGCGGGATCAAAGAGCACGGAAGATGCCCAGAACTCTCGCTCTCACGACCGCCAGTTCGTGTGAGCTGTCAGACGACCCCGCCATGCCGATGCACGTGAGGCCCCGGCCGGGCTGAAACTCGAACAACTGTCTGGCCAGCCTGGGCCGGACGTTCCAGCCGACGATCCTAGCGCTATAGCAGGGCTGCCCCGGCAGCGCCTTGTAGCGAATCGACAGGCTGCGAATCAGTGGGCACGCACGGGCTCTGATCCACAGCTCCAAATCCATCGTTCGCTGTGTGAAGACAAGGTGATGGCAGTCGTGCTGGTCGATTCGCTCGACCCCCACGTGCTTCATCCCGCACACCTGACTCGAGATCGTATGGTATGCATCGCGACGCAACAGGCTCCCCAACGGGAAAACCATGCCAAACTGCTCGTCAACGAAGTCGAGCATGCCCTCGATGGAGTTGGGGACCACCACACGCCCACATAGCCCACAGTCTCGATCCAGTATCGTCAATGTTCGCCCGTCGTACCATAGGCGCTTGTTTACGGCGTCCCCTCGGAAGTCGGCCAGCAGACAGTCGGGGCGCGCTACCGACAATCTTCGCAGGGCCTTACGTCGCTTTCTGTTCAGGAAAGCGGCTGGATCGTCGATCGTTTCGCGGACGACGAGATGGAATCTCGGCAGGCGAGCCAGAAACGTGCACGCATCCTGTAGGATCGGCAAAGGATCCGTCCCCGCGGGCAGCGACGAGTGTTTGTCGATATCCGGCCGCAACATGATGACACTCCGTCGACCGACGGAAGCTGCACGCACTACACCTGATGCACACGTGACGTGGCCGGTCCCGACAAGCTTTGCCCTGAATCAATCCGGTCTTGGGTGAGTCATTGCATGCGGACCGGCCCGCCGCCGATATTCAGGCGACGAGCCGGCCGCGCCCTCCTTACACAACCTGGCGTTACTCGCCGAGCCCTACGCCGCAGGCAACAGCCCTGCGAACAGGTCGCCAAGGAACCCGAATATTCCATCCGTGAACAACTGCTGAAAGGCTGTCAGGATGGACGTGAAGATCGACGCCAGAATCCCATCGAGTCCAAACATCGGTACCTCCTTTCGGTAGGCGTATCGCGCCGCGCACCCAGCGCGGCCAGGGGGCTCACCCCTTGCTACTGCCTAACGCGGCAAACCGACGTCAATCCCGCAAAGAACTTGGGGGGTTTTGACGGGTGCTGGCGCGGCAAGGATGTAAGATAAGTCTTTTCAAGGACTTGCGTGCATATAGCTATGCTTGTGTAGCTGTGGGATCACTGCGCCAAGCGCGGTCGGCCTCCCCGCGACAGCACAAAACCGCACACGGCGGCCGCCACCGTGAGAGACACCGCAAAAAGCGACAGGTCGAAAAACCAGGCTCCTGCATCCAGCGTGATGGGGAAACGCACCAACAGCCAGAACACCGACACCCCAACCACGATGGCCAGCAAGCCCAATCGCATGGCTGCCCAGACGGCCAGACCCATGCCCACGACGCCCACCGTCATCCACGAAACCGCCGGGTGCGCACCGCGGGGCATATACAGCGGCGCCATCAGCAACAGGGCCACGGCCAGTGTCAACCAGGAGCGCTTCCATACAGCCTGGAGCAGCGTAATCAGCAGCACCCAAAACAAACTCTCATACACAGCGCTGCACACCGTGTCTATCGCAAGCGCTGCTGCCTGTCTGCCGCCCAGCAAAGACGTGAGCACCTCGAGACCGCGAATCTGCGCCCGCGGCTCCAAGCCCACAGCCCGCACGGCAAGAATGTCGAGTCGGACGAGCAGCGCCCAGAACGCTCCCAAGACGGTTCCAACCATTATGTCGCGCCCAACCAGAGGGTCGCGGATGCGCCCGGCCAGCACACGAACCCACGAGACGAGGGCCCTTGGCCAGAATCGGCGTACGTAAGGTTCGAGTGCGATGTAGAACAGCCACACGAGTACCGCCTCACCGAGCGCCCGAAGTGCGGCCATTGACAGCATGAGCAGTTCAGCGTCGAAGTCAGCCGCGTGTCGGGCACCCAGCGCCCACTGAATCATCCGCATCGCCACAACGAAGACGGCAAGCCGCAGCGCGCCCTTGCGATCTGACCGGTCGCGGTGGAAGTTGATCCTGGCGATCGGGGCAGACACAAGAAGCAGCAGGATTACGAAACATGCCTTGATCCTGCTCACCCACATCTGTCGGGCGCGTGTGCCGTAATGCCACGTGCTGCGGTTGTCCTCCAACGTGTCCAGCGCGGCGAACAGTATCGGCGTGCCTCCGCGCAGAACGGCTTCCACCCGTACGGGCGTGCAGGGATCTGCGGGATCCGTGCCGATCCATGCCGATGGCCTGCCCCCCGGGTAGCTAGAGGCCAGTTCGGCTCTCGTCGGTGTGAACGTGTCGAATCGAAGGCCGGCCAATTCGAAAAGGACCGACTCGGTCAAGGCATCTTCGTCTTCGGCCCGCTGGTCCTGCTCGGGCAAGGCTTCCAAGTAAAGCAACCGGCCCTGTCCATCGAGTGCCATCACAGCCATCCCCGGCTCGGTGAGGGGCGGATCGCCTGGCGTGACTCTTGCGTTGCCGAAGGCCAGATTGCCGGCCTCCTTGGGCACCATGCGCGAAGGACTCTGCCGGTACCAGAAAACCGGGGTATCTCGGTGGAACGCCAAGTCCGCGTCCGTATCATTCGCCCTTTCGCCGAGGGCACCGCTCTTCGACAGCAACGACCCACTGTCGCGGACGTACCCGTAGGCACGGTCCGCCGTCTCGCCAGCGTAGCCCAGTCTGGCCAGCGCGGCGCTTGCCTTGTCCGCGAGTACCTCGGGGGATTTGCTGAGATGTTCGAGCGGCACCACCTCGGTAGTGCGCGAGGCCACGAGCAAACTGCACATGAGGGCCAGGAATACGCCCAGATACGCCAGGCCATGCCACAGTGAGATCCCCGATTCCGAGGCCGCAATGGCAACCATCTGTGGAGACGGTGTTTGCCCCAGCGCCAGGGCTGCCGCCAAGGTGTCGCCTCCCGGCAGGCTGGCGGCGACGGCCAACGCCGATGCGGGACGGTCCGCCGGGTCCTTCTCGAGACATCTGAGGATGGCGCGCTCGATATCCGGGTCGATGTGCTCGAACACCTCGCTGGGCGATGGCGGGCTCACTTGCTCGTGCACCCGCCGGTACTCGGCGATGCTTTCGGCACGAAACGCCGGCTGACCGCAAAACACCTCATAGAGCACTAGACCAAGGGCGTAAATGTCACTGCGCTCAGTGACCGCGCGACCCGCAAGTTGCTCCGGAGCCATATAGGCCGGCGTGCCAGATGCAATCTCAAGCTTCTTGAACGTACCGGCCAGGCCGGCCAGACCGAAATCGGTGATGCGCACATGGCCGCGGGCGTCGAGCATGATATTGGCCGGCTTGAGATCACGGTGAAGGACCCCTCGCACGTGAGCCGCCGCCACTCCGGCACATATCTGCCGCGCGACATCCACTGCCTTATCGTGCCCAAGTCGCCCGATCCGCTTGAGCAGCGACGACAGATTCTCTCCGTCGACGTACTCCATCGAAATGAAATGAAGTCCTTCGGCCTCGCCGATGTCGTAGACTCGGCAGACGTTCGGATGAGTCACCTCACGGGCAATGCGAACCTCTTGGTAGAGCCTGTCGAGCCAAATCGAGTCTCCGGAAACCGCCCGCGGCAGGAATTTCAGCGCGACGGGCAGGCCGAGCTTCAGATCGTCTGCGCGGTAGACCACGCCCATTCCACCCGCGCCGAGTTGGGAGACAATTCGGTAGCGATCAGCCACCACCGTGCCAGGGACGAAACCGTGGCCGGCCTCGGTCGTGCTGGAAGCGTCGGGCGGGGTTGCAGGCGTCTGGCTGTCGCTCACAGGAATGCGGAAGGGCAGGTCGGGCTGGCGGATCGTCTCAGGAACATGATGGGCCAGCAGGCGCTCGACCTCGACGCGTAGCTCGTCGTCGTCAGCACAAACGCGGTCCAGGTAGCCGGCGCGCTGCTCCGTCGGCAACTCGCATGCCGCCAGGAACACCTGTTTGGCCTGTGCGTAACGTTCGGGCGTAGCGCTCATTCGTCGCCCCGGCCAAGCTCGGCCCGGAGCCACGCCTTCGCGTGGGTCCAGTCGCCTTCGACCGTTCGCTTCGAGACACCGAGGACGTGCGCGACCTCTTCTATGCTCATCCCCGCAAAAAACCGCAGTTCCACGACGCGGGCCTGACGGTCGTCAAGTCCGGCGAGTCTCTCCAACGCCTCGTGTACGGACAGCACGTCGAGGTCGGGCTCCTCGCCCGGCGCCAGGGCCGGATCCAGGGTCATCCTCCGCCATCCGCCACCGCGCTTCCCTCGCCGCCGCGCGCGGGCGTGATCGACGAGAATTCGCCTCATCGCCGTCGCGCAGACGGCATAGAAGTGCATCTTCCCTTGTCAGTTGACGCGAGTCTGATCGATCAGACGCAGAAAGGCTTCGTGGACCAATGCCGTCGGCTGCAACGTGTGCCCCCCGGGCTCCTGCTTGAGGTAGCGCTCCGCCAGGGCACGAAGTTGGTCGTACACCAGCACAAACAGCTCGGCGACCGCCTGTTCGTCTTTCTTATGCGGTGTCAGCGCAAGAAGCTGCGTTAACCTTTCTCGCTCGGACGGCGCCACAGCTTCGCTGGTTCCTTACCCACCACAGGACCCATACCGCGGCCTCATGGTAGCCCGGCTTGGTTTTGCTCGCCAGAAACCCACACTCCGAGGGCCGCCCTGTGTTGTCAGGCCCCTCCGCTACACGCAATCAATCTTCGCGCAACGCGGATTGCCATCCTGGTCGGGCGCAGCTTTCTCCCGAGCGCTTTGAATCAAAGGCTGGCGGCTTGGCGTCATCCCCGCCGCAGGATACTCATCCCCACCCGCAGAGGCCGAGACGCGGCAGGCATCCGGCCCCCGCGGGTGGGTTCACCGTTGCATCCATTGCCTAGGGGGTCGCAGTCGGAATCCCACATCCCAGTACGCTGAGCGCAGCCGCCAACTGCGTTAACTCGTTCGCATGGATGAGGACGGTGTGCACCGTTCCAGCACAGCCGTACACCACCGAAACCGGAGCCAGAAAGGCCAGCAGACAGATCATCTTCCTCTTCATCGTCTTCTCCTTGTCCAACCATACCTGTGACGAGAACCGTTCACGCCGCCGTCCGAGCAGCCGTGAATTCCGATGTGACCGACCATCGTTCTGGCGAATGCGAGGCTCTGCATTTCGCGCCAACGTGACAAGAATCGCGGTTCTTCTCTTGCTTGATCGCCCGACTAAGCCCGTTCGGCCTGGATGAACCAGGCTTCGAAGATGCACAAAGATTATAGACGGATAATCAAGACGCCATCCCCCAAAACGGGGAAAAAAGGGGGATTCTTGTGGTGGGCTGCGACGAGGTCGGCGTGCGGATCGGCCTGCGGCTGGATCAATGACCGGGCAGAATTCCCATGGCGCGGGCTCTCGCGACCGCTTGGCGGCGGTTGCTGACGTGAAGCTTCTGATAGAGGTGCTTCAAGTGTGATTTCACAGTCTCGGATGAAATAAACAGCTTTGCGGCGATCTCCTTGCCCTGCAAACGTTGTGCCAACAGCTCCAGGATTTCCTCCTCGCGGTTGGTCAAGGGCTCAATCGGCGGCTGGGACGTCAGAGAGAGCCCACGACCGCCTCGGAACTCGGACATGCCTGGCCCGGCCCGGCCATCCTCCTTGGCCAAAGCAGCCGCGAGCCTGCTCGCATAGGTCACCGCGACGCCCTGCCTGCCCAGCCGATGCAGTAGGTCTGCCATGGCAGGCCCGGGTTCCACAAAGGGTCGAACCCATCCAGCCGGCTCACCCAGGTGTATGGCGTATTTCAGGGCCTCGATTGCCTCATCAGTACGCTTCTGCTTGTGGAGAGCAAGCGCCTGCAAAACAACGATATCAACCAGTTGGAAGGTGTTATGAATGGCCTCTGTCGCATCCCGCAGACCCTCCAGCCTCTCCACCGCCTCATTTAGACTGGCCGCAGACGCCTCGGCAATCAGGACTCGGCATCGGGTAATGTACGGAATCTCCAGGAAAAAAATCATGGAAGGTGCATCGGGATTGCCATCGAAGGTCCGCATCCACCCAACCGCAGGTTCCAGGTTGCCCCGAAGCAGCGAAAGCCTGGCCTGGCACGAGTTTGCCACGGCGACGTTAGAGGGGTCGGCGGTTTCCTGAGCAAACTCGAGCAGCAGATTCATGGTTTCATCGGCTTTGCCTGTCTGCCCCATGCCCTCATGGGTCATCGCCAATGCCACCAAGGCGCTTACGGCGGCTGTGGTGTGCGCGATGTATCTGTTCTTGGCGATGCAGCTAAGGTGTTCCCGTGCTTCATCGAGTACGCCACGCTGAAAACAGCAACACCCCTGAAGATAAGAACTCCATGTGTTGGCGTACTCGAGCCCGATCCCACCGGCCACATCTGCCAGTTGCTTGGCCGCTTGTGTAGACTGTCTCAACTCGCCGGAAAGCAGATGCACAAAGGATACTGCGGCAAACCGTCGCGCAAGAACCATCTCGCTTGGATCGAGGCTGCTTCGAATCCTGTCATGCATCGCTTCGATGGCCACCTGCTTGTGACCGGACATCTGATGAGCCAATCCGAAGTAGATCTCAGCGTCGGCCCTCACCAAATCGCATCCCTCAAGCAGATTCTCCTGCGTCTTTTGGATGCAGGCGAGCGTGCGATCGGGCTGCCCCTGCCAATAATACAGATACGCCTTGAACAGGTTTAGCTCCCCCTCCCAATCCGGTGGGGTCGCTTCTTTGTCGAGAATGGACTCAAGACGTTCGACAACGAGTGGAATCTCCATGACGCGAAAGCGATGATAGGAAATCCACGCCTGAGCCAGCAGAAGCCCCGGTCGCTGTTGCTTGATGTCGTTGGGCAGCCTGGCCAGCCAGTCTCGCAGAACGTACCACTTGTCGGCATTCAGGATTGCATGCCTGTTCCGTTCAATAATTTCCGCGGCGCCGGTAACGTCGCCGCCGGCTAAAGCGTGTTGCAGTGCTTCTCGAATGAGGCCCTGTGAGGCAAACCAGCGACTGGCACGCGAATGGAGCGCGACGATGTCCTTGGGGCTCGCCTGGTGCCTCAGCCGCTCCTGCAAGAGCTCCTGGAAGAGATGATGGTAGCGGTACCATTCGTTCCGAGAATCCAAAGCGATGCTGAACAGACCGTTCTTCTCCAGGAGCTCTATGAATGCCTCTCCACGGACGTCCGCTGTCCCGGGTCCATCACCCGACGTACACACGGCATCGCACAACGGGGCGCAAAAACGGTCCAAGACAGACGTCTTCATCAACTGGTCTTGTATAACAGGTGGCTGCGTGGCAAGGACCTCCGTGACCAGGTAATCCTGTACGTGTTGCGTACTCCCGCGCAAACCGCACAGGAAGCTGTCCGGATCATCCTGGTGACGAAGAACCAAAGAGATCAGGTACAGACCGACCATCCACCCCTCCACCACATCTTGCAGGTTGGCCAGCGCCCGGTCACTCACCGAGAGTGCCACTGCCTTCTTCAGGAAGGCGTCGGCCTCCGGCCTGGTGAACTCGAGGTCCCGCAGCCGCACCTCCGTCACATGACCCTGGGCACGCATTGCAGATAACGGAAGTGGCGGGTCGTATCGGGTGCTAATGACCAGGTGCAGGGGGCGCGGCGGATGCTTCAACAGTTGGCTGAGCAGTTCGTGCACCACCGGCTCGTTAAGACGGTGATAGTCATCCAGCACCAGGACGAACGGAGTTCCGATGGCGTCCAAATCGTTGGCCAGACAGCTCGCCAACGTCGACACCGGTGGGAGAGTGAGCGCCTTCAGCAGGGCCTGCGTTTCGGCACATGCGTCGGGGAACGCCGTGCGCACCGCAGCGACGACGTAGCTCAGGAACACGCGCAGATCGCTGTCCGCATCGTCCAGCGACAGCCACGCGCTGGGCTCCTGTCGTGACTCGAGCCAGCAACTGACCAGCGTGCTCTTGCCGTACCCCGCCGGGGCCGAAACCAGCGTCAGCGGTCCCCGACCTCCCTGGTCCATCACGTCATGCATCCGCGGCCGACGTACCAGATCCATCGCCAGCCGCGGCCGGTGCAGTTTCGTATGCAGAATTGGTGCTGGCATCCTATTCTCCAGCCCTAGCCAGCAGATAACAGCGTTAACCCCCCCAAGGACCTACGCTGGAGCAACACGACCGTCACGTTCGCCCTGGGCAGCGATAGGCTGCCGGCCCGATCGGCAACGCTGCTGCTGTCGCGCGCTTTCTTGGTCGCAACCGAGGCCCAGAAAGCGCCAGTCGAGGACCCCACCCTCCGACGCAAAGGATACTTGCCGCCACGTCGCTGCGTCAATCCCCGCAGACAGGCCCTAACCTTCTTCCTGTCAACGGTATAGGAGTTCTCCTCGCGTTTCCCAAGCCAACCGCCGCCCAGCGCCGAACCGAAGCTGCCGCCAATAGGCGCCGATCCGCCCGACTTGCCTTGCTGTTGGAGGATTCCTACTTACTTGATACTGTTTGCCGCTGCTGCTGCCAGGCTGCTTGCGACGTCGAACGAGTCATTCTGATAATCAGCCAGCAAGCTTCCGAGCGGTATCCTGCAAATTCGCTGGATGGAACAACAGGTGCGCAAGCAAAGAGGCCTATGATGACACGGTATGCCGGGATTGACCTTCATGCAAGCTACAACTTGGTGGCCGGGACCGACGCCGGCGATTCCGTGTCACGTCCACGTATGTTGAGAAGGTCGACACCGTACTACGCGACACCCCTTGCGTCGTGCATCTCCTGAACGGGTTTTCCTTGCGGTACGGTGCTGGTCGATTGCACGCCCTGCCAACGCGGATTAGCATACCTTCCATCGTGCCAGTCGACAGACATGGCGCCATGGGCGTCCTGGAGTTTGCGATGAGGAGGCGCGACAGGGCCGCCTGCATGATGATGCTTGCCGCCGGTTTTGCCGTCTGTGCGGGTGTTGCGTTGGCTCAGAATCCTCTCATGCCTGATGATCCAGCGACCGCGCCTTCGCGGTTCACGCTGCCGGTGATGTGGGAGTACAGCACACCGCTGCTCACGCCCGACGAACGCTCCGACGGGCCCAGCTACATTCACAAAGACCCGTCGGTGGTCTTCTACAACGGCGCGTGGCACGTGTTCATGACGGTCAAAACGGAGGGCATGTCGGCCACGGAGTACTGCTCCTTCGACCGCTGGGAGAACGCCGACAAGGCCCCCCGAGCGATTCTCAGGATCAGCGACAGCAAGTACTACTGTGCCCCGCAAGTGTTCTACTTCACTCCGCACAAGAAGTGGTATCTGATCTACCAGATGGGCGCGGGCGGCGCCAAGAAGATGTGGGTCGCCTACTCCACCACCGACGACATCGCCGACCCGACATCGTGGACAAGGGCCAAGCCGATCCTCGACGGCGGCGACAACGACCCGCGCCAGGAAGGCGGCCTGGACTACTGGGTCATTTGCGACGACCAACGGGCTTACCTGTTCTTTACCAGCCTCAACGGAAAGATGTGGCGGCTGTGGACGAAGTTGGAGGACTTCCCAAACGGCTTCGGCCATTGCGAGCTTGCATTGCGCGCCAAGATCTTCGAAGCCAGCCACACCTGCAAGCTAAAGGGTCTGAACAAGTACCTGACGATTATCGAGGAGGACGGCCGGCGGTACTACAAGGCCTATATAGCCGACCGCCTGGACGGGCGATGGACCCCGCTGGCCGACACGGCCGACAGGCCCTTCGCCGGCTGGAAGAACATCCGTCCAGTCGCAGGCGTCGAAGCCTGGACCGACAACATCAGCCACGGGGAGCTCATCCGCGATGGTTGCGATCAGACGCTGACGGTCGATCCGTACGACCTGAGACTCATCTTTCAGGGCATGCTCGATGCGGACAAGGCCGGCAAGGGTTATGGCCGATTTCCCTGGCGCATCGGCATGCTGACACCGGTTAGCGACCAGGATCGGCCGCGCCGCTAGTTGCACCACGGGCCTTAGGGGGACGGAGCGGTGCTCGGCGCATCGCCATCTGGCGACGCGGCCCGTTGCGTCGCGACTGGGTGCGTGGCAGGTGATCGAACCGCCAGCGGGATATTAGCCACCGCGAGCTTCATCTCCTCGGCCTTGCCGCCCTTGTAGAGTTGCTCGTCGAGGATCGTTCCATCCGGGCCGATCACCCGCGACGGTCCGTCCCAGGCGGCGCTGGCGATATGGACCCGATACTCGCGGGCGATCCGCGGCAGCTCTTTCGCGAACTCGCCGGCCGTTGGGTGTACGATCAAGTGTGGCTTGCGCCCTTGGCGCTGCGCCGTCGCCATGACCTGCGAAATGTAATCCGCAAACTGCACCTCCCAGCAGACGATCGGCACCACAGGGCCAAACTCCGTGTCGACCACCATGCTGTCGGTGCCGGCCTGCATGCCGCGCTCGATCTCACCGGGCGACAGTCGGACCTTTCGATACTTGGCGACGAGCTTGCCCGCGCGATCGATAACGACAGCCACGTTGTATACCCGCGGTTGGCTCCCGCCGGCGTCTGACTCCAACAGGTCAGCCACCAGCCACACGTGATGCTTCGCCGCGATGCCGGCCAGCTTGTCCGTCCGCGGTCCGGGGATGACCTGGGCCATGTTCTCCATGCCGTCCTCGCTGCCCATGAAGGTTGGGAACTCGCCGGTCACAATCAGATCGACGGGCGTGCCGGCCTTGGCCTGAGCGGCCAGGGCGAGGTTCAAACCCTCGTAGAGAACCTCCATCTTCTTGTCGGAATCTTTCAGGCCGGTGTGGCCCGAGTACTCCAGGCACGCGACCCGAAACGTGGGCTGGGCGCCGTACGCCATGGATGCTCCTGTCAGGATCAGAACGCCGATTACGTGCGAGCGCAAACCTCTGTTCATTGAAACTCCTGCTTCGTTGGGCCCGGCCAAGACCGGGGCCGTGGCAAGTCTATGGGCGGGACGTCGTAGGGCACAGCCGGCATGCGCATTCATCGCGCGATGCCCTGCGCAACCGCCTCGATGAATCGCGGGCGATACTTGTCAAAGTTCTGGCCCCCGGCGTTGCGCGTCATGACGACGACCAGGTCGTTCTCCGGATCGATGCGCATGATGGCGGCCGAGGCGGCGCCGTGGGCGAAGGTGCCCTTGCCCAGCCCCTCATCCTTGAAGAAGCTGGTGCCCATGCCATACACCTCCTCGGTCTCGGGGCCGAGCACCTTGGTCAGGCGCTCAGGCAGCATCTTCTCGAACGTCTCCGGGCGCATGAATCGCATGTCGCCGTAGGCGCCCTTGTTCAGCAGCATCTGGCCAATCCTGGCCATATCGAGCGGCACACTGGCGGCGTCGGCCGACGCGCCGGCTACATCGGTGTGCTCGCATCCCAGGGGGCCAAGCAGGTGGTTGCGGTAGAAGGTGGGCAGCGACTCGCCGCTGACGCCTTCGAGGATCTTGCAGCCCAGCTCCATGCCCGTGCCGTTGTAGGCGTAGCGCTTGCCGACCTCGTAGAAAGGCAGCAGGCTGGCGATCCGCTCTTCCATGTCGTTGACATCCCGCCCCCAGTGCCAGGCCATGCCGTTGGTGTGGGTGTAGAGGTGGCGAATGGTGAGCGGCTTGTTGCCCTGGCGGCCGCGAAGCGGGGGCAGATACTTATCGGCCCGGTCGTCCAGATCGATCAGGCCTTGATCGACCAGCAGCATCATAAGCGTGCCGGAAATCAACTTGGTCAGTGAGGCCATCCAGCTCTTGGTGGTGACGGTCATGGGCTTGCCGTCGCGTGTGCCATAGGCTTTGTGCAGCACGATAACACCATGACGCACGACGCAGACCGCGAACGCTTCGTCCGTGTCGGCGGCCCATTCGGTCAGCACGGCGTCGATCTTGTCGGCGGCGTCGGGGTTCATGCCTGCCTGCCGGAGTGTACCGTCGCGGACCATCGGCGCGGGCTCACCCTCGATCGGGCGCGGGCAGACAAACGGTTTGGCGAACTGCTTGTCCCAACCGTAGAGCTTGCGCTTCAGGCCGACCCACCACTGGCGATCGAGCTGTTCGGGCCGCGTGTAGAACTCGTCGATCTGATCGGCGGGGGCGTGCTGCCCAAGTCCGGCCAGCAACACGGCCACGCCGCTTGATCGGTTGAAACTCTCGCGGAGTTGGCCGTTAACGACGTCAGCCACGGCGCCCGGGTAAGCACCGGCGACTGTGGCGTCGATGCCGAGCGTGGGGCTGAGCGCAAGCGGCGCGTCGAGGACGTGTTCTGACCATCCCAGGGGTGCAGGAAGGCAATATAGCGTCAGGAATCGGCGGCAGGTTTGGCCGCTCTCGGTGACGATCTCGGCAACGGCGGCATAGCGACCGGGCTTTTGGGCGCCGGTGACGACGTTGTGCTCGCTGTCATAGTAGGTTGTCTTGATCTGATAGGGCCCAATCATGGCCTCGACCCACAGCGGTCGCTCGAATCGCACTTCGGGCAACTCACCGCTGAACACCGCCGGCCGAGCCGTCGGGGCGGCGAACAGGAACGCTTCGGCACGCTGGCGGTCGAAGTTCGGCAGGTTAACGGTCTCGACCGTCTTCTCGTCGATGACGGCGGTGTACTGACCGGATGGCTTGCCGATCGGTGGTGGAAGGCGGAAGCGGGCCATCACGCGTCCTGACTCGTCGGGCTCGAGTCGGCTGCGGGCGACGGTCTTTTCGCCTTCGAGAATTGCGACGGTCTTGCCGGCCTGGTCGTCGGAGGCGATGACGGTCATGTCGGTCCGCATGCGGTCGAGGTCGTAGCCACCGTGGGCGCGGATCACCGAGCCAGTTGGGCTTGCGTCCGAGGCCAATCGCAGCCGGTGCATTTGCGTAGAATCCTTGCTGGTTTCCTCGCCGGGGTACCACGTAGCTACGAAGGTCCGAGCCACGCCGTCGGCATCGGTAATCCACAGTTGAAATCCCACCACGCGACCCAGCGCCGGCTGCACGGCGATGTTGCTCCACGGCAGTAGGGCTTCGAGGTGGTAACCAGTGGGAGTCTTTGATCGGGCCACCGTGAGGCTGAGGTCGTCGGACCCGGCAAGGCGCCCGTATCCGGTGAGGCTGTTGCGAACTTCAGGATGCTTGGGATCCATGCCGGGCGCAACCACGGCCTGGACGAAGTCGTCGGCGCCTGGCTCGGAGGCGAGGAACATCTCCACCGAGTCGAGCCGCCACAAGTCGCTCACCGAGGTATGTTCACGATGAACGTCATCGTGAACAGTTAGGGCAACCAGTAGCCCTTCGTTGTTCCAGCCGAGGCGGAACGCGGCATCCAAATCGGTCTTGGGCAGTGCGCGGCCGTCGACGCTGGTAAGCATGGCCACACGGAAGCCACCATCGGCCCAGTCATCAAAGCGGCCGTCGATGGTGACGTTGTCCATGCGCGGCACGTCAAACGGCGGGGGCTCGTCGGCCTGTGCTGCGAAGGTGAGAGACACCGAGACCAAGGAGCACGCCAGAAATGCGCCTGTATTTCTCATTTAACTGTTCCTTAAGAAGAGCGACCGGCATAGAGACCGGCAGCCACCAGACTGTGGAAAAACGGGGCGGCCCATTGTCCGCGGGCACCGAGGATACCGAATACGCCGGGGTATTCAAGCGTGTTCGCTCTTGGTGCGTGGGGCGTGCGGATATTGCCGTGCGCCGACGGGAGGTTATGCTGAGTGCGGCAGTACCTGACGGAAGGAGTAGACGTGACACCGAGAGAGCGTGTTCTGGCAGTGCTTCGGGGCGAGCCGGTCGACAAGGTGCCGCTGACCATCTACGAGTACAAGATTCCCCAGTGCGCGGTCGAGCGGCGCCTTCGCGAAGAGGGCATGTGCATCGTGAACCGCAAGATCCCCGTCGTGCTCACCGAGACGCCGAACTGCGCGATCGAAGCGCATCATTACACCGAGAAGGACCGACCGCGGGTGCGGACGGTGATCCGCACTCCGGTGGGCGAGGTGCGGGCCTTATGCGAGCCGGCCGACTTCACGAGTTGGACGTTGGAGCATCTGTTCAAGCGGCCCGAGGACTACAAGGTGCTGCGCTCCCTGGTGGAGGACGAGCAATACCGACCCAACTATGACGCCTACCTCGAGGCCGAGCGATGGATGGGCGACGACGTGATCCTGCGTGGCGGTGTGGGATCGGCGCCGCTGCACGAGATCATGATTCACTGGATGGGCGTCGAGACGTTCGCGATCGAGTGGGCGGAACGGCGCGACGAGATTCTCGCCCTCGAGCAGGCCATGCGGACCAAGCGGCGCGAGCGATACCCGCTGTTGGCCGACTCGCCGATCACACACGCCAACTACGGCGGCAACGAGGTGCCCGAGGTGATGGGCGTCGAGCGCTACCAGCAGTTCTGCCTGCCGCTTTACGAGGAGTGCGCCGACTTCTTTCGCGCCAAAGGCAAGCTGCTGGGTTCGCACATGGACGGGAACAACCGACCATGGGCACATCTGCTGGCGCGATCGAAGCTGGATTACGTCGAGGCGTTCACCCCCGCACCGGATACCGATATGAGCGTGGCCGACGCCCTGGAGGCCTGGCCCGACAAGGTGCTGTGGATCAACTTCCCCTCGTCGGTGCATCTGGCGAGCATCGAGAAGATCAAGCAGACCACGAGGCAGATTCTGGACGAGGCGGCGGGCACGAATCGACTGATCATCGGCATTACCGAAGACATCCCCGTGGACCGCTGGCAGCAGAACATGCTGGCGATTTCAGAGGTGATCAACGAGCGGTAGTCCGTCCATCGTTCTCAGAGAACGCCGGCTGCCTGCCGGTCGCCCCGTTGTATGCGTCGGATACGAGGCGGCGTTGACGGTTTGCTGTACGTGGGGCATACTTGGCCGGCCGCCGGCAATGGGCTGGCGGCTTCGGTATAGAAGAGGTGACCAATCATGAAGGCGCTGATCGTTTACGGGGGTTGGGAGGGGCACGAGCCGGACAAGGTGGCCAACATCCTGGCCCGCAAGCTCCGTGAGCACAACTTTGATGTTGAGCTTTCCGACACGCTCGACTCGTTCTGCGACCTGAAAAAGCTTCTGGCGCTCGATCTGATCGTGCCGGAGTGGACCATGGGGTCGATCGAGAATGAGCAGCTTGCCGGCCTGTGCGGCGCGGTGCGACAGGGCGTTGGCCTGGCCGGCCTGCACGGGGGATTGGGCGACTCGTTCCGCCAGGCGGTGGACTACCAGTTCATGGTGGGCGGGCAGTGGGTGGCCCATCCGGGCGGGGTCATCGACTATCGCGTGCACATCGTCGATCACGCCGACCCGGTAACGGCCGGGCTCGACCACTTCGAGATGCACAGCGAGCAGTACTACATGCACGTCGACCCGTCGAATCACGTGCTGGCCACCACCACGTTCGAGTTCAACGGCTGCACCATGCCGGTGGCGTGGAAGCGGATGTTCGAGAAAGGGCGTGTGTTCTACTCGTCGCTGGGGCACGTAGCCAGTGATCTGGATGTGCCCGAGGCGCTCACGATCATTACGCGTGGCATGCTGTGGGCGGCAGAGGGTCGGCGTCTGGCCGGCTGAGCCAATATAAGCGGGAGCAAACATGAAACCGATCAAGGCGGGCATTATTGGGTACGGACGGATGGCGGAAATCTGCCACTGGCCGGTGATGAAGGAATCGGCGCACTACGAGGTGGTGGGGGTATGCGATATCACCGAGTCGCGCCGCAAGGAGGCCGAAGCGCAGGGGCTGAAGGCAACGGCGAGCGTGGATACGTTTCTCGGGTGGGATATCGAGCTGGTGGTCATCTGCACGCACTCGTCGCAGCATCATGCCGACGCGTTGAAGGTGGCAGCGGCCGGCAAGCACATGCTGATCGAAAAGCCCATCGCCC
>Ga0315553_10001370_pt1 | contig 20297 bp, 15 predicted proteins | sample SalMarSW160140MG_FD_203099 | JGI IMG/M metagenome (GOLD analysis project Ga0315553, IMG submission 203099) | Salt marsh sediment microbial communities from the Plum Island Ecosystem LTER, Massachusetts, United States - Salt Marsh Sediment SW1601-40 ... | reverse complement strand
CGCGGGGCTCTCGCCGTTATCCTTCAGCGTGGTGAAGAGCTCGTCGAGCGGCATCTCGGCGATGACGCGCGGCGTGAGGACCGTCGGGGCGCCGTCGATCTCGGCACGCGCCGGGACTGCCGTGAGAAATGCGACGAGTACGACGGCAAAGAAACGCCGATTCATGCCGGCAGGATAAGCCTCCCGGCAGACGGCGTCAAAACGCGATCGGTTGATGCGGTCGTGACCCGGTGAGCCGCTCCGGCTCAGCCCTGGCGGGCTTTGAAGCGCTTCTGCGTCTTGTTGATGATGTAGACGCGGCCCTTGCGGCGGACCAGGCGGTTTCCGCGGTGCCGGGCCCTGAGCGACCTGAGTGAGTTCTTGATCTTCATGAGGCTGTCCCCGCGCGCCCCGATCTCAAATTCGCTCGGCGCGTCAAATTCAAGGGGCGCAAATAGGGAGGCTGCGGCCGGATTGTCAATGCCTGGGGGGCAGATTAGAGGCGGATTCCGGGCGATTCGCGGCATTCACGCCGGCTCGGCCTCCGGCTCCGGTGCCTCCTCAACGCCTGGAGAGCTCGTCAGGCAGCGGAAGAGGTCGTCGTCGCGGATCAGCCCCCTGATCGCGCCCTCCTCGCTGACGACGAACGGCCCGCCGTGCTTGAGGCGCGCATCGATCAACACGCGGAGTGGCGTCTCCCGCGGGACCGCGATGAAGGCGTTTTCGGGGGCATGCCCCACTTCGTCGAGCGCCATCACCGGCGCGCTCTCGCCACGCCGCCGCGCCACGCCCGATTCCGTCACCGTCAGCTCGTCGTCGATCCGCGCCTCGCCGTTCCCGGCGACCTGCGGCAGCGCCGCGAACGGCGTCATGATCTCCTGAGCGCGCAGCACGTTCAGCGGGTTCATGTGGGCGACGAAGTCGCGCACATAGTCGTTCGCGGGCTTGAGCACGATGTCCTGCGGCGGGCCGTATTGGACGATGCGCCCCGATTCCATGATGGCGATGCGCGTGCCGATCTTGAGCGCCTCGTCGAGGTCGTGGCTGACGAAGATGATGGTGCGCTTGAGTTCTTTCTGCACCTCGAGCAGCTCGTCCTGAAGCTTGGTGCGGATCAGCGGATCGAGCGCCGAGAACGGCTCGTCCATCAGGAGGATCGGCGCGTCGGTGGCGAAAGCGCGCGCCAGGCCGACGCGCTGCTGCATGCCGCCGGAAAGCTCCTCCGCGTATTTCTCCGCCCAGGGCGTAAGTCCGACGAGGTCGAGCTGCCGCATGACCCGCTCGCGCCGCTCCGCTTCCGGCACACGCGCAAGCTCCAGCCCGAAGCCGACATTCTCCGCCACCGTGCGCCAAGGGAGCAGCGCGAACTGCTGGAACACCATGGCGACGCGCCGCATGCGGATGTTGCGGAGCACGTTCATGTCGCAGGTCGCGACATCGATCATATTGTCCTCGTCCTTGACGAGCACGGTGCCCCGCGCCGGCCGGTTGAGGCCGTTGACGGCGCGCATCAGTGTAGACTTGCCGGATCCGGAGAGCCCCATCAGCACCGTGATCTCGCCCTCGCCCACGTCGAGCGACGCGTCGGCGACGCCGAGGATCGCGCCACATTCGGCGAGGATCTCGTTCCGCGTCATACCCTTGTCGAGAAGCGCCAAGCCTTCTGCCGCACGGTTCCCGAACATGATGTCGACGTTCTTGAAGGCGACGACCGTCTCGCTCATGGCCGCCCGCTCACTTCCGCTCACCCGGCGCCTCGCCGATGCGGCAGACGCGGTCGAGGATGATGGCGAGCACGACGATGGCGAGCCCTGCTTCGATGCCCATCGGGATGTTGACGGTGTTGAGCGCCCTGACGACCGGCTTGCCGAGCCCGTTCGCGCCGATCAGCGCGGCGATCACCACCATCGAAAGGCAAAGCATGATGCACTGCGTGAGGCCGGCCATGATCGACGGCCACGCCGCCGGCAGCTCGACTTTCCACAGCAGCTGCCGTTTGGTCGCGCCGAACGCTTCGCCCGCCTCTATGAGCTGCGTCGGCACGGTGGTAATGCCGAGATGCGTGAGCCGGATCGGGGCCGGAATGGCGAAGATCACGGTAGTGATGAGCCCCGGCGCAAGCCCGAGGCCGAAGAGGACCAGCGCCGGGATTAGGTAGACGAAGGTCGGCAGCGTCTGCATCAGATCGAGCACCGGCCGAAGCCCCTTGAAGAGCCAATCGCGATGCGCCGCGGCGATGCCGATCGGAACGCCGATCCCCATGGCGACGGCGGCCGAGCCGATGACAAGCGCCAGCGTCTCCATCGTCTCCTTCCACAGGCCCTGGTTCAGGATGTAGAGGAGCCCGACCACAACGCCGAGCGTGATCGTCCAGGAGCGGTGCAGGAGCCAGGCGAGCGCCGCGATGAGCGCGACGACGACGAGTGGCGGCGGCCAGAGGAGCGCGGCGATCATCGCATCGAGCACGGCAGAGATGCCGGTGGAGAGCCCGTCGAAGAACCAGTCGAGCCAGGTGGTGAGGAAGTCGAAGAACTGCTTGCCCCACTGGCCGACCGGAATCTTGTAAGCGGTGAACCACTTCTCCATCGGCTCTCCCCTGAGGCGCCGCTACCGCCCTCGCCTCCCCCCGAGAAACGAAAGGGCCCGCTGGTGGCGGGCCCTTTTTTACGCATCAGGCGCCGAGCGAAGCCTTGACCGCAGCCATGGCGTCGCCGCCGTCGAAGGTGGTCACGCCGTCGAGCCAGGGCGTGACGGCGTCGGGGTTAGCCTTCAGCCAAGCCGTCGCCGCCTCGTTCGCGTCCTCACCCTTGAGGATCGCGTCCATGATCTGGTTTTCCATGGAGAGGCTGAACTTGAGATTGGTGATGAACTTGCCCACGTTCGGGCACTCACCCACGTAGCCGGCGCGCACGTTGGTGTGGACGGTGGCGGCGCCGAAGCCCGAATCGCCCATCCCGTCGAGATAGGTGATCGCCATCTCGCCCATGACCGGATGCGGCGTCCAGCCGAGGAACACGATCCAGTCCTTGCCTTTCATCGCCTTCTCGGCCTGCGACAGCATGCCGGCCTCCGACGATTCGACGAGCTCGAATCCGTCGAGACCGTTGGCCGGATCGTCGATCATGCCGAGCACGATGCGGTTGCCGTCGTTGCCCGGCTCGATGCCGTAGATCTTGTGGTCGAACTCGTCGCCGTGCTTGCCGATGTCGGTGAGGCTCTTCACCCCTGCGTCGGCGACATAGGTCGGGACGACAAGGCCGTAGCCCGCCCCTTCCAGATTCTCCGATACCGTCTCGACCGACTTGTCGTCGAGGAAGGGCTGCACGTCGGCGGCCATCGACGGCATCCAGTTGCCGAGGAAGACGTCGATGTCCTTGTTCTTGAGCGAGGCGTAGGTGACCGGGACGGAGAGCACCTGCACGTCCGGCTCGTAGCCGAGCGCCGTCAAGACGACGGAGGAGACCGCGGTCGTCGCGGTGATGTCGGTCCAGCCGACATCGGAGAAGCGGACGGCCTTGCAGCTGTCCGGATCCTGCGCCGCGGCGGAGCCCGCCGAGACGGCGAAAGCGAGCGCCGCGAGCGCGCACCCCTTGATGAATACCTGCATGGAAGACTCCCTCGGACTTGGAGCGCGCGGCCGGCCGCCCCGCCGCCGATCACCGCACGTTCGGCCATCGAAACATCAATGGTTGAGGCTGGCAAGCTTATCTTGATTGATCGATCAATCAAAAACCGCTAGCTCGGATTTCAGCTTTTACGAGGTGTCTGATGCCCCGGATCGGGATGGAGCCGGTGCGCCGCAAGGCGCTGATCGCCGCCGCGATCGATACGATCCACGCCCGCGGCATGGGCCAGGTGACGATGGGCGAGATCGCCCGCCGCGCGGGTGTCTCCGCTGCGCTCGCGCACCACTATTTCGGCGGCAAGGACCAGCTTCTGCTCGCCACGATGCGCCACCTCCTGACCGAGCTCGGCGAGGAGATTCAGGTGAGGCTCGCAGCGGCGAGGACGCCGCGCGAGCGCCTTTCAGCCGTGATCCGCGGGAACTTCGCCGCCTGCCAGTTCCGCCCGGCGGTCATCTCCGCGTGGCTTGCCTTCTACGTGCAGGCGCAGACCGACCCGGAGGCAAGGCGGCTTCTGCGCATCTATCACCGGCGGCTTGAGAGCAATCTGCTTCATCCGCTGAGCGAGATCACCACGCGCGCGCATGCGCTTCGCGTCGCCGAGACGGCCGCGGCGCTGATCGACGGACTGTGGATCCGCCGTTCGCTCGCCGGCGCCGACCCGAATCCCGAAGGCGCCGCGCGGCTGGTGGAGGACGCACTCTCCGAGGCCCTGCGCCGCGCCGATGCATGAGGCCGACTACATCGTCGTGGGCGCCGGCTCGGCCGGCTGCGCCCTCGCCTACCGGCTTTCGGAGGACGGCAGGAACACCGTGCTCGTGATCGAGTACGGCGGCAGCGATTTCGGTCCGCTGATCCAGATGCCGGCGGCGTTCTCGATCCCGATGAACATGCGCACCTACGACTGGGGCTACAAAAGCGAGCCGGAGCCGCATCTCGGCGGACGGCGCCTCGCCGCGCCACGCGGCAAGGTGATCGGTGGCTCGTCCTCCATCAACGGCATGGTCTTCGTGCGCGGCCACGCCGCCGACTTCGACCGCTGGGAGGCGGCCGGCGCCAAAGGCTGGGCCTTCAAGGACGTCCTCCCCTACTTCAAGCGCATGGAGACCGCGCACCTGAACGGCTCCGGCGATGGCGCCGACGGCTGGCGCGGCAAGGACGGGCCGGTTCACGTGACGCGCGGCCAGATGACCAACCCGCTCTACCGCGCCTTCACCGACGCCGGCGTCGAGGCCGGCTATCCCTTCACCGCCGACTACAACGGCGCGAAGCAGGAAGGCTTCGGCCCGATGGAGATGACGGTGTGGAAGGGCCGCCGCTGGTCGACCGCCAACGCCTACCTGAAGCCGGCGCTGAAGCGGCCGAACGTGTCGCTCAGGAAGAGCACGCGCGTCGAGCGTATCGTCTTCGAGGGGCGGAAGGCCGTCGGCGTCGTGGTGAGCCGCTGGGGCCACGTCGAAACGCTCCTGGCGAGGAAAGAGGTGATCCTCGCCGCGTCGGCCTTCAACTCACCGCAGCTCCTGATGCTCTCCGGCGTCGGACCGGCCGAGCACCTCCGCGCCCACGGGATCGAGGTCGTCGCCAACCGCCCCGGCGTCGGCGGCAATTTGCAGGATCATCTCGAGGTCTACGTACAGCAGAGCTGCCGTGAGCCGATCACGCTCAACGCGCATCTCGGGCTTCTGGCGCGCGCAAGGATCGGCTTCGAATGGCTGGCCTTCGGCCGCGGGCTAGGCACGAGCAACCATTTCGAGGCCTGCGCCTTCATTCGCTCCGCCGCCGGAATCCCCTACCCCGACTTGCAGCTCCATTTCCTGCCAGCCGCCGTGCGCTATGACGGTCGCGCCGCCGCCGCCGCCGCCCATGGATTCCAGGCGCATGTAGGGCCGATGCGTTCGCTCTCGCGCGGCGAAGTGCGGCTGAAATCCCCGGCGCCCGACAAGGCGCCAGCGATCCGCTTCAACTACATGAGCCACGAGGAGGATTGGCGCGACTTCCGCGCCGCGATCCGGCTGACGCGCGAGGTCTTCGCGCAAGCGCCCCTCGCCTCGTTTCGCGGCGCCGAGATCATGCCGGGCGAAGCTGCGCGGTCGGACGAGGCACTCGACGACTTCGTGCGCGAGAACGTGGAAAGCGCCTACCACCCCTGCGGCACGTGCCGCATGGGCGCGGTCGAGGACGTGGCAAGCGTCGTCGATTCTGAGTGCCGGGTGATCGGCACCGAGGGCCTGCGCGTCGCCGATTCCTCGATCTTCCCGGAGATCATCAACGGCAACATCAACGCCCCGTCGATCATGGTCGGCGAAAAAGCCGCCGACATGATCTTAGGCCGCCCACCGCTCCCCGCCTCAAACGCCGAGCCGTGGATCAACCCGGCGTGGCGGGAGAAACAGCGGTAGGCGGCGACTTTGGATTTCCCTGCTAAATGGGAAAACATCAGGGAATTCGTCGAAGAACCGCCATTCCCTGAGCCGTGCGAGCGCTGAGACGCGGCCAAAGCTGCGGACTTCGGAGCAAATTCCCGTGGCGCAGGAACAGGGAACTTTATTGCCTGTTACGGGGTCAAAGACGGGAAGTTGCAGATCGGATTTGGGAAGGTGAAGTCCCGCACCGGCTAGCGGCAGCGGGAACGGCCCGGCGCCGATGCCACCTCCCGCAGGCTGCCCCTCGGTCCCGCTCTCTTTTTGCTGGGCGCTCCGGCGCGGACGGCGTCGTCGCGGCTCGGCCTCCAGGCTTCCGAGCTTCGGTTCGTGCCGATCGCCAGCGGCCCGCCGGTGAAAGGGCCGGCGGTGTCTAAGCTTGGCGATCTCTGGCGCCTCGGGAAGCATCGCCTCTTCTGCGGCGACGCCCGGGCGCCTGAGAGTTACGCAGCGCTTCTCGACGCGGAGAAGGCCAGGGCGGCCCTGTCAGCCTGGCAAAGTCACTCCAAGTGGCCCGCGAGATATTCGCCGACCACGACCTCGCCGTGGCCATTCATCTTGAGGAGGGCCCAGGTATCAGTCGTGAGAACCATTTCACGGCCCGCGGCTTAGCCAAGATGCTCTACCATTTCTCGCCCTATGCCGACCTGCTTCGCAGGACCAGCGGTGGCTCACGATACAAGACAGGCACCATTCCCGGCGTCCGCACGCTGGCGGGGTACGCCAACATCTCCAAGCATGGGCGTGTGCGATTTGTGATCGCTCTGGGCGGCAGCACGGGCAAGATGCGCTTCCGGCTGCTCCGGGCCAGCGAGCGCGGGCTATAGCCGGACAACCCGACCTGAGGCTTTCCAGCCGCGATGTTGGACAAGGCCGGGGTCATCATCGGCCCCGGCGGTCGAGATCAAGACAACCGTTACCCCCGGACAGCTTGTTGCGACCCCCCGAGCGACGGCGTCATCGACTGCGTTGGTTTTGGGGGACCACCATCGGATTGTCAGCCGGTCTTGGCGAGGAAAGCTCGGTTAATTGAACCCGGGAACGTTGCCGAAACGGCGGCATAGCCCTTCAGAGCATCGTGACAGTCCTTGGCCCGCGGTCGGTGGCCCCTGTTCTCGACTCGACTAGCGTGATCGCCTAACATTGTTAGCCGTTGGCTTGCATATGCGCATTGTTGGCCTTGCACAGCGCTCGTTTTGGCTAACCCTCTCCTTTTCGTCGCGAAGGCGCGTGCCCATGATTGACTTCTGGTCCCGCAGCCGACCGTTTGTTGCAGTCCTCGCGCTCGGTTTCGTCGCAGCGAACACATTGACCTTGCCGGCTCTGGCACAGTCGGATGCGGGCCCGGCCGACGCGCGCGCGCCGTCTTGTGACCTCAGCGGCCTGTGGCGTAGCAGCCGCGGGCCGATGCACCTCATTACGGGCCCAGCCGAAAGCAATCGGCCGGCTGTCGTGACCAAAGAACTGATTGTCCCGCCAGAGACCCGTAGGGCTGACGGCACGATCGTATTCGGCGTCTTTGCCGGCCCCCATGGCGACGGTCGCATCGAGGGAACGCACAAGGATGGAGTTTATCGCTTCTCCTGGTACGACGCTGCCGACGATAGCGGCGCCGCACCTCGCGGCAGCGGGGCGTTCAGGGTCGGCCCTTCCTGCAGCAGCCTGGAAGGAGACTATCGACTCGATGACGGCTCCTCCGACGAGACGCCTTGGGTGGCGCGCCGGATCACTGCGGTGGGTGACTCCTCGGCGGCGGTCGAGGGGCATCCAGATATCGCCGCCCTTCACGCCGGCCTCGACGCGATCAAGCGGCTGGCCGATGGTCTCGACAATTCCGACTTCGACCTGACCGCAGCCGCGGCGCTGCTGCCGGCCGATCCGCTGGCGCTGCGCGATCACGTCGCCGCGACGACTGGCCTTGCCCCCTATTATGGCGCACTTCGCGGTGCCCGCGGCACCTTGATGGCCCACGCCGGCAGTCCCATCGACCGGACGATGCTGCTTGCCGCGCTACTGCGCGAGAAGGGATGGCCTGTGCGCTTTGCACGCGCCACTATTCCCGAAGCTGCCGCTGCTGCCCTCGCTGCCCGGCTTGGCGAGATGCCGGTGCCGCAACATCCGATCGATTTCGACCTCGGCCGCGGCGCGGTGGACATGGCGGCGCTCGATATCAAGGCGGCGGAGCTTGATGCCCGCAGCGCGGCAACGCAGGCCAACTGGACGGCAATGATCGACGCGGCGGCTGCCGACGGCGTCGATCTGGCCGCCGTGCTCGACACCGCCTTGCCGCCACCCACGACGGGTGTCGATGTGCGCGCGACGCTCGCCGCGCAATGGCTCGATCACGTCTGGGTCCAGGTCCAGGTCCACGACGCTTGGCAGAACCTCGATCCGAACAGAGTCGAGGGACTGGCGACGTTGACGCCGCGAACGTCCGCGAGCCTGTGGCCGGACCTGATCCACAGCCTGACGATCGAAATAGGGATCGAGCGATTCGTCGACGATGCGCTGGAAAACGTGCGTGTTGGGGGATGGTCCGCCGAGCTGCCAGTGATCATGGATGCCGGCGTGCCTGGTTTTGCTGTGCGCATCGGCTCGGAGAACGGGGCCCCGCTGATCGATGGCAGTGCGCCGCTCGAGACCGTCGGCCCGGCAATGGGCGCCGCGATGGACGATTACTATCGCCAGGCCGACACATTCGTTCCGACACTCGTGCTCACAACCGGCGAAACGCAGGTCGGCGAGCCGTTCGGGCGTGACGGTACCATTCTGCCTTCCGATCCGAGTGCCAGATTGGCGCGGGCGGTCGGCGGAGGGTTAGGAGGCGCCTCCGGCACGCTCGACGATCTGTTTGGCGGTGCGCCGGCGACGACGGCCGCCCCCATGGTCATGACAGCAGTCTGGGTCGATATCGGCTGGGGTGGGCCGGACGCACCCGATAGGAAAGAGCGACGCTATTTGATGGACCGGATCGGCCTCGCCGCGCGCCAGGCGGGTCAGGTCGACGCGGCCGCGCTTGATGCCACATCGAGCGAGGTCGGCCTCCTCCTTTCCGGCGAGCTGGAGTTTGTCGCCGCCGGAGGGCCGATCGCCCAGGGGCTCACCACGCAAAATATGATCGACACGCTTACAGCCAACGCATCGGTCTTCGAGGACGTCGCCCGCGCCCGCATTCTCCAGAAGCCGATCTCGTTCCGCCTCTTAAATGATCTGCATCGCTACCCGGGCGAGTTACTGGCGTTGCACCACGGGATTCAGGACCTCGCGCTTCGGCTTGCGCCGGACCTGCCGTTACGCCAGGCCGGACCGCGCATCGTTGCCAGCCAGACCCGGTTTTGGCCTGAGGGTGACACCAAGAGGGTGGTCCGCCACGGCTTCGACTTGATCGCTCCCGGACGGATGGTGTCCCTGACCGCGACCGGCGCCAGGGCACACGCCATGCAGCGCCGCTTCGGAGCTATCCTGACTGCGTACGAAGTGGCGTTCGGCAAGGTGGTGGAACCCGATATCTGCCCGGCCTGCACCGTCCGACCGGCGGATGCCGTGTCCACGCTCGATGCTGCGCAATCGGAGTCCGTCCCGCTCGCCCTAGTCTCGCCGGAAGATGCAGACAGCCAACTTGCCGCGCTCGCCCTAGCCCCTGATCTCGCTGCGCGCCTGCGCACAGTCGCTGCGGCCGGCGACTGGATCGTAGTGCCGACACGGCCGCCTGCCGGCTATGATTCCGCCGATCTCGGATGGTGGCGTGTCGATCCGGAGACTGGGGCGACCCTCGGCTACCGCGCCGACGGTGCCGGCGGCGATCCCTTTTTCGAAAAGGTCACGCTCGTCCAAGCCGTCACTACGATCGGCGGATTTTACATGGGCTATGCCGGCTGCACCGGCAACTGGGGCATCAGTCACGATAACCGCACCTACCAGCCTGAAGTCTGTGCAGGATGCGGTCTGCTGCTTGCCGTGGGCGGCTATTTCGTTGCGACCGGAACGGCGCTATCCGTGGCTCAAGGGCATGCCCTCTTCTGGTCGACCGGTGGCGTCTGCGTGATGGGCGCAAACTGGAACTGATGACCGAACGGACGCTCGTTGTGTGAGGGGTGAGAAATCTTCGGGCCGTCAGCCAGCGTTCTGAATGCACCAAGCGGTGAGGGCCGACCATGAGGAGCCGCGCCGACCTGATACAGCGGCACGCAATCCTGATGAATGCCGTCCTGCAAGGATGCGCCAGGCTCCTCGTCCTGACATTGGCATCGATGCCGCTCTTTGCGCCGCACGCCAATGCTGCCGAAGGCCGGACGCTCGAGATCGCCGGCGCCACCTTCTCCCCCGATATTGCAGGGATAGAGGCGCCGCTCGGATTCCAATACGTCACCCTCGACCTGCAATTTACGAATAGGAGCGGCGCTGTCATTGATAGCGTTGCACTTGGCCCGCAGGCCCATGTTGTCGAGGATGGGCTGTTCCCATATTTCGCCGAGCCGCATGTCGGGCCGGTGGACCAATCAGCGCTTTGGCAGCCGATGTCGGTCCCGCCCGATGGGGGCTTCGATGCGACACTGGTGTTCGCGGTTCCAGCGCAGTCCGGTGCTCTGGCGTTGATCTACGAGGCAGACGGGATCAAGCTCAAGGCTCCCATTCCTGCCACGGTCGCGGGTGCCGGGCCGCAGGCTGTTCCCGAACCATCGGATCCCGCTGCTGCTGCTGCCGCCGCCGCCACCACCATCATCGCCGACAAGGGCGACGAAAGCGAAGACACGGAATCCGATACACAGCGCGGCGATGCGACTGTCACCCGGCCCGCGACCACTTCGACCCAGCCCCTCCTTCACGCCGATAGCATTCCCGTCGAGCGCTCCCGCTCCATCAACCCGAACGGCGAGGAGGTGAATGTTGCCCGCCACGATCGGCTTTCCTGGCAGACCAACGGCTCGGCGGAACTGATCGACGGCGACTTCGACCATTCCTATCGCTACTGGTCGACCGATGGCGCTTTCGTCGTCGGCTTCCTTCGCCCCTATGCGATACACCGCATACGTATCGGCCTCCCGCCTGGAGACGACGCCGGCGACTACCAGTACACGATCGAGGGTTCGCTCGACGGCGCTGACTGGCAGATGCTGGTCGACCACTCGAAAGGAGCGCATCACGGAACCGAAGACCTCCCGATCAGACCGGTGCGCATCCGTATACTGCGAACCAGGGTCTGGTCGACATCCGGTGAGGACGCCTTCATCAACGTGTCGGAGGTCGAAGCCTATACGCGCGATCCCGTCCCCGCTCTGGGAAACGATGTGGCCGCAGCCCAGGTCGGAGGGCAGGTCCTCGCCACCAGTGCTGGCCCAGGCGATCCTCGCGCTAGCTTTCTGATCGACGGCAACCCGGCGAACTACTGGTACGCCGACGGCGTGACACAGCCCGAAATCACGATCGGCTTCCATGAGTCCCGGACGGCCAGGATTCATGCCGTGGCCCTGTTCGCGGAGCACTACAACGCCGTTCCGGACAGCCAATATCGTCCCAAGCGCGTCGAGATCCTTGCCTCGAACGAAAGTGCCTTCACCGGGTTCAAGAGCTTGACGCAAGTCGAGCTCGCCAAAGGCTTGCTCGTCAGCTGGATACCGCTCCCCGAGACTACCGCGAAATTTGTGAAACTGCGGGTGCTTGAGAACTTCGGCGGCGAGACCACGACCATTGGCGCGGTAAGCGTCTTCGAAGCGCCGGAGGCCGAGTCCATTCTCGACGCCTATCTTGTCCGTCCGATCGACGTCGTCGCTCTCAATACCTACACGGCTATTCCCGAGCTGAATGCCGACCGAGATATTGCATCCTATTACAACGGCGGGCGCGTCATTGCCGCCTCCAATGGTTCAAGCCCGGTAGTCGCGGGAAAGATGCTGAACGACCGTAAGATCGTCGACAGCATCACCTTCGACCAGGCGCCATCGGAGATCACGCTGCATTTCTTCCGCGAGCGCGCGGCAACCGTGTCCCAAGTCAATATCCACAACAGGTCCTCAAGCAGCCCGACCGGCGTGCGCGAGCTCGTTCTCGAAGCGGCGGACGATTTGGCAGGACCGTTTAGGAAGATCGGACCAACCTACGTCCTGGCCCCGGAGGCCCTTCGCTGGTTCCCGATCAAGTTCCCACCGACCCGGATGCGGTATCTGCGGATCCGATTTCTCTCCTACCACACCAGTGAGGCCTCTATTGGCGACATCCAGGTAATCGAGGCCCGTCAACCGGGCGAAGCATCGATATTGGACCTCAAGACACCGGAAGAGCTGTTCCCCGGGTCGCGCAATATCGCCCATCGGCTGCTGGGCGGGCGAATAACGACGCATGCCGAATCCTCGGGTGCGCCCTCCTGGCCGCTGGCCAATCTCATCGACGGCCTTTCGAGTGACGGCAACGGTCTCATGAGCCCGTCCTACGGATGGTCGACGAAGCTGCACCCGACGCTGCCGGTCGATCTCCTCTTCTCCTTTGCGCAGCAGCGCACGGCCAGGATCGCGGGCATCGCGATCGACCCCAAGGTCAGACTCGGCCCAAGCGACCCGTTTCATGGCAATGTCGTCAACTGGCCGGCAGCTTACGAGGTCTATGTCTCGACCGAGTCGGCGCAGGGACCGTGGGAGAAGATCGGCCGCACGCAGGAGCTGCTGCAACGCTCGGGCAAGCAGGCCATTCGGTTCAGCCGGCCGGTCGAGGCGAAGTTCGTGCTTCTGCGTATCCTGGACACCTTCGATTTCATTATTTGGGAGCCCTACGTTCAGCTCGGTGATGTGGAGATCTACGAAGCGCCCGAAGCGTGCGGGCAGTCGGTCGCGTCGGACCGGCCCGTCAATCTGATATCGCCCGGGCTCGGCGGCATTATCGCCCGCTTCTCCTCCGAGGACCGCAAGGCCTGGGCGTCGCGCCTCGTCGACTCGGCGTTCGTCGACGCCGGGCTCGGAGACGGCATCTGGGCATCGAGTCCCGAGCAGTCCATGCCGCAGGCGGTCACCTTCGGCTTTTTCCGTCTGCAGGCCGCCCGCTTCGACCGCATCGAGCTGACGGCAGACGAGCAGAATGACGTGGCGTTCCGGCCGAAGCGGGTGCGCGTGGAGATTTCGACCGGTCTCGACCCGCTCAAGGGCTACGTGAGCCTCGGCGAGTTCGACCTTCGCGATGATCAGGCAAAACAGACGATCAAGCTTGCCGAACCGGCGATGGCCAGGTTTGTGCGGCTCACTTTCCTGGAGACCTTCGGCGCCCGGCAGGTTGCGTTGAGGGAAGCGGCCATCTGGGAAGACAATACGTGCGACGGCTACCAGTCCGTTGCTGTGATCGGACGAAATGACCCGGTCGAGGCCGTGCGCGAGGGATCTCGCACCAGAAATGTGATGGGAGACGTTCGAGAGTCCGAACCCAACGACGCTCCCGCCGAGGCGGATCCAGCAGCGATCGGCGCGAGAGTGGCCGGAATCCTCTCGCCTAATACGGACGTTGACTACTTCGCAATGGATTCCGGCGCGGCTGACAAGCCGGAGCTCCTGGTCCGGCTGCAAGGCGATCCTGTGATCCGCACCGACCTCTCGGTGGAGGACCTGAACGGAAAGGTCGTCGGCGCCTACAAAGCCGGCGAAGCTGCGACCTCAACGACGCTTCGCTTCAACCTGCCGCCAGCCTCCTATCGGCTGCGTCTCTCGCAACCCGCGACGGTGAGTGTCGTGCTGCTATTCGACACCAGCGGGAGCATGAAGGAGGAGATCGACGCCGTGAAGAAGGCAGCCGACCAATACCTGCAGGATCGGGCGCCATGGGAGGAGATCGCACTCCTCAGCTTTGACGAAAATGTCCACACGATCCACGATTTCTCTACCGACACGCAAAGCCTGAGACGATCACTCGAGGAGAAGCTAGTCCTCGACGGAGATACGGCGCTTTACGACGGCATGAAGCATGCCCTTGAGCTCCTAAAGGATCGCCCTGGTCAAAAAGCGATCGTCCTTCTTTCCGACGGCGCCAACAGCATCAAAGGCACCCCGCTCCCCGAAATATGGGATGATCTCGCCGCCGCTGGGGTCCGCGTCTTCACTATCGCGCTTGGACAGGAACTTAACATCTATGGCTTTCAAACATATGACCCATGGTCTCCATTCGCCGGCATCGGCGCATCGCCAGCCCAGCTTTTAGAGCTCTGGTCGAGGGCGACTGGGGGCGCGTCGTTCTTCGCTCCGGGCCCGGAGGAATTGTCACGAATCTACCGGCAAGTGTCATCGATCCTCCGCTCCGAGCCGCAATACGCCCTGACGCCGCTGCTGCCTAGGCCCGACGGCTTTCTTGACGTGAGGGCCTCCCCGGACAGCGGCGCGTCGGCCGGAATCGGCAACATCGCTCTGATCCTCGACGCCTCCGGATCGATGGGGGGGAAGAACGTCGAAGGCCTCCCAAAGATACAGGCTGCCAAGACCGTCATGCATCGGCTGGTGATGGAGCTTCCCGACTCCGCCCGAATCGGCTTGCGGGTCTATGGACATCGTCTGCCGAAGCGCCCGAAAGAGCAGAGCTGCCTGGACACTGAACTGGTGGTGCCCATCGGTCCTATTGATCGGGCCGCATTGCTCAAGCAAGTCGACGCCATCCAACCGAAAGGGCAAACGCCACTAGGCCTGTCCATCGCCCTCACCGCCCTCGATTTCAAGGCACACCCGGGCAGCAAGGTTGCCGTCCTGATCACCGACGGTAAAGAGACCTGCAATGTCTCGCCCGATTCCGACTATTATCCGCTCAACGCGATCCGATTGGCGCGTGCGGCCGGCGTCGAATTTCGTCTCAACATCGTGGGCTTCGACATTAGCGATGACCAGACGCGGAAATTCCTGGCGGCCGTGGCGGGCGAGAGCGGCGGCAGCTACTACGACGCTGAAACGACCGACGAGCTGATCGATTCGCTGCATCGATCGCTGGCGTTGCGCTTCGTCGCACGCGATTCAAGCGGTGCCGTGGCGGCGGAAGGCCAGGTTGGCGCCGATCCGATCGCGTTGCCCGAAGCAGAATATGTGATCGAAACCGCCTCTGATCCGGTCTTTCGAATCGGGGGAGTGAAGGTGATCTCGGGGCAGACGACGGAAATCTCTCTGGGCGGCGCATCGCAAATCTCAGATGTCGGGACGCCCGCTCAAAGCAGCCCGTTCGCTTCAGCTTCGCAAGCGACCGCGACCGATAGATCGTTCGAGGTCGCGGCGATCCCACCGCCGACCACGAACGGGAGCAACGCAGAAATCTCCGAGATAAGACAGGCCTGGTCCGACTGCCTCGCCGTTACGAAAGCACCCAGCACGGAGAGATTAACGCTCTACGCAACTACGCCGGCGTCAGGTAGCTCCGGAAGCATCCATTGGGTGGCGGGAGGCGCTGACGTGGCGAATGCCGGTGGCGGCAACATCGCCGTCTATAGATCTGCCGGTACAACGCGGTTCGCTGACGAACATGAAGCGCTGACCGCCTACGGCACGACGATGCGAACGCGCTACTGCTTCCGAGGGGACGGCAGTATTGCATTTATTTTTTCCTCGGCGCGAGCCAACGGATCGGACCTGGCATCGCTTGGCTTCGCCGGTCCGGTGCGCATCGAGCTGCGCTACTACTTCGATCCCGCCGGAGAGAATATCAGGGAACTCGCCTATGCCATCGATGACACGACCGGCGTGCGACTGACCGGCAGCTTCCAAAACTACGATGCATTTCGCGCTAGTTTCTATGCGGATACGGATTCGCTGGAGCGTGTGCTGGGTATTTCTGGCAATTGAGCCTTCCCCGACTGGAGCACTCTTACAGCGCCCGAAGAGACGCCTCGCGCAAGACCGCACGGTCTTCGTCCATCACCAATGCGCATTCGCCCTGCCACAGGACAATCCGCCTCGCGCTGTGCTTCACCCGCCTTCCCTCGTCGGGACTCTCGGGCAACCACAGGCGCACCGAGCCGTCGGCCAGCGTGACGAGACAGGCAGTCCAGTCAAGCGACGGCAGCGCGCGGCGCACGGTCCCATAGCCCTTCGATTCAGTTGGATAGGCCGCAACCTGATCGGTGCCCGGATCGATGGCGATCAGGCCGCATCGGCCTTCGTCGACGACAAAAACCTTGGCGCCTGGCGCGAGCGGGCCTATGGCTGCCGCGTTGACGATATCGTGCGGATCGGTCGGCAGTGGCGTCGAAATTGCCCGGTTTTCGGCGGGCAGCCATGGCACCCCTTCCCGCGCTCGTTCCATGAGAACGCGAACCATCTCCACCCACCCGTAGCACCCGACGGCAACCTGGAAGTGATCGTCGTCTTCGCCTGGCACCACGGCCATGCTTGAGGCGTCGAGCGCCGTCACTGCAAGCGGCTCGATGTCACCCGGGATGATCGCTGCGTTCACCTCCCCCCAAAGCGTCATGGTCACGAGTCCGCGGTCGGTCGCAGCGATGAGCGTCCGACCGTCCGGTGCGAGCACGGCCGGCGTCGCCAGGTTGTCAATCGGTGACACCGAGCCCGTATTGCAATTGACAGCGCTGACGCGCCCGTCAAAGTCTGAGACAACGAGGCGATGCTGCGCCAGACTTCCCCTATGGATTTCTGCGGGCAGCGCTCGCCCGAGCTCTGTGCGCTCGGCTTTGAGAACACGTCCCGGCAGCCAATCAACCGCCACGAGCCTCTGCGAATCACTATCGAGCAGAACTGCGCGGACCGCGCCGTTCTCGCCCCCGCAGGTGGCGAGAAGCTTGCACCGCGCTGGAGTCGCATAGGAGATGACGCATGCGTCTTGCCGCTGGCTGCGACCGTTCAACCGCCGTCCTCCGGCTACCGATCCGTCGGGAACCCTACTGCGGGCGGCATTGCGGCGCCAGAACCGCTGCTCGGAACGTGGGAGCGAACTGGCCCGCATCCCCCATCCGCGTTACGCTGGCATCTGCGTGCTATTCGCGCTCCAGGATGCACCCGGGCTCGGCTGGGCCACAGCGGAGGATACGACATGGAAGGCCTCAACCGTCGCCAACTCGTTACCTCGGGATTGATCGCGCTTGCGGCCGCGACCGCTCCGGGAGCCTCGTTCGCCCAGGGGCCGGTTCCCGATTCTGTCGCCGCGCTCGATGTCGCGATCCACACCGTCGTCGCCGGCGGCCACTGGTCCGACGGCGCGCAGGAAGGATCGTTCCGGGTGATCGTGACCGAAGCCGGCGTGGAGCATGTCAGCCAGCAGCTCTATCTCCAGTGGCTGGCGACGGACGCCGATACCGGAAGCACCGAGGTCGCGGCGACCGTTCCTGTCGACGAGATCAACGAGAGACGCGCCGAAGAACAGGTCCTCAGCCTCGATCGCGACGACAGCGCCGAATTCGGCACTTTGCGACTGAACGTTCGCGCGGCCGGTGTGCACTCCAACGAAGAGCTTCGCTATCTCGTCACCGCTGCTGGCCCCGCCGGGAAGTACAACGTGCAGAGCATGGATTGATGTCGCCACAGCGTGCCGGCGGTTTACGCGAGATAGACGTCGACCTGTTCGCGCGCCCTGAGGTCAACCACCGCGCCACTTCGCCAGTCCATCAGCAGCATGTGCCTGTGTGCGTCGAGCGCCGACAGCATTGCAGCGAAACGGTCTTTCTCTTCCGGAGACGACCTGCCGCTGACACGGCACCAGATCGAGCTCACCCTGTCACCGTCCATATCGGCAATAATTCCTGCGTTGCCCCACGGCTCGCCGTCCACCTGTGAGGGGCCGAAGCCGATCGCCCGGATGCCGAGCGTCGCTTCAACTTCGCCGAGCGAGCTCAGGATCTGATCGAACTGCCGGGCATGCGGCTTGAGAAGCGAGACGAACTGCTCTTCTGACAGGTCGAGCCACGGCAGCGAGGCAGGCGGCTCTTCGGGCCGGTACATGTCCGTCCAACCCACGCCGTCCGGATCGCGATGCTCGTCCGAAAACTTCTCCAACGCGGCGAGCTGAGCGATGCAATGGTCCCACCATTCGATAGGCAGGAGCTGCACCATGCCGGGCTCATCTTCGTCATGCCGGAACGCGTACATGCTGCTCACTCCGATCTCTGGATCTCCGCCGCGACCGCTGTCAGGTTGATCAGGTAGGCGGGCGGGACATGCTCGGTCAGCCACACTGCGTTGGCGGTCAGGTAGAACGGAAAGCCGCTCTCCTCCATGCCGCGCGAATCGACCTTGAACACGACCGGCGGTCCGCGTCGCGCGCCGACCTTGCTTGCAGTTTCGCGGCCCGCGCTCAGGTGGACGTGATGACGCGCGCCGCGCAGTAGGCCTTTGCGGGCGATGCTTGCGACGAAACGCTGTGTCGTACCGTGGAAGAGGACGGTGGGCGGCGAGACTGGCGAAAGGCCCAGATCGACGCTGACCGAATGCCCCTGATTGGCGCGGATGAAACGGCGGTCGGAGCTGAAGGCGAATCGCTGCTTCTCGCTCGCCGCAACGAGCTTCTCCAGATCGCGCGGCGTCATATCGTGACCGACGGACCGAAGCGCTTCGAGAAGCTTGTCGACGCCGACCCAGCCCGCCTCGTCGAGCTCGATCCCGATGAGGTCAGGACGGTGCCGCAGGACCTGGCTAAGGAACTTGCTCCGTTTGACGCGTTCGCCCGTCATAGAGCCCGTCGTCGGTTATCGCGGCTTTCGATTGAATCACAATCGGTGCGCCACGTCTTCGACTTTTCATCCCGAGAAGGGATCCGTTGCGGACAGGCTCCAGCAAAGCGCCGAGCGTTGACCCGGCGTTCGATCGAACTCGAGAGTTACGGACTCAATTCTGCTTTGGGTTGTGGCTGTGTCAAAACGCCTTGCGACGAAGGCGAACCCGTCGACGGGAGCGTGGATTGCACGTCGGTTCTTGGCCGCCACCCAAAGGATGTTGCGCCCAGCCTCGCGCTCAAGGCGCCGGCTCGATTGCACGCGATTCAAATATCCGTAGATGCAGAGCTTGAGCAGCACGGCGGGGTGATAAGCAGGTCGACCCGTCGCCGCCGGCGTCGCGCTGACAAAGCCGAGTGCCACGAGATCCAGCGCTTCGACAAAGGCCTCGATCACGTGGACCGGATTATTCTCATCCACCCAGTCCGACGACCAGGAGATCGACGACGAGCCCGCCGACAAGAAGGTGGGCTACAAGAACCCGCCGAAGTCGACGCGCTTCAAGAAGGGGCAGTCCGGCAATCCGAGCGGCCGCCCGAAGAAGACGCAGCCCGTGCGCGACACGCTCCGGGATGTGTTTGCGGAGCCGGTCCTTCTCAAGATCGAGGGGAGGACGACGGCGTGGGAGCCAAACAAAGCCCGTGCGCGGATGCTCGTCGCGGGCGCCCTTCGAGGCAAGCTGTCTGACATCAAACTCATCCTCGAAGCCGACAAGGAAGGCGAATTCCTCCGCGCGATGACGGAACAAAGCCGCCTTTCTGGGGTGCTCATCGTTCCCGAGGTCTGCGCTGACGAAGACGAGTGGGAGCGCAAATATGGCGCTCCGGCGCGAGCCGAACTGGCTGCAGCCGATTCAGCGAAGGAATGAAGCCAACACGAACGTAGGCGCCACGGCAGCAACTTTGAGGAAAGCTGTCATGGAAGACAATGCTCAGCCGAAGAAGAAGGCGCCGAACGGCGACTATGAGGTCGGCTATTGCCGGCCGCCGACCAAGCACCGGTTCAAGCCGGGCGAAGTGCACAATCGGCGGGGTAGGCCTCGCAGGAGGCAAACCTTCAGCGATGCGCTCCGCAAGGAGCTTGCCGGAAAGGTCACCATCAGGATCGACGACACCATCGTCCAAGTCACGAAAGCCGTCGCGATAGCGCAAATCTTGCTCGACAAGTTCGCCAAAGGCGACGCTGCGACCCGGCGCCTCGTTTTCAAGCTCTCACAGGAGTTCGACCGCGAAACAACCAAGGAGCAGAATCCCACGCTCTCTGGCGTGTGGACCATTCCTGATGACTTCGACGAGGCTGTGGACGCTGCCTACAAGGCCGAACGGAAGCGCGATCCGCGCGGCGACGAGCACGAGCTGAGAGGACGGGCTCAGCAGCAAGCACTGCTCGCGGTCGGGCAGCCGAACAACCCCGGAGACAGCGGGCGCACGAGGCGCCCTCGTCGCTACTAGTCAACGGTGCCTGCGAGGTCTTCGACGCGACCGGCCTTCTGAGCGCGGAGTGTTCGGTGTCAGGGTGGAACTCATCCGTGGACATCTCGGTCGATATGAGCACAGCAGAAGCGCTCCAGCTTTGTTCGCAAATGCCGTCGATTGTGCGGAAGACCGG
>Ga0315553_10001368_pt1 | contig 20302 bp, 16 predicted proteins | sample SalMarSW160140MG_FD_203099 | JGI IMG/M metagenome (GOLD analysis project Ga0315553, IMG submission 203099) | Salt marsh sediment microbial communities from the Plum Island Ecosystem LTER, Massachusetts, United States - Salt Marsh Sediment SW1601-40 ... | reverse complement strand
TCATACGCGCATTGAGGTCGATGGGCCTCTTCACCGTCATTTTCCAGTCGCCGCGCGCGAGCCGCAAAAGCGCCGATCTGATTTGGGTCCCCGCCCATGACCGGCTGCGCGGCCCCAATGTCATTGCGACACTGACACCGCCAAACCGCTTCAGCGCAGTGAAGCTGGACGAATTGCGTCGCAATGCGCCCGAGGCGATCACCGCCTTGGCGGGTCCAAGGGCCGCGCTTCTTCTCGGCGGCCCCGGCGCCGGTTACTCTTATGACGCAGCGGCGGTCGAGACCTTCGCCGCCTCGCTCGGCGCGCTGGCGGATCGGGTCGGCAGCTTTCTGGTCACGCCGTCCCGGCGAACGCCGCCGTCTTTGCTCAAAGCCGCCGACGAGGCGACGTCCGGCCGGCCGCGCATCTTCTGGAACGGCATGGGAGAGAACCCCTATCCCCAGTTCCTGGCATCCGCCGACCTCTTCATTGTGACAGCCGATTCGGTCAACATGACCGGCGAGGCCTGCGCAACCGGCAGGCCGGTCTACGTTTTCACCCCGCCCGGTGGCCGCGCCAAGTTCCAGCGGTTTCATTGCGCTTTAGAGGAATACGGGGCGACGCGGCCGCTTCCCAGGACCGGAGAAATCGATGGGAATTGGCGCTATGAGCCCCTTCACGCGGCCGCAATCGTCGCATCGGAGATCGAAACGCGGTGGCGTCGCCATCAATCCACAGCTCCGGGTCGCTGACGCTTAAACCTTGTCAGCATTGCTGACATTTCTTACCTGTGCTTTGCGGAACAGGGGATTTCGGAAAATCATGACAGCGCGCCACGAAAAGCTCATCATCATCGGATCCGGGCCAGCCGGATATACGGCAGCGATCTATGCAGCGCGTGCCATGCTGAAACCGCTTCTCATCGAAGGCATTCAGCCGGGCGGCCAGCTCACCATTACGACCGATGTCGAAAACTATCCCGGCTTTGCCGACGTCATCCAGGGCCCCTGGCTGATGGAGCAGATGCGTGCGCAGGCGGTCCATGTCGGCACGGAAATCGTTTCCGACCACATCATGTCCGTCGATTTCTCCCGCCGGCTGTTTTCGCTCAAAGGCGATAGCGGCGCCGAATACACGGCCGACAGCGTCGTGATCTCCACGGGCGCGCAGGCGCGCTGGCTCGGTCTGCCGAGCGAGGCGAAATATCAGGGCTTCGGCGTGTCGGCCTGCGCCACTTGCGACGGCTTCTTCTATCGCGGCAAGGAGGTGGTCGTGATCGGCGGCGGCAATGCGGCCGTCGAGGAGGCGCTCTTTCTCACCAACCATGCAAGCAAGGTGACCCTCATTCACCGCCGGGACGAGCTTCGAGCCGAACGCATTCTTCAGGATCGCCTGTTCAAGCATGAGAAGGTCGATGTGCTTTGGGACACGGTGCTCGAAGAAGTCCTCGGAACGCAGCAGCCGCTAAGCGTCACGGGGGTCAGGCTGAAAAACGTGAAGACCGGCGAGATTCTCGAGAAACGGACCGACGGCGTCTTCATCGCTATCGGCCATAGCCCGGCGACCGATATCTTCAAAGGCCAGGTCACGATGAAGCCCAACGGCTATATCATCGTCGCCCCGCATTCGACGGCGACCAACGTTCCGGGCGTCTTTGCCGCGGGCGACGTCGCCGACGAGATTTACCGCCAGGCCGTAACCGCCGCCGGACTCGGCTGCATGGCCGCACTCGAGGCCGAAAAATACCTTGCGACGCTCGAAACGCATAGTCAGGCGGCTGAGTAGTCTTTTCACAAGAAAAACAGCATAATAGCCTTCATATGGATTGGGATAAGCTCAGAATATTCCATGCGGCCGCCGAGGCTGGCAGCTTCACCCATGCGGGCGAAGCGCTGAATATGAGCCAATCGGCGGTCAGCCGGCAGGTCAGCGCACTGGAAAAAGAGCTCAACGCGCCGCTCTTTCATCGTCATGCGCGCGGCCTGGTTCTCACCGAGCAGGGCGAAATGCTCTATCGCACGGCTCAGGAAGTGTTCATGAAGCTTGCCTCGGCTGAGCTTCTTCTCTCTGATTCACGCCAAAAACCGAGCGGAGATCTGCGCTTGACGACGACGGTGGCGCTTGGCGTGCACTGGCTGACACCGCGTCTTCAGGAATTCATGGATCTGTATCCGGACATTCACCTGCAGTTGATCCTGGATGACGGCGAGCTCGATCTCGGCATGCGCGAGGCCGACGTCGCGATCCGCTTTCAGCCGCCCTCGCAAAACGACCTCATCCGCCGCAAGCTCTTCGTCGTGCATAACCACGTCTATGCCTCCCCCGAATATGTGCGCAAATTCGGCGCTCCGAGAAGTATCAACGATCTGGAGCGCCACAGGATCCTCGTCTATGGCGGGACGGTGCCGCCGCATCTCCGGCGCATCAACTGGCTGGTGACGGCAGGGCGCGAAAATGGCGGGACGGCGCGGGTGCCTGCCTTGCAGATCAATAGTGTGCTCGGCCTCAAGGAGGCCGTGCGGCGTGGTCTGGGGATTGCGGTTCTGCCTGACTATGTCGCACGGGACGACCCCCGCATCGTCGCCGTTCTGGGCAGCGAGGAAAGCCTTCCGGAATTCGAGACCTATTTCGTCTATCCTGAGGAAATGAAAGCCTCAAAACGCATCGAGGTCTTCAGGGACTTCCTGGTGAGGAAAGCCCGCGAGTGGTCGTTCTGATCGCGCCGGGATTCATCGTCCCGGCTTCTCCGCAAACGGGTTTTCGCGCGTCTCGAAGAGGGCCGCGATCTCATCGAAGGCCCATGGCCGGAAATCGTGCGAGTCGACGCCGACATCGAGGCTATAGCCGAGCGGTGCATGATCGAGCCGGCCATGCATATGACCGAACAGGTGCCATGATCCCCGCTTGCATTGATGCCATTCCCGAAACGGAAAATGGCATAGCACGAGCCGCTTTCCATTCAGCCTGATCTCGGAGATCGAAGAAACCGACGCGAATTGGCGCACGTCTTCCTCGGCGAGCGGCTTGTCGTGATTGCCGATAATGAGATGGATGGTGCCGTTCAGCGCGCAGCGATAGTCGGCGCGCGGGCGCCCGTTGCGAAAGCTGAAATCGCCCAGATGATAGACGGTGTCTTCGGGCGCGACGGCTTCGTTCCAGCCTGCGACAATCGCTTCGTCCATCTCGTCCGCGGAAGCAAACGGCCTCTCGCAAAGCCGAATGATGGCGTCATGGCCGAAATGCGTATCCGAGGTGAAGAAGACCGCCATGCGCGCTTTCTATAAAATAAATGCCGCCGTCCCGCTTGTCACCAGTTGCCTCCACCACCATTGCCGCCGACATCCAGCCCTGAAACCGGGTCCACACCGATTGCGGGACCTATCGGATTTCGGAATTCGGAAGTCAATGTCCGGCAATTCAATTTCTCTTCGTCAAGCCAGAAGAGCTCGGCGATGTCGGTTCGCAGATTCATATAGTCTTCTTCGTTCAGATCTGGTTGCGCAGCCAGAAATTCAGGGGTAGCGCATGCTGTCGCGAAGGCGGATGGCATCAATCCGCGTCTTAGCTTCAACAGCTTCGCAGCGGTTGCGACTTGCCCTGCGGTATAGAATTCCTGTCGGCCATAGCATTGCCGTAGAACCTGCGGAAGCCCTTTAACGACAAGGCGCAATCTCCTCCGCTTGAGACTATCCCGCAGGAATTTGATCATGGGATGAGCCTAAATTTTGTCGGGTTCAGCCATGAGCTCGCGGATCATCGCCACCACCTCGGGCGAATCCCACTCCGCGGCGCCCGCGAGCCGGGCGATCTCGCGCCCTTCTCTGTCGATGAGCACCGTCGTGGGCAGTCCCAGCGCGCCGACAGCCCGCAGGACCGTCTTCGAGCTGTCGAGATAGAGAGCGAGATTGTCGAGCTTGTTCGCCTTCAGGAATTGCCGCGGCTTATCCGGCCCCGACCAGTCGAGGCTTATCGGCACGACCTGGAAATCCGGCCCTCCAAGCCTTGCCTGCAGGCGATCAAGGCTCGGCATTTCGACCTTGCACGGCGCGCACCAGGTCGCCCAGAGATTGAGCAGGACCACCCGGCCTTTCCAATCGCTCAGGCGCCGCTCGCGGCCGTTTCCGTCAGTGAAGGTGAACGCTGGGAGCGGCTTCGGCGTCTCGGATCGGACAAGCTTCTCCAGCCCGGACGACGCCTCCGGTTCGGCGACATTCGCGGCGGCGGCGCTCCCGGCATCGGCGTTATTCGCAATGCCCGCCTGGGGCGGCCCGCCTATCCGGTCCGCCACGATGACCGCCAGAAATCCAGCAATTGCCGCAAACACCGCAGCAAGGCTATAGAGAGGCAGATTGCTGGCGCGCCGCGGAGAATTGTCAGAGCCGCTGGTCTTCTGGTTCCCAGTCATTTCCCAAACCGCTAGAGTCGCAATTATGACAAACAAAATGTGGGGCGGGCGTTTCGCCTCCGGTCCCGCCGAAATCATGGAGGAAATCAACGCCTCCATCGACTTTGACCGCCGCCTCTACGCGCAAGACATAAGGGGTTCGATCGCCCATGCCAATATGCTGGCGCGGCAGGGAATCATTTCCAAAGCCGACGCGGAGGCGATCGCGTCCGGGCTCACCACGATCAAAGAGGAGATCGAGGCCGGCAAATTCGCCTTCTCGCGCGCGATGGAGGATATCCATCTCAATATCGAGTCCCGGCTGAAAGCGCTGATCGGCGATGCGGCCGGCCGCTTGCACACGGCCCGGTCGCGGAACGACCAGGTGGCGACTGACATGCGGCTTTATGTCCGTGACGCAATCGACCATCTCGACGGCCAGCTTCTCGGTCTGCAACGGGCGCTCGCGCAGAAAGCCGAGCGGCATACGGCGACCGTCATGCCCGGCTTCACCCATTTGCAGACCGCGCAGCCGGTGGTCTTCGGCCATCACTGTCTCGCCTATGTCGAGATGCTTTCGCGCGACCGCGGGCGTCTCGCCGATGCGCGGGCGCGGCTGAATGAGTCGCCCCTCGGCGCGGCGGCGCTTGCCGGAACCTCCTTCCCGATCGACCGGGAGACGACCGCGAAGGAACTCGGCTTCGACCGGCCGATGGCGAATTCCCTCGATGCGGTGTCGGCGCGCGATTTCGTCTTGGAGGTTCTCGCGGCCAGCGCGATCTGCGCGACCCATCTCTCCCGGCTGGCCGAAGAGATCGTGATCTGGTGCTCGGCGGATTTCGGGTTCATCCGGCTGAGCGACAAATTCACCACCGGCTCCTCTATCATGCCGCAGAAGCGCAATCCGGATGCGGCCGAGCTCGTGCGCGCCAAGGCCGGACGCATCGCCGGAGCGTTCAACGTCTTGATGATCGTCATGAAGGGGCTGCCGCTCGCCTATTCCAAGGACATGCAGGAAGACAAGGAACAGACCTTCGACGCGCTGAACACGCTCTCATTGATGATCGCCGCCATGACCGGCATGATCGAAGACCTTGAGGTCGATGCGGACCGGATGCGGGAAGCGGCGGCCCGCGGTTATTCGACCGCGACCGATCTCGCCGATTGGCTGGTGCGCGAATTGGGGCTGCCATTCCGCGAGGCACATCACGTCACCGGGAAGATCGTGAAAATCGCCGAGGAAAAAGGCCTTGGGCTGGACGGCCTTGCGCTCGGCGACATGCAAAGCATCGAGCCGCGCATCACCGAGGCCGTGTTTTCCGTTCTCAGTGTGGAAAATTCTGTTGCCAGCCGCCGCAGCTTCGGGGGCACATCGCCTGAAAATGTCGCATCCGGCGCCCGGAATTGGTTGAAACGGCTGGATGAAGAAAGCCAATCGCGCTAAGAAAGGTCAAATTTCGCCTTTTTAATACCGGCGCAAAGGCGAGACGGGGGATTCTATGAGCCGCACGCTTAAACTGGTCGCCATCCTTGCTTGTGCCGCGCTGGCCGTATCGGCTTGCGGCAAGCGTGGCGCGCTCCAGCCGCCGGTCGCGGCGGATAACGGTCCCTCGGTCAAGCCGAAGCCGAAAGAAAAGCCGCACAAGGATTTCGTCCTCGACGGGCTGTTGCGGTAGTCCACCTTCACCAAGTCGCACAGTGCAACGCCCGGCCACGCCGACGGTGCCGGGGCCTCAATGTTTGATGTCAGCCTTAATGGGCGCTTGACCTGCTGAGCGCCCTGCCGCTATCTGGTATGAGATTTCAAGCGGTTGCGCAGCCCTCATGCACCACTTCGCCTATCGAGATGGCGTGCTTCACGCCGAAAATGTCAGCGTTCCGGCCATTGCGGATGCCGTCGGCACGCCCTTTTATTGCTATTCGACGGCGACGCTGCAGCGGCACTACCGCGTTTTCTCGGAGGCCTTCGAAGGCCGCGACATCCTGGTCTGCTACTCCATCAAGGCGAACTCCAATCTCGCCGTGCTGCGCACATTGGGTGTATTGGGCGCCGGGATGGATGTCGTCTCGGAAGGCGAGCTGAGGCGCGCCCTCGCAGCGGGGATTCCCGCCGAGCGCATCGTTTTCTCCGGCGTCGGCAAGACGGAAGCGGAAATCGCTCACGCGCTCGATGAGGGCATTTTCGCCTTCAATGTGGAGTCGGAGGCCGAGCTGCGCGCAATGTCCGAGGTTGCGAGCGCGAAAGCGCTGACCGTCCGGATCGCCTTTCGCGTCAATCCCGATGTGGACGCCAAGACCCATCACAAGATCGCAACCGGCCGCGCCGGAGACAAGTTCGGCGTGCCATGGGATGACGCACCCCGTCTCTATGCGCTCGCCCGCGACCTGCCCGGGATCGAGCCCTGCGGCGTCCACATGCATATCGGCAGCCAGATCACCGATCTGGCCCCACTCGGAAACGCCTTTACGCTGATGGCCGAACTGGTGGGCACGTTGCGAAAGGCGGGACACCGGATCACCTTCGCCAATGTGGGCGGCGGGCTCGGCGTGCCCTATCACGATGATGTGGAGCCGCCGCCGCGGCCGGAAGTCTATGCGGCGACGGTTCGGGACAAACTGGCCAATCTGGATTGCAGGCTGCTCTTCGAGCCGGGTCGGATGATTGCCGCCAATGCCGGCATTCTTGTCGCGCGCGTCATCTATGAGAAAAGGACGAGCGGCAAGCGCTTCGTCATTATCGATGCGGCGATGAACGATCTCATCCGGCCGACGCTCTACGACGCGCATCACGAGATCTGGCCGGTGCGCGAAGAGAAGCGAGCGGAGCCCTATGAACCGGCCGATGTCGTCGGCCCGATCTGCGAAAGCAGCGATTATCTCGCCAAGGAGCGTCCGCTTCCGCCATTCGCGCCGGGCGATCTCGTTGCGATCATGACCGCCGGCGCCTATGGCGCGGTCCAGTCCTCGCAATATAACAGCCGGCTGCTTGTGCCGGAGGTGCTGGTGAACGGCGATGATTGGGCCGAGGTTCGCCGCCGTCCTGATTATGACGAGATGTTGAAGATCGAGCGCATGCCCGGCTGGCTGGCAAAAATCCGGTTTTCGCAATAGATCCAGAGCGTTAATTGCCGCAAAACGCCGACGCTCCGGTGACGTGACGCAATCTGTTGTTGCGCCGCAATACTGTGGTATTCTTAAAAGCATGAAGAGACAGTCTGAGCGGCCAGACAACAGGTGCCCCCGTCCGCCTCGCGCGCTGGCGCAAGAGTTGAACCGCAAGGTCAGGCGCGCACGCCTCGTCATCATCCTCGAACGCCTCTGGCCGGCGCTCTGGGTGCCTATCGGCGTTATTGGCGTCTTCCTGCTCCTGTCGATCTTCGGTTTCTGGCAGCATTTGGATTACGAGATCCATCGCGGCGTGGTTTGGGGCTTCGGCGCCGCGCTGGTCGTCTCGCTGTTTCCCCTCATTCGCATTCGGTGGCCGAGCGGCGAGGAGGCTTTGCGGCGTCTGGAAACAACCGCCGGATTGCCGCACCGGCCCGCGACCTCTTATCACGACAGTCTGGCTGGGTTCAGCCCGTCGCAAGTGACCAGCCGGATCTGGTCGGCTCACCGGGAGCGGCTGGCCCGGCTTTTTGCGCGGCTGAAGGCCGGCTGGCCGCATCCGCGCATCGACCGGTGGGACCCCTTCGCCCTGCGAACGCTTCTGGTGCTGCTGCTTGCCGTCGGTTATGCCGCTCATTGGGACGATGCGGGCAGCCGTATAGGAGCCGCCTTTACGTTCAAACCGCCCACCAGCGCAAGCCTTGCCCGCCTGGATGCCTGGATCACACCGCCCGTCTATACCGGCCAGCCGCCCCTTATGATCGCGGACGGCGCAAGGCACACGATCGGCGGCGAAGAGCAGCAGACCTCTTTCAAGGTGCCCGAGAAAAGTGAGCTCACGGTCCGCATCAATGAAGCCGATGCGGCGCGCTATGCCCTGCGGATCATTTCCGAAGCGGAGCAGCAAAAGGCGAGTTCGGCAGCAGAGGCCGAGCCAGCGGGAAATCTGATCAAGGCAAGCGCAACGGATGGGAATGGCAGAACCGCGCAGTTCAAGGAAACGCTGACCGAAGGCGCACAAATCGAGCTGCTGGAAGACAGCACGCCTGTCGCGAGCTGGACGGTCGAGATCATCGACGACGCGCCTCCGAAAATCACCATGACCGAGCCTCCCGCCGAGGCGCGGCGCGGCTCGCTTCGCTTCAAATATAAGGTCGAGGATGATTACGGCGTGCTCTCGGCGCAGGCCAGGGTTGCGCGGGCCAGCGGCGCCGCGTGGGACACGGGCAAGGAACGCCCGGCCAATGTGAAGCGTCTCGGCGAGGCGCCCGATTTTCCGCTGACTTTGCCTCGCGCCAATACCAAGGAAGGCGAAGGGCAGACCTATCGCGATCTGACCTCGCATTTTTGGGCTGGGCTGCCCGTAACGATCACGCTGGAGGCCCGCGACCAGGCCGGTCAGCTTGGCTACAGCAAGCCTCACAAGCTGACATTGCCTGAGCGGACGTTCCGCAAGCCTCTTGCGCGGGCGCTGATCGAACAGCGCAAGAAGCTGGTCGACCGGCCGGATCGCAAAGACAAGGTCGCCCGCGCACTCGAAGGCCTCACGATCGCGCCGGAGCTGTTCATCAAGGATCTCAAGATCTATCTCGGCATGCGCTCCGCCTATTGGCGTCTGACCCAAAATGATGATCGGCCGAGCATGGAAAGCGCCGCCAATCTGCTTTGGGAGATCGCGGTGCACATCGAAGACGGCGATCTGTCCGATGCCGAACGCCGTCTGCGCATGGCTCAGGAAAAGCTGATGCGCGCGCTTGAGGACGGCGCATCCGACGAGGAGCTCAGGCAGCTCATGGATGAGCTGCGCACCGCTTTGAACGAGTTCCTGCAGAGTCTTGCGCAACAGGCAATGCAGCACCCGCATTTCGACCCGAGCGGCCAGTTCTCACCCGATCGCATGCTCAGCTCGCAGGATCTGGAGCGAATGCTCAAGCAGATCGAGGATCTGGCAAGAACGGGGTCACGCGATGCCGCGCGCCAGATGCTCAGCCAGCTTCGCGACCTTCTGGAGAATTTGCAGCCGGGCGGTCAGCCGCAAAATGGCCAAGCCCAGCAGATGATGCAGACCTTGGATGCGCTCAGCAACCTGATCGGTAAACAGCAGCAATTGCTCGATGAGACCTATCGTGCTCAGCAACAGGGCCAGAACGGATCGCCCGGCGAGCAGGGTCAGAATGGTCAGCAGCGCCAGCAGGGGCAGGGCCAGGGCGGCATGGAGCAGAATCCCTTCCCGGGATTGGGCCAGCGGCAGGGCGATCTCCAAAAACAGCTTCAGCAGCTCATGGGGCAGCTAAGGGGCCTGGGCGCCCAGTCGCCAAATCAGCTCGAAGGCGCGGATCAGGCGATGGGCAATGCCGGCGAAGCGCTTGGACAGGAAGATGCCGGGCAGGCCACCGAGCAGCAGACCTTGGCGCTCGACCGCCTCCGTCACGGCGCCAGGTCTCTTGCGGAGCAGATGATGCAAAGCATGGGGCAGCCGGGCCGCACGGGCCGGGCCCTGACCGGCAATGGCGACCGCGATCCTCTCGGCCGTCCGCTGCCGACACAGGGCCTCGATGACGGCGATTCCGTCAAAGTGCCGGAAGAGAGCGAGATCCAGCGCGCCCGGGAAATTCTGAAGGAGCTTCGCCGCCGCTTGGGCGAACGCAGCCGTCCGCTGCCGGAGCTGGACTACATTGAGCGTCTGATCGAACGCTTCTGATCCGCGTCGGCAACAAGACGGTCAAATCCTCCTCCCATGCGCGGCACCGCGTCCGGGACGACAGGAACCTGTCTCGCGCGCCGAATGCGCCTCATCTGGTGTGGTCGAACTCCAGCTCGATCTGCGCTACGTCTTCCGGCGGCGACACGAATTCCAGCGTGAAGCTTGCGCTTTCCCGGGGCGCCAACTCATCCCGCGGCACGCTCGCCGTGGCTTGCACGGCATCGGCGCCGATCGCATCCCGCACATTCACGAGGACACGGGGAACTTTGACCGGCCGGTCGGTAATGTTCACCACCTGCCCGGTCACTTGGATCATCGGCTTGCCGTCGGCGCTGGTCCACCGGTAGCTGACATCGGCGAAGTCAACCCCGCTATCGGCGACTTCGAAGCCCAGACTCCGGTAAAGGTCGGTGGTGCCGGGAAGCGCCACCATGATCTCCTGCCGGAAGCTGACCAGCGCGAGCACGACGCCGCTGATGAGCAACAGGAATACCGCCCAGGCGGCGGCAATCGCCAGACCACTGAAACGGTATCTGCGCTCATAAGTCGTGAGGTGCGTGCCCTCGAGCTCCGATCGCAGATCCGAAAGGTCTTCCTCCAGACGATCGTTGATCATGCGGTCGCCGTGGTCCGCGTGGAATTGCTCGTCATACAGGCCGCGGAAATCCTCCTGCGTCTCGTCATAGGCGGCCATACCGGCCGCCGCAGCCTCCTCCTCATTCTGCCCGTACTGCCCTGCGCGGAAGCCGAACGCCCCCGTCCTATCGGCCTCTAAGGCGTCCTCATCGGGACCGTCATTCGGCTCCAATTCCTCCTCATACGCCTCATATTCGCGGGCATCCGCGGCGCCATAAATCGGCGCATTGGCATTCCCGCCCGTCAGGCGGAACGGAGGATCATGCTCCTCTTCATCCTCCGGCTCGTCCTCCGTGCGCTGCGCTTCAAGACGAGCGAATGGGAGGGATGGACGCTCGGGCCCGGCGAACTCGGACGCAGCCCAGCGGTCTGCGGGATCGAATCGCTGCACAGCCGGTGCCTCATCGTCCTTCGTGCCGACCCCGAATCGCTCCTCCGGACCGAAACGCTGATGGCTTCGCTCCGGCATCGGCTCTTCGAACGGATCGGTTCTTCCGGCAGCTTCGCCGGGCTGTTCCAAAGCGGCCTTCAGCGCCTCGCGAATAGCGATTTCGGTGTCCTCCGGTTCAGACGCCGCCGCCCTCGCCGCGGAACCGAATTTCGCCCGCCAGGGACGCATGAGGCGGCTTGCCCATCCGGACTGTCCTTCATCCTCATCCGGCGCAACCGCTTCCTCCTCATCCGAGGAGGGCTGTTCTTGCGCACCGCTCGAACGCCAAAAACGGTTCTCGACGTCGGGGTCCGGTTCGCTCTGCGGACCAAACCCGCGCGACTGCGGAGCTACGGCATCGTCATCGCGCGGCTCCTGCCAGCCGGCGCCGGCATAGGCCGTAGAGCCGGCCTCTTCGTCTTCAATCGACGACGGTCCGTAATCCGAAGATTGCGGCTCACCGAGCGTCGAAATCGCCTCGGCGAACTGGTCGCGGCGGGCCTGCCATGCCGCGGCTTGCGATTCATCGTCGGCATCGGCCAACTCGTCATCAGAATCGGCTGCAGTCCGGAAATCCGCTTCAGCGCCTGAATCGACGTCCCGGCCGGTATTGAGCCGCTGTGCGCCGAAGGCTGTTTGCCATTCCTGCGAAAGCTGCTCCGCCGGCTCATCCTCGGCCGTCTCACCCGTATCGCCGTCCGAACCGAGCTGCCAATCCGCGCCTTGCGCCTGGCTGCCGATATTTACGGTCCGGTCCGGCGGCTCGTGCCGTTCCGCTTCCAAATCCTCGCCGAAGCCCGCCTCTTCCAGCTCTAGCGCCTCCGGCTCTTCGGCGCCCGCTTCGAGCCGCCATTGATGCGCACAGCGGGCGCATTTCACGGTCCGGCCCCCTTCCGGTATCGGCCTGTTCAGTCTATACCGGGTCGCGCAGGCCGGGCATTCAATGATATGAGACACCTTGTTTCCCTTTAACCATGAGAGATGGCTATAAGCAGCGCAGACATATCAGTCCCTGATTTGACGAATTCCATTGATACAAGAGAGTCGGTTCCGCATAAAGGCCGGCGTCTTAAGCTGTTGATCGTGTCTGGCTTGAGAGTTCGGGAGCTGCCGTGATCAGACTTGAAAATTTGGGACTTCGCTACGGACTTGGCCAGGAAGTCCTGCGCGACGTCAGTTTTCATTTGCTCCCCGGATCGTTTCACTTCCTGACCGGCTCATCGGGCGCGGGCAAGACGTCCCTGCTCAAGATCCTGTTCATGTCTCTGAAGCCGACGCGAGGTCTAGCATATATATTCGGCAAAAATGTCACACGGGCAAGTGCGGAACAGCGCGCGGGATTGCGGCGCCGCGTCGGCATCGTGTTTCAGGACTTTCGCCTCCTCGATCATATGACCACTTGGGAAAATGTCGCCCTTCCGCTGCGTGTTCACGGCAAGAGGCAATCCGAATATGCCGAGGATGTGACGGAGCTTCTCAAATGGGTCGGGCTCGGCGAAAGAATGCACGCCTATCCGCCGGTGCTGTCCGGCGGTGAGAAACAGCGTGCGGCGATCGCCCGTGCGGTGATCGGCAAGCCGGAGCTCTTGCTCGCCGACGAGCCGACCGGTAACGTCGACCCGCAGATGGCACGGCGGCTCCTGCGCCTGTTCATCGAATTAAACCGGCTGGGGACATCCGTGATCATCGCCACCCACGACTATCAGCTGTTGACGCAGTTTCCCGCGCCGCGGCTGATCCTTGAGCACGGACGGCTGCATATCCATGGATAGGACGAATGAATAATCAGGCCCCCGACCGGCACCTTCCGGCAATCATGCAGCCGGAGGTCCCGAAAAAGCGCCGTTTCTCGCCCGGCAAGGCGCCCATCGTGCCGCCCGGTTCGGTGACGGGCCGCTCGCTGGTCTGGGTGATCGCCATTATGGGCTTCCTGTCCTGCCTGACGGCCGGCGCCGTCTATATGATCAATGATTCGGCGGCCGCCTGGCTGCGCAACGTGGCGACCGAAGTTACGGTGCAGGTCAATCCGGAGGGCACCCCGCAACAGGTCGAGCAGCGCTCACAGGACATCGTCAATTTTCTGACCGGCCAGATCGGCGTGCGCAATGTCGAATTGCTCACGCTCCAACAGTCCGCGGAATTGGTAGAGCCGTGGCTGGGCCAGGTCACCGCGGTCCAGGACCTGCCCTTCCCGCGCTTGATCGCTGTCGAAATCGACCGGGATAATCCGCCCGACATCAAGACGCTGCGTGCTGTGCTGACAAACAAATTTCCCTCCGCAATGCTTGACGATCACCGCACATGGCAGCAGCAGATCCGCCGTGTGACCGGCTCGCTGGCGCTCGGCGGTATCGTCGTCATCGTTCTCATGGCGGCTGCGACGATCGGCATTATCGTGTCGGCGGCCCGCAGCGCGATCGCATCCAACCGTGACATTGTGGAAGTGCTGAACTTCGTCGGCGCTGACGAACGGTTCATCGCGCGCCAGTTCGAGCTCCATTTCCTGAAGCTCGGCATCAAAGCCGGCATTGTCGGGGCGATCGGTGCGGCGGCGGTCTTCCTGTTGCTGCCTGTCATGACCGAATATCTCAGCGGCGCCGCCACCCATGCGGAAATCCGGAGATTGATTGGAAGCGGCCGGCTCGATCTGCTCGGCTATTTCAGCCTGCTGGTCGTTGTCGCTGCGATCGCAGGAATTTGCCTGATAACGTCCCGGTTCGGTGTGCGTGGCATTTTGAACGCGCAGAACCAATAGAAGCTTTCGGCTAGATCAACCCTCGTTCAAGTGGAATCACTGGAACGATGTTAAGTTGATCTATATCAATAAGTTAGCGTAACTGTCCGCGTCCATTTGGACGCGCGTTGCGCTAGTATGATGATCCAGACATTCGTCATGCTTCACAGCAGGCGCCGAACGAACTTCTGGATCTGAATCACACTAGTCGCGGTTGCATTCATCGCCGATGCCGCCTATGGCATTTCCCGGATCTGAAAGATTTGCAGTGCCAAAAGCATGAATAGCGCAATGGACATTCCAGTTCAGGTGAAAAGAGTCAAACGGCGAGCAGCCTTATTGAAATCGATGCTCGCTCTTGTGCTCGTGCTGTTCGGGATCGCAGCGGCCGGTTTCCTGTTCTTCTCCCGTATGATCCAAGACGCGCCGGTCGCGGACATCCAGGAGGCGGATGCAATCGTTGTTCTGACCGGCGGCGAGGCCCGGATTCCGGAAGCCGTGAAGCTGCTGACCCACGGCAAGGGAAAGCGCCTGCTGATTTCAGGCGTCAATCCGATTACGACGAAACGGGAACTCGCCCGGCTCGCGCCCAACAGCAAGGGCTGGTTCAACTGCTGTATCGATGTCGATCAGGTGGCGCGCGATACGATCGGCAACGCGAATGAGACACGGGCCTGGGTCGCAAGGCGCGGCTTCAATTCGCTGATCGTCGTGACGGCAAGCTATCATATGCCGAGAAGTCTGGCGGAGCTTCGCCGCGCAATGCCGGATACGGAGCTGATCGCCTATCCGGTGACGCCGGGCACGTTGCGGGTGGATGCCTGGTGGACCCATCGGGCGACGCTTCGGTTCCTGGCTTGGGAATATGCGAAATTCGTGCCGGCCCTCGCCCGCTGCGTCATGACCCAGATCGGTCTGAGGCGGGGATTGGTCGGCGGTGCGCGGCAATGCCTGAATGCTTCCGCTTCGAGTTGAGCCATGCTCCGCTCCCTCGTCTTCGTCGCGGTCTTCTATCTCAACACAGCCGTCTTTCTCATCTTCGGCAGCCCTCTGCTGCTCGGACCGCGCAGCTGGGCGATGGCGGTTCTGAAGGCTCATGCGCTCGCATCGATCTGGTGGATGCGGGTCATCTGCGGGACGAAGCTGGAGGTGCGCGGCCTTCAAAATCTGCCTGAAGGGCCTGCGATTATCGCCGCGAAACACCAGTCGGCCTGGGATACGTTCGGGCTTATTCCGTGGGCGCGCGATCCGGCGATGGTCATGAAAAAGGAGCTGCTTTCCGTACCGGTCTATGGCTGGTTCTCGCGGAAATTCGAGATGATCTTCGTCCAGCGCGAGCTGGGCGCGCGGGCGCTCCGCCGCATGGCCGCAGATGCCGCGACGCGCGCCGCTCAGGGCCGCGACATCGTGATCTTCCCTGAAGGGACGCGCCGTTCCCCCGGAGCACCGCCTGCGTACAAGCCGGGCGTGACATTGCTCTACGACACGCTGGGGATTCCATGTGTGCCGGTTGCGCTGAATTCAGGGGTGTTCTGGCCGCGCCGCAGCCTCATACGCCGGCCCGGCACGATCGTGGTCGAGTTCCTTCCGGCGATCGAGCCGGGCATGCCCCGCAAGCAGTTCATTTCCTTGCTTCAGGAGCGTATCGAGACGGCGACAGCCCGCCTCATCCCAGCCGGCTATGCGGTATCGGGGGGCGAAAAAACGCCCGCCAATGCAGAGACTTAGCTCGATTGGCTTTTGGTCTTGATCACCACCATATAAGGCTGAAACAGCTGCATTGATTGCGGCTTGACAATTAAAAACAAAACGGGAACATTTAATCCCCCGCCCGGCGACGGCGGGCATGTTCCCGTGTCAAGTTCGCCCATTGGAGCGACAATGTCGTTTGAAAAGCTTCCATCCATATCCCGGCAGGTTTGGGATCAGAAATATCGTTTCCGGCGAGCCGACGGCGAGGCCGAGCGCTCGATCAAGGAGAGCTGGCGCCGTGTGGCCCGCGCGGTTGCCGAAGCGGAAGCGGAACCGGCGCGCGCCGAATGGGAGACGGCGTTCTACAACGCCCTCTCCGGGTTCGAGTTTCTGCCTGCCGGGCGCATATTGGCCGGGGCCGGAACCGGCCGGGAGGTGACGCTTTTCAATTGCTTCGTGATGGGCCGGATCGAAGACAATATGGCGTCGATCTTCGAGAACGTGAAGGAGGCCGCTCTGACCATGCAGCAGGGCGGCGGCATCGGTCATGATTTCTCCACGCTCCGGCCGAAAGGCGCGCAGGTCAAAGGGGTCGGCGCGGACGCCTCCGGACCAGTGAGCTTCATGGATGTCTGGGACGCAATGTGCCGGACGATCATGTCGGCGGGATCGCGGCGCGGCGCGATGATGGCGACGCTTGCCTGTGATCACCCCGACATTGAAGCCTTTATCGGGGCGAAAGCCGATCCTGCGCGCCTGCGGAATTTCAATCTGTCGGTGCTGGTGAGCGATGCCTTCATGGAGGCGGTTCGTAAGAACGCCACCTGGAACCTGACGTTCGAGGGCAGGATTCACAAGACGGTGCCTGCGCGCGTCCTCTGGGACAAGATCATGCGGTCGGCCTATGATTATGCCGAGCCGGGCGTCGTTTTCATCGACCGCGTCAACGAACAGAACAATCTGGCCTATTGCGAAACAATCCACGCCACCAATCCGTGCGGGGAGCAGCCCTTGCCGCCTTATGGCGCCTGCCTTCTCGGCTCGATCAATCTCGCGCGGCTCGTTCGTCATCCCTTCACCGAAGCCGCAACGCTTGACGAGGGGCGGCTCGCGGAGCTTGTAACCGTCGCGGTCCGTTTCCTGGACGATGTGATCGACGTCTCCAGATTTCCGCTCGATGCGCAGAGGCGGGAGGCGCAGGCAAAGCGGCGGATCGGTCTCGGCGTAACCGGCCTTGCGGATGCGCTCATTTTCTGCCGCATGCGCTACGGATCGGAGGAGGCCGCAAAGCTCGCCGAGCGCTGGATGGCCTTGATCGAGAAGGCGGCCTATTGGGCGAGCGCCCGGCTTGCCGCGGAAAAAGGCGCCTTCCCGCTCTATGACGCGGCGCGCTTTGCCGAAAGCATCGTCTTCCAGCGCCTCGACACCGAGACACGGGAGCTGATCGAGCATCACGGCCTGCGAAACGGCCTGCTGACCTCGATCGCGCCGACCGGCACGATTTCGCTGCTGGCGGGCAATGTTTCGAGCGGGGTCGAGCCGGTGTTCGATTTCGTCTATGAGCGGCGTGTTCTCGAAGCGGACGGTTCCGTGCGCAAGGAGAAGGTCGAGGATTATGCCCATGCCCAATTCCGTGAGATGTTCGGGGAGGAGGCCGCTCTTCCCGACTATTTCATCTCCGCTCAGAACCTCGTGCCCGCACAGCATTTGCGGATGCAGGCCGCCCTTCAGCGCCATGTCGATGCGTCGATCTCCAAGACCGTCAATTGTCCCGAAGATCTGAGCTTCGAGGCCTTCAAGGGGCTTTACCTCGATGCCTACAGGATGGGCTTGAAGGGATGCACCGCCTACCGGCCGAATGCCGTCACCGGCAGCGTTCTCAGCGTCTCGCCTTCCAATGTTCCGGCCACCCAGCCGGAGAAGGCCGGCGCCATCTTGTTACCGGCTGAGCCCGTTGCAGCGCCGGAGGCCGGCACGGGCAAGGCCGACGTCGTCTACATGTCGAAGCCGCTCGAACGCGATCCGGTGCTCTCGGGCTATACCTACAAGCTCAAATGGGCGGACTCCGATCATGCGATCTATGTGACGATCAACGATATCGTCCAGGATGGACGCAGGCGGCCGTTCGAGATTTTCATCAATTCCAAAAATCTGGAGCATTACGCCTGGACGGTTGCGCTGACGCGGATGATCAGCGCCGTGTTCCGGCGCGGCGGGGATGTGTCCTTCGTGGTCGATGAACTGAAGGCGGTGTTCGATCCTCGTGGCGGGCAATGGATGAACGGCCGTTATGTGCCAAGCCTGCTCGCCGCCATTGGCGACATCGTGGAGCAGCATATGTCGAGGATCGGCTTTCTTCATCTGGAGGATGAAAGCGGAAGGACGGAAGGCCTGCGCAAATCCGCCGTCGCCGGCATGAGCACCGCGAAGGCTTGCCCGCGCTGCGGCTCATTCGGACTCATCGCGGTCGAGGGCTGTCTGCAATGCCGCGATTGCGGCTACTCGAAATGCAGCTGACGTTCGGCTGCGATCCCGATTTCGCGGTGCGCGTTTCGCCGCGCAGCGATCCTCACCGGCCGCGCTGTCCCTCCCGTCAGGGAAGCCAAGCGTCCCTCAGCTTCGCGCTAATGCTTCAAATGTGAGCCGGCTTTCGCGGCGCGAAGCCAGTTCAGCCGGGCGGCTTCTTCGTCCGTCTGTTTGACCTTCGGCTTTCGCGTCTTTTTCCGCCGCCCCTCTTGAGTGATTTCGAAAGCCAGTCTGCGGGTGTGCTCGAGTTTCAAAGCGGCTTGTCTGATATCTTCCGAGCTCGCCGCCAAGGCCGGATCGAGCGACATGGCAAAATACAGATCCCAGAGATGCTTAATCAACTCCGGAACGGATCTCCGACAGAGATCCTCCTCACCATCGGACACGTTCATACCCCACACTGATTAACTCACCTATCCTGCCACAGCTTGGGTCCAATATGGCCCATTCTATGACCGCCGCCCTCATTCAACGCCCTTTTTCGCCCCCTTTCTACGAAATTCGTGTTTCACTCATTTAAAAGTTGGAGGGGCCGCTTCGACGCTCGGATTTGCATTCAACAATACGCGGCTGTCCATACAAATCCTGCCGCAAATGAGTACGTCGCCTGGCGAATTTCCGTCCGCTGCAACGGCGTCGCGGTGCAATCGCCTTCGGCCTCGCCAACGCTCTTCTTCGGAATTGTGCTGTCTTTCCCGCATCTTCGACCAACGTCAGCTTGCGGGAAAAAAGATCGGCAGACATAATGGCCGCAATCAACGGTTGGGAGGAGCCTATGAGCGAAGCCAAGGTTTATGCCGTTCCGGACGAATGGCAGAAGTCCGCTTACGTCGACGCCACGAAATATTATGAGATGTATGAGGCGAGCGTCGCCAATCCGGATGCGTTTTGGAGCGAGCATGGCAAGCGCATCGATTGGATAAAGCCCTTTACGAAGGTCAAGAACACAAGCTATGCGCCGGACAACGTCTCGATCAAATGGTTCGAGGACGGAACGCTCAATGTCTGCGCCAATTGTGTCGATCGCCATCTGGAGACGCGCGGCGATCATGTTGCCCTGATCTGGGAGGGCGACGAACCCGACATGGACCTGAAGGTCACCTATCGGCAGCTTCACGGTCGTGTCTGCCGGTTCGCCAATGTCCTGAAGGCTCTCGGGGCAAAGAAAGGCGACCGGATCACCATCTACATGCCGATGATCCCCGAAGCCGTCTACGCGATGCTTGCCTGCGCGCGGATCGGCGCGATCCATTCGGTCGTGTTCGGCGGCTTCTCCCCCGACAGCCTGGCCAATCGCATCATCGACTGCGATTCCAACATCGTCATTACGGCCGATGAGGGTGTCCGCGGTGGCCGCAAGATTCCGCTGAAGGGCAACACCGACACAGCGCTTGAGCAGTGCCCGACGGTGGAGAAAGTACTCGTCGTCAGGCGCACCAACGCGCCGGTCGGCTGGAAGGCGGGCCGTGACCATTGGTATGACGAGGAAGCGGCGAAGGTTTCCGACGAATGCCCGCCGGAAGAGATGAACGCCGAGGACCCGCTCTTCATTCTTTACACCTCCGGCTCGACCGGCCAGCCGAAGGGCGTTCTGCACACCTCCGGCGGCTATCTCGTCTATGCTTCGATGACGCATCAATATGTCTTCGACTACAAGGACGGAGACATCTATTGGTGCACGGCCGATGTCGGCTGGGTCACGGGCCATAGCTATATCGTTTACGGCCCGTTAGCGAATGGCGCGACATCCCTCGTCTTCGAGGGCGTCCCGAACTATCCTGCCGCCTCCCGCTTCTGGGACGTCGTGGACAAGCACAAGGTCAACATCTTCTACACCGCCCCCACGGCGATCCGCGCATTGATGGGCGCAGGCGACGAGCCCGTCACCAGGACCAGCCGCAAATCGCTCAAGCTGCTCGGCACGGTCGGCGAGCCGATCAACCCGGAAGCCTGGGAATGGTATTACAATGTTGTCGGCGAGGGCCGCTGCCCGATTGTCGATACCTGGTGGCAGACGGAAACGGGCGGCATCCTGATTACGCCGCTGCCCGGCGCGATCCCGCTGAAGGCCGGCTCGGCGACGAAGCCCTTCTTCGGCGTCAAGCCCGCCAT
>Ga0315553_10001366_pt1 | contig 20335 bp, 18 predicted proteins | sample SalMarSW160140MG_FD_203099 | JGI IMG/M metagenome (GOLD analysis project Ga0315553, IMG submission 203099) | Salt marsh sediment microbial communities from the Plum Island Ecosystem LTER, Massachusetts, United States - Salt Marsh Sediment SW1601-40 ... | reverse complement strand
AAGACCAGCTTCGCCGCCATTGGTGCAAGCAAGCGGCCTTTTCTGTCATTTTTTCTTCCGCTTGATTTGGGTTTTCGCGCCACGCCGGCGGTGGCTACGGAGCTGTTCGATCGGACGGGCCACGATTGGAAAAAAGCCACATCACTTCGGAAATACAGCTAAGTTCAAATACTTAGCGCCCCAAATCCGCCATGAGCAGAGCATTTAATCTGCTTGGACACAGGAGGCGCAGCGTGTTGTCTTCATAATATCTAATGCAAAAAGCGGAAATTCGTTCAAATCCAATGGCTTAGGGATTTGCAGCTTGGGAACGAGTATAAATATGACAGTTCTATGAATATTTGATATTCAACTGTTTTTCGATACCGATGCGCCTTTCGTATAAGGGCATTCTTATTCCATGAATTCTTGACCCTGCCGCATTGTAGACACAATGAAATTTATGGTTAGTGATATTTGCCGTAATATTGTGGTTGTTGGTTGGTCTCGGGGGCGGATCAGTGGTGTGCGTTAAGACGAAACGGGAACAGGGTTGCCCGGCGGTGTTCCGTCCGGCGCTAGACGTTCAGGGCCTCTCCAAGACATCGGACGCCGGAGCCATTGAAGATCTCTCCTTCACTGTCGGCGTCGGCGAGGTCATGGGCGTCTTTGGCGATCCTGGCGCTGGCAAGTCGACACTGATCAGCGTGCTGGCCGGGGATGCTTCGCCCGATTCCGGGCGGATTGTCTTGAACGGAGAGGAGATTACGCAGCTCTCGCAGGCGGCCCGCGCCGAGCGAGGGATGTCACTCATCCCATCGCCACATTACCTCTTTTCGGAACTGACCGCTTTCGAGAACATCGTGCTGCAAAACGAGCAGCACAACGGTCCCTTTTTTCCCAGGCAAGGGGGGACGACCTATGGCGACGAAGCCCGCGCTGCGCTCGAACTTGTGGGCCTGACGGAGTATGCGAATCGGAAAGTCGAGACCTTTTGCCCGACGCAGCGTCACCTTCTGGCGATCGCAATTGGACTGTCGGGAAGCCCCTCTTTGCTGCTGTTGAACGATCCCTGGGGCGTGGGTGTCACCGCTCGAAGCATCCTCTCAAGCGTGCTCTTGCGGATTGCCTGCGAGGGCATCTCGGTGCTCTTTACGGCGCTTTACTCGCGGCCGGTGACGGAAATCTGCCATCGCATCGCGGTTCTGCCCAAAGGGGCAACCGCCGCACAATACGCGCCGTCCTCAATCGTGCCCGAACCGGTGCTCATGCAGGGATATATGGGCTACGCACCATAGCGCGTCCCTATCCAGTGCTCTACTCCCTCTCCCATAGCGAGAGGGCAAGAAGCGTCCATTTCACCTTAAGCCGCTTCAGATCGCGACGGCCGATACGTGCTTGGCTTCCAGCTCGAAGGCAGCGGCAATCAGCGCCTTGGTGTAGTCTGTCTTCGGATTGTTGAAGATCTCATCCGCCGATCCTTCCTCCACGACCTTGCCTGACCGCATGACGATCACCTCATTGGCGAGCGCACGGACGACTTTCAGATCGTGGCTGATGAACAGATAGGCGAGCTGGTGGCGCTTCTGCAAATCGCGCAGAAGATCGACGATCTGCGCCTGAACCGAGACGTCGAGCGCGCTGGTCGGCTCGTCCAGCATGACGAATTTCGGCTCCAGCACCATGGCGCGGGCGATGGCGACGCGCTGACGCTGGCCGCCGGAGAACTCGTGCGGATAGCGGTCCTGCGTGGCGGGGTCGAGCCCGACCTCGAGCATGGCCTGCGAGACGCGTTCCCGGCGTTCCGTCCCGCTCATGCGCGGATTCTGGATGATCAGCCCCTCTTCGATGATCTGGCTCACGGAAAGCCGCGGCGAGAGCGAGCCGTAAGGGTCCTGAAAAACGACCTGCAGGTGCCGGCGGAGCGGGCGCATTTCATTCGACTTCAGCCCGTCCAAACGCTTGCCGATATAGGCGATCGGTCCGCGGCTGGAGACGAGGCGCAACAGGGCAAGGCCGAGCGTTGTCTTGCCGGAGCCGGATTCGCCCACCACGCCGAGCGTATGGCCTTCACGGAGCTTCAGCGACAAGCCGTCGACCGCTTTGACATAATCCACCGTCCGGCGCAGGAAGCCGCGCTTGATCGGGTACCAGACTTTCAGATCGTCTGCCTCCATGACGATTGGTGAGGACGGATCGGCCAGCGGCGGACTTCCTTTCGGCTCCGAGGCGATCAGATGCTTCGTGTATTCGTGCTTGGGCTCGGCGAAGATCTGCTCGACGGTTCCGCGCTCGACAATCTCGCCATAACGCATCACGCAGACCCGTTCGGCCATCTTGCGGACGATGCCCAGATCATGCGTGATCAGCAGCATCGCCATGTGGAATTCGCGCTGGAGCTGTTTCAACAGCTCCAGAATCTGTGCCTGAATGGTGACATCGAGCGCCGTTGTCGGCTCGTCGGCAATGAGAAGATCGGGACTGTTGGCGAGCGCCATGGCGATCATGACGCGCTGGCGCTGCCCGCCGGAGAGCTGATGCGGGTAGGCCTTCATCCGCTCCTTCGGATCGCGAATGCCGGCTTTCGTCAGCAATTCGAGCGTCTTCGCGTGAGCCTCTCCATTGCTCAGCCCCTGATGCAGCTTCAGCACCTCGCCGACCTGCTTTTCGACCATATGAAGCGGGTTGAGCGAGGTCATCGGCTCCTGAAAGATCATGCCGATGTCTTTGCCGCGGATCTGGCGCATTTCGGCGTCGCTCATTTGCAGCACATCGCGGCCCTTGAAGAGGATCTCACCGCTCGGATGTTTTGCTGCCGGATAAGGAAGCAGACGCGTGATCGAAAGCGCGGTAACGCTCTTGCCCGATCCGGACTCGCCGACCAGCGCCACCGTTTCACCCTTCTGGATATCGAAGGAGATGGTTTTGACGGCGTGCGTCACCGTCCCCGCGCTGTGGAAGTCCACGGACAGATTGCGAACATCGACAATGGTTTCGCCGGACCGGCTCATCGCTTGCCCCTCAATGGAATGTCTTACGCGGATCGAAGGCGTCACGAATGGCTTCGCCGACGAAGATCAGGAGGCTGAGCATGATCGCAATGACGAAGAAGGCGGTGAGGCCGAGCCAGGGCGCCTGGAGATTGTCCTTGCCCTGGGCCAGCAGTTCGCCGAGCGAGGGCGATCCGGGCGGCAGTCCGAGACCGAGAAAGTCGAGCGAGGTCAGCGTCGTGATCGAGCTGTTGAGGATGAAGGGAATGAAGGTCAGGGTCGCGACCATCGCATTCGGCAAAAGGTGCTTGAACATGATCTTGGCGTTCGTCAGCCCCAGGGCGCGCGCAGCCAGGATATATTCGAAATTGCGTCCTCTTAAGAATTCGGCCCGGACGACGCCGACAAGCGCCACCCAGCTGAAGGCCAGCATGATGCCGAGCAGAATCCAGAAGCTCGGGGCGATGACGGCGGATATGATGATGATCAGGTATAGCGTCGGGATGGACGTCCAGATTTCGATGAAGCGCTGGAAGACGAGGTCGATCCAGCCGCCGAAATAGCCCTGAATTGCGCCGGCCGCCACGCCGATGATCGAGGAGAAGAACGTCAGCGTCAGACCGAACAGCACCGATATTCGGAAGCCGTAAATGACGCGGGCGAGCACGTCGCGCCCCTGATCATCGGTCCCCAGAAGATTTTCCCAGGTCGGGCTGGACGGCGCGGGCTCCGGCAGGTCGAGATTGATGGTCCTGTAGCTGTAGCGGATCGGCGGCCAGATCATCCAGCCGCCTTTTTCGGTAATCAGATCCTGCACGAAGGGATCCCGGTAATCCGCTTCGGTTTGAAACTCGCCGCCGAACGTAGTCTCAGGATAGGCCTCGAAAATCGGGAAATAGTAGCTGCCCTGATATTCGAGCAGGAGCGGCTTGTCGTTCGCGATGAACTCCGCAAACAGCGACAGGATGAACAGAACGAGGAAGATCCAAAAGCTGTAATAGCCGCGCTTATTAGCTTTGAAATTTTCCAGGCGGCGCCGATTGATGGGAGACAGCGCGAAACGGCTGCGCATGCGCATCGCGGTATAGGCGGTCGCGGTCTCGAGTTCTTCGCCGGTGACGCGAGCTTCCATCATCGTCAGACCTCACGCGACTCGAAGTCGATGCGCGGATCGATCCAGGTATAGGTCAGATCCGAGATCAGATTAATGAAAAGCCCGAGCAGCGAGAAGATATAGAGCGTGGCGAAGACGACGGGATAGTCGCGGTTGATCACCGATTCGAACGACAGGAGCCCAAGCCCGTCGAGCGAGAAGATCGTTTCGATCAGCAGCGAGGCGCCGAAGAACGCACCGAGGAACGCGCCGGGAAATCCTGCGACCACGAGCAGCATGGCGTTTCGGAAAATATGGCCGTAAATCACCTGCCGCTCGGTCAGCCCTTTCGCGCGCGCCGTCATCACATATTGCTTTTTGATTTCGTCGAGGAAGGAGTTCTTCGTCAGCAAGGTGAGCGTGGCGAAGGCCGACAGAGACATGGCGATTAGCGGTAGCGTCAAATGCCAGAAATAGTCGATGATCCTCATCGGCCAAGAGAGCTGCTCCCAATTGTCCGAGGTGAGGCCGCGCAAGGGGAACCAATCCAGAAAAGTCCCCCCGGCGAACAGCACGATCAGCAACACGGCGAAGAGAAAGCCTGGGATGGCATAGCCGACGATGACTGCGGCGCTCGTCCAGATGTCGAAGGGCGTGCCGTCCTTGACCGCCTTGCGGATGCCGAGCGGGATCGAGATGCCGTAGCTCAGCAGCGTCATCCACAGGCCGAGCGAGATCGACACCGGCATTTTTTCGAGGACCAGATCGATGACGCTGACATCGCGGAAATAGCTCTGGCCGAAATTGAAGGTCAGATAGTTCGTCATCATCAAATAGAAGCGCTCATAGGCCGGCTTGTCGAAGCCGTACTGCTTCTCAAGGCTCTTGATGAATTCCGGATCGAGACCTTGCGCGCCGCGATATTTCGACGTGATCGCCGCATCGCCCGACCCCGAGCCGGGCTGGTTTTGCCGGCCGCTGAAATCGCCCGATTGCGAGCCGCTGATGCGGACTGTCGCGCCCGGATCGGAGCCCGTCAGCTGGGCGATCATCCGCTCGACCGGACCGCCCGGCGCGAATTGCACGATGACGAAGCTGACGACCATGATGCCGAGCAATGTCGGGATCATCAAAAGCAGGCGGCGAAGAATGTAGGCACCCATGGCTCGTCAGCCTTCGTCCTTATTGCTTCAGCTTTGCAGCTTTCTCCGCGTCATACCACCAGGTGTCAAGCACGCCGCGCGCATATTTTGGCTTGGTCTCAGGCCGGGAGAAACGGTCCCAGAAGGCCAGATGATGCGCGGCCTTGTACCATTGCGGAACCCAATAATGCTCCGCCCGCAGAACGCGGTCGAGCGCGTGGCATGCCGTACGCAGCTCCTCCCGGCTCTTGGCCTGCAGGATATGATCAATCAGCGCATCGACGGCCGGATTGGAAATGCCGGGCAGATTATAGCTGCCTTTGGTCTTTGCGGCCTCCGAACTCCAATAGTTGCGGATGACGGGCCCAGGCGTCTGCCCCAGAACGAAGCGCGACATGTCGACGTCGAAATCGAAGTTCTTTTGCCGAACCTGATATTGTGCGGCATCGATAGGGCGGATCGACGCCTGGATGCCAAGTGCTTTCAGCTTCTCGACATAGAAGCCGAAAATTTTCTCAAGCCCCGGATCTTCCATGAGAAGCTCGATCGTCAGAGGCTCGCCTTTTTTGTTCACGCGGACACCGCGGTCATTCACGGTCCAGCCCGCCTCGCGCAGCAGCTTCGATGCGGTCGAAAGCTGGCGGCGGTCGCGGCCGCTGCCGTTGCTCACCGGCGGCGTATATGGCTCGCCGAACACCTCTGCCGGAAGCTGATCGCGAAACGGCTCCAAAAGCTTCTGCTCCGCTTCGGTCGGTTTGCCTTTTGCCTCCAGATCGGAGTTTACGAAATAGCTGGTCGTCCGCTTATAGAGCCCATAGAACAGGTTCTTGTTCGTCCACTCGAAGTCGAACGCATAGTCGAGCGCCTTGCGCACACGGCGGTCGGAGAATTTGTCCCGGCGGGTATTGATGAAGAAGCCCTGTGCACCACCCGGCCGGTCGTCAGGCAGCGTCAGGCGAATGATGCGGCCATCGGCAACCTGCGGGATGTCATATTCCGTCGCCCAGCTCTTTGAGGTGAATTCCTCGCGCAGATCATATGCGCCGGCCTTGAAGGCTTCGAGCCCGGCCGTTCGGTCGCGGAAATATTCGTAGCGGATCTCGTCGAAATTCCAGCGTCCGCGATTGACCGGCAGATCCTTCGCCCAATAATCCGGCCTGCGCTTATAGGCGATATAGGTGCCGGTTTTGTAATCGCCGATCTCGTAAGGGCCGGAGCCCATCGGCGCATTGAGCGAGGGCTTGTAGAAGTCCTTACCCTCATAGGAGGCTTTCGAAACGATCGGCAGTCCGGCGACCGTCAGCGGCAGATCGCGCAGATTTTCGCCTTCAAATTCAAACCGAACCGTGTGCGGATCGAGCGCCTCGGCTTTGACGACATCGCGCAGGCCCGTCGAATATTGCGGATGCGCTTTGACCGGGTCGCGCAGCTTCTCGAAGCTGAAGACCACATCGTCTACGGTCACCGGAGAGCCGTCACGGAATTTCGCCTCCGGGCGCAGATAGAAGGTCACCGACCGCTTATCGTCGGCGAGCTCCGCCGCCTTGGCGATCAGGCCGTACATCGCGTCGGGCTCGTCATTGGCCCGCGTCATCAGACTGTCGAACAGAAGGTCGAGCCCCTGCGCCGCATCGTCGCGAATGACGAAAGGATTGAAGCTGTTGAAAGTCAGCACCGAGCTGGTGCCGATCGTCGAGATCCGGCCGCCTTTCGGCGCATCCGGATTGACGTAATCGAAATGCTTGAAAACGACCGGGTATCTCAGGTCGCCGAACGCCGACAGGCCGTGCGTCTTCTCTGCGGTGTGGGCCGGGATCGCGAGCAGGCAGCTAAGCGCCACCGAAATGAGAAATGTCTGACCCGGTTTCTTCACAATGCGAATGACCCATTCTCTGCTGGATACGCGATCAGTTGGACGCAAGTTTCGCCGCTTTTGCCTCGTCATACCACCAAACGGTCGGGAATCCGACGGTGCGCGACGGCAGCGTCTCCGGATGGGAGTACTTGTCCCAGTAGGCGATGCGCTCATTGGGCGCATAGAACTGCGGAACCACATAGAAATTCCACAGAAGCACGCGATCGAGCGCGCGGCATGCGGCGACCAGTTCCTCCCGGTCGTTGGCGAAGATGATCCGGTCGATCAGCTTGTCGACAGCCGGGTTCTTGATCCCGATCGTGTTCCGGCTGCCCGGACGGTCCGCGGCTTCCGATCCCCAGAAATCGCGCTGCTCGTTGCCCGGCGATTCCGACTGCGCGAAGCTGTCGGTAATGATGTCGAAATCGAACTCGTTGACCCTGGCCTGATATTGCGCAGCGTCGATGACCCTGATCGAAACGCGGACGCCCAATTTCTCCAGCGCCTGCTTGAAGGGTGTGACGATGCGAACGAAATCGGGCTGCACGAGCAGGAATTCCACGCTCAGCGGCTCGCCTGTTTTGGTGTTGGTCAGAACGCCGCCTTTGACCTGCCAGCCGGCTTCCTTCATCAGGCGGACGGCCTGACGCAGATTCCGCCGGTCGACCAGGGACCGGTCATCATTGATGGGGTTCTTATACTCGGTGGTGAAGACCTCTGGAGGGATCTGATCTCTCAGCGGCTCGAGGATTTCGAGCTCCTTGCCTTCCGGCAGGCCTTTCGCGGCAAGCTCGGTGTTCTCGAAGAAACTGGAGACCCGCTCATACTGGCCGTAGAACAGGTTCTTGTTCATCCATTCGAAATTGAACATCAGGCCGAAAGCCCGGCGAACGCGCGGATCGGCGAATTTCGAACGCCGCGTGTTCATGACGAAGGCCTGCATCGGTTGAGGATTCTTCAGATGAATATCGCCGCGCTTGACGACTTTGCCCGATGTAGCGGCCGGAAAATCATAGGCGGTCGCCCAGCTCTTTGCGGAATTCTCGGTGAAGAAGTCGATCTTTCCGGCCTTGAAGGCTTCGAAGGAAACCTGGCGGTCGCCGAAATATTCGTAGCGCACCGTATCGAAATTGTTCTGGCCCACATTCACAGGCAAATCGGCGGCCCAGTAATCCTTCACGCGCTCATAGGCTATGTAACGGCCGGGCTCGAAGGAGGCGATGCGATACGGCCCGCTGCCGAGCGGGACGTCGAGCCAGGTCCGGCCCGGATCGTGCGCCGCACCGCCATCGCCCTCGTAGAAATGCTTGGGCAAGATGGTCAGCTGACCCACGATCTGCGGTAGCTCGCGATTGTTCTTCTGATCGAAAGTAAACGTCACCTGATTATCGCCGCTCTTCTCGGCTTTGATGACGTTCTTATAGTAGAACGCTCTCTGCGGGTTGTATTCCTTGAAGGCATTCAGGCTGAAAATGACGTCTTCCGGTGTGATCGGTTTTCCGTCATGCCAGCGAGCCTCTTCGCGCAGCTTATAGGTGACTGACGAATAGTCGGCGGGATAAGACACCCACTCGGCAATTTGCGAGTATTCCGCGGACGGCTCGTCGAAACTTGGGGCCATAAGTTGCTCATAGATCAGCCCAAGCCCGGCCGCCTTATTCCCTTTATAGGGGATGGCATTGAAGCTGTCGAAAGTGCCTATCGCGCGCAGACGCGCGGAGCCGCTTTTCGGCGCATCGGGGGTCACATAGTCGAAGTGCTTGAAATCAGGCCCGTATTTCGGCGTCCCGATCAGCGAAGTGGCATGCCGCTTCTCATCGGCCTGAGCGCTGACGGTCAATGCCAAGAGTATTGCGACAAAACCGATGAAATTCAGGATAGGGCGCATCCAAGTCATCATGGGTGAAATCCGATGTGTTGCCGTTCTAGTGTCCCGATTCCGAAGTTCGCCCTCTCGTCTCGGCACTCTCCGCAGCGAACTTCGGAATCTCAAGGGACACTAGCCTATTGATAGTACTTGTGTGATTCAGATCCAGAAGTTCGTTCGGCGACTGCTGCGAGGCATGACGAACGTCTGGATCATCACACGAGTTGGCGTCATATTTGGGCATTCGCATTTAGAATGCGGGTAGGCAATTCCAAGACCAAGTTAAAATTCTTTCATGCGGCGCGGCGGACGCTTCGAGGACGCTGCCGCGTGCGTATTGTTCCGGGGAGAACGGAAGAATTGATGCGCGTTCGAAGCGGGACGCAAACCGCCGGGCCAGATTCCCGGCGCCGGCGGTATTGCCAAGAGCAGCGCGGCCCCCGATCAGTTCTGAGCAGGGACTGTCGAGGCAGCGTCAGGACTATTGGCGGGCGCCGTCGTATCAGCCGCGGCCTTGGCCTCACCTTGGTTCGACGCGGCCCCGAGCTGTTCGGCGGGCGTGGCGCTCTGTTGCGTCGCTGCCTGACCGGTTGCGGCACTCGCCTGTCCATCCGATGCCGACGCCTTCTTCGCAGCGCCTTTACTGGCGGCGGTGGATGCGCCGTCTTCCGCAGCCGGGGCAGATGCGGCCTTCGACTCTTCGGGAAGCGGCGGCGCGTCGGGGCTGATCGACCGCAAATAAGCGATCACATCAGCGCGGTCGCTATCCTTCTTTATACCGGCAAATGACATCTTGGTGCCGGACACGCAGTCCCTCGGCTTTGCGATGAAGCAGTTCAGCTTCTCATAGTCCCAAGTGCCGCCGAATTCCTTGAGTGCAGGGGAATAGGCAAACCCTTCGTGGCTGGCAACCGGCCGGCCGACGATGCCGTGCAGATTGGGCCCGATCTTATTGGCCCCACCCTCATCGAAGGTGTGGCACGCAGCGCACTTCTTGGCCTGTTTCGCGCCTGCGTCGGCACTGGCCTGGTGCAACAGCGTCGCCAGCGGCACTTCAGGAGCGGCTTTGGACGGCGCCCCGCCTGCTGCTCCGCCCTCCGTCATCGCGGCATGTTCGGACGGCGCTTCGGGCTCTCCGCCGCTTGGATAGATGATGTTAATGAACGTATTTGTGCCGAAGAGGACAAGCAATGACGCCAGGATCGCCCCCGCGACCATATTCACCAGCCATTTATCCATAAGCCGCCCTTTCTTCTTGCCGGCGCTTCGTTGAAAAGGTTACGAAGCCGACCTTACCCGATTGGAAGAATTTTCCTGCTTGCCAATACGATAGCTGTTGGCGCAGAAAAAGCCCACAGAGGGGGCGAATTGTCTCAGCCACATAAGCGACGGCCCGCAAAACTCGCATTTCAGGCTGAATAAGAGGGAAAGGACGCCCGAATGGCAAGGCCTTTAATCGTGATTCCCGCAAGGATCGGTGCAACCCGGCTTCCCCGGAAGCCGCTTGCGGACATCGCCGGGGAGCCGATGATCGTCCATGTCTGGCGAAATGCTTTGGAAGCAGGCGCAGGCGACGTGGTCGTGGCGACCGATTCGCTGGACATCGCCGTGGCCGTCGAAAAAGCCGGCGGGCGCCCGGTCATGACGCGCAGCGATCATCCGAGCGGCTCGGACCGCGTGTTCGAGGCCGCGAATCTGGTCGATCCTGACGGTGACATCGATGTCATCGTGAATGTCCAGGGGGATCAGCCGGTTCTCGCCCCCTCGCTCATCCGGGACTGTCTGGCGCCGCTCGACGATCCGGCCGTCGATATCGCCACCGTTGCCGCCATGCTGACCGATCCGGCATGCGTGATGGAGCCGAGCGTCGTGAAGATGGTCGGGACGCCGGCCGGCACGCCGGAAGTCTTCCGTGCGCTCTATTTTACCCGTGCGCCCGCGCCGTTCGGGCCGGGCCCGCTCTATCAGCATATCGGGCTCTACGCCTATCGCCGCGACGTGCTCGCGCAGTTCGTACAGATGGCGCCCTCGCCGCTCGAGAAACGCGAAAAGCTCGAACAGCTTCGCGCGCTCGAGGCGGGAATGCGCATCGACGTCAAACGCGTCGAAAGCGTGCCGATCAGTGTCGATACGCCGGACGATCTGGAAAAGGTACGCGCCTATTTCGCAGCCGCCGGTCAAGCGCGCGCCGCAGCCGCTTCTTAAAGGTCGTGAGCCGACAATGTCTTCCGCCAAGCACAGAACCAGAACGAAATCCGGGCCATCGAAGACCAAGCCCGCAAGCGTCGAGGCCAGGAACATCATTCTGTTCCAGGGCGAGCCGGGTGCGAATTCGCATCTTGCCTGTCGGAACGCCTATCCTGATATGGAGCCGGTCGCCTGCGCAACGTTCGAGGATGCGATCTCCGGCGTGCGCCAGGGGCAGGCGCGTTACGCGCTGATCCCGATCGAGAACTCGGTCGCGGGGCGGGTCGCCGATGTCCATCACCTGCTGCCGGAGTCGGATCTCTTCATCGTCGGCGAGCATTTCGAGCGGATTTCGCACCAGCTTATGGCGCTGCCGGGCGCAAAGCTGGAAGAGCTGAAAACCGTTCACAGCCATACCCACGCGCTGGGCCAATGCCGGAAGGTGATCCGCGAACTTGGCCTGAGAACGGTCACGGAGGCCGACACGGCAGGGGCCGCGCGTCAGGTCGCGGAACAGCGGGACAAGACGCAGGCGGCCATCGCCTCGAAGCTGGCCGCGGAAATCTACGGGCTGGAGATCCTGCGCAGCGATATCGAGGACGCCGCACACAACACGACCCGCTTCATTACATTGTCCGCGGATCGCGACGACGCGCCACCCGGCAACGGGCCGGTGATGACCAGCTTCATCTTCCGCGTCCGCAACGTCCCGGCCGCGCTCTATAAGGCGCTGGGCGGTTTCGCGACCAACGGCGTGAACATGACGAAGCTGGAATCCTACATGGTCGAGGGCAATTTCTGGGCGGCGATGTTCTATGCCGACATTGAGGGCCACCCCGAAGACCGCATGGTGAAACTTGCTCTGGAGGAATGCCAGTTTTTCTCGTCCGAGTTCCGCATCGTCGGTGTCTATCCCTCAAGCCCGTTCCGCGCGCAAAACCGCTCTGACACCTCGTGAATTTGGAGAGGGACGATTGGCCGCCCGAGGGTGGACACATTCGATAGCGATGCCACTTGCCGATCTGCGTTTGCGCGTGGCAGGCGGAACGGCTTAGCCCAGCTTTCCATCCGCAAAGGCGCGGATCAGCGTGTGCGAGATCGAAAGCGGCGGCGGCACGAACAAACCTTCCGGATGCCGGTGCCCGATCATCTCCCGGACTGTCTCGCGGGCAAACCAGCGCGCATCGACGATCTCGACCGGGTCCAGCGTCAGCTCCGTGGTGAGCGCTTCGCCCCAGCAGCCGACCATCAGGGAATGCGGAAAAGGCCAGGGCTGGCTGCCCACATAATCGACCCGCCCGACGCGCACGCCGACCTCTTCCATGATCTCGCGCCGCACGGCATTTTCGATGTCGTCGCCCGGCTCCACGAAGCCGGCGAGGACCGAGTACATTTTCTCCGGAAAGCGCGGCTCATTGCCGAGCAGGCATTTGTCATCCGAGGTGATCAGCATGATCACGGCCGGATCGGACCTCGGAAAATGGTTCTGTCCGCAGGCCCAGCATTCGCGCCGCCAGCCGCCGTCGCGAATGTCGGTGCGCGCGCCGCAGCGGCCGCAGCAGCGATGCGTCGCATGCCAGCAGGCGAGGCTTCGCGCCTGTGCCGCCAGCGTCAGCTGCTCGGGCGGCATATCGCTCTGATTGGCGAGCGTGCGAAGATCAACGAGCGGCGCAAAGCGATCCGCCCCATCTGGTATCCCGGCGGCATCGGCTTGCGACAGGGCGACGGCCAGGATGGGCGCGCCATCGTCCTGGCTGCCGAGAAAAAACGCCTCCTCCGTCCTGATCCCCAAGGCCTCGAGATCCTTCGCGGAGAATTCGCGCAGCCGCGTATTGGTCCGGTCGTCGTCGGAGAGAACGGCGAGCTTCAGATCGAGCAGCACATGATATCGCGCTTGCGGCGATATCCGCTGCTCATCGAGCCAGGCATCGTCGCGCCGTTTCTCGCCGACGCGATTGAGCCGGCTCTGCGCAGCAATATGACGGATGTCGATACGGGACGGTTGAATCGCGATCATCGCTCAGGCCGAGGGAATTGCGGCAATAAGCGGTAGATTGCCAGCCGCGGCGCGCTTTTCAAGTTCATTCAGCGCCCATTGATAGCTGAGGTCTTTGAGCCGGCTGTGTTCGCGCCAGGCCATCACGTCGATCCCGGCCGGAATCGGAGCGGAGAGCAGCATATCGAGCGGCCCGAGCCAATCGGTTTCGTCGCCGGCGCGCTCATTGGCTGCGACCAGCATGGTCTCGAAGGACGGCAGCTGTGGGCCCTCCGGCGCCGCTTGCCAGGGCAGGCGCCAGCGCATCTGCTTCTGCCAGGCCGGCAGATCCCGATAGCGGATCGGCGACTGCCCGAAGGCGGGAAGGTGCGGTCTGGCGATGACGTTCGGGCCGGAATTCAACCGGTGCAAGGGCTGCAGGGGCGGGGGATGGATCAGACTGCCGTCGAGCAGCATCTGCCCCTCCTCATCGACAAAGGGCGGCAGGAGACCGGGGAAGGTCCAGTTCGACCGCACCGCGATCTGCATATTGCCGGCGGTATGGATCAAAGGCTCGCCGGTCGAAAGATTGGCCGAGGCCGAGTAAAAGGGGACCGGGAGATCGGCAAGGTCCGTATCGGGGAAACGCTTCAGGATGAGGCGGTCGAGGGTGCGCTGATCATAGAGGCTGAGGCGGGGCCAGCTCTTGCGGCGCAACGCCCGGCGTTCGACCATCACCTCATTGATGAGCTGGTCCGTATCGTCCGGGTCCATGCCCAGCGCCAGACAGGCGGCGATTGCCGTGCCCGCGCCGATGCCGCCGAAACAATCCGGCTCGAACCCCGAGGCTTGAACGGCCTTGAACGTGCCGAGGGCGGCAGCGCCGAAGACGCCTTGCCCGCTGGCGAAAAAGCCCGTCGACTGACCAAGAAGAAACCGGGCGAGGCGGTCGAAATCCTTTGCCTCATGCGGACGAATATGATGATGGGAGCGGACCGCGCGATATTCCAGCCAGCGGCGCGTGCCCGCGATTGCCGAACCGCGTCTCGGATCGTGAAAAAGCGCCAGCCGGCACGCATCCGCGCCGCGCAACTCGAAAGCCAACTCTTCGACCGGCCCGAGCGGAACCGGCGTGCCGAGCCGGCCTCCATCATGGGTGCCGATGAGGCAGATTTCGTCGGCTTCGGCGAGGGTGCGCTCGGTCCAGGGCGTCGGTTCGGCGTCGGCAAGCAGGATGACGACGTCGAAGCGGTTCTCCTGCTCCTTCAGCCAGTGCACCACCTGCGGATCGTCGAGCGCGATGCCGCCCGGCTTGTCCTGGCCAAGCCCTTCCGATGACAGGATCTGGCATTCCGCCCGCTGTTCGATAGCGGCCGAGAGGCGGTCGGCAAAATTCGGCGGAAGAGGCTCGCCGCCCGCGGGGCAAATCGCCAGCGATCGCGCGCGGTTCGCCACGAGTCGGGGCCGGGCACGGGCACGCGGCTTGTTGTCATTTTGGACAAGGCTGCGGAGAACGCCCTCCCAGACCTCGGGCGCGCTCCGCGCAATCGACTCAAAACTCTCCCAGTCAAGCTTCAGGACGATGCTGCTGCGCGCCGCGGTGATGCTGGTGTTCTGCGCCTCGCGCGCGAAGAACGCCTTTTCGGCGAGGACGGCGCCCGGTCCCAGATCCGCCCAAGCGGGATCGCTGATATATTGCGTCGTGCGGAAGCGCCCCGACGTGACGACATAAAGCGCATCCGGCACATCGCCGGCTTTCACCAGCGTCTTGCCGCGCTCGATCGTTTGAAGGTGACACTCGGCGTAAAGACGTTTGAGGGCGCTCTCCGACATCGCCTCGAAGGCGCGCACGCCCCTCAGCCAGTCCGCCGGTGATTTGTGCCTCAGTCGTTCCGTTCCCGCCATGCCCGCCATCCGGTCAATGGTTCCTGCTTAACCGATCCGGGATCAAATGCCTATGGGATAGCGATACGGCGCTGGGCAACGGTGGAAAAGCGACGGCGCGGCGGTCCGCGGAAATCGCGCGGCGGGACCCGAAGCATGGGTGTGTTGTTTCCCATTCGATCAACATTTGCGGCTTGAGCAAGAGCGGGGTGCTCGTCATTCGTTCGAAAATTCCCCCTGCCACGCCCGCCGCCCGTCTTTTGGAGCTATCGCAATGGACCTCATACGCATTCTCTTCTCTATCCTGCTGCCACCGCTTGGCGGCTTTCTTCAGGAAGGCGTCGGCAAGCAGTTCTGGCTGAATATCCTGCTGACGATCCTTGGCTACATCCCCGGCATCGTTCACGCCGTTTACATCATCGCAAAGAAGTAAGCCCATGAACCGCCACGAAGAAGTTGCCCGCCTTGAGAATATGGCCTACTGGCTGGGCAGCCGTTTTCGGATAACCGGCACGAATGTCCGCTTCGGGCTCGACGCGATCCTGGGCCTCATTCCCGGTCTTGGCGACGGCGTGCTGGCATCGCCGTCCGCCTATCTGATCATGGCCGCGCAGCGTCTCGGCGCTTCGAACTGGCTGATGGTGCGCATGGCGGCGAATGTCGGGATCGATATGATTCTAGGCGCGGTCCCGCTCGTAGGCGACATATTCGACGTCGGCTTCAAGGCGAATCGGCGGCCATGAGCAGGCCAGTAATTCGCGGCAAAGGCACGCCATGCCGCATCCCCGGCGAGCAATCGCGCATAAAGCGGACCGTAGAGCAGACGCAACTGGTCGTTCACGCGCTCCAGCCTTGCTCAGCGGGCTTCCGTTGCGCGGCAATGGAAATAGGTGAAGAGCCAGCCCCCGGCGGCAATGATGCGTGACGCCAAAACCGCCAGAAGCGTTGTCGGAACAGAATTGTCCAGAAGAGGGGGCATGCGCCGTCCCGGTAGTGTTGACTTTTAGCCGAAAATACCGGTTACCGAATCCCAGATGGAGCCTCCACCGGAATCGCCCTTCGACATCTTGACCGTTTCCGGCGTGATATCCTTGAAGGCGTCAAGTGTGGCGAGCGTTTCAGGGCCGGCAATCCCGTCGACTTTCAGGCCTTTTGTTTCCTGATAGCTGCGGACGGCCTTTTCCGTGCCAGGACCATATTTGCCGTCGGCTTCAATTTTCAGCGCCTGCTGGAGAGTCTTGACCGTCTCCCCGTGCGATCCCTGTTTCAACAGGATCAGCTCATGCAAGCCCATATGAGCAAACGTGTCCGGACCGGCGATGCCATCTACGGCGATATTCTCTTTTTTCTGATAGTCCTTCAGCGCCTTTTCGGTATTCGGCCCGAACTTGCCGTCAGCCGTGATGCCGAGCTTCTCCTGCAAGCGTTTGACCGGAGCGCCAGAGACGCCTTCTTTCAAAATCGTCATTTCAGTTTTCCTCATAATTCATTGGCAGAGAGGAAACTCGCAAGAGGCGCGAATAGTTGCCGAAGAATCAGACCGTTGAATGAACAGGCGGGATGCACGAAGTTTCACACCGTATCCGCCTTGCGGCCGGACGCCGCGACCAACGGAAAAAGTGAGGGCAGCGATCCGCTCCCCTCATGCCAGATACGGGCGGGTCTTAAGCCGCCGCGAACATCTGCTCGACATGCTCCCAGTTGATGAGATTGTCGAACCAGGCTTCGAGATATTTCGGGCGCGCGTTGCGATAGTCGATGTAATAGGAATGCTCCCAGACGTCGCATCCAAGCAGCGGTTTGGCGCCATGAACCAGCGGGTTCTCGCCATTCGGGGTCTTCATCACCTCAAGCTTGCCGTCCTTCATGGCCAGCCAGCACCAGCCCGATCCGAACTGGCCTTTGCCCGCCTCGATGAAGGCTTCGCGGAATTTGTCGAAGCCGCCGAGATCGCTGTCGATCCGCGCTGCGAGCGTGCCGGGAACTTTGCGACCGCCGCCGCCCGGCTTCATCCATTTCCAGAAGTGAATGTGATTGTAATGCTGACCGGCATTGTTGAAAAGCGGCTGATTTGAGCCGTAGGCCTCTTTCACGACATCCTCGAGGGCTTTGCCTTCCAGGCCCGATCCGACGAGCAGCTTGTTGCCGGTCTCGACATAGGCGTTGTGGTGCTTGTCGTGATGATATTCCAGCGTTTCGGCCGACATATAGGGCTGCAACGCGTCATACGCATAGGGTAGGTCCGGTAATTCGAATGCCACGGCGCTCTCCTCTTAACGTTTGGCTGAATTCATACGCCGAAACGTAGTCTTAGAAGTGGGGAGAGGCAAGCGGCGCGCAAAAAAGTGGGGCATGAAGTCCCTGAACTTCATGCCCCTGGATGTTGCCGAGGAAAGGTTCGTTGGATGACACAGGGATCGAACGCTTATGAGAATGACGCTCCGCCTCTGAACCGTATATGAACGCCTTGTTCAGCTTACTTTTGGGTGGCGCGGTCCGGATCGTCGGGGTTTTCGGCCGGGCTATTTGATGAGAGGCAGCAATGCCTTGAACTCCGCCGTTCCGGCTTTTTCGAGCCATTCGAAAAGCACCATTTCGCTGTCGACGATGAATGCCCCGCATCGGTCCAGACGGCGCAGCGCGAGTTCGCGGCTCGTCTCCGCGCGGGAACCGACGGCGTCGGCGGCGATGAACACTTCAAAGCCGTCGGCAATCAGATCGAGCGCGGTCTGCGTGACACAGACATGCGTTTCGATGCCGGCGATCACGATCTGGCCCCGCCCCTGGTCGCGATGATCCTCCAGATGATGGCGCAGGGGATCGTTCTTCATGCCGGAGAATTCCAGCTTTTCGAAATAGGAGGCATGATTGCCCATCGCCTTGCGCAGCGGCTCGACCGTCCGCCCCAGGCCCTTCGGATATTCCTCGGAAACGGTGATAGGGATGCCGAGCGTCTTCGCCGCCTCGATCAGCCGCGTTGTCCGCTCGACAATATCTTGCTTATTCGGGATGGGTGGTAAGACTTTTTCCTGTATGTCGACGACGAGCAGCTGAGACAGCCTCTGGTGCATTCGCATCATCTTGCGTAACTCACAGCGTTGCCGACGTGGCACACTCCGAACGTGGTAGCGGACTCTAGCGCAAAGCTCCGGTCGGATGAAGGAAAACCATCCCCGCCGCTGGCAATTCTGCCGATCCGGCTGGCAATATAATCGAACGCGGTTTCCGGAGGGTATCGCTTCCGATTGCCGCGGAGACGCTTGATTTTATGACCCGCGCCAGCCAATCTCTGCCGCGCATTGCCCGCTTGCGGCGCTTGCCCCATTCGAAACCATGACCGGCCGACATCCGATGATTTTTCAAAAGGTTGCCTCGCTTACGGCTCAGAAACAAACCGGACCCGATGCACCCCCGAAGCCCGACAGAGGAGCGAAGAGCGCAAAGCGGCCGCTTGCCCATCATTTGCTGGTCCTGGCCAGCGGCTCGCCCCGGCGCCTCGCGCTGCTAGAGCAGGTCGGCATCGAGCCGACCGCGCTCCGGCCCGCGACGATCGATGAAACGCCGAAACGCAGCGAGCGGCCGCGCAGTCTCGCACAGCGTCTGGCAAAGGCCAAAGCGCTTGCCGCGCATGAGCGCATTCAGAACGAGCCCGATCTGAAAGACGCCTTCGTGCTTGCTGCCGATACGGTCGTTGCCGTAGGCCGGATGTCGATCGGAAAGCCGGAATATCTCGACGAGGCGGCAAAGGCGCTCGCGACGCTGTCCGGCCGCACGCATAAGGTCTACACCGCCGTCTGCGTGGTGACGCCCGAGGGCAAGATACGCATGCGGACAGTGGAAACCCGCGTGCGCATGAAGCGGCTCAGCCGCCAGGAAACCGAGAGCTATCTCGCCTGCGGCGAATGGCGGGGCAAAGCCGGCGGTTATGCCATTCAGGGGATCGCCGGCGCGTTCGCCCAAAAGATCGTCGGATCCTATTCCAATGTCGTGGGTTTACCGTTGATCGAGGTCGTCGGCCTGCTTGCGGGCGAGGGCTTCCCTGTCTATTTCAATTGGCTGAACCGCGCCGATGTTGACGGCGGATGAATGAGCGGATTGCGAGGGCTGGCATGGCCGAGCAAAAAGCCGAAAAGGACTTGCGCTGTCCCATTTGCGGCGAGCCTTGCTTGCAGGACTATCGCCCGTTCTGCTCGAAACGCTGCGCCGATGTCGATCTCGGCCGCTGGCTGAGCGGGCGATATGCGATCCCCGTCACCGAGGACAGCGATGAGGACGGGGATGACAGCGGCGAACGGGCGCTGGACCAATCCACGGCGGGCGATCGGCGGGATAACTCCGGACATGCATGATTTTAGCTAAATTCCGTTCGCTCTTACCCGGCATTCCCCTGAGCGACCGGTCAAATCCGTCTGACGTTTCAAAGCCAGTCGACGTCCGATTCGGGCTGCCTCTTCCCTCCCCGCGTCCCGGTTTGATCTTTTCTAGACACGCGGCCTCCGATTACCTATAACCCAACTCCGTCAGGCGCAGCACGCCGATATCTCAAGCCCAGGTAGCTCAGTCGGTAGAGCAGCGGACTGAAAATCCGCGTGTCGGTGGTTCGATTCCGCCCCTGGGCACCAGTAATTTCAATGACTTGGCTGGTTTCATAGGGCCGATAATTTCCGACTGAGGGGATTTTGTGGGGGCTCCCTGTGGACAACTCCCCGCAAAACGACCAGTTCCGGTTTCCTCCCATCCGTCTCACAGACTGTATTGGCCGCTTCGATAAGGCGTGACAGTTCGGCGGCCGAATAATGCGTCGTGATGCGACCAGATACGTGGCCGAGCAGGTCCTGACGATCCTCAAAGCTCACTCCTGCAGCCCGGAGGCGTCGGCCGAACGTATGCTTCAAGTCATGAACTCGGACCTGCTGAAGTCCCGCCTCTTTCCGGCTTCGCAACCAAGCAGAATTAAGCATCCGGGTGATCGGTCTTCCACGAAATGAAAAGACAAAGTCCGAATGTGTTCCGCGCCGCCGCTTCACTGGCCCACTTTTGCACCGGTGGTTACAGCTCACGCCGGACATTGGTTTCGAACTGAGCGAAGACAGCCAGCATTCCGAAAAACGCTTTGCCCGCCGATGTCGATGTGTCGACCGATTGCTCCAGCACTCGCAGCGCCGCGGCTTTCACCTCGAATTCATGCGCGATATTTGCCAGGTCCCGCAGCGAACGCCCAAGGCGGTCGAGGCGCGTTACGACCAGCGTGTCGCCTTCGGACAGAACCTTCAGTGTCAGGAGCAATTGATCGCGGCCATCGCGCTTCGTACCGCTGATCTTTTCTTCGAAGATGATAGCGCAATCATCCTGCTCAAGCGCCG
>Ga0315553_10001365_pt1 | contig 20340 bp, 25 predicted proteins | sample SalMarSW160140MG_FD_203099 | JGI IMG/M metagenome (GOLD analysis project Ga0315553, IMG submission 203099) | Salt marsh sediment microbial communities from the Plum Island Ecosystem LTER, Massachusetts, United States - Salt Marsh Sediment SW1601-40 ... | reverse complement strand
ACCCCTTCTTATTTATAAGTAAATTATAACTATTAAAGACACCAAAAATAAAAGTTCTAAGTGATAGCAAACTTGAATATGACAGAAAGATTAACCGAATTATTAAAAAAGGCAAAGCTAAAAAGAGATACGAATTTACTTGAAGAAGTCCACAATTTCATTTTGGATTCCCTTCAAGATTTAAAGATCTATAAGAAAAGCAACAGAAGATCGGAGACATATCAGTTAAATGAGGAAATAAGAGCATTGGAGTCGTTAAATGCCTTAGTGTTTGAGATTAATGCTCAGATTGAAAAAAGCTATTACCCAAGACTTCAGAATATTAACAAAAGCAAAAGAGTGTGAATGAAAAAATGAACAGAGTTGAAAAGGATTTAATCAAACGAGCAGAAACCCTAATTCACACAAATAAAGGAATTTTGCCAAGAAGTTCAATCGGAATCTTAAACAAAGGGTTACAATTCGCAAGAGAAAAAAATGACTTTTCCGACCTTATCGAGTTTGTCCCTATGTTTGAAAAGAAGTATATCCGATTAAAAGCGAAATTTGAAAGGGAAACTCAAGAAAACACCCAAAAGAGAGATGAACTTATCCAGCGGTTATACGGCTCACTTACTAAAGAACAATTATTAAAAGAATTAGCTAAACTTCAAAAAGAGAGTATGGAACTTATGCATAAATGGTCTTCCCGAAGACCAGATGAAAGAACACAGCGAAAATGTCGGATTTCCAACCGAGCTGATGCAGTAGCTAAAGAGATGATGTTAATTCAAGATGCGATTAAAAAATTAGACTCGAACACTCTTGTAGATTCACATATCAATATCAATAAAAAAATAACTTCAAGGCAAAAAACCAGCCTGTTAGATTTTATTTAAAATTAAAGTAAAAATTAAAAAAAAAATGATGTGATGTAAAAAAATGAGTGAGAATGAAAGCCAATATCAAGAATTAATCGACAATAACAGAATATTAGTCGATTATATTAGGGAGCATAATTTATCGGATAAGCAGATTAAGAAATTAATAGACGATTCAAACAAGTTTCTGCTAAGAATCCTCACTGACAAAGACCTTTACGATGCCATTATGGTTGAGATGTACCATTATTTAAAGAATTTATAGGAGGGAAAAAAAGTATGGAAAAAAAATTAGTTAAAAAACCACAGAATTTAGACCAGCTCCCTGACCAATTTATTTATTATGCTTCTCGGACAGATTCTATTTTCCAGAATCGTTCAATGAAAATGTTTAATTGGACTGAGGGAATTGATACGTTATTTGCTGAAATCCCGATCCCCAATGATTTAATTGTGTGCGATTCGTGTAATAGTCGCATTGAAAACGAGAAAATACCCCTCTTAATCGAACTTGGAGAAACTCCAGATGTGAATTATATCCGTCAAGCCATCTGTTATAACTGCGATATTAAATATTTCTCTAATTTTATCCACATTGGAACTCCAGATCCAGAACCTAAACCACAGAAAGAGGAGATGAATCAAAATGAGGTATGAAGGTCGCTGGAACGATTCTCCTAATAACTGTTGTTCTGCCGATACAATCGAGGGAGTTGTAAGCTGTATGTGTTCAATGACATCTGGAAAGGGAAATATCTATATATACCAATTCCAAGATCGCAACTCCCCCCAATTTATCAAAATTATTGAAATTATAGACTAATATAAAAAAGGAATGTGAAAAAAATTGAAATGGTTTATACTAACATTGGTGTTAGAAGCAGATAATTACCCACAAGCAGAATCATTTACAGAACATTTAGTTCAGGTGAATAGTGGATGTAATGAGATTTGGAGAAAGAATATTAGAGAAATGACCGATGATGAGATCCTCGAATTTTTCGAGAAAACAAGAGAACAATTAGAAGGGGGAGATATTGAATGAATTATTCAAAGCTTCGAAAAAATAGGGAGAGAGAGTTATTTAGCTCTCTTCAAGACAATAAGGAGTTCATAAGAGAAAAGTTTAACAAAATAACAAGAGGATGTGAACAATATGAATGATAAAAACGTAAAATTTTGCATTACTCGTCTTCCCGAATTAAAAGAATTCTGGAATAAAGTAAATTTTCTAATTGATCAGCTCATTGATGAATTTCAAAAGACAAATACATTTCAAGCCATCGAACTATTAGAATGGATCAAAAATTCAGATTTAGAATACAAAAGGGAGATTCGGAGATTTAACGAGTTAATCAAAATCGTGGATTCAACGAAAACTTCAAGATCTCATTTACTAAAGATTAAGAAGTTAGTTATAGAATTAAATAACCATATTTTTAGTGTTTTTGAATTGAAAATTAGCTAAATAATAAAAAGATGTGATAAAAAAAAATGAGTTATAATGAAGAGAATATGGGAAGATTAGCTAAAATTGTAGTTGATTCATGGGATATGAAAACTCTTCAGCAATACGCAATTGAGAAACGAAATTAGGAACAGAATCGAAAAGATTAAGGACTATATGATTGACTATATATCTTTGATTTATATGTCTCTCATTTCTCCATTAGATCAAAAAATAGAGCCTCTTTCCAATAAAATTATTGCATTTTTTACAGTTATAGACATCATTAATAAGAAACTCAAAACCCTTGATTTTGATTTTACTCAATATGTCGAGTTTTATTTTGATGATGGGTTAGAGCTTATTATAAGCCAAAAAAGAACTTCATCCCCTTATCCCATCAAAGTTCTTCACTTCTCCGATTTATTAATTTTTCTTAGAGATATTAGATAATAATAAAAAATCAGTATTTTGACAATTTATTATTTTTTAATAAATTTTTAATAATTGTTAGAAACATTTATGAAGCTAATAGTTAATTCGTAAATCAAAAAATAGATATATTAAATATGCAGATATAGGATTTAAGATAATTTTATTCTTATATCTTTATTATCTATTTGAACATAATTATAAAAAGAAAAATTTTCAATATTACTATAATTAAAATAAAAACATAAAATTAATTTATAAAAACATAATCTTCCCTACCGCTTTGACAACTCGAGAACCAATTGATCATCAAGAACCATTGGATACTGAAAAAATTGAGAGTTTAATATTAAATGGATATAATGAAAAAGCTGCTGAAGAAATATTTAGTTTAATAGAAACTTATCAAAATCATTCTGATAAAGAGTTAATTTATCGAAGCCTAAGCTTATTAAATTTAATCTGTGATAAATCACCAGCTATATCAGAGAGAGCAATAAAAAATATTTCTCATTTTACTAATGATTCAGATTCTTGGATTAGATTAGTTTCATTGGAAATTTCATATCAAATAAGTCTATTTAGACCAAATTTACTCATTGAATCAATAGAGAAAATTAGAGGAAGATTATACGATCAAGATCCCTCTGTAAGGAGATTAACAGTAAAGATCATTGGTAATCTGATTTTATCTTTACATATTGATACAAACATATTATTAGAGATAATTAAAGAATATACAGAAAAATTAATGGATAACGATTGGAAAGTAAAATTACTTGTAATTAAGACTATCCAAAAAATTTTAAATCAAGATTATACAAAAATTCAGAATTTAGAGCCTTTGTTATCTATGGTAATCATTAACCTAAGGGATGAAGACGATGATGTGGCTCGAGCAGCGGCAGAACTTTTAAAAATTCATGGGACCTATTTTCTTTCGAAAGAAAAAATATTCTATATTTTATTGAATCTCCTTTATAATGAAGAAAATAGAGTTAAGGAACTCATTATTTGGTTATTTGGAGAAATTGGGGAAGAAAAATCATCAGAGATAATCTCAATAATTCCAAAATTAATTAACTTATTAAAAGAAAATGATTATCGGATTCAGTTAAAAGTTATTGAAGCGCTTGTAAATATAGCTGAAAATAATTTTGATCAAATTTGGGCAAATTTATTACATTCTATGTTAGAAGCAAGTGATTCTAATTATAGAAATTCATTAATTAATGCAATTTTTCATCTTAGTCGCAAGAATATAACTGAAATATTCCCATATTTATTTGAAGAATTGGAAAACCCGTCTGAAAATATAAGAGAAGGTATTGCACTCGTTTTTCAACGGTTATTTGAAGAATATCAGATTGAATTAGAAAATGAAATCACTAAAATTCTCTATCAATTAGAATCACGATTTTGGAGAGAAAGAAAAAAAACGATTAATCTACTACAACAAATTTGTTTTATTTTAGAAAATAAAAAGATCGCGGTCTGGATTACAATTGAATTGAGTAATGCTTTAAATATTGAAAAAGATCCAGAAATTAAAACTGAAATCATTTATACGTTAAAAAATATTAGAGTGAGCTTTCCAGATATAGATGAAGCCATTAAAAGAATTAATAATGAATTATCAATTTTTCATAATAGAATTATCGAATTCCAGAAAATTCCTGCCCAATTTAGAGAAAAATTAAATTCATATATAGAAAATTTCAAATTTAACGATACAGAAATCCAGTTAAATGAAAAATACAATAAAATTTTAAAAAAAATTAAAAAGTTTTCCCATCTAATTAATAGATTTGAGTATAAAAGATTGGCTTTTGATTTAATCGAAGAATGGGAAGAAACGAGAATTCAAATAATTGAAGAATTAAGCATTATCAAAGGCTTTATCTCTGAAATTTGTGAAGAAAAAAAAGCCGAATTTGCGTCTAATTTGAAAGAGCATGTTAATACAATAATTAAACGTATTGATGTTCTAAAAGCTGAATTTGACTATGTGAAAGAAACCAAGTTTGAAGTTAAATTAGACGAAAGATTATCTCATGGTGGGTTTGCTTATATTGAAGAAGAAAATTTGGTAAATATCACCCAAATTAGGAAAAAACTCTTTAAATTGGATGGGGAAATTAGAGAAATATTAATATCAAATGTAGAATTCAACGAAATATTTAAAAACCTTTTACAAAAATGGGTTGCAACTAAAATTGAAATTCAAGAATATTTAAATGATTTAGATCGCCAAATCAAATTAATGAAAGACAAATTAGTTGAATATGAAGAAGCAGAACCTGTAAGCAGTACACGTATTAAATCTAAAATGATTAATGGGATTACTAATGAATTAAGTTTTCAACTTCTTCAAGGACATATTCAATCTATTATTACAGAAAGAATTGAAGGAATGAAAAAATTTAATAATGATTTTAATAACCTCAGTTCTAAACTGGAATTTTTATTTAAAAAAGACGAATTTTCAGATGCTAGGAAATTATTAGAAATGAATTCAACACAAGTTCAAAACTTTATTGAAGATTCAGAAAAACAAATTAGTACAATCATCGGTAATGAAAAAATATTTGAAGATAATAATGTCTTTAATTTATATATTAGACCTTATATCAATAAGTTTAATTCTTCAAAAGAACTTTTAATAAATCGATTAAAAACTTTTAACCGGAAATCGAATAATAAACTTTACTTAAACCAATTGAAATATTACTCGAAAATATTGAATCCAATTAAACTAGACCTTTTATCTTCCTATATGCACTTAGATATTGAGCGATTGAAGGATCTCATTCTAAAATTTATAAATAAGAATAAACTCAATGCTAAAATTATTAATGACAAACTCTATTTCCAACAGATTGAATCGGAAATGCCAGATTCAAAAGAAATTCTCTTCTTTAAAAATATTAAGACAATTGGTAATGAAATTTACCTAAACTTTAAATTGATGAATCCTTCAAACTTTGATTTTAAAGATTTACAAATATCACTAAAAACACCATCATATCTTAATTTCCAAAGAAAAGAAAGTTTTCCTAAGTTCCTCCAAGTAAATGAACTTAAACCAGGAAATATCTTTAAATTTAATTATGTTCTAAAAGTAGATAAAAGAAAAGAGCTGAAAAAAAATCTATTTGACCCAACTGCTGATGAGATAAAACTTGATCTTTATTACAGAGATCAATTTAATCTATCTAAAAAATCAACAAAGCACATTGATCTCTTTATACGTTAGTAATTCGAAGCGTTAACTATATATCATAAAGTATTTCTTCTTATTGGATTTATAAATAAATTCAATTTATTGAAAATTTAAATAATATATTTGGAAAAAATTAATATATCCAACTCTTCTAGATAAATCTACCAATATTAAAAATAGAATTTAAAAATTGAGGTGAAAAATGCAAGAATTGGAAAGTTATCGATTAACTTTGCAAACAAAATTATTCGGGTGAGACTGTAAACTGTCTAATAATAAATTAGAAAAACTACTGGCTAATGCGGGATTAACTGGAGATATTGAAGATTCTACGCTTATTCCCGTACCAAACACGAATCTGATGATGGCGAAAAATATAGACATATTCACTCCTATTATTGATGAACCAAAAATAATGGGAGAAATCGCTGCTGCTAATGTGACAAATGATGTATTCGCATTAAACGTTCCTGAAATCTCTGGCATGCTTGTTTTCCTAGGATTGAAGAAAAATATGCCTATGTACATCGCTGAAGGGATATTTAAAGGAATCAGAAATTTCATGGAGAATAAAATTAACTCTAGGATTTTAGGAGGGCATACAATATATTCAGAGTGGCCTTTAATAGGAGGAGAAGCCTCAGGATTCGTTGAAAGAGACAAAATTATTAAAAAAGACTATGTGAAAGAAGGAGACAAAATTATTTTAACCAAACCAATCGGAAACCAAGCAATAATGGCAGCATATAGACTTCAAAAAAAAAGTCCTGACCTTTTAGAGAATTTTAATATGAAAGAAATCGAAGATTCTATAGACTTAGCAGTGAAATTAATGATAACACCTCTACAAAATATTGTTAAAGCAATACATACATTCAATGATATATCATTTATACATTCCATGACTGATGTAAGTGGTTATGGTCTTTCTGGGCATTTAAGAGAAATGCTTCAAAATTCACATCTTTCAGCTATAATTGAGAAAATTCCTAGTATTAAATTAACACGTGAATTAGCTTATGAATTTGGTTATAAATATGATGAATGTAAAATGCCTGAGACTGCTGGAGGGATGCTTCTTTCTGTAGATCATGAATATGCGGAAGAGTTTTCACAAAGACTCAATGAAGAATATAATGTGAAAAATTGGATTATAGGTACGATTGATAACATAAATAGACCTAAATATGTTCGCGTTTCTAATAATGCTGAGCATATTGAAATAATAAAAATATAATGATGTCTATGAAATAAGCAAAAACACAGTAATGTGGGGGCTTATCGAGAATCCTGTTGCTAAACAGCATCAAAAAATATTAGTAATTCTTTATTTATCTTAATTTTTTCAAAAATTTCATTACTAATTACTATTATTAGTTATACTCTTGTTTTTTTAATTATCGAAATAATCAATAAATAATATCGAAAAGATTAATAAAAAGAAAAAATTACTTCAAACACCATTAAACTAAGAAATAATTGGTATAAAAAAGATGACAACAGAAAAAATTGATTGGTACCCAATGTGGAAAGAATTAGGTTTAGATATTGAAAAACACGATCAACTTTTAGCAGTATTACCAGATATATTTAAAAAAGTATTCATTGATTCACAGAAAAATAGACCAAAAGGAATGGGATTTTTTGATTTTGTTGTTGGTGATATACACGGTATTCGAGTTAGCGAACTTAAGAAAGCAAAAGATGAGGGTAAAAAAATTATTGGAACTTTTTGTTTGTACATTCCAGATGAGATAATATTTGCTTTAGATGCTATTGGTGTCGGTTTATGTGGAGGAACTAATTTCTCCAACTTTGCTTCAGAGGACTTATTACCAATAAATATTTGTGCTTTGATTAAATCTGCATTAGGATTTGGTATTGGAAACATTTGCCCTTATTATGCAATAACAGACATTTTAATTGGTGAAACAACTTGTGATGGTAAAAAAAAAGCATGGGAGGTAATTAGTGAATTTAAACCAATATACATTGTCGAGACACCACAATGCAAAACTCGACCTCAAGCTAAGGCTCATTTTCTTGAGGAATTAAAAGGATTAATTAAAAAATTGGAAGAAGTAACTGGGAACAAACTTAACGCTGAAAATTTGAGAATATCGATGGAGAAAATAAAGAAGAAGAGGGAACAGTTAAAAAGATTATATGAGACAAGAAAGGCAGATCCAGTACCAATATCGGGAAAGGATGCTTTATTAGTCTCTCAAATTGCTTTCTACGATGATCCCGAGCGTCAAATTCAAATGGTAGGAAAACTTGCTGATGAGTTAGAAGAACGTGTAAATAAGCATGTTGGGGTCATGGAGAAAGGATCAAAAAGGATTCTAGTAAGCGGAACTCCTATGGCAGTTCCAAATTGGAAAATACATGATTTAGTAGAATCTAAAGGAGCTGTTATTGTAGCAGAGGAAACTTGTACTGGGACCAGATACTTTGATTCTGAATATGAAATAAAAGGAAACACAATAGATGAGCTTCTTGAAGTTATTGCTGACAGATACTTAGGTATTAATTGCGCCTGTTTTACTCCAAATGAAGGACGTAAAGAGGATATTACAAAGCTAGTGAAAGATTACAATGTTGATGGTGTTTTACTTTATACATTAAATTTTTGCCAACCCTATGATATAGAAGCTATTCGTTTAGAAAAACAGCTTAAAGAAGAAGGTATACCTGTGCTTTCAATATCTACTGATTATTCTTCTGAGGATGAAGGATCTCTAGAAACTAGAATTGAAGCATTCCTCGAAATGTTAAACTAAGGATATTAAAATTAAACTAAACCCATTTTTTTGAAATTTGCGAGTAAATTTAATGAATTTAATAAAAAATAATTGTATAGTATAATATATTGAAAATCTTAATTGAATTAGATAAAATTATTAATGTGAGGTGAAAATGAAAAAACCAGCATATAGGCTTACTAATGACGTTAAAATTCATGGATGAAGCTGTAAGCTTGGACAAAACGATCTAAATAATCTATTAACTAAAGCAGGACTCTCGGGGACCAGTGAAGATGCTGCCATTATACCAATACCACATAGTGATTTAGTTCTTGTCAAAAATATCGATATATTTACACCTATCATAGATGAGCCCGAAATTCAAGGTGAAATTGCTGCGTGTAATGTAACAAACGACATATTTGCGATGAACGTGCCTGAGATATCAGGAATGCTTGTATTCTTAGCTATAAGTAATAGAACTCCAATAGAAGTTGCTGAAGGAATTCTAAGAGGAATAAAATACTTCATGGAGAAAAAGATTAATTCCAGCATTGTTGGGGGACACACGATTTATAGTGAATGGCCATTAATGGGCGGTGAAGCTTCTGGATATGTACATAAAGATTCAATAATTCGAAAACAAGGAGTAAAGAAAGGAGATAAATTAATTTTAACCAAGCCAATAGGATTACAAGCAATCATGGCGTCATACAGACTTCTTAAGGATTTTCCAGAAATGCTTGAACATTATTCTGTCAATGAACTCCAAAAATCAATTAACCTTGCTATAAAAATAATGACTACTCCAAATCAAAATATTGTAAAAACAATTCATTCATACAAGGATTTTTCATTTATCCATGCGTTAAGTGATATTACTGGATTTGGTTTGGCAGGCCATACTGCCGAAATGCTTCAGAATTCAAAATTATCTGCTATAATTGATACTATTCCGTCGATAAAATTATCTGAAGAATTATCTCATGAATTAGGGTATTCTTTTGATGATTGCATGTGCCATGAAACTGCAGGAGGTATGCTTCTTTCTATTGATCCCTCCAAAGTAGAAGAATTTACAACCGTGCTCACTAGCAATAAAATATCAAACTGGATCGTAGGCACAATAATTAAAGACCAACCAGGCATAGTCAGAATTTCAGAAAATGTCCAAAATCTTGAAATTACAAATATTTAAAGATGTTGATGATATAAGCTTAAACATTTAATATGGGTGCTTATTGAAAATTCCACATGCGAAGTGGCATCAAAATTAGCGTTATTCTCTTTCCTTTATTTTACCATCAAGTTGTGTAATAATTTCTCTAATTTCATTTAAGGCTTTATCTATTAATTTTTCACCATTCTTTACATTAAATGCAGTTATAGAAACCTCTACCTCAACAGATAAGCCAATTCTAGGATGAGTTTTAATCCAAAGTTGGGGATATTTTTTCTCTAACTCATTTGTATATGCTGCAATCTGACTTTCCCCAATACCCAAAAAAATAAAGCCTTTTTCAATGAAATTACCTTTTTGCTCTTTTAAAATTGGTACTATTATATTTCTAAACATAGCTTTCATCTCGGCAGGTACTCCAGGAAGTATGAAAATTGTCGAATTTCTTTCACTAATCTTAACTCCTGGAGCTGTACCTATTGTATTGGGTAAAGGAGTAGAGTCTTGAGGAAGATAAGCCATCTTTTCTCTCTCTTTTATCATTCCTTCAAGTTTAAGAAGTCCTTTATGAAATGCGTTTTCATAAGCTTTCTTAATTGAATTATAAGCATGTTGATTTAACTCTAATTCTCGATTTAAACCTGAAGCAATACCTTCTAGGGTCATATCATCAAACGTAGGTCCAATTCCTCCTGAGGTTATAATTATATCCGGTTTACGCTGTAATATTGTTTGAAATGTATCCGCGATAGTTTTAAGCTCATCTCCGATAGTTGTAATCCTTTTAACTTGATGTCCATACTTCGTAATTCTTTTTGCCATCCAATTAGAATTTGTGTCTTGAGTCTTTCCAATAAGAATTTCATTTCCAATAATCAAAAGTTCAACAATCAAAATAACTACTTAAAAAAATTAAAAATATTTATATTAAATTAATTAACTAATTTCATTAAATCTTTCTTTAAAGTCTAATTTAATAAAATTAGGAACTATTAATTTTATATTGTTCATTAAATAAGACTTTTTAACGTCGATTAATAATGACAATTGAAATTGATGATGCAGGAACAGGAGATTTAGTAGGAGATGTATTTATTGGTCTATTAAGAAAAGAAACTGGAGAATTAGTTTTTAAAGTATTACCTGTTCAGCTTTTTCAAGGAGAAAACTGGAATAACAAAAAGCCCTTTGAGGTTGTTGTTGAACTTGTACAAGAGGGACTAAAAGAACTAAATTTTCAAAATCATACTGAAAAGATAGAAATTTGTAGAGGTAACATTTTTGATCAAGTAAGGAATTACTTTATAGAAGAAGGGATAAATTATAAAGATACTATAGTCGAAGGGAAATTACAGGATGCTGTCGAAGGAAGACTAATTGAGCATCTTCGAAATGATTTAGGCGTGAGATCAACAAGGTTAACTAAGAAAAGTGGAGCCAAACGATTCTTTGTATTGTTTAATTGGGTTTGCTATGATATTTTTAAAAGAGAAAAGTATGTGAAATCCGGATTTAAAAAATGGAACACTGTTTGGCGAGATCGTGCTATTGAAAAATATAAAAAAATTAGAAGTTCATATAGAAATACAAAATCATGAAAATTGTTGTTTTTACACCTCATCCCGATGATGAAATTTTTGGATGTGGCGGTAGCATCTTAAAATGGATGGAAGAAGGACATGATGTTCATATTATATATGTTACTGATAATCGGGTTCTAATAAAATGGGGGCTAAAAGAGAAACAACTTCTTTTAGAAGAAGCAAAAGACTTCATCAATCTCAGCGAAGAAGAAATTGCTAAAATTGCTTTAAAAGAAGCGGAAGAAGTATCAAAGGATTTTGGATTTTCAAAAAAGAATGTTCATTTATTTAAATTTCATGACCAAGGAGCTATGAATAATATTGAATATGGGGTGACTTTAGCAAAAGAAATAATAAAAGATGCAGATAGGATTGTTCTCCCAAGTGATAACAATAATCATGTAGATCATCAAGCTACTCACACTATAGCTAAAAGAGCAGCTAAAGAGGTTAATTTAAAAAATGCTGAATTCTATGTTTATGCCTTATATAATGTTTTAAAGGCTCCAAAAGAAAAGCAAGTTAAAATAAAAGCGGAACAATACCAAAAAAGGCTTTATGAGTTAATGAAAGGATATCGAACCCAACTATGTTTAAAAGATACCAGAATGGGTTGGGAATACGTATTGAAAAGAAGGAGATCAGAAAGATTTGGAGTTTTCAGATTTGAAGACATGAATAAATTTGAGAATTTCTAATTTAGTTCTGTTCCACAATTCTTACAGACTTTATCATTTAGCGCATTTTTATCATAACCACATGCAAAACAAATAAGACTTTTACTATCTTTAGGTTGCTCGAACTCTATCCTATCAGCCGGTTTATTAACTCCATCTGAAGGGTCTTGTTTACTTGGTTTGAACATTACACTTTCTTCTGCTTTAGCGCGCTGTTTTTTAACGAATTCTTCATCATGGGGAGTAATTATCGTAAAGTCTTCTGACGGTTGAATTTCTTTAAATCCTTTTGGTAAATCTCTAAATTCAGAATCTTCTATAATCTTAGACTCATTAATAACAGATGGATTTAAAACGGAATCTCGCTTTACTTGCTCCTCTTGTCTAATCATGTCCTCGCCTAGAATTTTTTCTGATGATATTTCTGGTTTTGGTTCTTCTTCTAAATATTGTAAATCATCTCTATAGATTTTTTCTTTTAATTGCCCAGCTTTCAATTTTTTTATGTGAGTAAAAATACCTTTTGTCCTATTAATAATCATATTCTTAAATGAAATGTCTATCTTTGGAGATTTTGAAAAATTAATTGCCATCTCAGATATATCTACCCATTCTTGGATCGCAGCCTTAATATCACCTTTTTTTTCAAATCTTTGTGCTATTGTAATTTTAATTCCAAGCTCTTTATTAAATTGTGTAATGTCCATGATAGACTCTTTTTTTGTTCTTTTAAATACAATGTTTACAAATAAATTCTAATATAAAATCTTTTTTCGAATTGTAATACAAAATTTAATATTTTAAATCACTACTAGTTATATAAAAGTATATAATATCTCTGAGAACAATAATAACTTAAGAGCAACTGGTTTATGTCAATTTCTCCTCTTTCTTCAAATGAGATAAAAAATTTAAGAGAATTAATCGAAAAAAATGGATGGAAGATCGAAGGAACTATTGAAAACTATTTTCGCTATAGTTTAAAAAAGGAGAAGCTACTCCTATTTACAATCAAATTTCCAATAACTCTACCAATAAGAATTAACATCCCATTTGAAGTTGTAAGTTTTCGAATTTCAGTAGCTTTTCAATTCTGGAATTTAGAAAAAAAAACTTATAGAGTAATTCTTTATCTTATGAAAGCATTGCGAAATTTAGCAATATCTTTAACTCTTGAACATATTTTCCCTTTACAAGGTAAAAAGCAGCAAGTTAGTAATCTATTAAATTTAGTAATTCCAGAACTTATCAATAATGAAAAAGAAAATTCATGGTTAAACCGTATACGGATTTCACTGATGAATAAAAGAGATAGACTTAAAGACTTTTCTAATACAAATTTAAGTAAAATTGTAGAATCCCTTCAAAATACTGGATTAATGCCCAGCTTTAAAATACCTTGGGAATTAAAATATGGAATTCCCAAGCTTAGAACCTCTGAAACCTTACTGTTTTCAAATGATAGCTCTTTAGAAGAGTTTTTTATTTTAGAGAAAGGCTACTTCACATATTTCAAAGATTTAGAATATAATAAATTTCATCTCAGGGGTTTATTTGATAGTTATACACCTTATATTTTAAATGAATTATTTAAAGATAATTCTGAGTTTAAATTAGAATCATTTGTTGAAAATTGGATTCAATTTACACGCTTAATTTTAAATTCTCTAGTAGAAATCATTCAAAAAAGAAATATAAACCAAACTGAATTTATTAATTTTCGACCAGTTAAAGAGCTCATCTATGGTAATCAAAATTTTATAGAAGATCACAATAATTTCCCCTTCTCTGCCTTAAGTTATGAAAGTGTAATAACAAAAGAATTATTCAATATTCATAATGATTTATTCAATAAACCCCCAACTAATTTTGAAGTAATTGAATCAATAAATCAATATATTGAAGCTGAACAATTAATAAAGAACTATAGGTTTGAAGAAGCCGCTAATATTCTGAATGATGCTTTAATTGTATTTAACAAAAATCAACAACGTAAAATTGTCGTGTCAATCTTATTAAAATTGAGAAAAATCGCAAAACTCTTAAACCACGAAGATACAGCTCTTAATTATTTACAAAATGCATTAGGTGTAGCAAAATCTGGAGAAATTCCAATAGATTTTATTATAAAAGTTCATTATAAACTCGGAGTTACCTATTATAAAAGGAAGGATTTTCAAGAAGCACTAAATCATTTTAGAATTATAATAACTTTCTTAGAAAAAGAAATAATTTCTTTTAGAAAAGAAGAGTTTTTGGGGTCGGCCTATCTCTACATTGGTTTAATTCATTTAGAACAAAATGATGTTGATGGTTCTAAAATATACTTTAAGAACGCGTTCCTAATTGGAGATAATAGTTTAAAAGTGAAATTAAAATATTTTCTGCATCGAGCAATTTTCTATAAAAAACGAGGCAATCTTACACTAGCACAGAAATTTTTGAAAGCAGGGTTTGATACAGTTGGTTTAAATTTTGAAAACAAGAAAATACTTAAAGTTTTGACAGATTTAATGCTTGAATTGTCCGAATTTTATATTCATCATAAGAAGGATTCGCGAAGAGCCTATTATCTGCTCAAAAATCTTGAGAATGAAATATTTCTAAAAGAAATAAGCAATATGAAAAGGGGAATACGTTGGAATTTATTAATGGTTGATTTCTATAATACTTTTGAAGAAAATCATGATAAATCTCAGTTTTATTTAAAACAGAGTCAGAAATTAAGAAATCAACTTCAAATGATAGGAATAAATGCTTAGAATATGATTTTTTTTTCTATCTCGAAAATTGAGACCTTTTAGCCCCAAGACTGTCTTGTTGACCCCCAAAACGACCCTTTACAATTCTAATTGCATATAATTCTCGGAATCGCATTCTTGGAATTTTTTTTTTTTTAGCATTTACGCCACTTCGATCAATTTTCGGAGTTTGCATTTTAACTTTTCCTGCTTTTGTTAAAGAACCATGAGACCCGGGCATTTTCTTTTAATCTACTCGATTTTATAATTATAGTATGAATATATAAATAATTTCAAACTCTTAAATTTTATTATCTTTATCATGTTTTAAAGATCGGACTCCAATTCTTTATTAAACATTTTCATTAATACCATATTTAATTTCAATCCTATTTCAAATTAAAACAATGTCTGATAAAAATTTAAGTGAATCGAAAGACAACAATCCTGAGAAAGATGAAGAAAAGATATTATATGGAGTCCATAATTTAGTCTGTTTTGCATGTGGAGAAAAAATCAATGGTAATACAAATATTTGTCCATATTGTAATACACCTATTAAATAATGTTATTTTCATCCATTTTTTCAGCTCTAAACAGAAATGATAATAAAATCCATAAAACTGAATATATTAAGATATTTCTTAGGAATACCAATGAGTCTTCATTATAGTAAGCTAATTTTAAGAAGTATACCAAAATTAACCAACATATATTCAATGCAATAATATAGATGCCTAATTTTTGAGAAAGTGTTTTCTTTTTCTTCCATATCAAGTAGATGTCAATAAAAACAGGAATTGCATGAATATAATCATAATAGAGATATAAGAAAAAGAATTCATACACGAAAATTATTCCAAGTGGGACAATCGAATAAATTAAAAAATTATTTATATATGGGTTATTACGGTAAATAAGCCATGCTAATGAAAATGAGAAATACCATTGACTTATTGTGAAAATAACTATATTAGCTCCAGGATCTCCATGGTTTTTCGCGCCATAAAGAAATGTATCTAATGGTTGCCATGAAAATGGTATTATAAACTGGAAAATCATAGAGATTGTTGTCGCTATCGTAATCTGGATTAAAGTAATTGTTCTTAGTCTCAATTCATTCAATTTGAATTTCAATTTGAGCATTGATAATTCAAATTTTTAAATCAATATTACATTTATGAATTAATCAAAATTAAATATAATAACAAGAAAAAGATATTTATTTCATAAATTCTTTAATAATTCAACTTAATATAGGGGACTTGGTGTAGTTTTCCAAGCACTATCGCTGAGAAAGCACAACCCGGTGGCACAGCAGGCTCCAGATCCTACAAGCAAAAGCTGTTCCGTGGACACCTGTCGGTCGGGGGTTCAAATAAAAGCTTACCTTCTAAGCTTTTTGATACTCCCCCAGTCCCCATTCTTTCTGAGAGTTTACAACAGCTAGTTATTTTTTACGTCTAAATATTTTATAATTAAACCAAAAATGGTTGTCAAATATTCGTGAAAGCCCGATTTCACGATCATTCTAATATTTATTATTCTAATTAGATTTTTTTAAGATTAAACCTTTTGAAAGTAAGTTAAAACGCATAAATCGTTCATTCTTGTAATTTAACAATAGTTTTTGCTTATTAGATTTAATAAATCGATTAATTAGGATAAATTTTCTAGTTTTTCATGAGGAATCTATAATCGGAGGTGTTGTGTTATTACCATAGAATGGGATTTATTTAAAATAACATATCCATATGTTTGTGATAAATGTGGATATTTTCATTGGGAAAAAAAACCTTTATGTGAGGGATGTGGGAGTAGAAATACGGTAAGGAAAAGTACTAAAAAAGATTGGAAGAGATATAAATTAAATGAAGTAACAGGAATAAAAAATGCTTCAATTTTAGGATAAAACTCCGCATACAATTACTGGTTTAGAGTGTTTTCGATAGCAATATTCTTATTATAATAATTTTTCTCTAGACTCCTTATATATATTTTTTTGTTTCCAATGTACACGATTCATTAATAGCGGATTCATAATTTCACGATCATATAGTGAAAATTTAAAAGTTTCTACTCTTAGGGAAGTTCATTTGGTAGTAATCAATTTTATAGGCTTAAGAGCGAGAATAAAAACCGTAAAATATTAAAAGTTAATATGGAATTTATATTAAATATCGAATCTAAATAGATTATAAAAGTTATTAAGATGTTTCGAATCGAAAAAATTGGAGAATTCCATTTTTATATTAAAGTATTAGGCACTTTTCCCCCCTCTGTTGCTGAGCGATTTATCACTGAATTTAATGAAAGTATAAAAAGGTTAAATAATTTCTCTGTTATAGTTGATGGATTAGATTTAATAATACTTAATCTTAAATCATTTGAAATAATTTTGGATTTCCTAAAAAAGAATAATAAAAAGCTAGTAAGATCTGCCTACATCGTTGCTGGGAATCCCGTTTTAGATAAAGAAGCTCAAATCTTACTGGATAGGGCAGATTCTCCAAAAAGAAAAATAGTAACCACTCTTGAGGAAGCAAGAAAGTGGATTGGATTAAGTAAAATAATAATCCAAAGAGATTAACTTGAAAGTTCTAATCAGTTTTATTTAACCTTTTTCTACATAATTCTATTGCTTTTGGATTGTTATCTACTCCAATCCAAGTTCTTTTTAATTTTTTTGCTACGACTAAAGTTGTGCCCGTTCCACAAAAAAAGTCTGCTACAAGATCTCCTTCATTGGATGAAGCTAAAATGATACGTTCTAATAACTTTTCTGGTTTCTGAGTAGGATAACCAAGGTATTCTTTTGATCTTGTAGATGTTTGAAAAGAGTATATATCATTCCATACGTCACCTAAGGCATTACCTGGTTTTTCATCTAAATATTGTTTTCCTCCTCGTCTTTTTCTGTAGAGACGTCCGTTCTCATCTTTGTATCGGAACATTTTTTTGATATACTCATCCTTGTATGGAAGGTATTGTTTATTAAAAGTAAAAACATCAGATTTCGTGTAATAGAGAATCGTATCATGTTGTCGTACCCATCCTTTCACCTGACTTTTAAATCCAGAAACACTACCTACATTCCATATGATTTCTCTTCGAAAATTTTTTTTCCCAAAAATTGTATCACATAAAGGTTTTAAATCAAAAACTGCATTGGGATCACATTGGCAATAAAAACTTCCAGAGGGCTTAATAACTCGATAAATTTCTATTAATCTTCCAATAATAAAATCTAAATAGTCATCCAAGGAATTCCATAAATCAGAGAACTCCTTATAATCCACCCCACTAAAAAAAGGTGGATCTATGTAAATTAAATCAATAAACTCCGCAGGAATCTTCTTTAAAATTTCTAGATTCTCTGCTAGATAAACTGCGTTTAATTTCATGTGAAAATTAAATAACTATTGAAATTACTATATATTATGGAAAAAGTTCGATTAAATAAGAAGTTCTTGGATGAGTTCAAGGAATACGATTTTTCAAGTATTAAGGAGAATAAAATCTATTTAATAGGATCTATAAGATTTAAAGATTATTTTATAAAAATCGAATCGATTTTACAAATATTATATAATAAGTTAGTTTCTATCTGTTCTATCGATGGTTTATTAAACAAAAAGGAGTTTTCTGCTACAGAATGGGATCACTTACAAAAGATTGCTTTAACTAAATTACAATTTCAAGAGGCTATTTTAGTCTTGGATGTTAATGGTTATCTTGGAGACCACTCAAAAGAGGAGATAGAATATTTTAATAAGAAATTGAAAAGGCCAATATATTATTTATCAAAATTAAAAGAATCCAAATAGCTATATATACAATTTATTACACTTTTTTTTATCACCTTGTTGACGTAAATCATTAAATTGATAAACTCGCCATATTTTAAATTAAAGATTGAATTTAATTTGTAGATATTTCAAATTGTATATAAAAATCACACACCTAAAGGGTTAAAATCAAAATGGAATTGTTCCAAGTTTTTTGGGACGACCGTAATAAATTATTTCTAGAATTTAAAAAAAATGAAGAAGAACAAGTTTTATTTCTTCCCGAAAAAATAAGACGATTAACAATGCAATTTGAAATTTCAAAACAAGAGCTTCATCATAATCAACCCCCATATCTAATTGCCATTAAAAGATTATATCACTCCTCTGAAACTTTATCATTCTCGATCGAACTAGATGAATTGAAAAATACTGAGGGATTGCATATTAAAATTCTAAGATTATCAATTTTTCTATTTTCTGGTCAAAGATTTCAATATCATTTTGAAGAAAGTTTCAAAATCTCTGATATTTGGGTTAATGATGATTGTTATAATGGGTTTGAATTTGAAGATTTACAATTAAAAAGAAGAATTAAAGGTAAAATCACTCAGGAGAAAATATTCCAGGAAATAAAAACTAGTATCCATGAGAATACAGAAAAAAGAACTTTACTTTATCAAAAGAGTAAAATAGAAAAATCTTCCGAAGAAGATTCTCTAGCGTTATTAATAAGTGAAGGTAATAAGACATTAAAAAGAATAGAGCAAGCCTTACAGAACTTATCTTTCTCTTTTCAAAATACATCGAATAGTACCATTCAGTATATTCCTTCAGTTCCAAATAGGAGAGGATCTGAACTAGGAATTGAGAGAATTAAACTTCCAACGAACCCTGCTTTAATTCAAGGACAGATATCTCCTAGCAAATTAATGGTTATTAAAGAGATGAAATCAATCTTTAAAGAAAACATAGAACGAAATTCAGAATTTACTATTCGAAGTATACTAAAACCATTATCTGAAGAAGAATTAAATGCAATGAGACCTAATGATGAAGACTTAAAGAAAAAAGAAACAGAAGCTATTAAAAACCAAATTAGAAGACTTAAAAAACAAGAGGATAACGAAATTCATTTAGAAAATTTGAAACCACCAGAATAATTAATAAAATTTTATTTGATCACAAAAATTATATTTATTATCAACTCTATAAGAGATAAAAGCTATTACTTTATGAGAAATCTTTAACTATATATCAATATTCACATCTCAATAAATACAATTAAATCGAGGTTAAATAAAATTTTATTAAATTACTTCATAGGTACTGCAGGAAGTGGAAAAAGTACTCTTACTGGAGATATAAAAGACTATGTTGTGAATAGAGATCCAGAAATCTCTGCAATTTCGTTAAATTTAGATCCAGGTGTAAGATTAATGCCCTATCAGCCTGATATTGATATACGAGATTATATTGTACTTGAGGAAGTTATGGAAAAATATAGTTTAGGACCAAATGGAGCGATGATTCTCGCCTCGGATTTAATGGTGAATTATCTTGATGATTTAAAAGACGAAATTGATGACTATAATCCAGATTGGATATTTGTAGATACTGCAGGACAACTAGAACTTTTTGCTTTTAGAGAAACGGGGCCAT
>Ga0315553_10001364_pt1 | contig 20344 bp, 17 predicted proteins | sample SalMarSW160140MG_FD_203099 | JGI IMG/M metagenome (GOLD analysis project Ga0315553, IMG submission 203099) | Salt marsh sediment microbial communities from the Plum Island Ecosystem LTER, Massachusetts, United States - Salt Marsh Sediment SW1601-40 ... | reverse complement strand
CTTCCGGCATCTCCTGGATCAGCTGGTGGATGCGCTCCCGCCACAGGTCCATCTCCTTGGCCAGCACGTTGAGCACGATCACCGGATTGCAGGTCGCCCCCACCGCTCCGTGCTCTATGGCATAGTTCAGCTCCTGCACCGAGGCGCTGTCATTCCAAAGACAGGTCGGCGTGGTCTGGGTCATCTGGTGCAGGGGACTCTTGTATTTTTGTTTCTCTGTTGCGGAATCCTTTGGTGTACTTGCCATATTCATTTGTACTTTCCTCCATTTACATTGTTGTTCATGATTCCGGATGGAACCGCGCTTTATTCAATTCGTCGATACAGTATCTCTAAAAGAATTTATCATAATTTTCTTTACGCGTCACGCATTGTGATATTTACCATTCAGTAGCGGGAGAAGCTTTGTAGTATTTTTGCGATATAAAATTGAAAATGTTGTTGGAAATAATCATGTTGTAAAATCAATCGTGCCGGTTTCGGCCAGTACGAATAGTGAGCATACGCGGATAGCTGCAAAGATATCCGACAATACTACGTGCTCGGTATTCGAGTGGGCATCTTTGAGCTTACCCGCTCCAAAAGTGATCACGGACAGTTCCGAATGTTCCTTTGCGAACAGGCGCGCATCACAGGAAACGTCCCATCCTATGACAGGCTGATTTCGTTTACGAAGGCCATATTCCGAGGCAATACGAAGAGCATACTGGACACTACGGGCATTTGGATCGCCTGCAAAGGCGTCGTTGTGAAGCTTGTTGAACGTTATTTCACAACGAATATCCTTTTTGTGTGCTCCTATCTTTTTTAAATACGATTCGATGCCGCGACGGAACGCACTCTCCGAGCGAGCTTTTACTTCTTCGATCGAATGGGTCGGTAGAAACCCCTGAGCCCCTTCGAATATCAACTTTTCATATGATTCGGATTCTTGAGGGGATAGCCTGACTGTGAGCGGACTCTTTTGATTCGATCTGTCTTCTACAAACTCACGAGTGATGTATGCCCATTTTGCTATCGCAGCGTCATTTTCCCGAAGAGAACCCATATGCCCAGTAGTCCCAAAAATTCTAACAGTAAATGAATTTTCTCCTTGAACAATCTCGTAGTGTTTTTCTAGCTTCCTGAGACCCGTTTCGGAATCAACCATCTTTGTTTTGTCCCCATAAATGGAGACGTATTTCTTGATCCCTTTCAGAATCGTTTTTTCGATCATCTCTCTTTTCGGCAAAGCGTTCAAAGGCTGCAGAGTGATGTCCACTTGACCGCAAATTGCCGATGGATGCTTTCCAAAATGACCGAGTATGCCGGTGCATGTTTGCACCGGTCGATGAGGAAAAAGCGGATGGGAGCTCTCACGCCTTAGAGCTTCACCTTCCTCCAGCAAGCTAATTATTCCGAAAGCGAAAGCTTCCTCTATTGCAATCCTAAACTCTTGTCTGTTGGATGCAGAACCGGCAGTTCCTTCACATTTAATGAAGATCGCGCCGCGGCCGGCTGGGTGTACATCATTGTCGGTGCACTCCAAAATCATAATGGAATCGTAGCGTTCGTTGAATTTTCGATCTATGGCGAGATCCAAAGAACCGTTTCCCCCGATTTCTTCGTCGATTACGAACATCGCTGTTAGTCTGTTTCTCAACGAGGTTTTCCGCGATCGGAGAAATTTGCTAATAATCAGCAAAGTTCCGACTATAACTGCAACGTTTCCTTTATCATCAGCACTGCCTCTACCCGATAGAGTTCCCCCATTCCGGGACGGGGGGAAATACGGTGCCACCGTATCAATGTGGGCATTCAACGCGGTACCAAGCCCTGATGGGTCTGAGGTTGGATCCGCCAGGAACAGCAAATTATAACGGTCCTTGTATATCTGTTGACTCGTGCCATGCGCATAATACGGTTGAGAATATGCGGGGTGCCTGCAAATCTCGGGAGAAATATACTTTCGAACTATTGATGATTCGGGAATATGCAGATCTTTGAGCTCAGATGTGATAATACTGAAAACTCGGTTTTCGTTGTCCCGCAAGGAGGAAAGCTTCTGCGCTGGACAGGTGTTCAAAGCGCAAATTTGCTCGAGAAAATTGACCACACGTTCTTGGAATTCAGGTTGTACCGAGATGTCGTTTATATATCGGACAACGTCCATTCGCGATTTTTTCTCTATTCCGAAGTCATGCCAAGAGACTGACGAAGCTGATCTCGGATTCCGGTTATGTGCTCCAGAAATGCTTTAGCTGCACCACTTGGATCGCCGGCTCGTATACTATCGACAATCATTTTATGCTCGGCAAATCCCCGTGATCGCGCTGTCTCGAGAAGGTTTGTCTTCCGTATCTCCTCCCGCATGAACGAACGCAAGGTATCGTAGATACTGCTGAACACACCATTGTTGCAGGATTTAACTATTATTCTGTGTAACTCGTAATCAGCGTCAGATAGATCGTCTATGGAATACCTGTCCAAAGCATCTGACATCCTGGAAATTTGATTTTCCAGCTCTTTGATGATTGGTTTTGTTCCCACGGGATCGGATCGAACTTTCTCTGAGAGCACCACAACTGCTCGGCCTTCAATAACATCGCGCAGTTCGACCAGTTCAAAAATCTCATTCGTGCGCAACAGAATCGACCAAGTGATCGCTTCAACGGAAATGTTGGAATAGTCACACACGAAAGTACCTTTTCGGGTAGAAGATTTGAGAATTCCAAGATACTGAAAGATCTTAATCGCTTCACGAACCGTGGACCGGCCTATTCCAAACATTTGCGATAGTTCCGTTTCGGTTGGGATCCTATCTCCTGGTTTCAACTGTCCTGAGGCGATCATATTTTTAACTTCATCCATCACCTGTTGAACGATCGTTTGTTGCTTAAACTTTTTTGGCTCCATCACGATCAATCCTCCCTATATGAAATCATTCTATCTATCCCGCACCGTAGCTCTATCTTTACAGGTGTTTGCTTGTACAACCTGGTGAATGTAAAAACCAAGTCGGGTACTGAATTTGCAGCAAAGAAGAGATCGATGCTGCAACAGGACATTTTTCGAGCTTATTCGTGATACCTCTATTTAATAGAACCGGCAGTAATACCGGCAATCAATCGTTCAGACAGCAGGATGAAAATAATCAAAGTGGGTATTATGACCAGTACCGAACCGGCGAAAATAGACACCCAGTCGCTTGAATACTGTAGAGCTGCATAAAGATTGTATAAGCCGAGTGAAAGAGTTCTGTATGTCTTGCCCGTGATGAAAATCAGTGCCAACACATATTCGTTCCACAGAAGGATGAAATTGATGATTATTGCCGTGATGATACCCGGGCCGGCCATAGGGACCATGATTCTATAGAACGTTCTGAACTCACCGCAGCCGTCTATGGCAGCTGATTCCTCCATTTCCGCAGGTATCGTTACAAAGAAGCCGGTTAGTAAAAAAACGGTAAAGGGGATTGACAACGTGATAAACACAACTGCCAGTCCAATTGGACTATCCACTAGACTAATTGTAGATAGAATCTTGAATAGTGGAATAAACAACAGCTGTACCGGTATACCCATACCGGCAACATAGAAAAGTGTCAATGGATTTTTCCATCTCATATTCATCCGGGTCAAAGCGTAAGCAGCAGGACATGAAACAATAATAATCACCACTACGCTTGTGGAGACAATAAGCAAACTATTCAGTGAATAAGACGCAAAATTCAGTTCGGATAATGCTCGTAGATAATTGCCAAAGTTTAGAACCTGAGGAAGTTTCCACAGTTCTCGGAAGACAGTTTTATTTGTTTTCAAGGAAGCTACGATGGTCCAAAATAATAACATAGCCACAGATACAGACCAAAGTACCAGAAACCCATGGCTTATTATTCTTCCAAACTTAGCTCTACTGGAAATCATTTTTCTCCCCACGTCGAAAGTATATCAATATTCATAAATCTCTCTTCTCAATAATCGCCTGATTAACACGGTAAAGATGATAATCAGTATTAGAGTGACAAAACCGATTGCTGTTGCATAGCCGAGTTGGAAGATCGGATCACGTTTTCCAAAACCTACTATGTAGAGATAGATAGCGTTAGTCCAAATTTCTCGTGGCGGTAATAATCCTCCGAATGCGTACAGCAGGTCAAACATTCTGATTGCATTGAATCCCCAGAAAACCAATAAAATTGTCAATACTTCTCTTACCAGGGGTAGGGTGATTTTGAAGAATATGTATCCCTCATTTGCACCTTCAAGTCTCGCTGCTTCATATAAGTGACCGGGTATTCTATCCATACCTGCTAGCAATATTATCAGATAAAATCCTACATTGATCCAAATGACAACGAACAGTACACTGCCAAATATATGATCATGAGCGACAAAGGCAAACTCTTCCAGTGCTTTTATATTGAGTAGCCCAAATAGAGAGTTTAAAATACCCTTTCTCGGTGAGTATACGAGCAATCCCCAATATATTGCATGTACAACGGGTGCAACGATGTAAGGGAAGAATATGATACTTCGATATATTTTCTTACCTCGAATACCTGAGTTAAGCAAGAAGGAGAATAAGAAAGCAAGAACGAAAATACCCGCTCCGCCTACAAGCAACAAAAGCATTGTATTTTTCAAAGCTGCATGAAAGCTTGTATCACGGAGAAGGCGAACAAAATTGTGCAGGCCAATGAATTCCATTTCCTTGGAAAACCCCGACCATTTATAGAAACTTATTCTCAGTGCTTCAATGGTGGGATATACAAAAAAGGTTAAGTAAAGCACTAGTGAGGGAGCCAAAAACAGCCAAGCTTTGTATTTTCTCCTGAATTTCAAAACATGTATCCCTTCGGTCTTTGGTTCGTGGACAATATGGCTGTAGGAAGGAAACGATGTAAAACCGAATCTCCTACAGCCAACTATACAACAACCGTCAACTATTTGTTTTTCCAGTAGTCGACAGTCTCTTTTGCCATGACCTCCACGTATTTTTCGGGACTATATTCTCCCATGAATGCAAGATTGTGATTCTTCAGATATATGTTCTTGTGATAGTCAGGATAGTTGTCGGGAAGTCCATCGTGGGGGAAGAACAATGCGCTCGCATTTTTAAGAGCCTCTGTTGCCTCATTCAACTGCGGAGCACTGTCAACTTCTTTCAAAGCACTGGGATTCGTTGTCGCATCGATATACTCTTTATATTTATCGACGCTCGTGCAGAATTTCAAAAACTCTATTGCTTCATCTGCAACTTCTGTGTCTTTGAGAATAGCCCAACCAGTCGGGTATGACTCCATATCAGTTAGTTTTCCAACGCCACCCTTGATTACGGGAAACGGGAAGAATCCCCATTCCCAGTCTGCGTCGACTTGGGGATCTAATTCATTTGCTATCCAACTTCCGCACAACTCCATAGCAGACTCATGTGCCACCAGGGTCAATTGCCCTGCCGGCCAGGTGAATCCCGTGCAACCTTCAATGAAATAGCCTTTGTCGAATAGCTCCCTTTCCATTTCGATGGCTTTCTTGAATGCAGGTGCATTCCAGCTTTCGCCTGTCTTGTCTTCTGCGGCTTCAAGGATTTTTCCCGGACCAACCAATCTCGCCATCAACTGATAATTCCACATGTCGTTGTAGAAATCCACGCCTCCGTCCTGAGCAATAGGTGCGATTCCGGTTTTTTTGATGTCTTCACAAAGAGAGAGAAATTCATCCCAAGTAGTTGGTGCTTCCCAACCATTCTCATTCCAGAAATTCTTGTCGTAGAAGATTCCATTGGTGAATAGTACATATGGAACGAGGTAGGTGTTTCCTTCATAGGCATATTGCTCGAGCGTTCCATCGATAAATACATCACTCCAAGCTTTGTCGCCTTCCCAGTTCTTTGTGGCCAATGCATCATCGAGCGGGAGTGCTTGATCGTTTAAAATCAATGCACCTTTTAACACAAAATGATCAGCATCAATTAGATCGATAACCTGTCCACCACTTCTGGCAGCCATAGCTTTCGTCAGAACTTCACGACCGACATAGTTTATATTGATCGTGATTTCCGGGCGAACTTCTTTGAAATCATCAATCCATTGCTGAATCGCTTGTGCCCTGGTCTCCTGTTCATTCCACCAGCACCAGTACTCGACGGTTTTGCTTTCTTTTTCCGCTGCCTTACCTTCCTCGCCCCCGCCTTTCTGGCAGCCGAGTAGTACTGCTAGTGACAGAACCGCTATCACTAACAACAACCCAATCCTTTTCATCATTTCCTCCTGCGAACTCTTCGTTTAATAGAAGGCAACGCCTTCCTTCACAATAAGGGAGCTGTAGGCTCCTATTATTGATCCTAGTTAGAACTTCACCTTCGTTATAACGGAATCACCTCCTGGTCTGTTCCCCAGAAACGATACTCCTCAACCTCAATATGTTGCGGCATGCTACACACATGGTAAATAACTTCCGCCATATCTTTTGCTTCCAGTACAAATGGTGTATCCGGCTCAGCGATACCAGCATTCTTAGAAAAGTTAGTTCTTCCCGCACCTGGAATAATCGAAGTGACGCGGATGCCGAATGGCCTCAGTTCGATGTAGAGGCCTTTCGAAAAAGCAACGACTCCGGCTTTCGCAGCCGAATAGGCACCGAACTTGGGCCAGGCTTCTGTTGCGCAAGCGGATGATATATTGACTATTGTCCCGCTCTTCTGTTTTTTCATGAGCATCGCGAAAGTTCTACTGCCGTAAATGACACTGTTGAGATTCAACGCGATGATCGCATCGATTGTCTCCGTGTTTTGTTCGGTGATCTCTTTCAATTCTATGGCGCCTCCGGCATTATTGACCAGGATGTCAATTCTTCCGTAGCGCGATACCACATGATTGTGTAGTTCCTGCCAATCATTCGGTTTTGTAACGTCGATTTTGAAATAGTCGATATCTCCGATCTCCTCTTTAACCTTTTTAAGGCGATTATCGTTTCTTCCAGCCGCGAGTACTCGAGCTCCATGTTTATAGAAAACCTCTGCTGTCGCCTTACCGAATCCGCTGGTAGCGCCTGTTATAACAACGACATTATCTCTTAGATCCTGCATTTGCCTCTCCTAGTCCATCAATTGTCTTATTATAAAATAATACAACAATAAGTCAAGTGATTTTTTGGTAAAAAATTACTCATTCTTTTAGAATTTGTGTTTTTTTCAGGTAAAACTAGCCATCCCAGCGTGGATTCTGGACTGTTTTCTCTCCTTCAAGACATGAAATCTTATTTCGAGTACAAAACAGACGCCTTCTTGTTAATAGCAAGCACATTTGCACTTTTATCGAAATTTTTTTAGAAAGCTATTGCAATTAATACTTATTATTATATAATAAGACAAATAAAGCAACACTAAAGCGTGTTTGAATCGAAGGTTGGCTTGGACGATGTTTATACAAAGCAAGGAGAATAATGACTTATGAGTAATTGCAATAGTAGAGAGAAAATAGATGGTCAACTCGCGATTGAGGGAGGAAAGCCCATTCGTTCGAAACCAATTCCGGAGGAATCACCGGGGATCCACTATATGGGAGACAAGGAAATAGAATACGTTACCCGCGTGGTAAAGGCGCGGTCTCCCTTCAGGTTTTATGGGCCGGATGTCCAGCATATGTGTGATCGTTTGGAAGCCAAGTTTCGTGAGATCTATGGAGTCGATCATGCTCTCGGCGTCAGCAGCGGGACACAAGCCATCTATATATCGTTGGCAGCAATGGGAGTGGGACCGGGAGATGAGGTTTTGGTCCCCGGTTACCTGTGGCCCAGCTGCCTGAATGGAGTCGTAAGGCTTGGAGCGATACCTCGACTAGTAGATATAGACGAGACGTTCACTATGTCCGCGCAAGACTTGCAGAAGAAAATAACTCCGAACTCGAAGGCCGTAGTACTCATTCATATGAGCGGAGTGCCGGGAAATCTCGAATCCGTAGTGGAGATTGCGCGAAAGAGCAATCTCCACATCCTTGAAGATTGCGCTCAGTGCAATGGGTCAACATTTCATGGAAAGCCTGTCGGGACGTTTGGTGATATCGGAATCTTCAGCTTCCAGATCAACAAGAGTGTCACTGCGGGTGAAGGAGGAATGATCATCTGCAGTGATGATCACTTGTTTAATCGATGCTTCGGGATTCATGATCTCGGGTATGCCAGAAATAACACCGGTATCCTTATGGATACAAGTTGTGACGAGAGGTACCACCTCTGGGGCTGTGGAGCCCGGATGAGCGAGCTTACCGGCGCGCTCGCGCTTGCCCAGGTTGAAAAGCTCAAACAGATTAACAGTGCTATGAGAAGCGCGAAATACAGGATCCGAAAAGATGTAGAACAGATACCCGGCATCGTGTTGCGGAAGATACCCGATCCGGCTGGGGATACAGGCGCTTTCTTGATTACTATATATAAAGACGGTAAGACCTGCCGGCAATTTACCGAGGCGTTGAAGGCAGAGGGGATGACAGGAAGGGGTTATGCCAAGCCTTGCATTACTATGGAGGAATGGGGACTGCACTGGTACTTCAACAACAAGAGTCTAGTCAACAAAAAAAGCCTGCACGCGAACGGCTGGCCCTGGAGCCTTTCTGAAAACCAATTCGCCTCAGCCTATAAATACGCACGAGGAACTCTCCCGGTATGTGACGATCTTGCCTCAAGAGCCGGGCTTTTCAAGATTCCATCGTGCTTAACGGATGACGATATCGAAGATATCATCCTGTCATTCAAAAAAGTAGCAAATCATGTACTACGTTAGTGTTTTCCAACTCGGAAAAGAGGGAAAATGATGGCAAAAGGCTTTTTTTTCGAAGTACTGTACGTAGATCTCTCTAGGAAAAAAAAACATACCGAACATTTCGATGAAGAAACCTATAGGAAATACATAGGAGGTTCAGGGTTAGGAGCCAAGATACTCTTCGATGGCACCTCGAAAAGTACGGATGCCCTTGCACCCGATAATCTTCTCATTTTCGCGGTCGGACCGCTGACCGGTACAAGGGTATTTAACTCCAATCGTTTTGAAGTCATCTCAAAATCACCTCTGACTGATATCTATGGAGAAGCCAATTGCGGTGGATACTGGGGAGAGAGTTTCAAGAGGTGTGGATATGATGCGGTAGTAATCTCGGGAAAAGCACAATCACCAATTTACATCTATATCGATGAAGATAGTGTACAACTGGAAGACGCATCTCAAGTCTGGGGAATGGATACCTTTTCCACCGATCGATTCTTCAAGGAGCGATATGGAACAAATACCCAAGCGGCCGTTATCGGTCCTGCCGGTGAGAAAATCGTCCTTTTTGCATCAATCATGACGGATGGGGTACATGGAAGAGCCATTGGTCGATGCGGATTGGGAGCGGTTATGGGCTCTAAAAACTTGAAAGGTGTGATTGTAAAGGGAAGCAAGAAAATCGAGGTAGCTGATCCAAAAGGAATTTCAGCAATCCAAAAAGAGATTGCCCCTCTTATGAACGGAGATCTACCCAAAACGATAAGAAAATTCGGAACAACCGGCGGCGTAGAGTTCTGCGAAGAAATTGGCAACCTTCCCATAAAAAACTGGTTTCAGGGGAGCTGGCCCGAGGGAGCAGAAAAGATATCCGGGCAAACCATGGCCGATACAATCTTGGTAACCAACTATGCCTGCGGCCGTTGTGCCCTCCGTTGCGGAAGAGTAGTACGGGCTTCCGGGGGAGACTATGACCAGCAGGAAATCGGCGGCCCGGAATATGAAACCGTTGGTATGTTGGGTTCGAATTGTTTGGTTGATGACATCACCAAGATTTCCAAGGCGAATGAGCTCTGTAATCGCTATGGTATGGATACGATTTCCACAGGCGGCGTCATAGGTTTTACGATGGAAGCGTATGAACGAAATTTGATCACGAAAGGAGATCTCGGCGGTTTGGATGTTGCATGGGGCAACGGTGATGCCATGATCGAAATGATCAGCCAAATCGCACACCGTACAGGCTGGGGAAATGAGCTGGCAAATGGGGTACGAAGAACGGCGGAGAAGATTGGTGGTATATCCTCGGAATTCGCAATCCACGTAAAGGGACTAGAACCTCCCGCTCATGATCCCAGAGCGAAAATGAGCTCTGCTCTTCAATTAGCCACGTCTAACAGAGGCGCCTGTCACCTCCAGGCCTTTACGAGTGATTTTGACGAAGGACTCTATATAACCGATCTCGGTGTCCCCCAAATGAAAGACAGGTTTGCGACGGAGGGGAAAGCCGAGAATGTGATAAGAATGCAGCATCTGATGAGCATGTTCGATTCTTTGACTTGCTGTAAATTTTTGCTCTTTGCGGGGATGAAGGTAAACCAACTTCGCAATCTTCTGAATTGTGTTACGGGTTGGAACATGGGATACGAAGAGTTCTTTCAGACGGGAGAAAGAATTTTCAATCTCAAGAGACTGTATAACACGCGACTCGGTATATCACGAAAGGATGACAATCTCCCGCTGCGACTGCTTACACATAAGAGAGGAGGCGGAACAGAAGCTCTCCCTCCGTTGCATCAAATGCTCAGCGAGTATTACGAAATTAGACAGTGGGACGAATTGGGTATCCCGACGGACTCGAAAATCAAAGAGCTCGGGCTCTAAGCATATGGCAATATCGACAATAGGCTTTGTCAACGTATCGGTTTTTGTATTTCATTTTTCTATTTAGGAGTCATTATGAAAAGCGCACAGTACAAATTTTTTACGCCGACGAAACTCCTTTTTGGTGAGGGTTGTTCCGACGACGTAGGCAAATGGTTGAAAGAATTGGGTGGTTCGAAGGTTCTTCTTGTCACAGATGAGGGTATCGTAAAAGTCGGCCTAGCCGAACAGATCCGAAATCGAATACAGAACGAGGAATTGACTGTTATTACCTATTCCGAGGTGCGGGAGAATCCAACGGTAAGAAACGTTCATGAAGGCCGGGACCTGATAATCAAAGAGAATATAGATGGCATTGTGGCAGTGGGCGGGGGCAGTTCGATGGATGCAGCCAAAGCGATGAGCATACTTTCTGTTCATGATGGCAGCATCACCGAATATGAACTCGGTTTGAGACCTTTTACGAAAAGCGGACCTCCCTTGGTCGCCGTTCCCACAACTTCGGGTACCGGAAGTGAAGCTACAATGGGAGCCGTGATCACAGACCAAGAAACTCATAGAAAGTTCGATGTAGTTGATCCATTAATGGCGCCTACTCTGTCGTTGGTCGACCCGCTCCTGACTGTGTCTCTTCCGGCTGCTCTGACGGGTGCAACTGGAATGGATGCGCTAACCCACGCAATCGAGGGATATACAGCAACCCTTGCCAGTCCCCTGACGGATGCACTTCATCTTGAAGCGATTGAACTGATAGGAAGGTATCTACTTCGGGCATATAGCGACGGTTCTGACAAAGAGGCGAGAAAGAACGTAATGATGGCGAGTATGATTGCAGGGGTTGGATTTCCGAACTCCGGATTAGGAGCAGTTCACGGCTTGTCTCTGCCGCTTGGTGGACATTTCAATATACCCCATGGTATCGCTAATGCTATTATGCTGCCTCATGTAATGGCGTACAATCTCAGTTCATGTCCGGGAAAATTTGGAGATATCGCCAATGCGCTTGATAAAAAAAACAATGAACCGGCGGAAGCTGTGGAATCGGTCTATCAACTGCGCAAAGCACTCAATATTCCAGTGCTGCGATCGTACAATATCGAGACAAATGATATTCCTTTATTAGCAAAAGATGCTTTGGGTAGAAATTCGAACTGCGTCACGAACCCACGTGAAGTGACCGAGGAAGAGGCAAAAGAGCTCTATAAATGTGCCCTGTTAGAGGAATAACTCTGAGCCATCTGGAGGACAAATGGAAAAAGCAAAGAATCAAACTGTACTAATAACCGGTGGAGGAACGGGAATCGGATTCACGCTAGCCAAACGATTCCACAAAGAAGGGGCTTCAGTTGTAATCTGCGGACGCCGGGAAGAAGTGTTAAACAAAGCCGCAGCGGAAATTTCGGCGACTCGCGAGAGGATTATTGGGGTGCCTGCGGACATCGGCAAAGAAAAAGATATCATCAACTTATTCGAGCAAACGATAAAATGGAGCAGTAGACTGGATATTCTTGTGAATAATGCCGGTGCCATGCGAATAAACAAATCTCCTCAGGAAACCTCTTTTGAAGAATGGAAATCCGTGATCGACACAAATATAAACGGAACATTCTTGTGTTGCCGAGAAGCCGCAAGAATAATGATCGAGCAGAAGCGAGGAAGAATCATCAATATCAGCTCTATGTCCGGGACGGTTGTAAACAAGTATTTCCACGGAGGCTCCTACGAGGTGTCAAAAGCCGCCATCAATATGTTGACTAAAGTGTTGGCAACCGAGTGGGCTCCTTTCAATATTACGGTGAACGCAATTGCCCCCGGTTACTACGACACACAACCGAATCGAGATTTCTTCAAAAGAGAGCCCGGTATACTTGAAAAAATTACGGAGTTAATTCCGCAGAGAAAATTAGGAGATCTTGAAGCGTTAGGTGAACTTGTGGTTTCTATCGCAACAACGAAAGCAAATTATTTGACAGGAACAGTGATTCCAGTGGACGGGGGCTATACACTCTGGTAACGGAATGTTTCTTATGGTGAGTTTACAGGAATAGTAGAATTCTTTGAGTTTCGAAAGGGAAAATTACTTTGGGTAATATAAGCTACAAAAAGAATGCCGAACATGTATTGCAACGACTGAGAACGCTGATCAACAAACAAGCACAAGATCAGATATTCGCAGCTTTTATTTTGCCTTCGCGGGCCATGAGAGATTTCCAGAAAGAATACACGGGAGAGTTCATTTCTGAGTATCCAGACCCCAAAAAAAGGATAAAATTCTGGGAAAAGATACTGGCGGAGCGAGAACTTCTGGAGGATGACAGCATCCCCGGTGCGTACCCGAGTGAGTTCGATCAAGGATTATACGGGGGCCTCCTCGGAGGCCAAGTTCGATTCTTGAGTATCCCAGAGGATGGATATGTAGGTTCCGGTTGGATTTCATCAATGGTCCCGCCGATACTCAGAGATTGGTCGGAATTCGAGCAGCTTCGGTTTGATGAAAACCACATCTGGTTCGCGAGATATAAACAGCAGTTGCGGATTATGCGAGATTCGGCAAAAGGAAATTTCGGTATCTGCCACATAATTGTTATTGATTCGCTCAATTTTGTGTATGAATTGGTTGGGGCTACAGAAACCTATATTAGCATGTACGAAAAGCCGGATATGGTCCGTAAGGCTGTCGAGTTTGCCTATGATTTAAATCGCATTGTTCACGATACATTCTTTGAGATTGTGGGTACTCTGGAAGGAGGCACCTGTAGTTGGGTCGTACCTTGGATTCCGGGAAAGATTGTCTGTGAAAGCCTCGATCCGTTTCATATGACCTCTCTTGCTGATTTCGAGAAGTGGGGTAGAGAACCGGCGGAAAGACTTATCAGTAACTATGATGGAGCTGTTCTGCATCTTCATGCAAATGGTTGGTACTTGCTTGAAACCGCTTCGACTCTGAAAGGACTGAAAGCACTGCTACTGGTCAATGAAAAGGACCACGTCCCTGCTATAGAGATTATAGAAGACCTGCGAAAACGATCTGGTAACCTACCATTAAGCGTAATGGCTGATTACTACACATTCCAGGCAAAGTTACAGCAACATAAACTACCTGGAGGAGTTTTCTACTATGTATCCGGCGCTCCGGATATAGACAGTGTCAATCGTTGCATGGAGCACGTAAGAAAGTACCGAAGCTAAGAAGATCAAGGCCGGCTTTCAGGTTGGACGACGCTAGCAAATTGAATGGCGGCCATGACGACTCCCGGCTGCCACTGCTCAAATTGGGGAAGAAGGATTGCAGAAGATCCTGAAGATCTCGATTGAGTAAGAATTATCCGTCTTGTGTAGTAGGCGACAACATTGTTATGATGCTGGCTGCAGCTGGACACAATTACAAGCGTATTATGAGGAAGCTGAAACACTTTTCGCTCGATCTTCCAGTTTGTATATTTGCCGAAATTACCGGATGAAATTGATCTGGAAGCGTTTTTTTGGGATCGACTAGATAGAACCGCGAAGCGGAGGGAGATATGAACAAACGTTTCGATGAGCTGTTTTCCCTGCAGGACAAAGTTGCAGTGATCACCGGCGGAGGGGGGGAGCTGTGCGGCTGCATGGCGGAAGCTCTGGCCGCCCGCGGCGTGAAGGTCGCCGTCCTGGATATCAATCTGGAGAACGCCGAAGCCCGGGCCGCGGGCATCCGGAAGGAGGGAGGGAAGGCCAATGCCTATGCCTGCAACGTCCTGGAGGAGGGGGACCTTGCCGAGGTGAGCGGCAAGGTGACCGCCGACTGGGGCGCCGCGGACATCCTGATCAATGGAGCCGGCGGGAACAATCCCAAGGGCAGCACCTCCGTCGAGTTTCTCGAGCCGGATCAGCCGGACAATCCCGAGGATACGAGCTTTCTGGACCTCCAGCTGGAGGGGTTCCGCAGCACCTTCGATCTCAACTTCCTGGGAACCTTCCTGCCCACGAAGGTATTCTGCCGGGGGATGATCCGCAAGGGTACAGGCTCGATCCTAAATATGGCCTCTATGAGTGCCATCACTCCCCTGACCAAAGTCGGCGCCTATTCGGCTGCAAAGGCGGCCGTGGCCAACTTCACCCGCTGGCTGTCCGTGCACCTGTCCCATACCGGGGTGCGGGTCAACGCCCTGGCCCCGGGCTTTTTCATGACCGAGCAGCTGCGCTTCCTTCACGTAGACCAGGAAACCGGGGAGCTTACGCCCAGGGCCAAACAGGTGATCGCCCACACCCCGCTCGGCCGCTACGGGGATCCGAAGGACCTGATCGGCGCGGTGATCTGGCTGCTCTCCGATGCGGCGGCCTTCGTCACCGGGGTGGTTCTACCCATAGACGGCGGTTTCTCCGCCTACAGCATTTGACCTTGCGCATTTGATTTACAGCACTTGAGTATAAGCACTTGAGTTTAGGTTGGCACCTTCTCGCCAATCTTTTAGGAATTGCTCCAGTCCGACATCGGTCAACGGATGATCGATGCCGCAGATTTCCTCGATCACATCGAAGAATTTCTTGCCGGAAGCGGCGACGTGAGTGGGGTTGGTGGTGACTCCGTCGATGACGCCCCAGCTCCAGGCTTCCTTGATCTCGTCGGTCTTGGCTGTGTCGATGAACAGCTTCACCTGTTTCTACCTTCTGTATTAAAATTTGTTATAAGCCCTTTCCAGGGCGCTCAGTAGCGGAAGCTCCGTGCCCGACAGGTATCGGATCAACGCCCCGCCGGCTGTCGAGGTGTAGCTGATCTTGGCCGGATCCGTATACCGGCTGAAGCAGCTCACCGTGTCTCCACCTCCGATAACGGTGAATCCCTGCGCAGCTTCTACCGCTTTGCAGATCGCGACGGTTCCTCTGCTGGAGATCTCCTCTTCGTAGACCCCGAGGGGTCCGTTCATGAATACCGTTCGGGCCTGAGAGATCGTGCTCGAGTAAAGCGAAATGGTCCGGGAGCCTACATCGAACAGAAGCTCCTCCACGGGCAGTTCCCCGATCGGAACCTCCGTCCTCTTTCCTCCCCTTGCCATGGCCACATCGACGGGGAGCAAAATTTTCGACTCGTACCGAGAGAGATAATCCGCGGCTTTCTCGACATACTTGTCGTATCCTTTGTCACTGATCAGCTTCTCGGAACGATCCCCCAAGCGGGTTCCGTCGGCCATGAGGAAGATGTGGCCGACAAGGCCGCTGGTCAGAATTTGGTCGGCTCTGTTTTCGCTGAGCACCCTTTCGATCATGCCGAACGCATCACCGGCTCTGCTTCCCCCCAGCAGGTATACGCAGGGCCGCTGTGAGTGCTCCGTGATCGCCTGCAGGGCGGTGATCTCCTCCATGAGCAGTCTGCCGCCGTAGGATGGCAGCAGCTCCTGGAAAGCCACCATGGAAGGGGCGTTGCGGTGAGCGGCGGAGAAGGCGTCGTTCACGTAGCAGTCGAACAGCCCAGCCAGTCGCCTGACCAGATATACCTCCTTCATCTGATCAGGAGAAAGCCGGCAGCTGTCCTCAAAGGTGGATACCTCTTCGGTGAGGTAGCGCAGATTATCCAGGAGGAGTATCTCCCCGCTGTTAAGGGACTCGATACGGGCCAGGGCTGCCGGACCGGCCAGATCTTCTATGAACTCTACCTTTATTCCGAGAGCCTCTGACAGCGTTTCAGCGTGTTCACGCAGGCTGATCAGAGCAGCATAGTCCGTTGTGTCCCCCTGATGCGCCATGATCACGAGTTTTGCTCCTTTGTCGGAGAGCTCTCGGATGGTGGGGACGCTTTTTCGAATGCGCGTATCGTCGGCGATCCTTCTTGTGCGGCGATCTATCGGGGAGTTGATATCCACCCGCAAGAGCACGCGCTTGCCCGCGAAGTCCCCCTGGTCCAGCGTTCGTATCTGCAGCGGCGCCATGACGGTCTCCGGATCTTCTACTGCAGACCGAGGTAGCGGTTGGTCAATCCCACGGCCTCCAATCGGTCGGTCTGCATGCTCATCGCCGCCCTGATTGCATCCATGGTCTCGGGAATCACAACCGCTTCCTGCGGGATGTTGATCGAGTAGATGATGTCTTTTCCCGACAGGGCGACCGCTTCCTCCCAGATGCCGATCTCATACATATCACCCCGCAGGTTCCCCTTGTCGCGGGCGAATCTGAAGAAAGCGGCATTGGAGTTGAAGCCGTCGGCGATCTTGACAACCATCATCCGGGGATGGCTGGAAAACAGCTCGATGGCCGAGCTCACGGAAATGCTCTTTTTCGGCGTAGCCACGATGCTGATGATATGCCCGTGGGTGACCGGCGTGTGGACCAATACGCCGGTGCACGGCACGTGCGGCATGATGGTCATCAGATCGACGGCCTGATGGCTGGGTACCGGATCGATTTGCAGCACGTTCGTCAGCCCCCGGTGCGTATCTCCCGGATCGGCGACCCTGCGGATGATCGTGATGGCTACCTTTTCCATTCCAACCGCCCGATCCAGACAGTCGACCGCCCTGATGAGTCCGGTCGTGTTGCACGAAGTCAGTTTTAGGAAATCTTTGCCCACTCCTTTTTCGTAATTCGCGTATCCGTGAAAGAACACATCGACGAGGTCGTTTTTTTCTCCGCCTTGAAACACGGCCTTTTTCTTCTTTTTCAGATAGAGCTGTTTGTTTTTGGCTCCCACGCCGGCGGATGTGGCATCCAGAACGATGTCAACTTTGTCTATCAGCTCATCCATATTCCCGCTGACCGGGATTCCCGCTGCTTCCAGAAGTCCCTCGTTTCCCGCAATCGCGCAGTAAAGATCGTAGGGCATGCCCCTGGCCTTGAGAGCTCTCAGAGCCAGTGTCGGCGCTACGTCCGCTATTCCGACCAATTCCATATCCTCCTGAACAGCGACGCCATCGGCCAGCCGCTGTCCGATGACCCCGTACCCGACCACTCCAACTTTTACCATTTGAGCTCTCCTCCTGATCAGCTTATCGTTTCGACTATTTTATCGCCCACTTCGGCGGTGCTTGCCGTTCCGCCCATGTCCCTGGTTTTCACTTTGCCTTCGGCGAGTACCGTTTTAATCGCTGTCGTGAGCCTGGCGGACTCTTCGACCAGCCCAATGTGTTCGAGCAGCATCTTTATCGCCTCGATCGAGGCAAGTGGATTTATGGTGCCTTTGCCGGTATACTTGGGCGCCGAACCGTGTATGGGTTCGAACATGGACGGGTATTTTTTTTCGGGATTGATATTTCCTCCGGCGGCAAAACCCATCCCACCCTGCAGCATGGCCCCCAGGTCGGTGATGATATCGCCGAAGAGGTTGGAGGCGACCACCACATCGAAATACTCCGGATTTTTCACAAACCACATTGTCAATGCGTCGACCAGCGCAAAATCCCGTTTGATAGCGGGATAATCGCGGGCCACCCGATCGTACACCTCATCCCACATCACCATGGAGTAATTCAGGGCGTTGGATTTCGAGCAGTTGGTGACCATGCCTTCGTACTCGCCCTGCCCGGCGAGCTTGCCCCTGCGCTTGGCCAGATCGAAGGCGTAGCGGATCACACGTTCGGTGCCTCGAGAGGTGAAAACGGAGGTTTGTATGGCTGTTTCCTCGGTTGTACCAATCTTGAAGCGACCGCCGACCTGGGCATACTCGCCCTCGACATTCTCTCGCACTACGACGAGGTCAACGCAGCCGGGCACCGCCTTCTTCAGCTGGGTTTCCACGCCTTCGTAGAGGTAGATGGGGCGTAGGTTGACATACTGGTCGAAACCCTTGCGTATCGTCAGAAGGAGCTGCAGGGAGATGTGGTCCGGAACCTTGGAGGCGTCTCCGATGCAGCCGAGGAATATGGCGTCGAAGCCGGAAAGCACATCGAGCACATCCTCGGGCATCATCCTTCCGTGTTCGAGATAGTAGTCGCAGCTCCAATCGAACCATTTCCACTTCAGCCGGACCCTGCTGTTGTCCACGGCCGCTTCCGCCGCTTTTATCGCCTCCTTCGTAACTTCAGTACCGATTCCGTCTCCAGGGATTATTGCTATGTCGTATTCTTTCATCTCACCTCTCCGTTCATCACCGGATTCCGTTTCTGTCGCAGAAAGCTCTCTCCGGTTGCTTGTGATGCCAATCTGAAATGCTCCAGATCGGCGACAGCCGACAATTTATGCTAGGACAGCTGACCTTACCAGTTATATGCGAAAGGGCGGTTATTTGTCAATATTGTCACAGCCTGTATGTCAAAGCAGCCTGTAGCCGCTGGCCGTGTCTATCGCGGCCTGTATGTTTTCCCGCAAAGTGCCCGGGGCCATGCCCCCGGCCGAACTGAGCAGAAACCCGCCGCCCTGGGCCCCGATTTCCAGGCATCTTTCGGCGGTCTGTTCAACGATCTGCGCGCTGCCGCGAAGCATAACTTCCAGCGGATCGAGATTTCCCATCAGGCACACCTGCTTGCCGATTCTCCGTTTTGTCTCAGCGATCTCCGTGCCGAAGTGAAAAACATCGGCCCCGAAGGCGGGGATACGTTCCATGATGTGGTACACCTCCCCCTCGTTGTGGTACAGGCGCATCGCCGCTGGGAACTCCTGGAAAATCCTGGCCATGTAGGGAAAACAAAACTCCTCAAAATGTTCCGGCGACACCTGGGCGTGGGCGTGCTCGGGAATAAAAATTCTCTTTAGTTTGCCGTTCACCTTTTCCTGAGCTTTGAGCCAGCGGATGAGGCAGTCGGTGATCAGGTCGAACATGTCGTGGACGAGTCCGGGATGATCGATCAGCTCGAGCATCAGCAGGTTGTATCCCAACAGTTCCGCTGCGGTGTCCATGGGGCCGAGGGCGTAGCCCAGGCCGTCCAGGTAGCCGTACTCTTCGATGTAGCTCTTGTCCAGGTTATCCCACATGTACCGGTACTGCCCGAGCATTTCCGGCCCCAGTCCGTCTTTTTCAGGATCGACCGACGTGTGCCGCAGCAACTCCTTGATGTCCGGGATACGGGTGCGGACCCAGGGCGGGTCGTTTTCCTGGAACTGGATGTCGCAACCGAAAAAGGATGGCTCGACGGCCACTCCGAAATCGGGCCATGGTCCGGGCAGCAGAAGGGCCTCAGGAAACATGCGCTGGACGCCGAGTTGCGCGTGCAGCTTGAAGGCGGCATCGTGGTAGAACCGCCGATGGTCGAAGCCGAGCAGGCTCAGCACAACCGGGGCCGTGTTCCAGATGACGAAAGGCACCCGCTGCTGCTGGGGCATGCTTCGCAAGGCGGTGTCCAGCAGGTCTCTCAGCATGAATCCTGTTCCTTTCTCGAAGAAGGCCGACTCGAGGAGTGTAGCACCACTGCCGCGGTGCGGCACTCCTCGAGTATAGCGCGGATCGTCGTTTTCCGGTAGGCCAAAGGATACGAATGTGCTACCCTAGCGGCTATGAACGCCCGGCAGATGATTTGCGGCCCAGCAAGGCCCGCTCCATGACCGGCAGGGAACTCGTATACAGAGCCCTGGCGCACGAGGAAACAGAAGCGATCCCGCTGGAGGTCGAGTTCATCGACATTGCGGCGCTTCGAAGGTACATGCCGAAATACCCGGAGATCTCCGACTGGCGGGAAGCGGGGGTCAAACGCCTGGAGTTCTTGAAGAATGCAATCGTCGATGTGACAGCCCATCATCTGCACGAATCTCAGTGGGTTCGGGAGGCTCACGACCTCATAAGAATACAACCTTCGCCCAGCAGTGTGGGAGGGGGGTA
>Ga0315553_10001363_pt1 | contig 20345 bp, 17 predicted proteins | sample SalMarSW160140MG_FD_203099 | JGI IMG/M metagenome (GOLD analysis project Ga0315553, IMG submission 203099) | Salt marsh sediment microbial communities from the Plum Island Ecosystem LTER, Massachusetts, United States - Salt Marsh Sediment SW1601-40 ... | reverse complement strand
GTCGGACATTGCGTCCGTATGAAAGGAGAGAGGTGAGTGATGGAAGACAGTATCACGATCAATCGGCCGGTGGAAGAGGTCTTCGCCTACTTGGCGGACATCGAGAACTTGGCCAAGTGGCATGGGCAGGTAGATCACGGCGAGCAGACTTCGGAGGGCCCGCTCGGTGTGGGAACCACGTATCGCGGAAGCTCTGACTTCATGGGCAGGAAGATGGAGTGGACCTCGGAGATCACCGAATACGAGCCCAATCTTAAGGTCGCCCAGACGTTGGACATGGGCCCTGCGGTGATGGCGATGACCTGGGTCCTGGAGCCCGTGGAAGGCGGCACCAAGTTCACCGTCATCTCCGAGGGCGAGATGGGCGGCCTGGCCAAGCTGGCCGGTCCTCTCATGGACCGCACCATGAAGAAGCAGATGGAGAGCAACCTGACCTGCCTGAAGGGCCTGCTGGAGGGGTAGTCACGAGGCGTGGTCGGCCGGGGTGCCATTTCGTAGGCAACTTCGAAGCGGTGCCTCCCAAGCAGCGGTTCCAACCAAGCTTGTAGCCGCACGGCATGCCGTGTGGCTACGGTCATAGTTGGTGGGACTCGCTGTCACACGATGAGCAGCACGAGCGCCAAGGCCCCCATGTATGCCGCCAGAGCCGCGTCGGCTCGGGTCACCGCGACGGGCTGTCCCAGCGGCCGATCAGGATCAAACGCTCTGGCCTCGGCCGCCCACACGATATCGTCACCGCGCCGCAGAGACCCCGCGATCACGGTCACGAGCAGCAACTTCAAGGTGTGCAGCCTGCGAGAGCGGAAGCCGCCCCTCAGTCGCATGGCGTGATACGACGTCTCCATGGTCTCCTGAATGGTGGGCAAGACGTTGGTGGCTACACCCAGGGCAAACCCCAGTCCCTTCAGTCTCATGCCCTCAAAGAGCTGTGCCATCTGCGCTACCGACACCGTAAGGGCGAAGACCGCCGCGGCGAGGGCGATGGAGAGGGCCCTGGTCACCATCCAGAGTCCGGCCCAGAAGCCCTCCTGAGACAACATCAGACCCCAGAGGGAGAAGGCGCGGTCGCCGATGAGCAGCGGACTGAGGGCGAGGGTGGGCAAGACGAAGAGCCAGATCTGCCAGCGGAAGAGGAGCGTCAGAGCCTTCCCGGAGAATAGGCCAGCAAAGACGATAGTGGCCAGGAGCACGAAGACCACCTCCGCCTCACGGGCCAGGATGGCCGTGGCCACCGTGCCCACAAAGAACAACAGATAGCCGTAGGCGGAGAAGAGGACTCGCGGTGCGGCAGGCAGGAGACGGCTATCTCGCAAGACGGCCACGTACGACCCTCCCCAGGTCCCAGCCGATCCATCCTGCCAGAGCGCCGGCCAGGATGCGTATCAGGAAGAGGATGACGATGATGGCCAGCGCGTAGCTGGCGTCGATGCGCAGCAGACTGACTCCCTGCTTGACCATGCCCACGTACACGTCGTAGATACCCTTACCATAGAGGATGTACATCATGATGAACTTATGGAAGAAGTTCCAGGCAATGGCCAGTGCGCCCGCCAGCACAAAGCCCCAGCGTCTGGGCTTCCGAGCCACCCAGAGCCCCAACTCCATCAACAGACTCTCGGCCAGGATGGCTACCAGCGGGCCCACTTGCACCCCGCCGATGCTGATCATCTTGAGGATGGCGGTGATGATGCCGATCAAAAACACCGACCCGGTCCGCGGAACGAAGTGACGGCCAACGAGGGCCACGATCACGCCGAGAAAGGCCATGATCAGTCCCACCAGGAAGGTGTCGGCCAGGGGAGGGAAGATGACGTGCAGGTAGGAGCCCAAGGTCAGTTCCAAAGCCCCCCAGATGGCGCCGAAGATGGCGATGTAGACTAGCTCACGTACCGAGAACCTCATTTGTACTCTCCTTCTGTTCATTGAATTCTTTCCACGGCCCAGCACCGGGCGGGACGCTCGACAGCTTTCCACCCTCCAGCATCAGGATGCGGTGCGCATAGCGGCAGACCAGCTTGTAGTCGTGGGTGATGAGCAGGATGGCCTGCCCGTGACCATTCAGCCGGGTGAGGAAATCCATCATCCGGCTCAGACTGCCCCAGTCCTGGCCCATCGTTGGCTCGTCTAGCACGAGGAGCGCTGGCTCCAAGGATAGGACAGAGACCAGGGCCACACGCTGCTGCTGCCCTACGCTGAGGGCATAGGAGTTGCGCGCTTGCACCCCAGAGAGTCCAGCGGCATGGGTGAGGTCCGCTAGCTTCTCCTCGTCGAGGATCGCGAAGTTGCGAGGACCGAAAGCTATCTCCTCGGCGACCGTGTCGCAGAAGAGCTGGTGAAGGGGGTTCTGAAAGAGGAGGCCCACTCTGCGGCCCAGGGGCAGCCGCCGCGATCTCTCTTCCCAGACTACACGTCCTCGCTGCGACTCCAGCGAGCCGGCAAGCAGGCGCGCGATGGTGGTCTTGCCTGCGCCATTGTCTCCTACCAGCGCCACGAACTCGCCAGGGTACAGCGCCAGGTTCAGACCCTTCAAGACGACGCGCGAGTCGTAAGCGACTTCCACCTCCTGGAGCTGCACCAGGGGCTTCCTTTGAGCGTCGCGTGGCGTAACGCCTGGCTCGCGCGCCGCCAAACACTCGCCTTTGGGGAACGGTCGTGTATAGCGGATTCCCAGGTCCGAGAGGAATTCCTTTCTGGAGAACACCTCCGCAGGCGGGCCATCTAGCGCGATCCGTCCCTGGTCCATAACCAGGACCCTGTTGGCCAGCCTGCCGACATCGGCCAGCCTGTGCTCCACGACGAGGATGGTCAGGCCGTGCTCCCTGTTCAGCCGGGCCAAGGTGCCCAAGACCGCGTGGGAGCCCTTGAGGTCCAGGTTGGACGTGGGCTCGTCCAGCACGAGCACCCTGGGGCGCATGGCAAGGACGGAAGCGATGGCCACTCGCTGCTGCTCTCCGCCAGAGAGGGTTCTGGTCGCGCGGTGGCGCAGATGCTCGATCCCCGTGGCGTCCAGGGCGAAGGAGCATCGCTCGGCGACCTCGTGCTGGGGGAGACCCAGGTTGGAGGGTCCGAAGCGTAGCTCCTCGTCGACTGTGAAGCCGAAGAGCTGGCTGGCCGGGTTCTGGAAGACGAGCCCGACCTCCGTGGCCAGTTGGGCCACTGTGCGCTCGGCGGTGGGTGCTCCGTTCACCATCACCCGACCGGACATAAGAGCGTCGGAAGTGTGGGGGATCAGGCCGTTGAGGCAGCGGGTCAGGGTACTCTTGCCACAGCCCGACGGACCGGTGAGGAGCACGAACTCGCCGTCCTCGATCCTCAGTGATAGGTCTTCCACGGCCGGATCCTGGCCGTGGTACTGGACAGTCAGGTCCTCGATCTCGATGGTCACTTACTGGTCACTCTCGACTGTGGCCGCCAGAAGGGCGTGGCGACAGTAGTCTAGCCACTCCAGGGCGGCCTCGATCTGCCCCGCACGGAAACGCAGCACCAGGTCTTGGAAGCCAGGTCCGGGCAAAGCGTCCCCCAGGTCGCGAAGGGAAAGACGACAGGTCTCCGACTGTCGGTTGATGACCTGCTCCACGATCTCTGGACCCAGGGTTCGGGCGAGATAGAGCTTGCCCAGGAACTCCACACGCATGAGCCGGATGCCATCGACCGGCGTCTGGAGCCAATGCAGGAAAGCCTCACGACCCGACGCTGTCACGTGGTACACTTTCCTGTCGGGTCGAGCCTCTTGTGGCTCTACGCTGACTTCCACGTAACCTTGCTCCTCGAGCTCCCTCAGCAGCTTGTACATCTGGCTGATGCCCAGGTACCAGATCTGCGCCAGGGGTGAAGGAGGGTCGAAGGACTGGTGCAGTTCGTACCCGTGCATGGGCTTGCGGGTCAGCAATCCCAGGAGCACCCACTCGGGAGACAGCTCTTTGTCCGTCATGAAGAATCCTTATTCACGCCTGTAATACTCACATTGTGAATAGCTACCCAATTATAGTCTGGTTGGCCGCGCCTGTCAAGTCAAGCGTGGGAGAGTAGGAATCCCGCACCGAGACAAACTAGGACGGTGTTTGGTGGGTCGGACGCCGCAACTTGAGTTTGACTTCTCATATACAGTCTGCTATACTGGTCCTACCGAACCGCTAACAACGGTACAGTGGCCTTGGGGGCATAGCTCAGTTGGGAGAGCGCATCAATCGCACTGATGAGGTCGGGGGTTCGAGTCCCCCTGCCTCCACTGGCGACCGAATAGAGTAGAGGCTGAGACCAGGAGTAGTAGGCCATACCCCGCAGAGAGCCGGGCACAGGAATGGGTGGGAGCCCGGCAAGGCGCGTCGGGGTGAGCCACAAGGCCGAACTCGCCTGGGAGCCGCAGTGGCGAAGTGCGGGGTCGGAGATAGACCTCGGATTGTAGTCGCTGCCGGTTGGCGGCCGTTATCGGGCCCGAGAGCGGATAGAGAACATGGGGCTGTGGCGCAGCTGGGAGCGCGCCTCAATGGCATTGAGGAGGTCAGGGGTTCGAATCCCCTCAGCTCCATTGTTGACATCCTGGCCCATAGGCTAGGGTGATCTATCAAGCAGGGTGGTACCGCGGAGAGGCCCTTCGTCCCTGAGGCGAAGGGTTTTCTTCTTAATACTCCCCAGCTACGGTAGCTGACAGAGGAGGTGCAAGGTGAGTGAGAAGTACGTGCCCCAGGAGATCGAGCCCAGATGGCAGGAGTACTGGGAAAAGGAACAGCTTTACTACGCCAGCGAGGAAGACGATAGGGAAAGGCTGTACGCGCTGGTGATGTTCCCGTACCCGTCCGGCGACCTGCACATGGGACACATGCGCAACTACACCATCGGCGATCTCTTCGCTCGCTACAAGAAGATGCGCGGCTATAACGTGATGAACCCCATGGGCTGGGACGCCTTTGGGCTGCCGGCTGAGAACGCGGCGCTCGAAGCTGACATCCATCCCAAGCTGTGGACGGAGCAGAACATCGCGGCCATGAAGAGCCAGCTCTACAAGATGGGCATCTGCTACGATTGGGGGCGCGAGGTCACGTCCTGCCTCCCCGACTACTATCGCTGGACCCAGTGGATCTTCTTGCAGTTGTACGAGCGAGGTCTGGCCTACAAGAAAGAGGCGGCTGCCAACTGGTGTCCCTCCTGCAAGACCGTGCTGGCCAACGAGCAGGTCATCGATGACGGTCGCTGCGAGCGGTGCGGGGCCATGGTGACCAAGAAGGACCTGGAACAGTGGTTCTTCAAGATCACCGACTACGCTGACGAGTTGTTGGAGGACCTTGCCCTACTCGACAACTGGCCGGAACGGGTACGGGTGATGCAGGAGAACTGGATCGGCAAGAGCCACGGCATCGAGTTCCGCCTGCCCATCGACGGCCACGACGAGGAGATCGGAGCCTTCACCACGCGTATAGACACGGTCTACGGGATGACCTTCGTGGTGTTAGCACCGGAGCATCCTCTGGTGGACAAGCTGACCACCCAGGAGCACAGGGCGGAGGTGGAGGCCTACGTGCAGAAGGCGCGACAGGCATCGGAGATCGACCGGCTGTCCACCGCCGACGAGAAGGAGGGCGTATTCATCGGGGGCTATGCCATCAACCCTATGAACCAGGAGAGGATGCCCATCTACATCGCGGACTACGTGTTGATGACCTATGGCACCGGAGCGATCATGGGGGTACCCGCTCACGATACCAGGGACTTCGCCTTCGCGAGGCGGCATGGACTGGACATCCCCGTGGTCATCGCCCCTGCCGATTGGGATGGAAAGGATCTCGAGGAGGCCTACGTCGAGGAAGGGACCATGGTCAACTCCGGACCCTTCGACGGTCTCCCTTCGGCGGAGGGGATCGAGCGCATCGCCGACTACATGGAGGAGCATAACATCGGAGAGCGCAAGGTCTACTACCGCCTGAGGGACTGGCTTATCTCTCGTCAGAGGTACTGGGGTGCGCCCATTCCCATCGTTTACTGTGAGAAGTGTGGTTCAGTGCCTGTTCCCGAGGAAGATCTGCCGGTTCTGCTTCCGATGGACGTGGATTTCCACCCCACAGGCACGGGCGAATCGCCGCTGGCCACTGTCTCGGATTTCGTCAACACGAGTTGCCCACAGTGCGGCGGCCCTGCTCGCCGCGAGACGGACACCATGGACACCTTTGTGTGCTCTTCGTGGTACTACTTCCGGTTCACGGACCCGCACAACGCAGAGGCTCCGTGGAGGAAGGAGCGCGCTGACGCATGGCTGCCGGTGGACCAGTATACCGGCGGCGTAGAGCACGCCATACTCCACCTCATGTACTCGCGGTTCTTCACCAAGGTCTTCCGCGATATGGGGCTGACCACCATCGACGAACCGTTCGCTCGCCTCTTCACACAGGGTATGATCACTAAGTTGAACCCCAGGACGGAGAAAGTGGAGAAGATGTCCAAGTCCAAGGGCAACGTGGTGCCTATAGATGAGATGGTGGACACCTATGGGGCAGACACGGCTCGGACCTTCATCCTCTTCGTGGGACCGCCTGAGCTGGACGCTGAGTGGAACGACCAGGGGGTGGAGGGCTCTTACCGCTTCTTGAAGCGGGTGTGGCGTCTGGCCATGGACGAGGCGACGAGAAGTCAGGCCCCCAAGGACGCGGAAAGGGAGCTGCGCCGCAAGATCCACCAGACGATTAAGAAAGTAACTGACGACGTGGAGCGGTTCCACTTCAACACCGCCGTGAGCGCGTGTATGGAGCTGTGCAACGCTCTCGTCGCTCACAAGGAGGCGTACGGGCTCACGCCAGCACTGGACGAGGGCACGCGGACGCTGCTCCTGTTGTTGGCGCCCATCGCGCCGCACATCGCTGAGGAGTTGTGGACCAGTGTGGGAGGTGGCGACAGTGTCCACCGGCAGCCCTGGCCCGAGTGGGACGAGGAGCTGGCGGCCGAGGAGGTCTTCACCCTGATCATCCAGATCAACGGCAAGATGAGAGACAAGGTAGAGGTACCGGTGACCATCGGTGAGGAGGAAGCGATACGCCTGGCCATGGGCCGGGAGCGCGTTCAGCGGCATCTGGATCAGAAGCAGGTCCAGAAGACGATCTATGTTCCCGGGCGTCTGGTGAGTATCGTGGCCCGGTGATGCGGACCGAGGGGGCGGGAGCAGGCTGCACCATGGTTCGAAAACCCGTCAGCGTCGCCGCACGGTCGTGGCGACGCTGTTTCGTTTGTGTGAGGGGGGGCGTTGTGGTATAATGAAATCTACCGTGGGAAGGAGGCTCGCACTATGATCAAGGTGACCGTTGATAGTGTGAAGGTGAGCATGCTATCGCAGCACCGCGTCGTGGTGCTCAAAGAGGAGGACCAGGAGCGCTATCTGCCCATCTGGATAGGGCCCTTTGAGGCGGATGCGATAACCATCGGTTTGCAGAACGTACAGATGACCCGCCCCTTGACCCACGATCTCCTGAAGGCGGTCATCGATCGCATGGATGCCTCCATTTCCCACATCCGGGTCAACGATCTCAGAAACGATACCTTCTACGCGGAGATCGTCGTAGAACAGAATGGCAGGACCGTGGAGATAGACTCACGTCCGAGCGATGCTATCGCCCTGGCCGTGCGGGTGGACGTGCCTATCTACGTGTCTCAGGAAGTGATGGACCGGGCAGGAATCGTACCTAGCGAGGAGCAGGACGAACTGACTTGCGAAGACGAGGAGAAGCTTGCGGTCTTTCGCGATTTCGTGGACTCGCTGGATCTGGACGACCTCGAGGAGGACTGATCCGTGGCTGCCGCCAGGTTACCACCGCAGAACGTCGAGGCGGAGCAATCGGTTCTGGGTAGCCTGCTCATCGATCCTGAAGCCATCCTCAAAGTCATCTCTTCCCTACGCCCCGAGGATTTCTACCGCGAGACCCATGCCCTGATCTACAAAGCCATCATTGACCTCCACGAGCGGCGCCAACCGGCGGATTTCGTGACCCTCTGCGACGAATTGGAGAGGCGAAAGGAGTTGGAGCAGGTTGGAGGCCCAGGGTATCTCACCTCTCTGATCAACGCCGTCCCCACCTCGGTCCACGCCCAGTACTACGGACAGATCGTCGAGCGCACTGCCACGCTCCGTCGTCTGATCAGCGCCGCGGCTGAGATCTCGAACATGGCCTACGAGAGGGCCGACGATGAGGACCGCATCCTGGACCAGGCCGAGCAACTCATCTTTGGGGTGGCCCAGCGAAGCATAGAGCGAGAGTTGGTGCCGCTGCGGACGATAGTGTCGGACTACTATGATCGGATAGAGTACCTATATGAGCATCGTGGCGAGACGGTGGGGGTGGCCACTGGCTTTTTCGATCTTGATCGCCTGCTAGGTGGCTTTCAACGGGCGGATCTGATCATCGTGGCGGGGCGCCCAGGGACCGGCAAGACGAGCCTGGCTCTCAGCATCGCCGACTTTGCCGCGCGGAAACATGAGTTGTGTATCGCCATCTTCAGCCTGGAGATGCCGGCCCAGCAGGTGGTGCAGCGTCTGGTATCCGGGGCCACGGGTATCGAATCGCAGCGGTTGAGAACCGGCGACATCACTCAGGAGGAATTGGCCAGGATAACCAGGGCCATGGGCGAACTGTCGGAGACCTCTGTGTACATCGATGACACACCAGCCATCGCCCCCATGGAGTTGCGGGCCAAGGCTCGGCGCCTTCAGGCGGAGCATCCCATTGACCTGATCATCGTTGACTACCTGCAACTGATGCAGGCTGGCCTGAGGATGGAGAATCGGGTGCAGGAGGTGTCCTACATCTCACGCCAACTGAAGTCCCTGTCCAGCGAGTTGAACGTGCCCCTGCTGGCCTGTTCGCAGCTCTCCAGGGCTGTCGAGTCGCGGCCAGACAAGCACCCGCTCCTCTCAGACTTGAGAGAGAGCGGCTCTATCGAGCAGGACGCCGACGTGGTGATGTTCATCTACCGGGACGAGATGTACGACGAGAACACCTTCAAGCCCAATATCGCGGACATCATGGTGGCCAAACATCGCAATGGTCCTACGGGGCAGATCAGCCTACGCTTCATGAAGGAACTAGCCAAGTTCGCCAACCTCGAACTAGCTCGCGAAGAACCGGCCCCCGAAGAGGTAGCTGTCTAGCATGAATGGCTTCGCCGGCTTCCCGGCAGGGAGGAAACGCTTCACTCCCGTGCCCGATCTCTTCTTCAGCGAGCTGTTGCCTCACATAGACAGCGTTGCGGAGTTGAAGGTCACACTGCACGTCTTCTGGCTCGTGCACCGCAAGAAGGGGCCACTGCGCTGCGTGAGCAGGGAAGAACTCGTCCACGACGGAGTGCTGCTCGGCGGCCTGAAGATGCCCGGGCGCTCGCCGGAGGCGATGGTGGGCCAAGGCCTGGAAAAGGCCGTGGCGCGAGGGATACTTCTGCACCTTTGCACCCGGACGGAGAGTGGAAACGAGGAGGATTGGTACTTCATCAACTCGGAGGAGGGGCGAGAGGCGGCAGATGGCGTCCGGCGAGGAGAGCTGGAACTGGGGCCATGCACTGTCCTTGAGGAGCCTCAGGTGGAGGTGGAGAGACCGAACATCTTCGTGCTCTACGAGCAGAACATCGGCATGTTGCAGCCGATGATCGCCGAGGAGCTCCAGGCAGCGGAGCAGAGCTATCCTGCAGCATGGATCGAAGAGGCTTTCAAGATAGCGGCCGAGCAGAACGTGCGCAAGTGGCGGTACATTCGAGCCATTCTCGAAAGGTGGGCCACCGAAGGCAGAGATGATGGAGAAGCTGGACGAGGTCCTGAAGACGACAGATACAGGGTTATCAAGGGCAAGTACAAGGACTACATCAAGCACTGAGTCTGACGACGTCTGCCCTATCTGCGGCGGCGCGGGCTATCTGCGGCGCGACCTGCCCCCTGGGCACCCTGAGTTCGGTCGACCTGTCCCTTGTAGCTGCAAGCTTGAGGAGATCACCGAGAAGCGGCTGGAGGATCTGAGGAAGGTCAGTAACCTGGGTCTGCTCTCGCGGATGAGGTTCGACAATTTCCGCCTCCAAGGCTTCCGGCCTCGTGAAGAACAGGTTCTTAGGCAGGCGTATCGTAGGGCCCGAGAGTTTGCCGAGAGTCCCCAGGGCTGGTTGATCCTGTTGGGCGGCTATGGCTGTGGAAAGACGCATCTGGCGGCCGCCATCGCCAACTACTGCCTCCAGCGTGGGCATCCCTGCCTGTTTGTGGTGGTCCCTGATTTGCTGGACCACCTGAGGGCAACCTACAGCCCCGGAAGCACGGTGAGCTACGATGAGCGCTTCGAGGCCATCCTCACCGCCCCTTTGCTGATTCTGGACGATCTGGGCACCCAGCAGACCACGCCGTGGGCCCAGGAGAAGCTGTACCAGTTGTTCAATCACCGGTACAACGCCAGGTTGCCCACCGTCATCACCAGCAACCGTATGCTGGAGGAGACGGATCCGCGACTTCGGTCCCGCATGTCTGACCCTGAGCTGTGTCAGATCTACAGGATGATCTCCAGGGACTTCCGCGGCAGCGGGCACGCGGACCAGCTCAGCACTCTCCATCTCTACGGAGACAAGACCTTCGAGTCTTTCGAGCTTCGGCCCGAGCTGCCCAGAGAGGAGCAACAGAATCTCAAGGAGGCGCTGGCTACGGCCCAGGAGTTCGCCAGGAACCCCGAGGGCTGGCTGGTGTTCGTAGGTCTGGAGTCCTGTGGCAAGACGCACCTGGCAGCCGCCATCGCCAATGCGTGCGTGAGCAACGGACAGCCGGTCGTCTTCCAGGAGGTGCCGGAGCTCCTGGACCATCTCAGGGCTACCTACCGGCCCGATAGCCCTGTCAGCTATGACCAACTGTTCGAGGCGGTGCGCAGCGCATCTTTGCTGATCCTCGACGATCTGGGAACGGAGAGCGCGACTCCCTGGGCGCAGGAGAAGCTGCATCAGATCGTCAACTACCGGTACGCGGCCAGGCTGCCCACGGTGATCACGATGCGTAAGGCGATCGAGGATATAGACCCTCGGCTGGCCTCACGCATGTTGGATGTGTCTCTGAGCACGATCTGCGGCATCGTGGCGTCTGGCTACTATAGCGCCCACCTTCCCAAGCGCAGGACAAAGAAGCGCAGGAAGAGCTAGGCCCAGGGGAGAGAGATAGGCCCGGCGGTGCGCAGAGAAGCTTTCGCTGGTGAGGCTGTGGACTCGGCACCGCCAACCCCCGCTCCCAACACCTCGGACGAGCAGAGTGGGTCGCCCGCACCCTGACGGTGCTATCCTCCAACTGGTGTTATCCCCTCGAAAACAGTCAGGTGACTACTCGCCGCGCGTGCCCACGGTGGGGCCCACTGGTGTCGGAATCGTCTGGAGAATCACATACTTCTCTAACGACTTCTTCACAACTTGCTGGTACAATACAAAGTGGAGTGTTATGCTCCCAAATCCAGACATCACGGAAAAGGAGGTGACAAACCTTGAGCTCGCGGAAGAAGTGGGTCGTGGTTGCAGCAATGGCCGGCGCCTTAGCCAGCGTGCTTTTGCTGGCCGGGATTGTTGGAGGGATCGTCTACTACGGAGCGACCTCCGCATCCGCTCAGGAGCCCGAGTCCACGACACCTGTGCCCGGTGACGATTGGCGCTGGGACAGGTTCGGTTGGGGCTGCGGCTCTTGGACACAGTTCGACGCAGCGGCGGAGGCCCTCGGTCTAACCCCCAACGAGCTCTTCGTCGAACTACACGATGAGGGCAAGACCCTGAGTGAGGTGGCCGAGGAGCAGGGCGTGGCCATAGAGGCGCTCGAGGAGGCCATGAATGCCAACCGCACCGAGGCCATGCGAGAACGTATCCAGCAGGCCGTCGAGGACGGCGACCTCAGCCAAGAAGAGGCCGACTGGCTTCTAGAGGGGCTGGATAAGGGGTTCATGGGCGGTAGGCGTGGCGGCGCGATGGGATTCGGCGGCGGATTCGGCCGAGGCCATTGGTTTGGCAGAGGCTTCTGAGGTCGGCGTCGGTTAGCCAGATCTGACCCTGAGGGGTCAGCGCATCCAACTGAATCAGATCGACCGACAAATCTGTAGGGAGGGGTGCTCGAGCACCCCTCCTTGCTTGTTTGTGGGACCGGGATCAATCGCTGAGGTAGAGGGTACGGCCTATCTGAGGATGGCGGGGACAGCGTGATCCACATGGAAGCCTTACAGGCCTTTCATAGCCTGTTCACATCCCTCTGCTATCTTGGGTGTGGGTTGGCGGAAAGCCGATCCAAATCCAAGCGGAAAGGAGGTGAATCGAATGAGTAGGAAGAGGCTTGTGGTGCTCTCTGGTGGGGCGCTGGTGGCGCTCCTGCTGGTGGGCCTGGCCGGAGGTTCGCTCGTGTTTGCTCAGGACACCGAGCCTACGCCGCCTGCGCCGGGTGACGGTTTGCGCTGGGGCGGGTTTGGCTGGGATGGTGGCTCCTGGGAGCTGTTCGACACGGCAGCCGAGACCCTCGGCCTGACCCCCAACGAGCTCTTCGTCGAACTACACGATGAGGGCAAGACCCTGTCTGAGATCGCCGAGGAGCAAGGCATCGACACCGATACCCTGCATGATGCCATGAGTGCTAACCGGGCCGAGGCCATGCGAGAACGCATCCAGCAAGCCGTCGAGGACGGTAGTGTCAGCCATGAGCACGGCGACTGGCTCCTCGAGGGGCTGGACAAGGGTTTCACGGGCGGCATGCGCGGCATGGGTATGGGACGTGGCGGCTTCGGTGGGCCGAACGGCCCTCCGCCGGAAGACTCAGCGGAGTAGAGGTCAGTCGTAAGATAGCCTCTCTGTAGCCTGCGTCGATGGTGTGGGTGAAGGAGGTGGGACATGAACGTACGTGGGGAGGAGTGCCCCGGCACTCCTCCCCACGGTCTTTGTGCAAGACTCCCAGAGAGCATGGCTGCGGCCTGGGAGGCTGATGGCGCAGCTAACTGCACTAGATCTCCATATTTCCTTAACAAGCTCTTCATATTCCTGGAGGAGAATAGATAGTAGACCTGGTGGGCCGATCAAGGGGCCATGACCAACAAGACTCCGGTCCTGCTGGTCGGACCGTCGACGGCACGAGCCAGTTCGAGATATGGAGGACACTTCGATGAACACACGATCTGTAAGGAACATGGTTCTGATGGTAGCCGTGCTGGCGATGGTGCTTGCAGGTACCGGGTGCAGTCCCCTCGGTGTGCTGACCCTGGTGCCGTCAACCAGCACGGCGGAGCAACTGCCCGCCTCTACGGAAGCGGTGGTGGGGGTCGCGCCAAGCCTCAGTGTGGATACAGCGGTAGACGCGCTGCAAAGCCAGATCATCGCTGTCTACCAGGAAGCCTCCCCAGCGGTGGTGAACATCACCAACCGCAGCTACGTCTATGGGTTCATGGGTACGATTCCGCAGGAGGGGACCGGCTCCGGCTTCGTGTACGACACGGAGGGACACATCGTCACCAACTACCACGTCGTTGAGAATGCGGAGGAGCTCCTGGTCACCCTGTCCGATGGTCAGACGTACAAAGCGGAGGTGGTCGGTAGCGATGCGACCAACGACCTGGCGGTGCTCCGCGTCGTGGGCGCCAACGAGTTGCCCGAACCGCTGACAATCGGCGATTCGGACAGCCTACAGGTGGGGCAGTTTGTACTGGCCATCGGGAACCCCTTTGGACTCGAGCAGACGCTGACCACCGGCGTGGTGAGCGCGCTGGGCCGGGTCATTCAGAGCCCAGAAGACAACAGGTTCATCGGCGAGGCTATCCAGACCGATGCGGCCATCAACCCCGGGAACTCTGGCGGGCCGCTGCTAGACCTGTCGGGGCGCGTGATCGGCGTGAACTCGCAGATCATCAGCTCCAGCGGGACGTCGTCCGGTGTGGGCTTTGCTGTGTCGGCCAGTACCGTACAGCGGGTGGTGCCCGAGCTTGTCTCCCAGGGTCAATACAGCCACCCCTGGCTCGGAGTGCAGTTGCTGAGTCTTACATCTGCCAACCGGACAGCGCTAGAGGAAGCGGGAGCTAGGGTTCCGGTGGACTCCGGCGTGCTGGTCCTGGAGACGGTAGCCGGTGGACCCGCAGATAAAGCGGGCGTCTTGGGGGGCACACGGCAGGTGCGCATTGGAAACTACCAGGTGCCGGTGGATGGTGACGTCATCGTAGCCATCGATGGACAACCTCTGGCCGACTCGCAGGATCTGACAGTGTACCTGGAGAGCGAAACGATTGTGGGGGACCCTGTGGAACTGACGGTGGTCAGGGGTGGTCAGGAACAGGTGGTGCAAGTGGTTCTGGGCGAGCAACAGTAGCGTGGTGGTATACAAACATCGACGGCGGGACAGCTAGAGACGCGCTGGATAGACAAGCCGCCTGGGGTGCCGAGGTGAAGAAGGATGCTGAGCAGACTGGCATGGCTGGTTGACGACATCCTCGGTAGCCTCGGCGCAGAGTCCGGGTAGGCTGGCGCGAGCGGGTGCCGCCGGGAAGGAGTTGACAGAATGTCAAGCAAGCTGAAGAAGTGGTACGTGATCGTGGGGTTGGTGGTTGGGGGGTTGGCGATATGTTCGCTGTTGGTCGCTGCTGGCGGCGCGGCTGGGTATCTGGTTGCGCAGCGAGGGCGGGTCCTCAGCCTAAGGGGTTCGTGGGGCGGAACTCCGTCGCAGGAAGCGCCAGGGTTGGGGCCGGAGCGCTCGCAACCATGGCAGTCGTTGCCTGAGGCGGTGGCTGGATCGTTCTCAGGCCAGCTCCGTGGAGCCCTGATCGTGGAGGTAGAGTCGGGCGCACCTGCTGACCAAGCAGGGCTGGAGACGGGGGACATCGTCATCGCCGTGAACAACAAGGGGATGGACGAGGACCGAGACCTCGCAGCCCTGATTGGCAGCTACGATCCTGGGGACGAGGTGGTATTGACCATCGTGCGACAGAACGACGACACGGAGTTGATTGAGTTGGAGGTGACCCTCGGCAGTGATACTGACGAGGAGGGCAACGAAGTCGCACTCCTGGGTGCACGGTACCAGACTGTGTCGAGTGGTATGGGCATGAGGATGCTGGAGAGGGGTCCGTGGTTCGGTGACGGGAGCGAGATGGACTGAGGTACTCTCGAGCGAACGCAGCAGCAGAGGACTCGGCGATGGTATGCTGGCGGGTCGCGTCTGGGTGACCCACAGCACCCCTGGTCCGAGAGAGGGGTAGTAGCGGTACGGTGGAAGGCTACGGCGTGAGTGACCGATAGCCGATCAGGAAGCTGTGCGATAGTGGTTTGTTGGGCGCCAATCCTCTGCGCACGGAACTCCCAAGGCGCCCATCAAGCGACAAGGAGGGCCGGACGTGCGTCTGGCCCTCCTTGGTATGTTGTCGTCCAAAGCGGGTCGTCCAGGCCGCTTGGAGACAACGCACATGGTCCTGCCTGGCTCTAGCCGCGCACGAGGTTCCCGAGTCTTGACACGACTGGCCACTGCCCTCAATCCACATGTGGAGAGAGGGGCGGTGACGCACATCTGATCTTTACCTTTCCTTAATAGTTGCTTCATAGTTCGGTGCTACTATGAAGTGACGACGTGAAATCTGGTGAAGTAGGGCACCGCGCTGATGCGAGGTGACCGAGGCGCACGATGTGGTTCTCCGTGGACAGAAGACGACTCTCGGTTCTTCTTCTCGTCTTCGTTGTGGTGGGGCTTGGGGCCCTGGGAGGCGGCTGGTACTACGTTACCCAGTATCTCCCGGCCCAGCAGTCCACCACAGAGCAGGGCATCCAGACGACCAGGGTGCGGAGGGGCGACCTGCTCATAGCCGTGACTGGCAGCGGCACTCTCCTGGCGGCTGACGAGGTGGAGCTCAGCTTCGGCGGTAGCGGGGTGGTGTTGGAGGTGCTGGTGGACGTGGGGGACTGGGTGGAGAGCGGAGATGTCCTGGCGCGCATGGACCCTGCGGCCCTGGACCGGGCCCTGATGGAGGCGGAGGCAGACCTCCTGGTGGCCCAGGAGGACCTGGAGAATGTGGAGAACCCTTATAGCCAGCTCGAACTGAACCAGGCCTATCTGGCGGTGGGCCAGGCGGAGTCGGATCTCGAGGATGCCAAAGAGGACCTGGCAGTGGCCAAGGAACCCAGTGCCTGCATGTATAGCAGCGTGATCGATCTGGAGTATGAGTACAGTTGGTACGAGGAGAACTACTATCAGGAGGCTGACGAGTATGAGGCGGGGGACAGCAGCCGCGAGGAACTGGATGCGGCATCGGACAACCTGGAATGGGCTGAGGAGAGACTCGATGAGGCTTTGGCGTGTCCCCCTGGCCCTGAAGACGTGGCCGTGTGCGAGAACGATTACGCCTGGTATCAGGACAGATATGCCGAGATGCAAGGGAGATACAGGGCGGGCGAGGTAAGCCAGGAGCAGCTCTTCGCCTTCTGGGACCGCCTGGAGGCGGTCAAGGAGCGCCTTGAGGTGGCTCGCCAGGCCGCTTCCGAAGTGGAGAGCGCCGAGGATCAGGTGACTGACTGCGAGTACAACTTGCAGCAGGCCCGGGAGGAGCTGGCCGAAATGGTGTCGGGTCCGGATGCCGCCGATCTCCAGTTGGCGCAGGCCAAGCTGCTCAGCGCTGAGGCGGCCTTGGAGGATGCTCGGGCTGCTGTTGAGGGGGCCGCCATCGTCGCTCCCTTCTCTGGCGTCATCACGTCCGTGGAAGCCCGCGCCGGGGAGACGGCAGGGATGGACTCCGTGATCAAGCTGGCCGACATGACCTATCCGCTGATTGAGATCTACATGGATGAAACTGATGTGAGCAGCGTCGAGGAGGGTTATGAAGTCGAGGTGATCTTCGACGCCCTGCCGGACGATGTGTTTGTTGGTCACGTGGTGCTGGTAGAGCCCGCGCTGACCTCGATACAGAACGCGCCGACGGTGATGGTCTACGCCCAGCTCGATGAGGAGTGGGGGGAGGCCGCTCCCCTGCCGATGGGAGCGAACGCCATGGTGGATGTTATCGCCGCGCGCGCGGAGGACGCACTGCTGGTGTCGACCGAGGCGCTGTATGAGCTCTGCCCTGGGGAGTACGCTGTCATGCTGATGGTGGACGGCGAGCCCCAGATGCGGCAGGTGGAGGTCGGAGTGATGGACTATGCGTACGCCGAGATCATCAGTGGCCTGGAGCAGGGAGATGTGGTCAGCACCGGCCTGGTGCCGACTACGACCCGATAGGCTGGCCCACGCAGATACGATGGAAAAGGTGCAAGAGGTCCAGGGAGGCGGCGTGGAATCAGGATCCACCGTCAACTGGGGCGGCGACGATGTTAAACGAGGCGGGGTCTATGGCCACGGGAATCCACATCTGGCGTTCATGGACTCTCAGCGCTCTCTTCATGTGTGTTTGCTATCATGCGTGGAGGCCAAGGACCGACGTTCCCCATGCATGGGGATTGGGAGGACAGTGAAAGGATGGGTGGTGTGAGGTTTTCGCTAAGAAACAGGCGTGTGGTTGTCGTGGGTGTTCTCGCCCTGATTGCCCTTTTGGCCGCTGGGGGGGGCGGTTACTACTACTATACGCAGCGTGTGCAGGAGCAGCCAGCGAACGGGGAGGAGACGATTCAGACGGCGACAGTGAGAACTGGCCACCTGGTCGTGATGGGCGGCGGGACTGGCACGCTGATCCCCAGTACCGAGGTGGAGGTGAGCTTCAGCACCGGTGGTCTGGTGAGAGAGGTGCTGGTTCAGGTCGGTGATTTGGTGGAGGTCGGTGATCCGCTGTTGCGGCTTGACGACACAGACGCGCAAGCGCAGGTGGCTGAGGCTGAGATTAACCTGCGGTTGGCCGAACTGGACTTGGCCACACTGACCGAGACGCCGGATGCAGCGGAGTTGGAGGCGGCCCGGTTGGGGCTGACCAGTGCACAGGAGGCTTTGAAGGATCTGCTCAACGGGCCTTCGCACGAGGATAGAATCATTGCCCTGGCTGACCTGTCTACGGCTGAGCTTGCGCTCCAGCAGGCCCAGTCGGCCTATGACGCCGTCTCGTGGCGACCAGATGTCGGCTCTTCCTCTGAGGCTATGGAACTGTGGTCGGCAACGGCGGCTTACGACAAGGCCAAAGCGACCTACGATCTGGCGGTGGCCGGTCCCAGCGAGGAGGACATCGCCTCCGCGAGGGCAAGCGTGGCTTCGGCTCAGTCGAATCTCAACTCTCTGCTGAAGGGAGCTACGGCCGAGGAGCTGGAGACAGCCCAACTGAGCGTGGAGCAGGGGCGCAGCAACCTAGCCGCAGCGCAGGTCGCGCTGGAGGAGAAGGTCCTCGTGGCGCCGGTGGCGGGAACCGTGACCTCGATGGATGCTGCGGTGGGAGAGGTGGCAGGAACGAGCGCGATTGTGACCGTGGCGGACCTTTCCCAGCCGCTCCTGGAGATCTACATGGATGAGACCGACCTGGACTTGATCGCCGTCGGCTACCAGGTCGAGGTGGTCTTCGACGCGTTGCCCGACGAGACCTTCACGGGCCAGGTCGTGCGTGTGGACCCTGTACTGGTGGAGATGGAGGGAGCGCCGACGATACAGGCTCTGGCCACGCTGGACCTGGAAGGCAAGGATCTCCAGTGGGCCTTGCCCAGCGGGCTGAATGCCACGGTGGACGTCATCGCGGGCAGCGCCGAGGACGTGCTCTTGGTGCCGGCTGACGCGCTGTGGGAGCTCTCTCCAGGCCAGTACGCGGTGTTCGTGCTGGTGGACGGCGAGCTCCAGGTGCGTGAGGTGGAGGTCGGGCTCATGGACTATGCCTACGCGGAGATAGTGAGTGGGTTGGAGGCGGGAGATCTGGTGAGCACCGGCGTGTTGGCGACGGAGTAGACGGATGAACGACCACCTGATCGAAGTGCAGGAGTTGACCAAGGTCTACGGCAAGGGGGCAGCGGCCGTGCACGCCCTGGATGGAATCGACCTGGCGATCGACGAGGGGGAGTTCGTGGCCATCATGGGCCCCTCCGGGTCGGGAAAAAGCACGTTGATGAATATCCTGGGCTGTCTGGACCGGCCGACGAGCGGGCAGTACTGGCTGGGCGGTGAGGACGTGAGCAGGCTCAACAAGGCGCAACTGGCGGACATTCGTAATCGCCGTATCGGCTTCGTCTTCCAGTCCTACAACCTTCTGCCCCGCAGCAGCGCGCTGAAGAATGTGATGCTGCCCCTGCTGTACTGCCGGCATAACAGCAAGGGCGCTTCCGAGTCTGAGCGGTTGGCCACGGAGGCTCTAGAAACGGTCGGCCTCGGCGATCGCATCGGCCATCGACCGAGCGAGATGTCGGGTGGGGAGCAGCAGCGAGTGGCTATCGCGCGGGCTCTCGTGAACGAACCACTGATGATACTGGCCGACGAGCCCACGGGGAACCTAGACACCAACTCCAGCCAAGAGATCGTCGACATCCTGCGTGGGCTTCACGAGCGAGGGCGTACGATCGTGATGATCACCCATGAGCCCGATCTGGGCGGGCAGGCCGAACGACTCGTCGCTCTTCGGGACGGGCGCGTAGCGGACGGCGGGGAGAGGTGAGATGAACCTGTGGCAGACTCTCAAAGTCGCGTGGGAAGGGATAGCCGTCAACAAGGCGCGTTCATTCTTGACCATGCTGGGGATCATCATCGGGGTCGCGGCGGTGATCATCATGATGGCCGTCAGCGCGGGCACCGAGGCCACCATTTCCGACAGGATAACCGGCCTGGGATCCAACCTGATCATGGTCAGTCGCGGCTTCGGCCAGGGAGCAGGCCCCGGAGCCCGGCAGACGGAGGGGCTGAGCTACGAGGATGCCCTGGCCGTGCGCGAGCAGGTGACCGGCATCACTGGCGTGGTAGCTGAGCAGATGGCCATGGACCAGGTCGTGAGGGCCGACTCAGCAACGATAGAGACGGACGTCATCGGGGCCATGCCGGATTTCCCGGCGGTGCGGGGGGTGGGGTTGGCGGACGGCCGGTTCTTCACCCTGGAGGACCTGGATCGGAAGGCCAAGGTCGCGGTGCTGGCCTACACTACCGCGCAGGAACTCTTCGGTGAGGGGGACCCCATCGGTCAGAGCATTACCGCGGGAAACGTCAGGCTGACAGTTGTGGGTGTACTGGCTGAGAAGGGGCTAGTAGGCCAGACCGACTACGATCAGAGGGTCTATGTTCCCCTCACTGTGGCCTTCGACCGCTTCACTCCGAGTCGGCGGTTCGGAAACATGATCATGACCATATACGTGCAAGCCGAGAGTAAGGATACGATCGACAGCGCGATCACTCAGATCGACGCGCTACTGAGGAAACGCCACGATATCTCGGCTGCGGAAGATCCGGATTTCACCATCTATACGCAGGAAGACATCATCGA
>Ga0315553_10001362_pt1 | contig 20352 bp, 16 predicted proteins | sample SalMarSW160140MG_FD_203099 | JGI IMG/M metagenome (GOLD analysis project Ga0315553, IMG submission 203099) | Salt marsh sediment microbial communities from the Plum Island Ecosystem LTER, Massachusetts, United States - Salt Marsh Sediment SW1601-40 ... | reverse complement strand
TCCACCTCGTTGACCAGGTCCTTCAGGTGGAACGGCTTCGACAGCACCTTGGCGTCCTTGGGCGCGTTTGAGTCCGGGTTCAGTGCCACCGCGGCGAAACCGGTGATGAACATCACTTTCAGATCGGGATCGAGCTCGGTTGCCCGCCGCGCGAGTTCGATGCCGTCCATCTCCGGCATGACGATGTCGGTAAGGAGCAGCGTGAACGGCTCCTCCCGGATGCGCTCGTAGGCCGACAGTCCGTTGTCGAACGCGACCACGTCGTGGCCGGCGTTTTGCAGCGCCTTGACCAGGAAGCGACGCATGTCGTGATCATCTTCGGCAAGCAGAATGCGTGTCATCACCAGATTCGAACACCCCGTCGTCCCGGCGCTGGCGCCCGGTGCGATTAACCCTTACCGCAGTAAAGATGGCGTGAATAGCGGGCGTGCGCCCTGCCTCGCGCCAGTGGACAGCGGGCGCCGATCTTGGCAACATCGCTCGATCCGGCGGGCAGTGCGCCGCGCCCCTTGACCCCGTGCGAACGCATCCATGCCCACGCCCGTCCAATTCGCCGGCCAGCCCGCCTTCGAGGTAATCGCGCCGGCCGCGCACCGCATGCCGCTGGTGTTCAATTCGCCCCACTCCGGCAGCTGCTACCCCGACCGGTTCCTCGCCGCCTCGCGCCTTGACAAGAACGCCATCCGCCGCTCCGAGGACACCTTCGTCGACGAACTGGCTGAGGGCGCCGCCCGCGTCGGCGCGCCGCTGCTCAAAGCGAACTTTCCGCGCGCATGGCTGGACGTCAATCGGGAGCCTTATGAGCTCGACCCCAAGATGTTCGCCGGCGCGCTGCCGACCTATGCCAATGTCCACTCCGTCCGCGTCGCCGGCGGCCTCGGCACCATCGCCCGTATCGTTTCGGAGAGCGAGGAGATCTATGCCGCTCCGCTGCCGGTCGAGGAAGCGCTCGCGCGCATCGACGCCGTCTACAAGCCGTATCACCGGACGCTCCGCCAACTCCTGGTCGATACCCGCGCCCTGTTCGGCTTCGCGGTCCTTGTCGATTGTCACTCGATGCCGTCCTCGGTGCGCGGCGCGCAGGGGCGCCTCAGACCCGACATCGTTCTCGGCGATCGTCACGGTACCAGTTGCTCGAGTCACCTCACCGATCTCGCCGCTCAGATTCTCACCCGCCTCGGTTATTCGGTCAGCCGCAACCGGCCCTACGCCGGCGGCTTCATCACCGAGCACTACGGCCAACCGGGACGCGGGCTCCACGCCATGCAGGTAGAAATCAACCGCCGTCTCTACATGGACGAGCGCACGCTGGAGCGCGGCGCTGGCTTCGACCGGCTGCAGTTGGACCTCGCCCGCCTCGCCACCGAGCTCGCCGCGGCCTTCGACGACGGCTTCCTGACCCGTCCGGCCGCAGCCGAGTAGGCCGGCGGGCGTCCGAACTCGGGAGTTGAAAGAGAGGGAGCCGAAAAAGAAAAAGGGCCGCTTCGTGCTTGACGATGCGGCCCAAGTCTAGGGAGGAAACGCCCAAGAAGGGCAGTGCGATATCTCTATCGCACTGCAATATCTTGATCATGCAGTGCGAAAAATCAAGCCCTCGCGCCGCCGCCGCCTCGGGCACACAGTGACGCACCAGCCCAGGGAAAGAAAGATATTTATTATCAATTGCTTGCCATGATCCATGAAAGCTGTGGACAGCCTTTCGCGTCCGCACATGACACCCAGTTGTAGCCGAAATGACAGACCTGGAGGACTTGACGGCCTTTCTCAATCGCCTCGCCGACGCTGCCTCCGATTCGATCTTGCCGCATTTTCGGACACGCCCGCGGGTCGACAACAAGAGTCACGGCACCTTCGATCCTGTGACCGCGGCCGACCGGGCCGCCGAGGCCGCCATGAGGCGCCTGATCACCGAGACTTACCCCGACCACGGCATCATCGGCGAGGAGTTCGGCAGCGAGCGCGCCGACGCCGAGTATGTGTGGGTCATTGACCCGATCGACGGCACCCGCGCCTTCATCACCGGGTTGCCGGTCTGGGGGACCCTGATCGGGCTAACCCACCGCGGACGCCCCGTCGCTGGCATGATGGCCCAGCCGTTTACCGGCGAGCGTTACGCGGGCGACTGCCGGCGCGCCTGGTACAGCGGCCCGGGCACGCCGCGGGAGCTTTCGGTGCGTCCCTGCGGCACCCTCTCCCGCGCGGCGCTCTTCACGACCACCCCTGCGATGTTCACAGGCGCCGACAGAAAGGCCTATGAACGCGTTGAAAACGCGGTGCAATTGGCCCGCTACGGGTGCGACTGCTACGCTTATTGCATGGTCGCCGCCGGCCACGCCGACGTGGTCATCGAGGCTGGCCTCCAACCCTATGACATCGTTGCACTAATCCCGATCGTCACGGGCGCCGGCGGCCGCGTTACCGACTGGCAAGGCAATTCCGCCGCCGCCGGCGGCCGGGTCATCGCCACCGGCGACCACCACCTCCACGATCAGGTGCTGGCGCGTCTTACAACGCCGGAATGAAGGCGTCGAACGCCGCCCAGAACTGGGCCCGCAGCGCGGCGCGCTCCATCAGCAGGGCGTGGCGGGCGCCGACGATCACCGTCGCCGCTCCGGCGCGCAGCTCCTCCGCAAACGCCTCGATAGCCGGGACCGAGACCACCTTGTCGAGCGCCCCGACGAGGATCAGCGTCGGCGTACGGATCGCCGGCCCGAAATCCGGGTCGCCGGCCTCGCGCATCGCTTGGCAGGCCGCGTGAAGCCAGCCGTAGGTCGGTCCGCTCACCGAGACCTGCGGCAGTTGCTGAACGATCGCCAAGTGGCGCCGGTAGCGCTCCGGATCGCTGGTGAGATCGTTGCCCTCGAAGGGAACGCGCCCGATGGTCTCGCGCGCTTGGCCGTGGGCGCTGATCTCACCGAGGCCGACGGCGGTGATGACCGCCGAGATCCGGCACGCCGTCGGCTGGCGCGGGCGCGTCGGACCGAAGGCGATGAGCGGCGCCGACAGCACCAGGCGCGCGAAGCGGGCCCGCCCATCGCGCGCCGCCCTCAGTGCGACCAGGCCGCCGCTGGAATGGGCCAGTCCAAAGTGCGGCGGCGGGCAATCCGGCAGAACCACCTGCTCGTAGAAGGCATCGAGGTCCCGATCGTATTCGGCGAAACTGTCGACGTGGCCCTTGCGCGGGTTACCGAGGCGACGGTCTGACCCACCCTGCCCGCGCCAGTCGAAGATCGCCACAGCAAAGCCACGCCCGCCGAGGTCGCCCACGGTTTCGAAGTACCGTTCGATCGACTCGCCGCGGCCGGGCAGCATACAGACCGTCCCGCACGCCCGTCGCGCCCCCGGCCAGCGCGCGTATCGGAGCTTGACGCCATCGGCTGCCACCACGGCCCCGACGACACCGCCGGCCGGGACCGGGTTGTCCTCGATGGCATAGAGTTCCATTGCCCGTGAAACCGCCGAAGTCTCCGCACGCCTCCAGGGCCGTGAAGGCCGGCAATGCTTAGAGGAGTCGCCCGAGCCGCTCAAGCGCGTCGCAGGAGCGCACTCGGACCGGCATCGGCGGGGCCGGGAGATGCCGGCCGGGAAACGACCGGCCAGGCGGCCGAACCCGCCCCGAAGCGGCCGTTTCGACGTCCGTTAACTTTCAGGCGGCCGCTTGCACAGGTTCGGGCCTTGAATCGGCAAATCGCACTTCCCACCTCAATGTCAGCGGACGCCGCAGAAACGGGTCTGCAGGAACCGACAATGGGCCAGGCTGCGATGGCCGGGCACTGTTGGTTTCGGAAATCTAGTCGCTCGAAAAGGAGGACCGGAAATGCGCACTTTTGATCTCAGCCCACTTTATCGCTCGACCGTCGGCTTCGACCGGATGTTTGGCCTGCTCGATTCGCTCGCCGGCTCCGACGCTTCGGCTCAGACCTATCCGCCCTACAACATCGAACGCACCGGTGAGAACGCCTACCGCATCACCATGGCGGTGGCGGGCTTCGGTGAGGGCGACCTGAACATCGAGGCGAAGGAGAACACGCTCGCCGTCAAGGGCGAGAAGAAGTCCGAGACTGACGAGAAGGAAGGCGAGTTCCTGTATCGCGGCATTGCCTCGCGCGCCTTCGAGCGCCGCTTCCAGCTCGCTGACCACGTCGAAGTGAGGCGTGCGAACCTCGAGAACGGACTGCTCCACATCGATCTTGTCCGTGAGATACCCGAGGCGATGAAGCCCCGCACGATTGCTATCGGCGGCGGCAAGGAGAAAGCCAAGCAGATCAACCAGGTCGCCGCCTGATCGCGCGGCCTGACCGTCAACGAAGGGCGCTCTTGCGAGCGCCCTTTTTTGGTTTGCGCTCAGCCCCCTGCAAGCGCCGCAGCAAAGTGATCGACCTCTTCCTGCGTCGTTTGCCAGCTCGTCACCAGCCGCACCATCACCTCGTCCGCGCCCGGAAAGCGCGCCGGCGGGAGGCGCTGCGACCACGCATAGTAGACGGCGCCGGCGGACCGCAGCCGTTCGTCCGCCGCTTTCGACAGGATGGCGAAGATCTCGTTGGCGTCGCACCGGTGGGCAAGTCGCGCCTCCCCCGAGGCTTCGATCGCCTGCGCAAGCCGCGCGCCCATGGCGTTGGCATGACGGGCGAGGTCGAGCCAGTGGCCGTCGTTGAGGTAGGCGTCGAACTGCGCAGCGATGAACCAGTTCTTCGACAAGCCCTGACCGGCGCGCTGACGCGCAAAGCCGAAGTCGCGGGCGTGCGCCGGGTCGAAGAAGACGACCGCCTCGGCCGCGACGCAGCCGCCCTTGGTGCCGCCGAAGGAAAGGACGTCAACCCCGGCACGCCACGTGATGTCCGCGGGCGAGAGGCCAAGAGCGGCGACCGCGCCAGCGAACCGCGCTCCGTCCATGTGCACGGCCGCGCCGCATCCGTGCGCGATCTCAGCGAGGGCGGCAATTTCGTCCACCCGGTAGGCGGCGCCGAGCTCAGTGATCTGGGTGAGGCTGACCGCGACCGGCTGGCCGCTGTGGACCCGGCCGGCGGGAAAACGGCTCAGACCTTCCGCCAGGGTCTCCGGCGCGAGCTTGCCCGCGTCCGCGTCGAGACCAACCACCCTGGTCCCGCCGCCGAAGAACTCGGTGGCGCCGGCTTCGTCGACGAGGATATGAGCCTCGTTGTGGCAGAGGACTGCGCCGCCGGAGCGCGCATAGGCCGAAAGCGCCAGCGCATTCGCCGCCGTGCCGCTCGCCACTAGGAACGCCGCACACTCGTGCTCGAACAGCTCGGCGAAGCGCCGCTCGACCGCCTTGGTGATCTCGTCGCCGCCGTAGGCCGGCCCCCCACGCCGGGCCACGGCCACGAGCGCCGCGATCACCGGTTCGGATGCGCCGGCCCAATTGTCACTGGCGAAGTTCATCGCCCGTTCTAGGAGCCGGGCGAAGGCGAGATCAAGCCGTCGGGCGCCCCAGCGCCCTGGCGGCCAGCCGGTCAACCGCGATCCGCCCGGGTCCGAAGACGATGATGGCGATTGCCATCGCCGACCACGGCAGGGCTTCGTTCGGCCAGTTCGCGGGATAGGTGAGTTGGATGACGGCCGCCATCGCCAGCACTCCCAGCCCGGCGAACCGCGTCGCCAGCCCTACGACCAGCAAAATAGGAAGGGTAACTTCGCCGATCGCCGACAGCCACGCCATCAGCTCTGGAAACGGCATTGGATATTCGCCGCCGAGGATGTGAAGCTTGAACGTGTTGGAGAAGAGGTACGTCGTCGACGGCGCCAGCGACAGGAAGCCATCCCACTTGTTGATGCCCGAACGGAAGAAGGGCACCGCCAGCGCGATACGCAGCAGCAGCAGCGCGGCCGACTGCAGCGGCGGCTGGATGGTCGTCCACAGCGGCAGTAGCCGCCCAAAGGTGATGTCGCTCCGGCGAGGCATTTCTACGGTCATTGCACGCTCTCCTCGGGATCCATCACCCGCCCGGCGATCGCGCCTGCGCCGACGAGCCCCGCAAGATTTGCGGCGAGATCGAATGCCCGCTCGGCCGCGAGCGCCGCGGCAGCGGACTCGCCGAGCGTCCGGCCCTCCTCAAGCGCCGCGACGAAGTCGGCGCCGCCCGGCGGCACGGTGCGCACCGTGACCTCTGCCGCCGGTCGCACGATCAGCGCATCCTCGCCGCTCGCATTGAGGTCGACCGGGCCGACCGGTATGTCGCCGACGTTCATCTTCCAGATCGTCAGCGCCGGATAGCGCGAGCGCACCAGCCTCAGCGACGGGTGGAGCCGCAACGTCAGCCCGCCCAACCGGTCCTCACCGATCCCGGCGAAAGCATCCGCCCCGAGCGGTTCGGCGTCGGCGGCGTGGTAGGCCTCCCGCCACGCCCGCTCGATCCAGGCGACGTCGGGGAGATATGGGAGCGACGCGGCCGGCTCGAACCCGGCGATGAAGTCGGCGAACGTGACACCGTAGTCGATCAACAGCGGCGAGCGCGGGGGCTCGGCCCGCACGTAGGCCCGCGCCATCGCCTGAAAGAAGTCTTCGCCGACGATCCGCTCCACCGCCGGGAACGACCCCTTCAGCGCCTTCACCAGCCCGACGATGACGTTGTTGCGATAGACGGCGAAGCGCCGCGGTGCGGGCTCGTGGTCCGGCCCAACGATTCCGTCAGGCGTCGCCGCCGCCGGGTCGCGCAATGCCGCGGCGAACTCTGCCTGAACCTCAGCCAGCGACCGCAACAAGCTCCCTCTCCCGGGCTTCCTGCGCCCTGGCCAGCACTGCGTCTGCCCTCTGCGCCTCAGCGAACAGCACCGGCCACTCCGGCACGTCGTTGTCCCACTCGACGAGCGTCGGTACCGGTCCGGCGCGCGCGATGGTGTGCTCGTAGAGCCCCCACACGTACGGATCGATCGGCCGGTCGTGTGCATCGATCAGCAGCGGCGCGCCTTTGCCGTCGTCCTCCGGCGCGTAGCCGGCAAGGTGGATTTCGCCGACGAGCTCCATTGGAAACGCATCCAGATAGGAGATGGCGTCGGTCTGCTGGTTGGTGGCAGAGACGTGGACGTTGTTGACGTCGAGCAGGAGGCCGCAGCCGGTGCGCCGCGCAACCTCCGTCAGGAAGTCGATCTCGCCCATCGTGCTCTCGACGAACGTCAGGTAGGTGGACGGGTTCTCGAGTAGCATGCGCCGCCCGACCGTCTCCTGGACCTGGTCGATGTGCTCGGAAACCCGCGCCACCGAGTCCTCGGTGTAGGGGACCGGCAACAGGTCGTTGAAGAAGATCGAATCGTGTGTCGACCACGCTAGGTGCTCGGAGAACAGACCCGGCCGGTAGCGCTCGTTGAGCTGCTTCAGCCGCTGGAGGTGATCCCGGTCGATTGGCCGCGCGGCGCCGATCGAGAGACCGACGCCGTGCAGCGAGATGGGATAGCGTTCGCGGATCTCCGCAAGCCGGCGATGCGGTGGGCCGCCGGCGCCCATGTAGTTCTCAGCGTGAATTTCGAACCACCCGATGTCCGGGCCGGTCTCGATGATCGCCTGATGGTGCTCGGGCTTGAGACCAACGCCGGCGCGCGACGGGATCGCCTGCGGTTGCATGGTCATCTTATCCCCTCGCAGTCGTTCATTTCCAGTCGGCCGCAGGCGGCCGGCACCCGCCGGCCGCCTGCGAAAGTTTCGCCCTCGGAACTTAGGCCGGGCGGTCGATCGGCTCCAGGCTGCCCGGACCGAACGGAGTCTCCATCTCCGTGCAGGTGCCGGCCGGGACGAGCTTGAAAGACTTGCCGTCGTAGTCGACCGTCGACTGGCCTTCGCACGAATGGCCCGATCCCTGCGCCGCGCAGTTGTTCTCGCCGGCAAGCGCCACGCCGTAGCACTCCTCCATATCCTGGGCGGCGGCCGGCGTCGAAAGGGAGGCCATCGCTGCGGTCAGGGAAGCGGCGAGGATTGAAGCGGTAACCGTTCTGGTCGTCATGGGTCTGTCTTCTCCTGTCTCCTGCTGTCGACGCGGGGCTGGACGCGACCCACGCCGGTCTCGGGCATACGCGGTTTACATCGGCTCCAGGGTGCCCATCCCGTTCGGAGTCTCCATGCTTGTACAGGTCCCGGCCGGAACCAACTTGAAAGAGGCCGGGTCGTAATCGACCGTGGCGGTCGCGGCGCAGGCGTGTGCGCCAGCGGCGCAATCGTTCTGGCCGGCAAGCGCGACGCCGTAGCATTTCTCGAACTGGCCACCGGCCAGAACCGCGTCGGTCTTGGCCATGTTCTCGGCCATCGATGCCGCCGCATGGCCCGCAGCGAGCGAGCTGATGGCTGCGGCGACCGCGCCGGCGACCATGGTTGCAAAGATTGACTGGGGCTTGGTCACGGGATTTTGTCCTCCTCGTAGCGTGACGTCTACCCACCAGGCGAAGTTGGGCCGTCATTGACGCCACTTTCCGGATCAGCATCGTAAATGGGAAATCAATAGCGCGTATGATTGGACCACGCGTCTCTCACGCCGTCGTGAGCGTCGCGGCACGGACCCGTCGGCCACATACGTGAAGATTGCACCTGGCGCCGTTCCACCCGGAGCCGAATCGTTGTTTGCCCCGACACCATGATGCCAACATAATTGGCGACCTTGCCGCGCCGGCCGAAATCTGGCATGTTGCCCCAAATAGGACAGGACTACTGTCCAATCGTCGGCCCGGAAAGCGGTCGCACTGAACGGCAATCCGACGGGTGTCTTCGCCGGGGGAAACTGAGGCCTGCCGCGAACGCGGCCAAGCAAAACGATCGGCGTCACGTCGACAACAAGCCTCTCAAGGGCGAGTTGTCGCCAGGAAGCGGCGAAGAGATTGGACGACCCGCCAGACGGCGGCAAAGGAGCGAAGACATGGTCACGGCGGGCGGCGGCGCGGCAATCGTGACGGGCGGGGCGACGCCCCCTACCCGCTCGCATGCCCGTGCGCCCGCGCCGCCGTCACGCTGGGCCGAGGGACTCTACGATCCGCGTAACCAGCGCGACTCGTGTGGTGTCGGCTTCATCGTCAACCTCCACAACGAGAAATCCCACCGTATCATCGACGACGGCCTCAAGATCGTCGTCAACCTGACTCACCGCGGTGCAGTTGGTGCCGACCCGCTTGTCGGCGACGGCGCCGGCATGCTCGTCCAGATTCCGCACGCCTTCTTTGCGGCAGAGGCCGATCGCCTTGGCTTCGCCCTGCCGGAGCCCGGCCGGTACGCGGCGAGCTTCATGTTCATGCCGCGCGACGGCGACATCCGCGCCGCAATGGAGCGGATCGTCGAAGAGGTGATCGCCGAGGAAGGCCAGACGCTGCTCGGCTGGCGCGACGTGCCGGTGGACAATTCCTGCTTGTCACAGGCGCCGGAGATCAAGGGCAGCGAGCCGGTCCACCGCCAGGTTTTCATCGGCCGCGGGTCCGGCGTTGCTGACGACGAGACCTTCGAGCGCAGGCTCTACATCATCCGCAAGGTCATCTCGGCGCGCATCTTCGAGGCGTACGGCGGCCTCACCAACGACTTCTACGTGGTGTCGATGTCGTGCCGGACGATCGTCTACAAGGGCATGTTCCTCGCCTTTCAACTCGGCGCTTACTATCGCGACTTGCAGGATCCGAGGTTCGAGTCGGCGCTCGCCCTCGTCCACCAGCGTTTCTCGACCAACACCTTCCCCTCGTGGCGGCTCGCCCACCCCTATCGCCTGATCTGCCACAACGGCGAGATCAACACGGTCAGGGGCAACGTAAACTGGATGGCGGCACGCCAGGCGGGCGTCTCCTCCGAGCTCTACGGCGACGACATCACCAAGCTGTGGCCTATCTCCTACGAGGGCCAGTCCGACACGGCCTGCTTCGACAACGCGCTCGAGTTCCTGCTGCGCGGCGGCTACTCGCTGCCGCACGCAGCGATGATGATGATTCCTGAAGCCTGGGCCGGCAACCCGCTCATGGACGAGGAGCGGCGCGCTTTCTACGAGTACAGCGCCGCGCTCATGGAGCCGTGGGACGGACCGGCCGCGGTTGCCTTCACCGACGGCGTCCAGATCGGCGCCACCCTCGACCGCAACGGCCTCCGCCCCGCCCGTTACATGGTCACCGCCGACGACGAGGTGATCATGGCCTCCGAAGCGGGCGTACTCCCGGTTGAGGAGTCGCGCATCGTCCAGAAGTGGCGCCTGCAGCCGGGCAAGATGCTGCTTATCGACCTCGACCAGCAGCGGATCATCTCCGACGCCGAGATCAAGGCCGATCTCGCCGGCCGCCATCCGCATGCGAAGTGGCTGGCGCGCACGCAGATCGTCCTGGAGGACCTGCCCAAGGTCGATGGCGGCGCGTCGGAGAGCCCCGTCAGCCTTCTCGATCGCCAGCAAGCGTTCGGCTACAGCCAGGAAGACGTGAAAATGCTGATGGCCCCGATGGCCGTCACCGGTCAGGAGGCGGTCGGCTCCATGGGCAACGACACGCCCATCTCGGTGCTCTCCACCAAGCCCAAGCTGCTCTACACGTACTTCAAGCAGAACTTCGCCCAAGTCACCAACCCGCCGATCGACCCGATCCGCGAGGAGCTGGTTATGAGCCTGGTGTCGTTCATCGGCCCGCGTCCAAATCTGTTCGATTTCGAGGGCCACAGCCGCCGCCAGCGGCTGGAGGTACGCCAGCCGATCCTCACCAACGAGGACCTGGAGAAGATCCGCGCGATCGGCGACCTGCCCGACAATCCGTTCCGCTCACAGACGCTGTCGATAACCTACCCGGCCGACACTGGCGCCGGCGGCATGGCGGTCGCCGTAGAGGCACTGTGCGCCGCGGCCGAGGCGGCGGTCCGCGCCGGCATCAACATCATCATCCTGTCGGACCGCGGCGTCGGGCCGAACCGGATTCCCATCCCGGCCCTCCTCGCCACCGCCGGCGTCCACCACCACCTGATCCGCCGCGGTCTGCGCATGTCCGTCGGCCTCGTCGTCGAGACCGGCGAGGCGCGCGAGGTGCATCACTTCTGCGTTCTCGCCGGCTACGGCGCCGAGGCGATCAATCCCTACCTCGCCTTCGAGACGCTCGCCACCGTCCGCGGTGAGCTGTCCGAACCTGTCAGCGAGAAGGAGGCGGTCAAGCGCTACATCAAGGCGCTCGACAAGGGCGTCCTGAAGGTCATGTCCAAGATGGGCATCTCCACATACCAGTCCTACTGCGGCGCCCAGATCTTCGATGCGATCGGCTTGTCCAGCGACTTCGTCGACCGCTATTTCACCGGCACCGCCACCACCATCGAGGGCGCGGGCCTGGCCGAAATCGCCGAGGAGACGGTCCGCCGTCATCGCGATGCCTTTGGCGCCTCTCCCGTTCTGCGCGACTCGCTCGACGTCGGCGGCGACTACCTGTTCCGCATCCGCGGCGAGGACCACGCCTGGACGTTTGAAACGGTGCGCGATCTGCAGCATGCCGCGCGCGGCAACGCCCTCGACAAGTACCGGGAATTCAGCCGTCGCATCGACGAGGCGAACGACCGGCTGTTGACCATCCGCAGCTTGTTCGACCTCCGCTCGGCCGGGGATGACGGCCGCCAGCCGGTGCCCCTCGACGAGGTCGAGCCAGCGACCGAGATTGTCAGGCGCTTCTCGACCGGCGCCATGTCGTTCGGCTCGATCAGCCGCGAGGCCCACACCGCGCTCGCCATCGCCATGAACCGCATCGGCGGCAAGTCGAACACCGGCGAGGGCGGCGAGGAGCCGAACCGCTTCACGCCGTTGCCGAACGGCGACTCGATGCGCTCGGCGATCAAGCAGGTGGCCTCCGGCCGCTTCGGCGTGACCACCGAGTACCTGGTCAACTCCGACATGATGCAGATCAAGATGGCCCAGGGCGCCAAGCCCGGCGAGGGTGGCCAGCTGCCCGGCCACAAGGTCGACGCCGTCATCGCCGGGGTCAGGTATTCGACCCCGGGCGTCGGTCTCATCTCGCCGCCGCCGCACCACGACATCTACTCGATCGAGGACCTGAAGCAGCTCATCTATGATCTGAAGAACGTCAACCCGGCAGGCGACGTCTCGGTCAAGCTGGTCTCCGAGGTCGGCGTCGGCACCGTCGCTGCCGGCGTCGCCAAGGCCAAGGCCGATCACGTCACCATTGCAGGCTTCGAGGGCGGCACCGGCGCCTCCCCGCTGACCTCGATCAAGCACGCCGGTTCGCCGTGGGAGATCGGCCTCTCGGAGACCCACCAGACGCTCGTCCGCGAGCGCCTGCGCGGCCGCATCGCCGTCCAGGTCGACGGCGGCCTCAGGACCGGCCGCGACGTCGTCGTCGGCGCCCTCCTCGGTGCCGACGAGTTCGGCTTCTCGACCGCGCCCCTGATCGCCGCCGGCTGCATCATGATGCGCCAGTGCCATCTCAACACCTGCCCTGTCGGCGTCGCCACCCAGGACCCGGTACTCCGCAAGCGCTTCACCGGCCAGCCGGAGCACGTCATCAACTACTTCTTCTTCGTCGCCGAGGAGGTGCGCGAGATGATGGCGGCGATGGGCTTCCGCACCTTCAACCAGATGATCGGCCAAATGCAGATGCTCGACACGCGCCGCGTCGTCGACCATTGGAAGGCGCACGGGCTCGACTTCTCGCGGCTGTTCCACAAGCCGGAGGCGCCGGCGGGTGTCGCAATCGTCAGGTGCGAGGAACAGGACCACGAACTCGACGGCATCCTCGACCGCAAACTGATCGAGCAGGCATGGCCGGCACTTGAAGGCCGCCGTCCGGTCAAGATCGAGACTCGCATCAACAACACCGACCGCACCGTGGGGGCCATGCTCTCCGGCGAGGTCGCCAAGCGCTACGGCCACGCCGGCCTTCCGGACGACACCATCAACATCTCCCTCACCGGCACGGCCGGCCAGAGTTTCGGTGCCTGGGCGGCGCACGGTGTCACCCTCGATCTCGTCGGCGAAGCCAACGACTACACCGGCAAGGGCCTGTGTGGCGGCCGCCTCGTCGTCCGCCCGCCAGCCGATTCCGGCATCGTCCCGGAGGAGTCGATCGTCGTCGGCAACACCGTCCTCTACGGTGCCATCGCTGGCGAGTGCTATTTCCGCGGCATCGCCGGCGAGCGCTTCGCCGTCAGGAACTCCGGCGCCATCGCCGTCGTCGAGGGCGCCGGCGACCACTGCTGCGAGTACATGACCGGCGGCGTCGTCGTGGTGATCGGCTCGACCGGCCGCAACTTCGCCGCGGGCATGTCGGGCGGCATCGCGTATGTGCTCGACGAGGACGGCAGCTTCGAGCGCCGCTGCAACCTTGCCATGATCGACCTCGAGCCGGTCACCGCCGAGGAGGAGGCGACCGCCCGCACCCTGCATCAGGCCGGCGATCTAGAGGGGCACGGTCTCGTCGACGTGATGGGCGACATGACCCGGCACGATGCCGAGCGCCTGCGCGCCCTCATCGAGCGCCATGCCCACTACACGGGCTCCGCCCGTGCCCGCGCGATTCTGGACGACTGGCAGGCCTACCTGCCGAAGTTCCGCAAGGTGATGCCCGTCGAGTACCGCCGCGCCCTCGCCGAGATGGCCCGTGCCCAAGCCGAGCGGCCCATCGCCGCCGCCGGTGAATAGGCAGTGGGTAAGGTAACCGGCTTCCTCGAGATCGACCGGCGCGATCGCAAGTATCAGCCGGCCAGCGAGCGCGTGCGCACCTGGCGCGAGTTCATGATCCCGCTCGGCGATGAGGCGACGCGTGACCAGGCCGCCCGGTGCATGAACTGCGGCGTGCCGTTCTGTCACACCGGCTGCCCGGTCAACAATCAGATTCCCGACTGGAACGACCTCGTCTATCACGACGATTGGCGCCGGGCGCTCGCGAACCTCCACACCACCAACAACTTCCCGGAGTTCACCGGCCGTATCTGCCCGGCGCCGTGCGAGGAGGCGTGCACCCTCAACATCACCGACGAACCGGTGACCATCAAGACCATCGAGTGCGCCATCGTCGACCGCGGCTGGCAGGAGGGCTGGATCGCGCCGGAGCCGCCGTCGCGGAAGACCGGCCGCAAGGTGGCCGTCATCGGCTCCGGCCCCGCCGGCCTCGCCTGCGCCCAGCAGCTCGCCCGCGCCGGTCACGAGGTCCACGTGTACGAAAGGCACGCTCGCCCCGGCGGGCTGATGACCTTCGGTATCCCCGATTTCAAGATAGAGAAGCACCACGTCGCCCGCCGCGTGGAGCAGATGGAGGCCGAGGGCGTGACCTTCCACTGCAACGTCCACGTCGGCATCGAGCTCGACATCAAGGAAGTGGTCGACGGCCATGACGCGGTCGCGATTGCCATCGGCGCCGAGCAGCCGCGCGACCTCCCGATACCCGGCCGCGACCTCAACGGAATCCACTTCGCCATGGAGTACTTGCCCCAGCAGAACCGCCGCGTCGCAGACGAGCCGCTCGGCAACGTCCTGCCGATCCTGGCCAACGGCAAGCACGTTGTGGTCATCGGCGGCGGCGACACCGGGTCTGACTGCATTGGCACCGCCAACCGTCAGCGCGCCCTCTCCGTCACCCAGCTCGAGATCTTGCCGCGCCCGCCCGACGTCCCCGACAAGGAGCTGACTTGGCCCGACTGGCCGCTCAAGTACCGCACCTCGTCGAGCCAAGAGGAAGGGGTGGAGCGCGACTTCTCGGTCATGACGCAGAAGTTCACCGGCGACGCCGACGGCAACGTCAAGGAGCTTCACTGCGTCGAGGTCGACAATCAGATGAAGCCGGTCGAGGGCACCGAGTTCACCCTCAAGGCCGACTTGGTGTTGCTCGCCATGGGTTTCCTCGGCCCGGTCCACGACGGCATGATCAAGGACTTGCGTCTCGAGCTCGACAAGCGCGGCAACGTCCTCGCCGACACCAAAAGTTACCGGTCGAGCCTCGACAAGGTGTTCGCCTGCGGCGACGCCCGCCGCGGCCAGTCTCTGGTGGTTTGGGCCATCCGCGAAGGCCGCCAGTGCGCCCGCGCGATCGATGAATTCCTGATGGGCGAGACGACGCTGCCGCGCTAGCCGTCGGCGGTCTTCGGCGCGTCGCGCCCGGCTGGCCTTTTGGCTGAGTCATCCCGGATACCACTGCAACAGCCGCACCTCGGTGTCGCCCTCGACCATCGCGGCGAACGCCTGAACGTCGCTGTCGCCGTAGTGATAGGGATAGACCACCGCCGGCCGGAAGTCGTTGACCGCGTCGGCGGCCTGCTCGATCTCCATCGTATAGGGCAGGTTCATCGGCACGAACGCCGCGTCGATGTTTTCGAGCGCCCGCATCTCCGGTGTCCCCTCGGTATCGCCGGCGATGTAGATGCGCTTGCCACCGAGGGTGAGCACGTAGCCGTTGTCGCGGCCCTCGGGGTGATACTGCAACCGGCCCTCGGTAATGTTGTAGGCCGGCACGGCCTCGATCGCGACGCCGGCGATCGTCTTGGTCTCGCCGTTCGCCATGACCGTGGCTTTCGCCTTCAGCGCGTCCGGCATCAAGTCGGCCACCGACTGCGGGGCGACGATCGGCGCCTCACCCACGACCGCTTGGAGAATCTCGACGTTGAAATGATCCGGATGCTCGTGCGTCACCAGGATCAGGTCGGGTGCAGGCGCTGCCATGTACTCGGCCGTGACGTCGCCCTCCGCGCCGAACGCCGGCGCGGGATCGACCAGGATGTTCCTCCCGTTCAACGTCAGCATCAGCGAAGCGTGGTGAAAGGGACGGACGATCAAGTCGCCGGCGTCGGTCATGATCGTGTCGGTTGTGTCCTGCGCCATTGCCGGCGCTCCCAGAAGGACGGCGGCCAGAGCCGCTGCGGCGAGGCGTCCATTACTGCGGTGCTTCATGGGGTGCTCTCCCTCGTCAATGATCCTCTCGGCTAACGCGCCGCGCCCACGGTTTATTCGAGCCTTTGAAGAAATCTAGGTCGCGGCTTTCACGATTCACATGCCGTCGGACAGTGCTGCCCATCGCCGCCGTTGGTGCGTAGGATAAAACGGCCGTGCCGGGTCGCGCCGCAAAGTGAGGGGAGGCACACCATGGACAAGCTCTTTCCGACTTCGCTCGTCGGCTCGTACGCGCAGCCCGAGTGGCTGATCGACCGCAAGAAACTCGCCGGGCGCTTTCCGCCGCGCGTGCGCGCCCGCGAACTGTGGAAGGTCGATCCCGAGTGGCTGGAAGAGGCCCAGGACGACGCCACCATCCTCGCCATCCGCGACCAGGAGCGCGCCGGCCTCGACATCGTCACCGACGGCGAGATGCGCCGCGAGAGCTATTCCAACCGCTTCGCCACCGCCCTCGAAGGCGTCGACATCGATAACCCCGGTACCGCGCTTGACCGCTCAGGCCATCCCAACCCAGTCCCGCGCGTCGTTGGCAAGGTGCGACGCATGCACCCGGTCGAGGTCCGCGACCTCGAGTTCCTCAGGGCCAACACCGACCGCACGGTCAAGATGACAGTGCCCGGGCCCTTCACCATGTCGCAGCAGGCCCAGAACGACTTCTATGATAGCGAGGAGGCGCTGGCCCTCGACTACGCCGCCGCCGTCAACCAGGAGATCAAGGATCTGTTCGCCGCCGGCGCCGACATCGTCCAGATCGACGAGCCCTACATGCAGGCACGACCGGAGAAGGCCCGCCGGTTTGGTCTCAAGGCGGTCAATCGCGCCCTCGATGCGGTCGACGGGACCAAAGCGCTGCACATCTGCTTCGGCTACGCTGCCATCATCCACGAGCGGCCTGAGGGCTACTCGTTCCTGCCGGAGCTCGCTGACACGCCGCTCGATCAGATCTCCATCGAGACCGCCCAGTCCAACCTTGATACTTCGGTGCTCGCCAGGCTGCCCGGCAAGACCATCATCCTCGGCACCCTTGACCTATCCGACATGGACGTCGAGTCTCCGGAGACGGTCGCTGCCCGTATCCGCAGAGCGCTGCCCCACGTGTCGGCCGAGCGCATCGTCGTGGCGCCGGATTGCGGCCTGAAATACCTGCCGCGCGACATCGCATTCGCCAAGATGAAGGCAATGGTCGACGGCGCCGCCATCGTCCGGGCCGAGGTCGGCTAGATGTTCGGCTGCTAGTTCGCCGCCGCCCGCGGCGCGAGAACGGGTATCGGAGTTGGTGGCACGGCGGCGTCGCTGATCGCCCCGACCGTATCGGGCCCCGCTACGATGGCCTTGCGGCGTGGTGGCCACGCGAAATCGTCGGCCCGCCCTGCTACGTCCGGGAGCGCATCGCCTTTGATGATCATGAGATATTGAGGCGACTCCGTATCGCCCGGCGACGACAGGAGCGGCTCTCGCGGGTGGTCGGCGTCAACTAGCCGGTCACCGATCGGCTCCGCCGCGCCGGCGAGCATCGCGCTCGCGCCCGGCGAGGCGTCGGTCAGCGAGATCACGGGCCCGACCATGCGTTTCTTGCCATCCGGACCGATCTCGATCCGACTGGCGTCGCTAGTGGAGGCCATGAGGTCGACCGACCCCGGACCGACGCCGGTCTGCCGTCGGACTTCACGCTCCACGTAGAACGCCAGTTTCAACCGTCCCGCCCGGGTGAAGTTGATGCCATCGTTGTTTCGGAGCGCCCTCAGCTGGCCGTCCACGTCGGGGCCGGAGGACACGTAGCGCCCGTTCTCGTTGGTGAAGCCGTTCCAGATATCGACGAAATGGCCACCCGCCTCCGCCACCAGAGGCTTATACAGCTCGTTGAGATACGCCATGTCGCGCGAGGCCGAAGTTGACTGCATCGGAGGCGCGCCGACCCAGAAGAACGGCTGGCCGTAGAGCTTGAGCGTGTCGGCGATGCCCTTGATCCTGGCGACGTATGCCTTTTCCCACGCCTCGGTGCGCGGTTGCGGCCGGTCCGGCCCGTCGCGCAGCGCCTGGCGATCGTTTGCGCCGATCATAACCACGACGATATCGGGGTTGTCCTCGTTGAGGAACTCAGGCAGCGCCTTGTTCCAATCGTAGAAGTCGTCGCGCACCAACCCTGAACTGCCGTTAGACCGGTCGATCACCGCCAGCCGGGGTTCCGAGGCAAAGGTCTGTTCCAGCCCCCAGGCAAGACCACCGGCAACGAAGTCGCCGACCACCAGGATCTTGGTGGCGTTGGGGTCCTTGGGCTCGACTTCGACCGTGGGGACCGCGGGCGCTCGCGCCGCCGGCCTAGTGCTGCGCGGTGCCGGCTGAATTGGCTGTTGCTGCCGTGGTGGACCAAACAGAAAGTCAAAAAGACCGCGCCGCTGCGGTGGCGGGCCCGACGGCTGGGTGACCGCCGGGCGCTTAAAAAGCTGCGCCAGCGCGGGCTCCACCGGCAACGCTGCGACGAAGCCTACGGTCAACGTCAAGGTCGATACGAAAACGCGGCGACGCATGTGGGTGTTCTCGTGAGGGCAGCGCCCCGGCGCTCTTCTTGCCACGCCTAGCCGCCCCTTTCCAGGCGTTGCAGCAGCGCCCGTGATTCCACGCCATCCGGCGTCAGACCGACCGATCTCTGGTATTGCCTGATCGCCTCGCGGCTGCCGCTGCCGATATCGCCATCGATATCGCCGGAATAGTGGCCGAGCATGGTCAAGAGCAGTTGCAGCTTTTCCCGCTCCGCTTGCGAGAGCGGCTTCTCGTGCAGCGGCCACGCCTGCACGAACGGCCCGGAGCCGTGCAGGCGATCGGAGAGATGACCGACCGCAAGCGCATAGGAATTGGAGTTGTTGTACCGCTTGATCACGCGGAAGTTCCTGAGGATCAGGAACGACGGTCCGTTTGTGCCCGCGGGACGATAGAGGGTCGCCTTGTCGCCGGGCCGCGGGAACGGTTGCCCGCCCACGCGGCGCACGCCGCGCTTCGACCACGATGCGAGCGTCCGCTCGCCGCTGGTGCCAACGCCTTTCGGCACGACGACCTCGTAGCCCCACGTTTCTCCCGCCCGCCAGCCCGACGCCTTCAGATAGTTCGCGGCCGAGGCCAGTGCATCGGCCTCCGAGGTCCAGATGTTGCGCCGCCCGTCGCCGTCGAAATCGACGCCGTAGGCCTCGAAAGTGGTCGGGATGAACTGGGTATGGCCCATCGCCCCGGCCCATGACCCGGTCATCGCCTCGGGGGTCACGTCGCCGCGCTGCACGATCTTGAGGGCGGCGATCAACTGCTGGCGCCCGTATTTAGCGAGCCGGCCGTCGGACTGCGCCAACGTCGCCAGCGACCGAATGGTGTTCTTGACGAGGCTGGGGCGGTCAAACACCGTGCCGTAGTGGCTCTCCATGCCCCAGATTGCCACCACCAACTCCTTGTCGACCCCGTAGCGCGCCTCGATCCGGTCGAGGAGCCCGCGGTCGCGTCCCAGAATCGCACGCCCCTCGCTGATGCGCTCATCCGACACCATCTGGTCCATGTAGTTCCAGATTTTCATGTTGAATTCGGCCTGGGACGACGCCTTCTTCAACACGTCTGGGTCGGGCGTGAAGTTGCCGAGAGCGCGCTGATAGGTCGCCCGGCTGATGCCTGCCGCCTTGGCGGTCGGCCAGAACGCACGCACCCACTCCGACGCACTCTTGGCGTTGGATTCGTGGCTCGGAACGAGGATGGCCGCAGCCACGACCATGGCCCCCGTAAGCCTGAGCACGCTCCCCAGGGCGCAGCCGGTAGCGCTTCGTGCAGAGCTTGTCATATCGGCCACAAGCATCGGCAATCCCTTGCAAATCCCGATAATTCTATCACCGGGGGGCAACGCCTTCGCAAGCCCCGGCGGTCATTCATTCCAGTTGCGGCGGTCCAGCGCCGCCTCCCAGGCGAGCGCGCTGGCCACGATCTCCTCCAGACTCGCGTGCTCCGGCTTCCAACCGAACGCGGCCTTGATCAGAGCGGGCGACGCCACGATCGACGCCGGATCGCCCGGTCGCCGGTCGCCGTTCACGACCCGAAACGAATTGCCGGAGACCCGCTTCACGGTCTCGATCACCTCCCGCACCGAATAGCCGCGCCCGTAGCCGCAGTTGGCGATGATGCTCTCGCCGCCTCCCCTGAGATGGTTGAGCGCGTCATTGTGAGCGGTAATGAGGTCGGTAACGTGGATGTAGTCGCGAATGCAGGTGCCGTCGGGGGTCGGATAGTCGGTCCCGTAGACGGTGACCTTGTCGCGCTTGCCGAGCGCGGCCTCCGCGGCGACTTTGATGAGGTGCGTCGCACGCCTGGTTGACTGTCCGGCACGCCCGCCCGGGTCGGCCCCCGCGACATTGAAATAGCGCAGCGCCACGTAAGCGAGGTCATGCGCCAACGCGGCATCGGCGAGCATCATTTCGACCATCATTTTCGACCGCGCATAGGGCGACTCGGGGTGGAGCGGCTGGTCCTCGCCCACCTGCGTCACCGCCGGCGTTCCGTA
>Ga0315553_10001361_pt1 | contig 20359 bp, 12 predicted proteins | sample SalMarSW160140MG_FD_203099 | JGI IMG/M metagenome (GOLD analysis project Ga0315553, IMG submission 203099) | Salt marsh sediment microbial communities from the Plum Island Ecosystem LTER, Massachusetts, United States - Salt Marsh Sediment SW1601-40 ... | reverse complement strand
TATGAAGAGTCAAAGGAACCTAAAAACATTACCATTGGTATACCTCGTGCTCTGATGGTCTTCTACCAGCAGTTTCCCTTCTGGAGAAGCTTCTTTGAAAAACTCGGATTTACCATATTATTATCAAAAGAATCCGACAAAGAACTTTTAACTCAATCTATTGAAACAATAACCACCGAAACCTGTCTTCCAGTTGAGATCATGCATGGGCATGTAATAGATCTTATCAGTAAAGGAGCAGATTATATTTTTCTGCCATTCATTGTCAATACCGCCGTTAAAGAGGGGGACAAAACTTTTAACTGCAACTGCCCCTGGATCCAGTCTTACCCTTTCATGGTTAAAGCAGCATTGAAAGGAAGAATTGATGAATCAAAATTATTGATACCAACTCTTCATTTTCGATTCTTTGAAAGAGCACTGATTAAGGAAATAACCGGTTACTTCAATGAGAAATTCGGAATAAGCAGCGAGAAAATAAAGGAAGCGTTATATTTTGCAACCAATATCCAGACACTGTTTGAAAAACGGCTTGTAGAATTTGGGAAAAGGGTAATGAATGATATCCCTGATAACTGCCAACCGGTAATCCTCCTGGGAAGACCATATAATGGCTGCGATCCACATTTAAACCTCGGACTGGTGGAGAAGCTGATAGCCAAGAACGTAATGCCTGTCCCATTAGATATGCTTGACCTTAACGTAAAACATATCTACGAAAACTATAGAAATATGTACTGGCCAAATGGTCAAAAGATCATTGCAGCAGCACAGTATGTGGCAAAGACAGATGGGCTTTATGCTGTTTATATCAGTAACTTCAGATGCGGGCCGGATTCTTTCTTATGGCATTATATCACTGAAGAACTCAAAGGAAAGCCTTTTCTGCACCTTGAGGTGGATGAACACTCTGCAGATGCAGGGATGATAACACGTATCGAAGCATTTCTTGACAGCCTGAAAGGATCAGAAAAGAATGAAAAGAGAAAGGGGGAAGTGTTCAGACCAAGACCAAGTCCTTCAGCCCCTCCAAAAGATAGAACTTTATATTTCCCATATATGAACGATGGTGCATATATGGTTGCTGCAGCAGCCCGAAGCATTGGAGTGTATTCAGAAGTACTTCCAAGGCCGAATGAAGAAGATATTGCTATAGGAAGAGAGTACACCTCATCGAGAGAATGTTTCCCGATGATATGCGTTACCGGCAGTTTTTTAAGAAAACTTCGGGAGCCTGATGCAGATCCCAAAAAAATATCATTCTTCATGCCTGATCATAACGGACCATGCCGTTTTGGACAATATAATCAGTTCCACAGGATACTCTTTGACAGACTGGGTTACAAGGAGGTTGAGTTAACGACACCTTCAAATAATACATCGTATGAAGATATAGCCGGCGAATATGGACAAAGATTCAGGATTAACGCATGGAAAGGAATAATTGTATCCGATTATATAAGAAAAATACAATGTGAGATCAAACCGTATGAGATCAATAAGGGTGAAACTGATAGGATTTACTATGATGCAATCACAAAGCTTGAAAAATGCATCGAAAAAGGATCACGCGGATTACAAAAATTATTAAAGGAAGTAGCAAATGAATTCATGGAAATACAGGTCGACAAAACAATAAAAAAACCTATTGTGGCAATAATCGGTGAGACATATATGCGTGATAATGCAGAATGTAACGGCAACATTGCCAACCGGTTGGAAGACCTTGACCTGGAGGTAGTTGTGAGTCCATTTGCAGAATGGATAACCTATTCAACACATCGGTTCACCCGTGATAGCCGCTGGAAAAATGATAAGAAAGGCATTATCAAGTCAAAAATCCAGGAAGCCGGCCAGGAGATTATAGCCGATTATCTTCTGAAGGGAATTAAAAAATTCACAGATCGCAGCATGAATATCCCTCTGCACGAGTTACTTTATTCATGTAATGCCTACATCAGCGAGTTCTATGATGGTGAACCTCCCATTGGAGTAGGGACCTCAGTAGCGATGGCAAAGAGAGGAGTTTCTGGAATCGCTGCCATCCTTCCTTTTACCTGTATGCCGGGAACACTCGTAGCTTCCGTAAGCGACTCTTTCAGAAAGGACTATAGAAATATACCTTTTATAAATATAGCATATGACGGACAGGATTCAGTCTCTCTTGAAACCAGGTTGCAGGCATTTGCATTTCAGGTAAAGGAATATGCCCAGGCTACAAAAAAAGCTACACTGCAATCCTCAGATAAGATTGAATCCAAGCTGTTGCAGCATTTCCCTTGATTGTCTGGTTCCACCATTTAGTTTTACAGTATAGGCTGGGAACTCCCTTCTTATCCGGTAGTCATTTCTTAGTTTTTCGAAGTCGGCAGGTGAAAAGCGGAGGCTGATATTGTCTTCATCAATATTATATGTTCTGTTGACTGCCTCCACCAGAACATCCTCACTTGTTTTTCCTGCTTCACTAATCGAGATAACCTGGTCTTCAGCTTCCGGAACTTCAGGTGGATACCAATCTTTAAGAGGAAGATCATAATAGCCTGATAATGCATTTACAATAATAGAGGTGCCGTTTGCTTTACCATCTGTTGAATATCCTGCTATATGGGGTGTGGCAAGAAATGTTCCCGACATCAGCCTCATATCTATATCCGGTTCATTCTCCCACACATCGATTACAGTTCCCCCCAGCTTACCCGACTCCATGGCTTTGATAAGTGGGCCTGTTTCTGCTACCTCACCGCGTGAGGTATTGATGAACCATGTTCCCTTTTTTACCTTTTTAAAGCTCATGTCATTAAAAAGGTACCATGTGCAGTCTTCTCCAACAACGTTAAGAGGTACATGGAGTGTAATAATATCTGATTCATTCAGAACAGTCCTGAGGTTTACAAAATTCTTTTTACCCTCTTTACGGGCTCTTGGAGGATCATTCAGAAGAACATTCATCCCCAGAAGATGTGCAAGCTTTTCGACCTTCGATCCTACATTTCCAACACCGACAATACCGATGGTTTTATCTTTCAGTCTAAATCTGAACTCAAAAGCCATTTTTAGCAGGGCGGCTGCCATATACTGCTGTACTGATGTTGAATTACAGCCGGGAGCATTAGTCCAGTATATCCCGTTTATTGCACAGAACTTTGTGTCGATATGATCAAAACCTATAGTAGCAGTACCTATAAATTTTACTTTTGTTCCCTTTAGAAGAGATTCAGTACATTTTGTCCTCGTTCTTATAAGCAGGGCATCAGCATCCTTCAGGATCTTATTGTCTATCTGTTTGCCTGGAAGATATACAACTTCAGCAAATGGCTCCAAAATTCCTTTAAGGAATGGGATCTTATTGTCGGCAACAATCTTCATTATAATAATATTTCCTGTGAAATTAAAGAATTTTACTGAATTAGCAGGTGCTTGAACAGGGTTTAGATATATAGTTTATTATTCAATTATAGTCATTTCATCCAGCAGATATTCTGCACCTGCATATTTATCTATAATAAACAGAACAAACCTTATATCGAGGCTTATGTTCCGGCTCTGTTCCGGATTGAAGGCCATATCACTGGCAACACCCTCCCATGCCCTGTCGAAATTGATACCTATAAGATGCCCTTCACCATTGATAACAGGGCTGCCCGAATTACCACCTGTAGTGTGATTATTAGCAATAAAACAAACAGGAACCTCACCATCACTGGTTGTATATCGGCCATAATCCTTGTCGATGTATAATTGTTTCAACTTATCGGGGACATCATAATCGAATATTTCAGGATTATCCTTTTCCATTATGCCTTCTAAAGTCGAATAGTGTTTAAACCAGACTGCATCTTTGGAGAGATATCCCTTCACAGTTCCATAAGCTACCCTGAGAGTTGAATTTGCATCAGGGTAAAAAAGACGATCCCTGTCAAACTCCATTTGCAGAGTCATATAATCTTTGTTAAGTTTCACTATTTCTGATGATATCTTATACAGCTCACTTCTGACATTTGCTGACAAAAACTCAGCTGCACTATTTGCAAGTCTGTAAAAAGGATATTTCTGAAGTTTCTTCAGACTGCTCTTATTGAAATTATTGACAAATGAAATAAATCTCTCCTCGTTAGTAAAAATTGACTTATCATATGTTTTATCAGCAAATTTACGAAAGTCCCCCTTGCAAGCATCTTTTATCTTAATGTACTCCGGAGCCAGCCATTTCTGATCCAGATTCTCGCCATACATAGACATCATAGCTTCAAAAAGCTTCTTGTCAGTTTCCAAATTATAGTTTCTGAAGAAACCTTTTGCCCTGCCAATCAGCTCATTTTTAATTATATCGGTCTTTTCCGGATACGGATCAGTCTCATAGATTCCGGCCAGTGCCATCATATACCTGGCAAATCCGACCGCTTCAGCTCCGGCGTTGAAGAAGGCATCACTTGTATAACTGTATACCAGGTTGTAATCTTTAAGCTCTGAATACAATTCCTTGTAACGAGGCAATATATCCCCGTATTTTTCTCTTCTTGATTCATCTTCATTTATCCATTCCGTGAGTCTTTTCTCGTATTCCTGCTTTTTCCCTATTGTATTCATCCTTTCGAGGCCCTGGTTCTCTCCTATCCATTTTTTCCATGCATTGGCAACACCTGATTTTTTTGCTGAATACTGAAGTCTTATGAGAGGATCCGTGTTCATGGCTGCTTCCATAATCTCTATTTTCTTTGTACGGATCTCAATCATTTCAGGGTTGATATAATTCTTTACCATATCGATATAATACGAAGGTGCATATTCAGAGGTTGAGCCCGGATAACCAAATACCATCGTAAAATCACCTTCATTAACTCCCTTAAGTGAGACAGGAAAATGGTATAGCGGTTTATAGGGCTTGTTTTCAGTCGAAAATGGCGCCGGTTTATTTTCATTGTTTGCATAAATACGGAACAGTGAGAAATCTCCTGTGTGCCTGGGCCACACCCAGTTATCCGTCTCTCCGCCGAATTTCCCTATTGAAGAGGGTGGTGCACCTACTAGCCTTATATCATTAAATGTTTCATAGACCATCAGAAAATACTGGTTACCCATAAAAAAGGGCCTTACACTTGCCGTATAATCTGTACCTTCTACTGCCATGGCCATTATCTCCTGAATATTGGCATCTATTTTTGGTTCTCTTTCTTCAAGCTCCATTTCTTCATCAACTCCCATCAGGACTTTTTCAGTAACATCCTCCATACTTTTAAGAAAGGTCACAAAGAGACCTGGACAGGCCAATTCTTCTTCATGCGACATTGCCCAGAATCCGTTAGTCAGGTAGTCATTCTCCAGGGTGGAGAGAGCCTGTATTCGGCCATATCCGCAATGATGGTTAGTCAGGAGCAAGCCTTCGGGCGAGATAAGCTCAGCTGTACAACCTCCTCCGAAAGAGACTACTGCATCCTTCATACAGGCCTTGTTAATGCTGTAAATATCTTCGGCTGTCAGTTTGAATCCCTTTTCCTGCATTAGTTTAATATTGAACTTCTCTATAAGCATAGGAATCCACATGCCCTCATCAGCTTTTAATGGCTGTGTGGAGGAGCCAACCAATAAAATCCAAAATATCAATACATAGTTTCTCATAATCAGTATTTTATTTTTTTCTTAATTATAGAATTTGTTTTGTAATGATTTTTAATTTATTTGACTTTCGTAATATATAAATTTTTCTTGTCCTTTTTTTTGTTAGCAGAACATTATTCATGATTTAGAATAAACATTTGCAGGCAAAATGAAAGCACTGAAGTCTTATTTGACTGATAATATCTTTTATTTTCAACAGAATAAAATTAATACCCATTTATCACTATATACCTGAAGGTTATGAAAACACGTTTATTGCTATTTGCGGCCGTTTCATGTTTGCTGTTCTGTAATGTGCTGAAGGCCCAGACAGGTGAAAGCAAATTCAAGATGATGATTTTAAATACCACTGAGAGTAAAGTTACTCCGCTATTTACTTCATTTGAAATTAGTAACCTGACCTTTTCCGATGCAAATCAGAACCAGGTGCTTGACGGTAAAGAAAATGGGAGTATCAGTTTCTTTGTTAAGAATACCGGGACCATTCTCCTGGATGAACTGAATGTAAATCTGAACACCGCCGACAGCATGCCGATACTGGGTTTAACATATAGTAATGTACCGAATATAAAAGGTCTTAACTTCGGAGATTCGGCATTAATAAAGGTTGACCTGACTGCCAGTGAAAAGCTTCTCGACGGGCTTGCAAAATTTAGAATATCTGTTAAAGATTTCAGAAGTGACAGCTTAGACATTGCAATGCTTGAAATACCAACTAAAGAGATCCTTGCTCCTCCTGTATTTAGATGGATTTCACCAAGTTCAGAGACAGAGGTTGCTGAGTATGGAGTTGCCGATATTACAGGAATGGTAAAGTCAAAATCCAGGATAACGGACTTAAAGGTATATGTAAACGGAGAGATCCCAAGTGATAACAGATCCTTTGAGATTCTTACAGGTGATGATGTGAACGAATACAGAATTAAAAGGACCGTATATCTTAATGAGGGAGATAACAATATCAAAGTAGTGGCTACTAATGCCCAGGGTGTTACAACCTCGGAAGTCAGGACTATTAATTATTTCGTCCAGAAAATAGATGAAAACTATGTTGAAAAAAGGCTTGCGCTTATCATCGGAAATGCTAATTATTTAGGGGGGAACACTCTGGCAAATCCTGTAAACGATGCCAAAGCAGTTGCAATGGCCTTAAGAGACGTCGGTTTTACCGTTATGATGTATCTTAATTCTGACCTGAAGTCCATGAAGAAAGCAATGGATGAATTCGGAGAAAAACTGGTAGATTATACTGTTGGATTATTTTACTATGCCGGTCATGGATTACAGGTAAACGGGAATAATTACCTGATCCCCACAGATGCCAACCTGAAGATCGAGCAGGATGTTGAATATGACTGTATTAATTCGGGCAGACTTCTCGGTAAAATGGAAGCTGCAGGTACGACCACCAATATTATAATTCTGGACGCATGCCGTGATAATCCTTTCGCTCGTTCCTGGACAAGAAGTGCAGGGTCGGCTGGAAAAGGGCTGGCATTTATGGATGCCCCTTCAGGTTCAATAATTGCATATGCCACATCACCCGGGAAAACCGCATCAGACGGTACTGGCAAAAACGGCATCTATACCGAAGCTTTGCTAAAATTCATCAATATTCCCAATCTATCTCTGCTTGAATTCTTTCAGAATGTACGTGTAGAGGTTGAAAAAAAATCCAACAGGATGCAAACGCCATGGGAATCCACATCCCTGAAGGGTAATTTCTTTTTTACTATCAAATAATCTTAATTAAATGGATATTCTCAGGCTTACCGGAACAAAGCGATTTTATTTACTTCTCATCCTTTTCACAGGCATAATCGCACAACCAGTTTTCAGTCAGACCAAAGCAAAGATCACTGACGTTGATTTCCACCTTGAAGGAAACAGGCATATTATAGTCAATTATAATATAACGGGAACTCTTCCGAGAGAAGAATTAACTATTGAATTACAATTCGTTAATGAGAACAACGAGAAGATCGTTCCAAAAAACATAATAAATGATGTCGGGAAAAAAGTCTATGGGGATGGTCAGAAAGCTATAGTGTGGGACTTTATCTCTGACCTGGTAAATACTACCGGAAACTGGAAAGCAATTGTTGCCATAACTTCATCGCAAGTATTGTTCAGCGGACCGGGAAATGCATTTCTTAACATATTCATTCCCGGACTTGGAGGATATTATGTTGATGAGAAAGACGGGCGTGCAGTATTAGCTACACTGAGCATACTGGGACTTGCAGGTTATGGAATTTATGAAAAAATTCAGGCAGATAAATTTTTTGCCGAATATAATGAGAGTACGTCTGTAAACGAAATGGATGATTTATTTACACAGGCTAATGATGCTAACCATAAATATTATATTACTACCCGGGCAGCTGCCGGGATATGGGTACTTGATTTCATATATGTCACAATTAAAGGTTTTCACAACAAGAAAGTAGCCAGGAATGCCTATAATGCTTATTCAGGTGATGGATTTACCCTGAAGCATGCTAATAACGGATTTCAGGTTGGCTACTCATTTACATTCTAACAATATCACTCTCAGGATGGCAAATAAGTATAATTATAAAGCTCCGCTCCTATGAATAAATACAAAATTGCATCGTTCCTTATATTATTAATCTTTGTATTTTCGTGTGACCCTTATGACTTGGAAAGGACAAATACCCACGATCCTAAAAGTCCAAATTTCAAAGCATCTATACCGACACTAACAACCACGACTGCGTCTTTAGTTACTTCCAGTACTGCCACCCTGGGAGGGAATATAACATCTGACGGCGGAGCTTCAGTTACAGCCAGGGGGATTGTCTGGAACACAGCCACTAATCCTGTTATAACACTTGCTACAAAAACATCCAACGGAACAGGAACAGGAACATATACCAGCAACGTGACCGGGCTGAGTGCCAGTACACTTTATTATGCCCGGGCATATGCTACCAATTCATCAGGAACAGCATATGGCAATATTATAACTTTTATGACCCAGGCGGAACTTACCGCCCCTGTAGTCACAACAACAGAAGTCTCTTTAATAGGACTTACTAAGGCAATCAGCGGCGGCAATGTTACATCCGACGGTGGATCGGAGGTTACTGTACGGGGTGTCTGCTGGAGCACGACAGCAGATCCTACGGTAGACCTGACTACCAAAACTACCGATGGCATCGGTTCAGGTGTTTTTACAAGTAATATTACTGAGCTTACTGCAGGCGAAACTTATCATGTGAGAGCCTATGCAACTAACTCCATCGGAACATCCTATGGCTCAGATCTCACTTTTACCACACTGACTGTTGCTCAAGTACCAACGGTAACAACAACTGCAGCTTCTTCTATTGCGATGATAACAGCCATCGGCGGCGGGGATATTACTTTTGACGGAGGAGTCGATGTAACTGAAAGAGGCGTTTGCTGGAGTGTTTCTGCTGATCCTACTATTGATTTGACGACAAAAACCAGTGACGGATCAGGAACAGGAGAATTTACCAGTTACATATCAGGATTGGTTGCCGGAACCACATACCATATAAGAGCCTATGCTACAAACTCATCAGGAACTGGTTACGGTGAGGATCTGACATTTGAAACAGCAACAACAGCCATAGCTCCTACTGTTATAACAACAGAAGTTACTGATCTTACCCTTAATTCTTTAAAAGCGGGAGGAAATGTCATATCTGACGGAGGAGATGAAGTAACGTCACGCGGAGTTTGCCTGAGTACAAATTCAAATCCTACCACTTCCGACTGGTGTACGTACGATGGTTCCGGGATCGGAGTATTTATCAGCAGTTTTACCGGTCTCTCTTCGAACACGACATATCATCTCAGGGCATATGCTACAAATTCCGTTGGCACATCCTATGGAGATGATATCTCGGTTACCACTCTGGAATCTGAATCTGTCCCTACAGTTTCGACAACTGCCCTTACAGCAATAACCACTACATCAGCTGTTTCCGGAGGCAATATTACTTCTGACGGCGGAGCATGGGTATCGGAAAGAGGAGTTTGCTGGAGTACTGAAGCCGATCCAACTGTTTCATTAACAACCATAACATCTGATGGAAGCGATACAGGTGAATTCACGAGCAACGTTACGGGTTTGCAGGGAGGTACAACTTATCATTTGAGAGCGTATGCAACCAACTGGGTAGGTACCGGATATGGTGAAGACCTTACATTCACGACAGGCCCAGCTGTAATTGCAACAATTACAACCAACGCTGTTACGGAAAATCTGGGTACCACAGCGACAAGTGGGGGTAATATAACTTCTGACGGTGGTGCAATGATCACAATGCGGGGTGTCTGCTGGGGAGCAACTATTAACCCGACTATATCAGATTCCAGGACTGAAGATGGACCCGATGCAGGAAGCTATACCAGCCTGATAACCGGATTAGCGATAGGTACAAATTATCACTTAAGGGCCTATGCTACCAATGCAGTAGGAACAGCATACGGACAGGATATTGAATTTACGACACCGAATAAACCTGAACTGATAACTTATGATGCTTTGTCAATAACACCGGTTTCAGCAACAGTCGGAGGTAATATAACATCCGACGGCGGAGCATCGCTCACAGAACGTGGAATATGCTGGAATACATCACCTGATCCGACAACGGACCTGACCACTAAAGTAGCATATTATTATGCAGGAACAGGTGACTATTACTGCGATTTAACAGATTTATCAGCCAGCACTACTTACTATGCAAGGGCTTACGCTATCAATTCAGCAGGAACCTCTTATGGAAACAGTATAACCTTCACAACACTCGCTCCAGTTCTTCCTACAGTTTATACATGGGGCGCATCCGCAGTTACTTTAGATGCAGCTTCATCGGGCGGAGAAGTGACTGCTTCCGGTGGTGCTACTGTGACAGCAAGAGGCGTCTGCTGGAACACTGCAACAGGTCCTACGGAGCTGCTTGTTACGAAAACAGTTGATGGCTCAGGTACAGGAACATTCACAAGTGCTCTTTCATCACTGGCAGCCAACACTACTTACTATCTCCGTGCCTATGCTACAAACAGTGCCGGCACTGCTTATGGGGAAGAGATAATATTCAAGACACCTCATTCAACACTTACTGATGTTGAAGGTAATATATATTATGCCGTCGAAATAGGAACACAGATCTGGATGAGGGAAAACCTTAAAACAACAAAATACCGGGATGATAATTATATACAAAATGTAAGTGATAATGGAATATGGAGTACACTTACTACAGGCGCATATTGCTGGTATGGTAACGATGCTGCAACATATAAAGATACCTATGGTGCTTTGTATAACTGGTACACAATTATCGACAGCCGGGTACTCTGTCCCTCAGGATGGCACGTACCTACAGATGCAGAGTGGACAACCCTGACAGACTATTTAGGTGGTGAAAGTGTTGCAGGAGGCAAATTGAAGGAAACCGGCACAACCCATTGGTACGATCCAAATACTGGTGCAACAAATGAAACAGGTTTCACTAGTCTCCCCGGGGGGTACCGCTCTGAATATGGCGATTTCTATGAAATTCGTTCCACCAACCATTTATGGAGTTCTGAATTATATTCTGATACCTATCCATGGTACCGTTACCTCGGCTACACAGTGACCAATATTTACAGAGGATATGGCATTAAAGCATCAGGAATGGCAGTAAGATGCGTTAAGGATTAACCGGTCAACGTTTTATTAATACAAGTCAGACAATAAAAGACTTTAGTTCCTCATACAGTTTCTGCACCGGAAGTCCCACCACATTAAAATATGAACCCTCAATACGGCTGCAGGCTGCCAGACCTATCCATTCCTGTATTCCATAAGCCCCGGCTTTATCGTAAGGCTTGTACTTTTCAATATAGTAATTTATTTCATCATCCGAAAGTCTCACAAAAGTCACCTTTGTTGAGACGGAGAATGTTTTCTCTTTTTCTGATGACAAAAGAGAGACCCCGGTTATTACCTCATGAGTATTTCCGGAAAGATCACTGATCATCAGCCTGGCCTCATCGGCATCTGCAGGTTTGTTCAGCACCCTGTTATTACACCATACTATAGTGTCGGCTGTAATTACTATTTCGTTATCTGATAGTTTATTCCTGAAAGAACTTGCCTTTTCCCTGGCCAGGTAGACAGCAATTTCTTCCCCGGAAAGGTCAGGTGGGTACGTTTCGTTATAATCTCTTATTACTACATTGAATTGTATTCCAAGCTGCCTCAGGAGCTGCTGTCTGCGAGGGGAACGTGATGCAAGTATTATCCTGTATTTATTCAGGTTATCAACTATCATTATTTTCAGAAGAGGTTCCAGGTTAATATTGCTTTTACAACCAGGGAATAGAGGATCCCGGTAAGCATAACGACCTTCATGATTGTGCTGGCACTGTGAAGCTGTTTCTTGTCTCTGCTTCTGAACACCTGGTAAATTATATAAACCAGTGGTAATACTATAAACACAGAAAGATAGATCAGTGTTATCTTATCGAAAATAAAGAGTCTCCATACCACGTAAAGCATTGCTATTGTAATGACTATCAGGCTTGTGACAACGACCTTTGAAGCAGGAATCCCTATTACCACAGGCATTGTGTTCCTGCCATAGGTTAAATCACCTTCAAAATCTTCAATGTCTTTTATTATTTCACGGGTGAGTGTTGTTAGAAATGCAAAAAGAGAGAAACCTCCTATCCAGTAGAACAGGAAGCTCAGATCCGGTAGATGAAGGGCATTTACTGCATAATACCGGTATAAGAATGACCATTCGTATATTATCACCAAAAAGGGAACCATTGCCGTCAGGAAGGCAACTATAATGTTCCCGATCAGGAACTGGCGTTTATAACTGGCTGAATAAAAATACAGCAGACCGGACACCATCAGGAACAGTATGCCTATCCAAACATATCCTGCCTTCCATGAAATATAAAACCCGGCTAATACTCCGGTAATATTGAAAATGTTATGCCACATCATGGCCTGGCGTCTCGGGATCCTGGTTCCAATAATTACTTTACCCTTGTTGATCAGGTCAGTTTTAATATCGAAGTAGTCATTTATTACATATCCTCCTGCAGTGATGAAAACAGTAGCAGTAACAAGAAGAACAAAATAATACCAGGGAAACTGGAGTGTCATTGGAATTTGCTCTCCAGCCCCGCTTAAAGGGATAATACCAATCTTGCTTATCAGCGGCTCAATGACAGCATAGCGCATCAGTACCATTGTAAGTATCACAATGATAAGGTTGAGCCATCTTATAAGTTTCAGGAATTCTTTCATATTACCATGAAAATGCATCAGGGTCCATCCAGTTATTATGCAGCCGCAGCACCTGTTCAATAACATCTCTCACGCACCCCTCCCCTCCTTTCTTGTCGGAAATATATATTGCGATCTGTTTTATTTCACTATCGGCATCAGAAGGACAAACAGGGATGCCTGCGGTTTTCATTACGCCGTAATCCGGTATATCATCACCCATAAAAAGAATATCAGAATCGTTGAGATCATGTTTCTTCTTGAAGGCATTATAATGATCGAGCTTTGTTTTACTGTTAAGGTAAATATCAGTAACACCCAGCATTTTAAGCCTTTTCATGTATTCTTTTGAATTGCTTCCCGAAATTATCCCGATATGATAACCTTTTTTCACTGCAAGCTGTACTGCATATCCGTCACGCAGGTTTACTGTTCTGTTTGGCACCCCGAATGAATTCAGGCTGATCGTCTGCAGTGAAAGAACTCCATCAATATCGAAAATAAATGCTTTTACCTTTACCAGTTCTTCCTTAAAGTTAGCCATTACAACCCCTTCTTATAGTATTTAATTATAGATTCCGTAACCTCCTTATATATGTTCTGCAATTCAGGCGAGAAAGATAATAAATCAATATGTTTTGCAATAGTATTCTTATCATTTCGTACAGCAGGACCGGTTTGGGAATGGTCTGGACCCAGCTCCATGGCTTTTGAAACAGTTTCTGCGATCAGTGGTTCAAGCACCTCATATGAGAATCCGGCTCTTGTTGTTATCTCCTTCCCTGCTGTAAGTATATGATTAACAAAATTACAAACAAAAACTGCAGCCAGGTGTAATAGTTTTCGATGCTCTTTATCAACAACATAGACCTTCCCGCCAATAGATTCTGCAAGGTTCTTAAGCATAGCTTCCTTTTCAGAACTGCTTGCTTCGAGAAAAAATGGAAGATCGCTGAATGAGATTTTTCTGTTTTTCGAGAATGTCTGCAAGGGGTAAAACACGCCGGTATGTTTTAAGCGTGAAGGAAAGACTTCAAGACCAAAGCTTCCTGCCGTATGAGCTACCAGTGTATTTTCAGGACATTCAATACTGCTCAAAACTTCTTTCAACCTGTGATCAGGAACTGCAACCATTATAATATCAGCCGGTTCATCAAAAGAGAGGCTGGTTGAATATGATGCACCACATTCATCAGCCAGCACTTTTGCTCCGGTTTGCGATTCAGATACAATATGGCGGATATTAATCCCCTTTGAATACATCTCCCTGCAGAGAGCTCCGGCCACCCTGCCTGCACCTGCAAAGGAAAGACTGTATAGTGTCATGGGGAATTTTACTTTTTGCCGTACAAATAGGACTTCATCCCGGTGATCTCGATATTATAGGTTTTATAATATGAGTAGTAGTAAGAATTACTGCTGTTCATCATATAGGTGCAATCCCAGAAAACATCTCCTGATATAAGAACCTGCTCCTCACCGGTCAGATTTGTATAAGTAGGATACATTTCTTCGGGATTGCAGAAAATATAAGTATCGTAGTAAATTCCGTTATAAATTGAAAAAGAAGCAGTCTGGCCATTTGGACTATATATTATTGATGAATAAACCATCAGTTCATTATCAATTGAAAAGAGAATATCCTTTCCGCAACCGCATTTTACCTGCTTCTTACAACCCTGAAAGAAAAATACCGGCAATAGTATTATTGCAACGACAACTATTTTCCGGATCAGGTAATTATTCATCTTGATAATATCTTTGGTATATCTTAAAAACATACAAAGTAAGCTTATATTTCATTGATTACAAAAAATAAAGCCGCCAAACCAAATATTTGACGGCTTAACATTGGAGTTATGGATGATTCAGGCCTGGGCTGTTGGTCCGCCGAAATTAAGCGGCATAACAGGACCTGACCCTTTTACTTCCTTTATTTGTCCATGAACCGCTTCATATTTTGCAATATTATCCTGCATGGCTGATGCAAGTCTTTTAGCATGTTCAGGAGTAAGGATGATTCTTGATTTTACCTGGGCTTTTGGTATCCCCGGCATTATCCTGATAAAGTCAATTACAAATTCCGAAGCTGAGTGGGTTATCACTGCCAGGTTTGAATAGACTCCTTGAGCAACCTCCTCATTTAGCTCAATATTTATCTGGTTTTGTTCCTTTTGATCTGCCATAATAATGTGTATTAAATTACAATGTCGCTCTCAGTTTCAATTTCAGATTCCTGTTGTTCAGTACCCACAAGGGTTTCATATTCCTCGAGCGATCCTACTATAATACTGCCATATTCGCGCTGTCCTGTGCCGGCCGGAATAAGGTGCCCTACAATTACGTTCTCTTTAAGGCCTTCGAGTTTATCGACCTTACCCAGTATGGCAGCTTCGTTAAGTACTTTGGTTGTTTCCTGAAATGATGCGGCTGAGAAGAAACTGTTTGTTTGAAGTGCAGCCCGGGTTATTCCCTGTAGCACCTGACTTGAGGTTGCAGGAATAGCATCTCTGGCTTCAATCGTCTTCAGGTCTTTCCGCTTGAGAACAGAATTATCATCTCTCAGCTTGCGGGCTGTAACTATCATACCGGGGTAAAGATTCTGTGAATCTCCCGAATCCAGGATATATTTCTTTCCATAGATCCAGTCATTTTCATCCATAAATTCAAGTTTATCAACAATCTGGCGTTCCAGGAATTTTGTGTCACCCGGATCGACAATCTCTACTTTACGCATCATCTGCCGGACTATTATTTCAAAATGTTTGTCATTTATCTTAACACCCTGCAGACGGTAAACTTCCTGTATCTCATTAACAATATACTCCTGCACCTTTGTTGGTCCTTTAATTGACAGGATGTCCGAAGGAGTTATTGCTCCGTCAGATAGTGCTATACCTGCTTTTACATAATCGTTTTCCTGTACGAGTATCTGTTTTGACAGGGGGACAAGGTATTTTTTCACCTCATCGGTTTTAGATCTGATCGTAATCTCCCTGTTACCTCTTTTTATCTTACCGAAGGTAACTTCACCATCGATCTCGGAAACGATTGCCGGATTCGAGGGGTTACGGGCTTCGAACAGTTCTGTTACTCTTGGCAAACCGCCGGTAATATCGCCCGATTTTCCGACAGCACGGGGTATTTTTGCGATCACCTCACCGGCTGAAATAGTCTTATTTAACTCAGCAACAAGATGAGATCCTACTGGCAAGTTATATAACTTCAGCTCATCACCCTTGGACGATAATATTTTTATAGCCGGGTTTTTGGTCTTATCCCTGCTTTCAATAATCACCTTTTCCTTAAAACCTGTCTGCTCATCTGATTCTTCACGGAAGGTAATACCTTCCAAAAGGTAGTCAAATCCGATTTTCCCTGTAACTTCTGAAATAATTACTGCATTAAAGGGATCCCATTCGCAGATCAGCTTTCCCTTTTCTATTTCCTGCCCCGGTTTTACATAAAGCTTAGAACCATATGGAATTGAATGAGTTGTAAGGGCAATTCCAGTTTTCTTGTCGATTATTCTTAGCTCTGCCAGTCGTCCTATGACTATATCGACATTCCCTTTTTCAGCATCGTTCTTTGTTACTGATCTTAGTTCTTCAATCTCTGCTATACCTGAATAACGGGCTACCAGCCTTGATTCAGTTGTGATATTCGAAGCTGTACCACCTACGTGGAATGTACGGAGTGTAAGCTGTGTCCCGGGTTCACCTATACTTTGGGCTGCTATAACACCAACAGCCTCGCCTTTCTGCACCATTAATCCTGTTGCCAGGTTACGTCCGTAACATTTCGCACACACACCTTTCTTAGATTCACAGGTAAGTACCGACCGAATCTCAACCTGCTCTATGGGAGAGTCTTCTATTTTCTTTGCAAGATCTTCTGTCAGTTCTTTTCCTGCCTCCACAATAAGTTCGCCTGTAAGAGGATGGTATACATCATGAACAGTTGTGCGTCCCAGTATTCGTTCGTACAGTGATTCAACGATCTCTTCATTCTTCTTTATGGCTGTAGCTACCAGACCTCTTAAAGTACCGCAGTCACTTTCATTTATTATGACATCCTGCGATACATCAACGAGACGTCTTGTAAGATAGCCTGCATCAGCTGTTTTAAGGGCTGTATCTGCAAGTCCTTTTCTGGCACCGTGGGTAGAGATGAAGTACTCAAGTACCGAGAGTCCCTCCTTAAAGTTCGAAAGTATCGGGTTCTCAATAATCTCTGAACCGGTAGCACCTGATTTCTGAGGTTTTGCCATCAGTCCCCTCATCCCGGAAAGCTGGCGGATCTGTTCTTTAGAGCCCCTTGCGCCTGAGTCAAGCATCATATAGACCGAGTTGAAACCCTGCTTATCGTTCGAAAGCTGTTTCATCAGCGACTGTGTGAGCCTGGCATTTACGTGTGTCCAGATATCGATAATCTGGTTATAGCGTTCATTATTTGTAATAAAGCCCATACTGTAGTTGTTCAGTACCTCCTCTACCTGTTCATAGCCTTCGGTGACAAACTTTTCTTTTTCCTCGGGAATGATAACATCATCGAGGTTAAAGGAGAGACCTCCCTTGAAGGCAGAAAAGAATCCCAGGTTCTTTATTGCATCGAGAAAATCTGCGGTTTTTGCCATCCCGGCAAGTTTCAGTACACGTCCGATAATGTCCCTGAGGGATTTCTTTGTAAGGATCTCATTAATAAAGCCAACTTCTTCAGGTACATACTGGTTAAAAATAACCCTGCCAACTGTTGTTTCTATAACATGATTCACCATCTCACCATTTACCCTGTCATTAACCTTTACTTTAATTACGGCATGCAGGTCAACCTTGCCTTCATTATGTGCAATAGTAACCTCTTCAGGTGAATAAAATGACAGGCCTTCGCCCCTCACTTTTTCCTTATCGGTCCTCTTTCTTCCCTTCGTCATATAATAAAGTCCAAGTACCATGTCCTGTGAAGGAACGGTAATAGGTGCTCCGTTTGCAGGATTAAGGATATTATGTGAAGCCAGCATAAGCATCTGGGCCTCCAGTATTGCTCCGTTCCCAAGTGGCAGATGCACAGCCATCTGATCACCATCGAAATCAGCATTAAAGGCTGTACATACAAGAGGGTGAAGCTGAATGGCTTTCCCCTCAATAAGTTTGGGCTGGAATGCCTGTATACCAAGTCTGTGAAGAGTAGGTGCACGGTTAAGAAGAACAGGATGTCCTTTAAGTACATTCTCAAGAATATCCCACACAACAGGGTCTTTCCTGTCGACTATCTTCTTGGCCGATTTGACTGTCTTAACTATGCCTCTTTCAATAAGTTTCCTGATTATAAATGGTTTATACAGTTCTGCTGCCATATCTTTTGGAAGTCCGCATTCATGCAGGTTAAGCTCAGGTCCCACAACAATAACAGAACGTGCAGAATAATCAACTCTTTTCCCAAGGAGGTTCTGCCGGAATCTTCCCTGTTTGCCTTTAAGGCTGTCGCTCAATGATTTAAGAGGTCTGTTTGCGTCCGTCTTAACTGCATTGGCTTTTCTTGAATTATCGAAGAGTGAATCAACAGCCTCCTGGAGCATTCTTTTTTCGTTCCTGAGGATCACCTCTGGAGCTTTTATCTCTATAAGTCTTTTCAGACGGTTATTCCTGATTATCACTCTCCTGTAAAGATCATTCAGGTCGCTTGTGGCAAATCGTCCGCCATCAAGAGGAACAAGTGGTCTCAATTCAGGAGGAATGACCGGAACAACTTTTATAATCATCCACTCCGGTTTGTTTACATGTTTTGAATCTCTGAAGGCCTCAACAACCTGGAGACGCTTAAGGGCCTCATTTTTACGCTGTTGTGAAGTTTCGGTATTTGCTCTGTGTCGAAGTGAATATGATATCTCGTCAAGGTCAAGACGGTTCAGAAGCTTGTAAAGAGCCTCAGCTCCCATATCTGCAACAAACTTATCGGGGTGATTCTCCTCAAGATACTGGTTTTCCTTTGGCAACGATTCAATGATATCAATGTACTCTTCTTCGGTAAGAAAATCGAGGGTTTTCACGCCATCAGCCTCTTTTATGCCGGGATTAACCACAACATATCTTTCATAATAGATTATCGAATCGAGTTTCTTTGTAGGAAGACCAAGCAGATAACCTATCTTGTTGGGCAATGAACGGAAGTACCATATATGTGCAACAGGGACAACAAGTGAAATATGTCCCATTCTTTCACGCCGCACCTTCTTCTCCGTGACTTCAACACCACAGCGGTCGCACACTATACCCTTATAACGTATCCTCTTGTACTTTCCGCAGTGACATTCGTAATCTTTTACCGGTCCGAATATCCTCTCACAGAATAAACCGTCACGTTCAGGTTTGTAGGTACGGTAGTTTATTGTTTCAGGCTTCAGCACTTCACCACTGGAGCGGTCAAGTATCTCTTCAGGTGAAGCAAGACCTATTGAGATCTTTGAGTAACTAGTCTTTGTTTTGTTATCTCTTCTGAATGACATATATTGAAATTTTATTATTCAATTAATTTGATGAAATAGCAGTAAGAGCTGTTAATCAAGGATTACACTTAATCCAAGACCTCTCAACTCGTGTAGCAGCACGTTCAATGACTCAGGTATTCCTGACATCGGCATAGGTTCTCCCTTGACAATTGATTCATAGGCTTTTGCACGTCCTATAACATCATCAGATTTTATTGTCAGTATTTCCTGGAGTATATGGGCGGCTCCAAAAGCTTCGAGAGCCCACACTTCCATTTCCCCGAAACGCTGACCTCCGAACTGTGCCTTACCTCCCAGCGGCTGCTGAGTTATAAGAGAATAAGGACCTATGGAGCGGGCATGCATTTTGTCGTCAACCATATGACCAAGTTTGAGCATGTATATTACTCCCACAGTTGCCGGCTGATCAAATTTTTCTCCTGTACCACCATCATAGAGGTAAGTCTTTCCATATTTAGGAAGATCTGCCTGTTCAGTATATTGTGTTATCTGGTCAATAGTAGCTCCGTCAAATATAGGAGTTGAGAATTCGAGTCCCAGTTTTTTACCTGCCCAGCCAAGCACTGTTTCATATATCTGTCCAAGGTTCATTCGTGAAGGCACTCCCAGCGGATTAAGAACAATATCAACAGGCGTTCCGTCTTCAAGGAATGGCATATCCTCGGCGCGGACAATCTTAGCAACAATTCCCTTGTTACCGTGGCGTCCGGCCATTTTATCTCCGACTTTTACCTTACGTTTTTTAGCAATATAGACCTTGGCAAGACGTACAATACCTGCTGGAAGTTCATCTCCAATTGTGATATTATATTTATTGCGTTTGTAAACGCCATCGATCTCCTTAAACTTGATTATATAATTATGGAGCAGCTGTTTGATGCTGTCATTTTTCTTCTTGTCAGTAGTCCACTTATTCGGGTTTACATTCAGGAAATCTATCTCCTGAA
>Ga0315553_10001360_pt1 | contig 20368 bp, 15 predicted proteins | sample SalMarSW160140MG_FD_203099 | JGI IMG/M metagenome (GOLD analysis project Ga0315553, IMG submission 203099) | Salt marsh sediment microbial communities from the Plum Island Ecosystem LTER, Massachusetts, United States - Salt Marsh Sediment SW1601-40 ... | reverse complement strand
ACTCCTGTGTGTTGACTAACCACCCGCCAAAATCAGTTTGATGGAGCTGGTTTCGAAGTATCTCCGAAATTCCTCGGGAAGGTCATTGTCGGTGATCAGGTAGTCGATGGAGGCGGCGTCGCAGTACTTAGCCAGGGCGATTTTCCCGAACTTCGACGAGTCGGTCAGGATAACCACTTCACTGGCCCTGGCGATGATCTCCTGATTCACCTCGGCCCGCATCATGTCCCGTCCGGTAAAGCCGTTCTCCACGGTGAACCCGTCGACGCCGATGAACACCTTGCTGAAGTTGATATTGGCAAGGCAAAGCTTGGCCAGATTGCCCACCAGGCTCTGGCTTTCCCTCTGGTAGATGCCTCCCAGGAGGATGACATTACTGGAGCTCGTAACCACCGCTTGCCTGGCGATGAAGGCGTTGCAGGTGGCGATTGTCAGATTGGCCACGCCGCCAACTTCCTTGGCCAGGAGAGCGTTGACCGAACCGGCCTCGATGAAGATCGTCTCACCCTCCTGAACCAGCTTCTTCGCTTCCCTGGCAATGCTCAGCTTCTTCTCATAGTTGATCGCCATCCGGTGGGAGATGTCATCGCTCTCGTCGATGAGCGCTCCGCCGTGCACCCGCCGCAGGAATCCCTGCTTCTCCAGGCCGGACAGATCCTGGCGGACCGTGGCCGGAGAGACCGACAGACGCTCGGACAATTCGTTTACCGAGGCCTGGCGCCCGCCGGATAGGATGGTCAGCAGCTGTCGTTGACGGGGGTTCATCTTTGCTCCAGTATCAACGCCGCGGCTCCGATCAGGCCGGAGTCACCTTTCAATTCGGCCAGGACTATCTCCATGGGGTCGTACATCATGTCTCTGACGTAGGAGGAGAAAGTCCTGCGCACCTCCTCGATGTACTTCTCCCCCAGATTCATCAGTCCCCCGCCGATGATGACCGCTTCGGGATTGAGCATCTGAAAGATGTTGTAGATCCCGATCCCGATCATGCGCGCAGACTCGTAGAATATCTCCGTACAGATCTCATCACCGATCCGGACGCCCTCCGCAATCGTCTGACCACTTACAGTCGAGACATCGCCGACCTTCATCACGGAGCTCATTCCCTGCTCGAGCTTTTTTTGGAAGAGAGCGGGAAAAAAAATCCCCGATGACTGGGCCATGAGGCATCCCCGGTTGCCGCAGGTACATCGCTGATCCGAGTCGAATTGGGTGATGGTATGTCCGATCTCCCCCGCGGTTCCGGTCATCCCGCGCAACAGTTTCCCATCGATGATGATGCCCGCTCCGATACCGGAGCTCACGGTCAGGAACACGACGTCCTTCCTGCCCCGCCCCGCACCGAAGAGGTACTCCCCGTACGCCTGGGCATTGGCGTCATTATCCAGGATTACGGGTACCTCAAAGCGGGCCTGGACCCTCTCCCTCATCGGATAGTTCTTGTAGGGAACCTTGAAGTTGCTGGAGGTGATGATCAGCCCCTCCTTGAAGCGGATATGGGCGGCCACCCCGATGCCGATCCCCAGAAGATCCTTGTCTTGCAGTTCGTTTTTGGCGAGGATCTCCTGCAACAGAGAGATGATCGACTGGGTCACGGCATCATTGCCCTTGCCCACATGATCGTTGATTACGAGCCTGTCGATCTGCCGGCCGTTTCGGGAGAAAAGCCCGGCGGACAGCTTGGTGCCGCCGAGATCGACGCCGCACAGCAATTTATCCATGGTTCCCGCCATCCCTACAGCTGCTGTTCGGTTCTGGCGATGATGTCGTTCTGGGTATCCGGAGACAGGGTCGTAAAGAAGGCCGAATATCCGGCCACCCGCACAACCAGATCCCTGTACTTCTCCGGTTCCTCCTGAGCCCTGAGCAGGGTCTCCCGGTCCACGATGTTGTACTGAACGTGCCATCCCTTGAGGTCGTCGAAAAACCCCCGCAGCAGGGCGATGAGTTTCTGCTTGTTCTCGATCGGTCGAATCATATCGGGGGTGAGTTTCTGGTTCAGAAGCACTCCACCCAAGATCCTGTCCGTGGGAAGCCTGGCGATCGAATGGAAGACGGCGGTTGGTCCCTTCAGGTCCGTTCCCGATGCGGGGGAGCTTCCCTCTGCCAGGGGCACCCAGGCCTTCCGTCCGTCCGGTGTGGCCGGAACCACGGCTCCGGAGGGAACGTTCGCCGATATGCTCGAAGTCCCGCCGTAGTACCTGCAGCCGATCGGACCGCGTCCGTGGCGGGTGGTGCGGTACTTCTCGATCTCATCCAGGTAGTACCGGTAGGCGTCGCTCACCAGGCAATCCACGTACTCATCATCGTTTCCGTATTTCGGGGCGGCATTCACCAGTTTCAGCCTGATCTTCTCACCATCTTCGCCCTGGAAATCGTTCTCCAGATGATGCAGCAGCTCCTGGGCGCTGATAGCCCGGTCCTCGAACACGAGCTTCTTGACGGCCGCCAGGGAGTTGCCCAGATTGGCGATTCCAACCTGGAGCCCGGAAACGAAATCGTACACCGCCCCTCCCTCGTGGATCGTTTTGCCCCTGCCCAGACAGTCATCCACGAACACCGAACAGATGATGTCCGGGGCGTTCTCCTCCAAAACCACGTCAATGGCAGCATCGATGGCTATGCCTGCCTCGGCGTAGTATCGGATCTGCTTCTCCCAGGCCTGCATCACCTGTTGGAAGCTCTTGAAATCCCGGAGATGTCCCGTTCCTGCGCAGAAGCGCTTTCCCGACACCGGATCGACCCCGTCGTTCAGGGCCGCCAGAAAAACCCGCATGAAGTTGATGAAATGCTTGCCGGTGCAGCGATAGCCCCACTTCCCGGGAACGGCAACCTCGATGCAGCCGATGGCGGAGTAGCTGCGGGCATCCTCGGGGCTGACCCCGAGCTTGGTGAACTCCGGGACCACGATCTCGTCGTTGTTGAAGGCGGGCATGCCGAAACCCTTCTCGATGACCTCCACGCAGCGCAGCAGGAAATCCTGGCTGATGTTGCGGTGATAGCGCACCGAGAGATTCGGCTGGGGGAGCCGCATCTGGGCCACGGATTGGAGGATGAGATAGCTCAAGGGGTTGACGGCGTCTTTACCCTCCGCGTCGGTTCCCCCGATGGTCACGTTTTGATACAGCGGACCTCCGGCGGAGTAGCGGGTGTGGGACCAGGGCCTGATCTTGTTGATCGACAGCAGCTTGATCCAGGTGTTCGCCAGCAGCTCCAGGACAAACTCGTCCGAAAGGATCCCCTTTTCCCGATCCCGCCGGTAGAAGGGAAACAGATACTGGTCCAGCCTTCCCAGAGATAAAGAATGACCGTTGCTCTCGATCTGCAGGACCAGCTGCAGGAAGTAGGTCAGTTGAAGTGCCTGATAAAAGGTCTGCGGTGGTTTTTGGGCGATGCGCCCGCAGTTCTCGGCAATCTGGATCAGCTCCTGCCTGCGAACCTGGTCGGTCTCCTCGATAGACAGAGCCTGTGCCAGATGGGAGAAACGGAGGATGAAATCCGACAGTCCAGTGACCGCGATCTCCGCCGCCTGATAGAAACGCCTCTGCTTGATCTGTTCCAGAGCGGTGTCGAAGCCTTCGTGAAGATGCCTGCGGATCTCTGCAAGATATCCACCCAGGCCGATTTGAAGCACCCGCGCCATGTTTACGGCAATGTGGGCGTCCCCGGAGGTGAGATTGCCCTCGGCCTTGATGATCGCGGTATTATGGATCTCCCGCAGGGTTTCACCCATCAGGTAGCGGCCCCGGGCCAGGGTGGTTTTTCCCCGCCAGTACGAACACAGCCGGAGGAGCTCCTCTTTTTGATCGTCTTCTATGAAGAACCTGTCTCCCGGACGTTTGTCGAACTGATCGATCTCCTTCTCGATCCATTCCACGGCGTACTCGGGAAAGATCGGCGCGGCCCGGAGCTTCGAGGCGTGGTTTCCCACGATCAGATCACCAGGCTCGATGAAGATCGACATCTCCTTCAGAGTCTTGCGTATAGCCAGAGCCCGCCTGATCAGTACCGGTTTGTCTTCGTTTTGCCTGTACGCCTCGGTGTAAAAGCGGGCTCGTTCCAGACAGATCGTGTAGCGGGCATTGAGAACCCCCTCCCTGAGAGTGCGCACCCGATCGGTAATGGTTTCATTTAACCGTGTTTTGACCGTCATATAACAGAATTTTAATTTCAATTGAAAGAAGTGTCAAGAAGGTGATCGGCAACCCGCAGGGCCTGAGCGGTAATCGTCAGGGCTGGGTTTACGGCTCCGGAACTGGGAAAGAAACCGCCGTCCACGACGTAGAGGTTCGGGACATCGTGGGTTCTGCAGAACGGATCGAGAACCGAGCTCCCGGGATCGGTCCCCATCCGAACCGTCCCGCTCTGGTGCTGCACCGAATCCAGTCCCCTGGGCATGGGAATCACAAAGGGAAACCCGGCCCGCTTCAGGATCCTGGAAAACCCGGCCACCAGCTGGTGATGAGCGTCGATGTTTGTCGGCTTTCTTTCCAGGCGAACCCGCGATTGCCCGTCCCGATAGATACGGTTGTTCCTGTCGGGCAGATCCTCAGACATGATCCAGAAATCGGCACTGCGTGCGGCGATGAAGCGCTTCAGCAGCCGCAGATACAGTCCGGGGCTGCCGCGGAGATTCTCCGGCTGGATCTTCCCCCGCAGCTGAATGTTACCTCCGGCTCCGCCGTCTCCGTCGGCGTAGCCGCCGAGCAGGTAGAAATCATTACAGCTCAGGGTCTTCTGCATGACCGTCGGGTTCTTGCGAAAGGGATGAAAGGCCATGAGCACGGTGTTGTTGTGGCACATATAGTTCCTGCCTACCAGACCGCTGGAGTTGGCCAGACCGTCGGGATGGTGTTCATCCCGGGAGTCGAGGAGGATCAAGGCGGAGTTGAGGGCTCCGGCGCAGAGCAGGAAGAAACGCCCCTCGACCTGCTGCAGAATGCCCCCCTTCTCAAAGAGGGCCGCAAGCACCGTAGTCCCGTGGTCAGAGGTTTTCAGGCGCAGGACCCGGGCTTCCGTGATCAGGCTGAGGTTTTCCGGTTTTTTCAGGAGCAGCGGCCGCAGGATCCGGTTTTCCGCATCTCCCTTGGCTCGGACCATGCAGGGAAAGCCGTCGCAGGGGCTGCCCTTGCGGCAGCGTCCGCCGGGACCGAAATCGATGGCAAGGGGAGTGTGGAAGGGCCTCAAGCCCTGCTTTTTCAACCGATCGGCCAGGTCGGCCACGAAAGCCTCATGTTCTATCGGAGGATCGGGGTACGCCCTCCCCCCCGGATCCGTGGGATCTTCTCCCCGCAAGCCTCGCACCTGGAGCAGACCCTCAGCCCGATCGTAGTAGGGCTCCAGCTCCTCGTAGGGGAAGGGCCAGCCCGGGGACACACCATCGGCATACCGCTGCTCCCGGAAATCCCGACGCCTGAGCCTGTAGGCGGCCGCCCCGTAGAAACGGGAGCTTCCGCCCACGTTGTAGTAGACTCTGGGTTGGAAGGGCCTGCCCTCCAGATCGTACCAGGTCTCTTCCGCCTGGTACTTCTTCTTCACCACCACGTCCACTACGTCCCAATTCGATTTTTCCTGCTTGACGAAACCGCCCCGCTCGAGAAGACAGACACGTGCGCCGGCGGCCACCAGGCGCCGTGTGAGCACGCTGCCACCCATCCCCGAACCGATGATCACGTAGTCGAAGCGCACTACTCACTCTCCAACCTAACCGTGGCACCTGTCCGGGAAATCAGCTGCCTGAGCCGTTCCATCCTTTCTGCGGATACCACTGAATCGAGCTGCTTCAAGGGGTACTCTGCACAGAGCACGACGTACTTGTCCCGGGCCAGGGGATTGAAGTTCACCAGTTCGATCGGGATAGCGGGGTCGATTGCTGCCACATAGCTGCCGATTCCCCGCAGGTTCTCCTCGGTATCGGTGTACCCGGGAATTATGGGGATACGGACCACGATCTCCCCGTGATTCTTGGCCAGCCAGGCGAAGTTCTCCTTTATCCGTTCGTTGGAGGCGCCGGTGTACTCTGCGTGTTTCGTCGCTTCGCCGACCTTCAAATCCACCAGAAACAGATCTACGTAAGGAACGAGGGACTCCAGCTCCACTCTGCTTGCCAGCAGACAGGTTTCGATGGCGGTGTGGATACCGCTGTTTTTCATCTCCTCCAGGATAGCCCTGCTGAAGGCGGTCTGGGCAAACGGATCGCCCCCGGTCAGGGTGATGCCGCCCCCGGAGGATTTATAAAAAATCTCGTCTTTGCGGAGCTCTTCAACCACTTCCTCATGCTCCATCCGCTTGCCCACGAAGGACAATGCCGTTGAGGGGCATACCTTCACGCAGGCGCCGCAGTTGCTGCAGAGGCTGCGGTCGATGCGGATATAGTGGCTGCTCTGGGGATGCGCCGACAGGGCCTTTTCCGGGCAGGAGGAGATGCAGTCGCCGCAGCGGATGCAGCGGGAGTGAAAATACCAAAGCGTGATTCCCCCGGAAATCCCTTCGGGATTTTGGCACCAGAGACAGTTCAGGGGGCAGCCCTTCAAAAATACCGAGGTTCGGATGCCCGGTCCGTCATGGATGGCGAATCGCTTGATATCGAAGACAACCCCCTGCATCCTAGACTCCGTGACTCGTGCGGGCGATGATCTCGTTCTGAAGATCCTCGGCAAGCTCGGTGAAGTAGGCTGTATAGCCGGCAACCCGGATGGTGAGCCCCCGATAGGCGTCGGGGTTCTCCTGGGCTTTCAGCAGATCCTCCCTCCTGACGACGTTGAACTGCACATGATTGATGCTCATCCGGCAGAAGGAACGCAAAAAGGCGTTGAATTTCTTCCTATCCGAGATTCTGGTGAAGAACTCCGGGAGAAACTTCAAGTTCAGTAGACTGCCGTTGCTCGCCAACCTCCCGTTCAATCTGCTTACCGATTTGAACACGGCGGTGGGTCCGTGCTCATCCCTTCCGTACATGGCCGAGACACCCCCGTCGGCCAGGGGCGAAGCGGCGAAGCGCCCGTCGGGCGTGGCACCCACGTTCCCGCCCATGGGAACATGGGCCGAAACCGTATACAGACCCATGTGATATCCGCCCCCCCGGGCATTTGTATACCCGGAAAGCAGGCCGGAGAAATAGCGCACGATCTCCGCTCCCAGCTCATCCACCCACTCGATGTCGTTGCCGTACTTGGGAACGTGGCTGATCACCCTCTGGCGCATCTTCTCCCGATCCTTCCAGTCCGCCCTCAGGGCGGCCAGCAGATCGGCTGCAGGGATTTCCCCGCCGTCAAACACGAGCTTTTTCAAAACCGCCAGGCTGTCCGCCACATTGGCCACCTGGATAGCCTGGATACCGGAGAGGTTGTAGTGCGCCCCTCCGGCGGTGACGTCCAGGCCCTTGTCCAAACAATCATCGATCAGCGAAGACAGGAAGGGCGAGGGCAGGACCTGAGCGTGAAAACGATCCACGAAATCGCAGGCCCCGATCATCCGCTCGGTGAAATGGGCGATCTGCTTTCGATATGCTGCCAGGAGGTCTTCGAATGAGGCGTAGTCGCCGAGAGAGCCGCTGGCCGGACCGAGTTTTTCACCGCTGATCAGACACCGCCCGTTGTTCAGGGTCAGTTCCAAGACCTTGACCAGGTTGAACATGGCAGCATCGCTCCAGCCCAGGCTGTTGCCCTGGGTGGAGAGCTCGACACAGCCGACGATGCCGTAGTCATAGGCGTCTGTCTCTTCGATCCCCTGGCCGATCATCGCGGGGATCACGCTCTCATCGTTGAAGACCTGAGGCATGCCGCTGCCCTTGCCGATGACCTGTGAGCATTTGTCCACGAACCATTCAGGGCTGCTGCTGTGCAGGCGTACCGACAGGTTCGGCTGGGGCAGGCCAAGGTGCTCCGTGGCCTTCAGGCAGAGGAAGGACAGCAGGTTGGCACTGTCCGTTCCGTCGATGTTCCTGCCGCCCAGGGCGACATTGAACCCGATCGGGAAACCGGCGAAATATCGGGCACTGGTGGCGTTGCGCATGTACACGATCTTGTTGAAGCTCAACCAGAGGGATTCGATGATTTCCAGGGCTGCCTGCAGATCCATCTCCCCGGCCTCGAAACTGGTGCGGAAGTAGGGATAGAGGAGCTGATCCAGTCGGCCGGGGGAGAAGGAGGACGCGTTGGATTCCATCTGGAGGATCACGAAGAGGAACCAGAGCGACTGGACCGCCTCGTGAAAAGACTCAGGCGTCCGGTCGGCCAGCTTTCTGCAGATCCCAGCGGTTTCCCCCAACTCCTCTGAGTAGCGCCGATACTCGGGTTGCTTCTGAACAGTTGCGGCCAGCTCGGCATAGCGCAACATGAAGTCCCTGGCACCTTCAAGAGTGATTTCCACGGCCCGCAAGAACCCCCGCTGCCCGTCCGCTGCCGCAGCCATCCGTTCCCGCACCCGGGTGATCACCCCGGCCGGACCCAGGCTCAGCCAGGTACGAACGTTGGGGATGATGTGTCCCTGGGCGTGGTCCTTCTGGTTGATCTTCACGACCTTGCTCATCCGGTCGATCTCCTCACCCATCCGGGCAACGATCCCATCCTCCAGGGTCCTGCCTCTCCAAAAGGGAACGAGGGTCCGGCGAAAGTACTCCGCATCCTCGGGACGAACCTCGAACCTGTCCTGGTCCCGGGTCCCCAGGGTGTCGATCTCCTTCTCCAGCCAGGATATCCCGGCTTCCGGAAATACGACTCCGGATCGTATCCCCGGCGTTCGATTACCTACAATGATCTCCCCCGGGTCGATACGGATCGAGATCTTTCGCAGAGACTCAGCCAGGGACAAAGCCCTGAGCATCATCCTGGACTCACCCTGGTTTTCTCGATAAGTTTCCGTGATGATCTTCGCCTGCTCGACCGAGGCGTAGCGCGGCTCGTTCATGATGGCGTCACGCAGATTCCCGATCCTCTCCGACATGGGCAGGGAATCCGCTGTCGCCAATTCCTGCAGAAACTCGACCGATCTATTGTCCGTCACATTCCTTGCTTTCATACGATTGTATTTTACTTTCATTTGACAATAATGACAATACAAGTTATACACAATGGACGAAGAAAGGTGTGATCATGAAAAGAGTGTTCCTGACCGGGGGTAACGGGTTTTTCGGAAGCCGTTTTCGGGAGGCCCATCATCACAATTTCGAGATCCTCTCCACCGACATAGAGCAGTTGAACATCCTGGAGAAGGAAAAGGTGCAGGATGCCCTGGATCTGTTCAAGCCGGATTACGTGATCCACGCCGCCGCTATCGCCCTCACGGGCTTCTGCAACCAGAATCCTCAGAAGTGCCGCGAGATCAACGTCACCGGTACGCTGAACCTAGCTGCCGCCTGCCGGCGGGTGGGGGCGAAGATGGTTTTCCTGAGTAGCGAACAGATCTTCAACGGGAATGAAGAGCCGGGTCCGTATAGGGAAACAGACCTGCCCCATCCCGATACGGTCTACGGTAAAAACAAGTGGGAGGCGGAAACGCTCTTGAACGATCAGATCGAGGAGTACTGGATCCTGCGCTTCACCTGGATGTTCGGAGTTCCCGAGCGCTGTCGCCCGGTAGTGGCCAATATCTTCTGGGACACCGTGAAGATCGCCCTGAGCGGGAAAAAGGTGAAAGTTCCCTGCAACGAATACCGGGGTCTCACCTATATCGGTGAGGTCATGGACCAGTTCGCCCGGGTGTTCGATCTCCCCTACGGCACCTACCACGTGGGTTCCCGCAACGATCTGGACAGGTACGAGGTGGTGTGCCTCATCCTCCGAGAGCTCGGCCTGGGAGGGCGCATCGAGGAGCTGGTGGAGAAGGACGAGGAGAGGTACCGGGGGAAGGCACGGGATGCTCGCCTGAACACCGAGAAGATACGAGAGCAGGGTTTTCGTTTCTCTGATACACCCGAGGCGATCCGCAGGTGCATCCGGGAGTACAACCTCGAGCTGACCTGAGCCGCACTCAGCCGGCGGTCTTCGGCCAGTTTTTCACTATTACCCACGAGCCGGATTCGGCACTCTGATAGGCGGCTTCCAGCACGGCCTGGGCTTGGTAGCCGTCCATTTCGTTCGGTGCGAAGGACGATCCCTCCCTCACGGAACGGATGAAGCGGTGGAGATTTTCGGCGTGAAAACGGGTCCAGCCGATGATCGAGCGCGGATTCGGCAGCCTGGCGCCCGGATAGGCCTGTCCGGTCTCCAGCCTCTGCCAGCCGAGCAACCCGGGCTCGGGTGTTCGCACGGCACCGTCGAACCAGTACAGATAGTTGGCATCCATCAGGCTGAAACGCAGGGCACCCTTCTCCCCATATATCACGAAGTTCAGATCATCCAGGGTGCCGGTGGCGAAGCGGGACACCTCGATGCTGCCCCTGGCACCGCTGGACATGCGCACGTTCATCCAGGCCGCGTCGTCTACGCTGACCTTTCCGGTCTGCTTCGATCCCTTCTCCAGGGGTCGTTCTTTGATATAGGTCTCGGTCATGGTCTGAACCGAATCGAACTCCCCCAGGAGGTAGCGGGCAAGATCGATGACGTGCACGCCCATGTCGACCAGGGCGCCGCCGCCGGATTTTGAAAAATCCATCCTCCAGGTGAGCGGTCGTTCCGGATTCTGATAGCCGGTATGGTAGTACTCGCCCCGGAAGTTGTAGATCCGACCGAGCAGTCCCCCGTCCATCATCTCTTTGGCCTTGAGCAGCGCCGGGATAAAACGGTAGTTGAAGATCATGCCCAGGGATACCCGGGAGGCGGACACCGCCTTGACTATCGTTTCGGCTTCGCCGCGGGTCACGCTCAACGGTTTCTCACACAGTACGTGCTTGCCTGCCCGCAGCGCTTCCTGAATCATCTCTAAATGAAGATTATTGGGGGTGACCAGATCTACGACGCCGACCTCCTCATCCCGAAGAACATCCTCGTAGCTGCTGTACCACCTGGGGCAGCCCGCCTCGGCCGCGGCTCGCCTGGCTTTCTCCTCCGAACGCATACAGACACCGACCAGCTGGAAATCCGAAGCCGTATCCGGATAGATAACCGGGAGCTGCCGCAGGGCCAACGTGTGTACTCTCCCGATGCCGCCGTAGCCGGCAAGGACGATGCCGATTTTCTTCATCTCATCCCCCTCTGTAGTGTTGTACGCATGGAATTCATTATAACCGATATCGTTTCGCCCGCCGGCTCTACGATTTCAAGCGACCGTCGTCACCTCTGTACAGGTCGGCCGCTTCCCGCAGAGCTTCCTGGAGCCGGCCCACGGCCTCGGTGATCCGGCCCGATCCGGGAACGAAACGGCCGCCGGGGCCCTCCCCGTGCGGACCTTTGAGCAGGGCGGAGGAGTATTCCCCTACGGTCATGCCCGCTCCCACGAAACGGCCGGAGTTCGAAGCCCCGATTCCTCCGTCCTCCATCAGGTCGACCTCCTTCTCCCGGCCGGCCTCCACGATCATATCATGCATCCGCCTCAGGCTGGTGACCAATATATCATCCAACACATGGGGAGTCCGGCCCTTCTCCGTGCTCCAGAACCGTGCTCTGCTCTCGTACTCGATGATATCGACGAAGGGGATATACTGCTCGAAGAACAGCACCGGCATACCCTGCCAGCCCCATACCCCCGCCTTCAGCTCGAGCTTGTCCCTGATGAAAGTGATATCCTGCATGAGGTTTTCCATGGTGGTCTCGATCGGCAGGCTGATCAGATCCGCCCCATTGTCTTTCAGCTGCCTGTACAGGTCGAAGGTGGGACGCACCATTTGCAGCTGCACCTCGATCTCCAGGTCCGTATGAGGTCTGATTCCCATCAGCACGTCCAGCCCCCCGCGGGGAGCGTTGAAGTTCATGTAGCGCCCGTCCCTCATCTCCAGGTGGATCCAATCGACCCCCGCCTCTGTCAGCTCCCGAACCTGAGCTCCTAAGCTTCCATAATCCGCCCAGAACAGTCCGGCTGCGATTTTCACCTTTTTTTCAACTTTTCCGATCGCCTCTGACCTCATTCGTACCTCCAATCCAGCATAATGGCGTATAATTGTTTTCATATGAAAAATATTCTTTTTCACTTGACAAAGTCAACCAATCATGGTAGGAAGTAATGTGTTTCTGGTGATCACAATCAAGTTGACACCGACGATTGCAGCAGCTATATTTCAGCACTCAAATCACAACGTCGTTGTGATCAAAAAAAATAGGAGGACAGTATGCAAAAACTGCTCTACGTAACCATCACCCTGCTGTTTCTCGTGTCCTTCGGCGTATTTGCCGGAGGCGGTGGAGAAACGGTGGAACAGGACAACACCCTGGAGGTGCTCCACTGGTGGACCTCCGGTGGAGAGGCGGCGGCACTCAACGTGCTCAAGGAAGATCTCGAAGCCCAGGGAATCGAGTGGATCGATATGCCGGTCGCCGGAGGCGGCGGAACCGAGGCCATGACCGTGCTGCGTTCCCGGGCCACGGCGGGAAATCCCCCGGCAGCAGTACAGATGTTGGGCTTCAACATCCTGGACTGGGCCAAGCTCGGCGTTTTGGCCAACATGAACGATCTGGCCGCCAAGGAGAACTGGGACGCGGTCATCCCCGATGCCCTCAAGAAATTTTCCAAGTACGAGGGAACGTGGATCGCCGCCCCGGTGAACGTCCACTCCACCAACTGGGTGTGGGCCAACAAGAAGATCTGCGATGAGCTGGGAATCAAACTGCCGATCATGAACTGGAACGACTACATCGCAGCTCTGGACAAGGCTAAGGCGGCCGGTTATACCGCTCTGGCCCACGGCGGCCAGGCCTGGCAGGATGCCACGATTTTCGACGGCGTGATGATCTCCGCCGGCGGACCACAGTTCTACAAGAAGGCCGTTGTCGATCTGGATGACGCGACCCTGCGCTCCCCCACCATGCTTGAGGCCTTCCGCCGCATGTCCAAGCTGCGGACCTACGTGGATGCCAACTTCAGCGGCCGGGACTGGAACCTGGCTTCCTCGATGGTCATCGAAGGCAAGGCCGCCTTCCAGATGATGGGTGACTGGGCCAAGGGCGAGTTCCTGAATGCCGGCAAGGTCGACGGCGTAGATTTCGTGGCCTTCCGCACCCCCGGGACCCAAGGCACGGTGACCTTCAACTCCGACCAGTTCGTCATGTTCAAGGTAGAGAAATCCAAGCAGCACGCTCAGACCTTAATGGCCAGTGCGGTTATGTCCCCCGATTTCCAGATCGCCTTCAACACGGTCAAAGGCTCTGTGCCGGCTCGTACAGATATTTCCGACGCGGAGTTCACGGCCAGCGGCAAGAAGGGCATGAAGGACCTGGCCGAAGCAGCCAAAAACGGGACGCTCTTCGGATCTTTGGCCCATCAACACGGAGCGCCGGTGGCGATAATGGAAGCCATGTACGACGTAATAACCGGTCACTTCAACGGTGAATACACCGACGAAGAGGCCGTTCAGGCATTGGCCGACGCGGTGGCAGCTACAAAATAAGGCCGGGTTTCGCTCGGTTTTTACTACAAATCTGTTGAAAAACAGGCTACAATAAGGCGGGCCCAAGTGGCCCGTCTTGTTTTTTAAACTTTTCATTCGGAGTTGGTTTCTATGGCAATTCGAAGCAGATGGCGCTTTTCCGGGGATGATCTGACGGCCAGGATCGTACTCTTCCCGGCCGTCCTCATCTCTTTGATCTTCGTGTACGGGTTCATCCTCTTCACGATCTACCTCTCTTTTACCGGGTCCACGCTGCTGCCCTCTTTCAACTGGGTCGGCATCCAGAATTATGTGAGACTGTTCAAATTGGCAGCCTGGCATACAGCGCTAAAGAACATGGTGATCTTCGGCGTCCTCTATATCGGCATCGCCGCTCTGGTAGGATTGCTGCTGGCCATTCTCATCGACATCCCGAAGATCAGCGAGAGGATCTTCCGGCCGATATTCCTCTACCCCATGGCCATCTCCTTCATCGTAACCGGAACGGCCTGGAAGTGGTTTCTCGACCCGGGCATCGGATTGGAGCACGTGATGCAGATGTGGGGTTGGAGCACCTTCAAGTTTGGCTGGATCAAGAACACCGATTTCGCCATCTACACGATCGTGATCGCCGCGATCTGGCAGGTCACCGGTTTCGTGATGGTGATCTTCATCGCCGGATTGCGGGCCATCCCCCACTCCACCATCGAATCCGCGGTAGTCGATGGGGCCTCCACCTTTCGCCTCTATACCCGGGTGATTATCCCCCAGCTCAACGCCTCTTTTCTCTCGGTGTTCGTGATCCTAGGGCATATGGCCATCAAGTCCTACGACCTGGTCGTCGCTTTGACCGGTGGAGGTCCCGGGAGGGCCACCGAGCTCCCGTCGACGTTCATGTACTCCTACACATTCGGCCGGAATCAGATGGGCATTGGCGCCGCGTCGGCGGTTTTCATGCTGATCGCCATCGGCATCATCATCGTGCCCTACATCCGCTCGCACTTCAAGGAGAGCTGACATGACTATCAGCGACACCATGCGTCTTTCCCGCTTCTTTAAAATACTGACGATCTTCATTCTGGCGCTGTTTGCGATCTACTTCCTCGTGCCCCTGTACGTCATGGTCGTGAACTCCTTCAAACCCCTGGCGGAGATCCGCCAGGGCAACATGATGGCCCTGCCCGGGGATTTTTCCTTCGACTGGTGGAAAAAGGCCTGGTCCCAGGCTCAGATCGGGGTTCAGGCTACGGGACTTCGTCCCTACTTCCTCAACTCGATCAAGATGGTCGTTCCGGCGGTGCTGATCTCCACATTTCTGGGCGCCCTGAGCGGTTTCGTCCTGTCCAAGTTCACCTTCAAGGGGGACACCATGATCTTCACCATGATCCTCTTCGGCTGTTTCATCCCCTTCCAGATCGTGCTGATCCCCATGGCCAGGGTCCTTGGTATCCTCAGACTCGCTGGAACAACTCAGGGATTGGTCCTGGTGCACATCGTGTACGGCATCGGCTTCACTACCCTATTTTTCCGCAATGCCTATGCTACCCTGCCGGACGAAATGATCCAGTCGGCCCAGGTGGACGGTGCCCATTTTATGCGCATCTTCTGGAGCATCATCCTGCCCAACTCGGCTCCGGTGATCATGGTCACGGTGATCTGGCAGACCACCAACATCTGGAACGACTTCCTGTTCGGCGCCTCCTTCTCCAACGCCCTGTCCCAACCCATGACCGTAGCCGTCAACAACCTGGTCAGCTCCTCCACCGGCGTCAAGGAATACAACGTACACTTTGCCGGGGCTATGATGGCGGCTCTGCCGACGCTTGTGATCTATTTAGTATCGGGACGCTACTTCGTTCGAGGGCTGATGTCCGGCTCGGTCAAAGGATAGGTCAGGGGATTGGCGGCCAGCCTGGCCCGCGGCGATCAACAACCTCCGCGCAGTACGGAACCATGATCCTGGGAATCGACATCGGCGCAACCAAGACCCAACTCGGGCGATTGGAGGACGGCAGGCTCGTCAAGAGCGGAAAGATCGCCACCAATCCCGATTCGACTCTATTTCTGAGAGACCTCCAGCGGCTGATCCGGGAATTCCTCTGTTCGCAACAGGAGCGCATGCAAGCGATCGGTATCGGCGCCCCTGGCCCTCTCGACCCTGAGCGGGGCATTTTCGGTCAGTTGCCCAACCTGCCGGACTGGGACGGATTCGACATTCGGGAAGCTCTCAGCTCCTCCTACAAAACTCCCGTGCGCATTCAAAACGACGCCAATGTCGCCGCCCTTGGGGAGGCAATACACGGCGGCGGAAGAGACTTTCGCTCCGTGTACTACATCACCATCAGTACCGGGATCGGCGGGGGCTATGTCCTGGATCGCAGGATCGTCAGCGGGGCACGCCATCTCACCGGTGAGCTGTGGACACTGCCGGTGCTCAGCTTCGAACATCCGGACATCCTCCTGAACAGCTCCTCTGGCCCCGGAATCGTCCGCACGGCCCGGATGCTGCTGGAACAGGGGAAGCCGTCGACCCTCACCGGGTTGGAAAACTTCGACACGGAGGAGGTGTTTCGGCAGGCGGAGCTGGGAGATGATCTGTGCCGCAGGGTCATGGAAAACGCCGCCCGAAACATGGCCCTGGCAGTTGTTTCCGTGCTTGTGGTCGCGGACCCCGACATCGTCCTGATCGGAGGCGGGATGGCGAGAAATGAGGAGCACATGATCGACCCGATCCGCAGGGCGGTTGCCCAGATCGCCTACCTCGAGGAGCATCGTCGCGCTCCCATCCTCAAAGCAGATCTCTGGGACGAGGCGGTCCTCTACGGCGCCATCTCCCTTTTTGACGATTGAAGCAGACGCAGGTATCTGACTTTTCAGACAGCCGATGTTGTCAAAGAATCTGGATCTGAAAAAGACCGTAGATTATTGTGGCTAAGGTTGTCGCAAGTGCTAAGCGCCCGATCCACCTGTGCACAACTTTGAAGAAGGGTTTTCGCTCCCGTGCGCTTCTCAATATCAAACGTCCATAGAAAGGATTGATCACGAGCAGTACTATGGCAATCATCCCCAACCAGGAATGAGAGATTCGAAAATGTGCTCCCCCAGCCCTAAAAATGATGTATTCGACCGCAAGGATTCCCAATACGCTCAACACCACTCCGATGATCATCAACCTTCTGTGAAGTTTGAGCCACCAGCGTTTTCTCTTCATGTATCGGGCGACATACATTGCAAAGAGCATCATGATGAAGGCGATACTGAGCGTTATATTGTGAAAAACCAACAGCCAACCGGTGCCGCGTGAAATTTCCGTCCCCCCGCTGGTACCGATTCTGCCATACCCCGAGCGGACATGAAAATTCCTAAAATCATCCGATCCGCTATAAGCCCAGATGATCGTGTTCCCCTCTTCACCGAAAATATCTTTATCGTACTCATCTCCGGTCGAAAGATGTCGGGAAAACTCTATCGTGGTAATACCTTCCGCTTCAACGCCGGCAAATTGAATGATGTCAGTAGTTCCGCCCAGTTCTTCGTCCGGAGGATGCGGTCCATACGGACCTGTTGAGAATGCGTCTATGATATGCGATTGCCCGTCGCCGTCAACCCAGCCGAAAACCATGTCGGCCTTCTCCATTAAAGTAACTGGTTCAAATCCGACTGCTATCCATCCGGTCGTTTCTACGGAAATCGCGAAATATACGATCACATCCTTTATATCCCAGGACAACTCATATCTTCCCTCATCAAAGGTCTGACTAAATGGGTACTCAGCCGGGTCTACAATACCGTCAACATTTTCACCAAAAGCCAAACATGGCAACAAAAAATACACGGCAACAAAGATTGAAACCGTATTTATTTTTTCTCTGATCACAATATCCTCCAGAGTAGGTGGGTTTAAAACGTAAACACAAATATCAGAGAACTCCCACGTCCGGCAAATGTCCTCTCCGTCGTAAGTGGCACCTCTGATCCAACTCCAGACCACCTATGTCATAGCATGAAAAACTGAAAACATCAAAGTGAGATTCGGTGATTCTTTTGTTCCCAGATTTGATTTAGAGGCCGAGTCAGCTGCGATCGGGCACGTGGATGATATCCCGGGGTTTACTGCCCTGGGCGGGCCCGACCATGCCCATACGTTCCATCTCCTCGACCATCCGGGCGGCCCGGTTGTAGCCCACCTTCAATCGCCGCTGGATGTAGGAGGCCGAGGCCTTGCCCGCGGTCAGTACGATCTCGATGGCTTTGTCCATCAGGGGATCTTCGGATCCGGAACCATCGTACTCCTCCTCATCCTCGTCGTAGAACATCTCTTCGTCCAGATAATCCGGCTCCCCGAGGGTGCGGGCGTGGTCGGTGATGGCCTCCACCTCCTCCTCGGACAGATAGGTTCCCTGGATGCGCACGGGGATCGGATCCCAGGCCGGGGTAAAGAGCATATCCCCCTGACCGAGAAGCTTCTCCGCCCCCACCGAGTCGATGATGATCCGGGAGTCGAACTTGCTGGCCACCATGAAGGCGATCCGCGATGGTATGTTGGCCTTGATCAGGCCGGTGATTACATCGATGGAAGGTCTCTGGGTGGCCAGCACCAGATGAATCCCCACTGCCCGGGCCATGGCGGCCAGCCGGGCCAGGACGGCCTCCATCTCCTTGCCCGTGGTGGCCATCAGATCGGCGAACTCGTCGATCACGATCATCCAGTAGGGGATCTTCTGGATGGTGAGCTTGTGTTTCGAAGCCTTCTTGTTGTAGGAGCGGATGTCGCGGGCACCGGTGTTGTCCAGCAACGAATAGCGACGCTCCATCTCGTCGATGCAGTACTGCAGCGCCTGAAAGGCCCGTTTCGGATCCGTCACCACGGGGGTAAGCAGATGGGGGATGTCGTTGTAGGCTTTGAGCTCTACGATCTTGGGATCGATGAGCAGAATGCGGACATCCTCCGGAGCCTTCCTGTAGAGTATCGAGCAGATTATCGAGTTCACACAGACGGACTTGCCGCTGCCCGTGGCCCCCGCGATGAGCAGATGGGGAGTCTGGATCAAATCGATCAGTTGAGCTTCCCCGGAGATATCCTTGCCTAAAGCCACGGGAATCTCCATTCGGGTATCCTGGAAATCTTTCAGGCTGACCATCTCTTTGAAGCTGACGATCGCCCGTCTCTTGTTGGGAACCTCGATGCCCACCGCATGCTTGCCCGGAATCGGCGCCACGATCCTTACCCGGGAGGCGGCCAGGCGCAGGGCGATGTTGTCAGCCAGATTCACGATCTTGGAGATCTTCACGCCGGGAGAGGGAAGGATCTCGAACATCGTGATCACCGGCCCTTTGCGGATCCCCGTGACTTCGGCGCGGATCTTGAACTCCTCCAGGGTCTCCATCAGCACTTCGGCGGAGCGGCGGGTCTCCGCATCGATCTCCCAGTACTCCCCGTCCGGATAGTCCTTGAGCAGTCCCTTGATTGGAAAAAAGTATGCCCCGGCGGAGCCCCTCTTTCCTCCGGAGGCGCGCTCAGACGACGGCCGGGGGCTGACTTTCTGCTGGGAGAGGATTCGTCTGGTATCCTCCGCCCGTTTTTCCAGGCCCGTGGGAGCGCCCTCTTCGCCCACCAGCTCCAGCTCGGGCACTGCCGCATCACCCCCGACTTCCAGCTGCCGCAATCTTTGCTCCCGGCGTACAGGCCGGGGCCGGTGGACCTTGCGGGGCCTGGTTCCGGCGGCGGGGGCTTGCCCCGCTCCCCGATCATCCGCCTCCCGCGCTCTCAGTGCTCCCCGTACCGTGAAGATGAGGAACAGCTCGAACAGAACGATGAGAAAGAGAAATATCGCCGACAGGGTTCGACCGAAGGTATTCACCATCAGATCGGGCAGAAAGGAAGGGGGAATCTTTCCCTGCAGCACCACTTTGTGGAAAACACTGGCGGTTACGAAGGGCAGGATGAACAGGTTCAGCACCAGAAGACCCCGGCCGGAAAAACGCGGGGAGAGCAGAAACAGGGCCAGAATGAAGAGGTACAGGGGAATGAAGAAGGAAGCCCAGAGAAAAGCTGCGAAGAGAAATCTCCCCGGCAGCGACAGAGAACCATCCTGCCCGTCAACAACCTGCAGGAGGGAGACTAAAATACCAGCCGCCGCAATTGTAAGGAGAAAGGCCAGGATGTAGGAAATTGCCGAAATTCTGCGCTTCAAAGTTCCCCCTACGTCTGTTATCGGAAAAAAACCAGAAGAGTGAAAGGCCCGCGACAGCGGGTGCTTACATAGTCCGTGACTTACACACCCCCGGGTGCTTACGCCGCCCAGGTATTCAGAGGAGGATGAAGCTGATCACCGCTACAGGTATCAGGTAGATACTGAACAGAGCCAGCTGACCCTTTCGTACAACCCTCAGCAGCAATAGCAGGGAGAGCAGGCCGATCACGAAGGAGGCGGCGAACCCTACCAGCAGGGTAGGCGGATCGATTATCCGGAGCAGAGTGCCGGCATCCCGCAACTGCAGAACTAGAGCGCCGAGGATCGCCGGAATGGCGATCAAAAAGGAAAACTCCCCCGCCTTCTGTCGGTCCAGGCCCAGGAGGAGTGCTACGGAGATGGTAATCCCCGCCCTGGAAATCCCGGGAAGCACCCCGACACCTTGTGCCAGCCCGACGATCAGGGCAGAGAGAAAACCTATATGGAGGTAGTCCCGCTGACCTCTGCGAATCAGGGAAGAGAGAAGAAAACCGGCGGTCACCAGAAACAGCAGGGACACGAGCCGGGGTCGGTTGGAGAAAAGTCCTTCGAAGCGGGACAGAACAAATCCGACGGCTCCGGTCACCACCGTAGCGATCAGGATGTACAGGGTCAGCCTCAGGTTCTCCCGGTCGCCGGGGCCGGCGGTTGCTTTGATGGCTCGCCAGATCGACGCGAA
>Ga0315553_10001359_pt1 | contig 20382 bp, 22 predicted proteins | sample SalMarSW160140MG_FD_203099 | JGI IMG/M metagenome (GOLD analysis project Ga0315553, IMG submission 203099) | Salt marsh sediment microbial communities from the Plum Island Ecosystem LTER, Massachusetts, United States - Salt Marsh Sediment SW1601-40 ... | reverse complement strand
TCACCACCCGATGCCTGCCGAACAATATCGAGGCAAGGATCAGGAGTCCGAGCGCCTGCCAGGGCGTGATCAGCTTGAGGCCGAACACGTCGGGCATCACCAGGTTCCAGATCCACATGAAAATGAACGTGAAAACAATGAGCGCGACGACCGCCACCACCAATCCGATGAGAATTCCCATGACCGGTTCCATCGTCCCTCGCTTATTATCGGCGAATCATGCGCGCGAATCGTTGCACGGTTCCCGCACAGCGTCCATGGCCGCTTCGCGGGCGTGGGGACGAGGGTGCAGGCCGGCACACGGACGGCTGCCCCGCAGGCCGCAACTCGCCGGCGCGGCGGGATGTTCGAGGTGGGCGCGTGCGCCCGGTCGCTGCCTGGCCGGTGCGATGCTGTCGGCTATCCCATCTTGCCGATGATCTTTTTGATCTCTGGCTCCGAGAACGCGCGCAGCGTCTGCGTCTTGACGAAACCTTCCTCGGCGACACCGAGCAGGAAGGCCGTGATCGTCTCGTCGTCTGGCGCCTCGTACACGACGACGCCGTCGTGAGCGCCGAGCGTCCAGTGGACGTCCTTCAATGTGACCCCCGCCTTCTTGGCCTTCTCCTTGAAGGCGTCGGCGCGCTTGGCCGTCTCGCGTACGGCTTTGGCGCCTTTCTCGGTGAAGCTGATGAGCACGATGTAGGTTGGCATGGCTTTCCTCCTCGTGGACGCGCCCTCGTCTTTGCCGGGTGGAGCTTAGTGCGCGGCGCGCAGCGGTGGTAGGGGACACCACAAACCTGGTTTCGCAATTGCGTACGACCGGGGACATGCAACCCCAATTGGATGGTCTCGCAACACGTCATCTTAAGACTGCTCCGCCACACTCGCCGCCAGGAACAAACAGACAAACGGAGAGGCAAGCCATGCCGGAAGGCGCCGCATCGGCAAGCTTGATGATCGTGATCCTGGTCGCCGCCGCCGTCGGCGCGATTGTGGGCGGGCTTTTGGACCAGTTGGGCATCGATCGCACGCTGTTGGCCATCATCGCCGGGTTCGTGGCGACAATCGCGGCCGTCATCGCGCGCAACGTGATGATCCGTCAGGTGTGGGGCGCCGGGCCCGACGAGTCGAAGATTCCAATGGTGGTCATCGTCTTCGTGCTGGTGTCCTCGCTCGCCGGCAGCTTGGCCGGCCACGAGATCCTCGACGACTACCACGAGTTCTACTCGGGCATCTGGGTCGGCACCCTCGCCGGTCTCGTATCCTCGCTGATCATGTCGATGCTGATGATCACCTACTACATGAACCCGGGGCCCCGCAGCCGCTGAGCCGCGGCCCTGCCGGCCGCGCTAACCGGGACCGGCCGGGAGGCTCATCTGTTGCGCTTGATATGCGGAAATTCCCGTTGCGGCGCCCCGCTCGCGGACTGCGCCAGCAGCTTGAAGAAGGCGCGCACGCGCGGGGTGTCGTGGAACTCCTCCAGGCGCGCGATCTTGTCGCCTTTCACGCGCCCGACGTGACGCATGGTCCCCTCGATTGCGTGGCCCGTCGCCTTATGGCGAAAGTGGTAGCGAACCTGTGCGCGGAAGCTGTCATCGTCCTCGGTGATGAGCAGCGGCCGGTACTCCAGAAAATCGAACCCATCGAGGATCATCTGCAGCCGCGGCGCGAGGCTGGCCTTGCCGCGGGTCTCGCCGGCGAACGGCATGATCTCGCGGGGGACGTGCAGCGCGAACACGATGTCCTCGGTACAGCAGGCCAACACCGCGCGCAGGTCCTTGGCGGCCCATGACGCATACAGGCCTTCGACAATGCCGCGAGGTCGGGCGCGCATGCGGTCCTCCCCGACCGTTTGCATGCGGCCTGGATGAAGTGATGATAGTGTGTGGCGCGCGCGATGGCCATGCCCGGCGGATGCGCGCGATGGCAAGAGCATTGCCATATCACCGAGGCTGCTTATAGGGGAATGCTTTGCTCCGGATGGGGCGAGGAACCGGTGCGCAACGGACGATTTAGGGCTGATGAGCGCAGCTTCGATCCTCAAACGCCTGTGGCGTCCACTCGCGGCTCTCTGCCTTGCCGGCGCGGGCGTGTACGTGGCGATCACGCTGAGCGACAAGCAGGGCCGCGCCGATCTGCCGTCCGGCTACGCGGTGCGCATGACGTGCGAGGAAGATCCCGAGTCCTATCTCTGGAGCGGAGGATGCAACCGCATCGCCGCTGACATCGCGCGCACCGACCGGCCCTCCTTCGCCGAGCTCTATCGGGCGTTCGTCACCGTGCACCATTCACTGATCCCCTCGCCCGCGACGACGCGCCGTTACGGGAGCGTTCCCTGTGAGGCGGATTTCAAGCTCAGCGAGAACCTGAAGGGCACGCGCTTCATCTTGTCGCCGGATGCATTCACAAACGTGTGCAGCCGTGCCCACGCCGAGGCGATCAAGGCCGAGATCGACGCCCGCGACCGCGCGCTGCTGGCAATCGAGCGCGCCGGCCTCAGCTATTCCGCGCTGGCGGCCGGCGCCCTTGCCAACCTTGCCGAGCCGCTCGTTCTTCTGGCCACAACGGCCCTCCTCCTGGCGTTGTGGCTCCTGTGACGGACGGGGCGTGCACAATGGCGCCTTGGTGCCGCGGCCCGGCGGGCCAACCGGCGCAATGGGTTTGACATAAGGCCCAGAAACGTGCATATGCACGTTTATGACCCGCTCAAGATCGAGGCAAACAACACGCATCCCGACGCAAGTGACGGCCTGCACGTGTGCGAGCTTGCGCAAAGCGGCCCGTGTCGTCACCCAGAGTTACGACGCGGCACTTCAGCCGGCCGGGCTGAAGACGACGCAGTTCACCCTGCTCGCTACCCTCGCGAACGCCGGGGATCTGCCGCTGACCCGACTCGCCGAGGCGCTTGTCATGGACCGCACGACGTTGACGCGCAATCTCAAGCCGCTGCTCGGGCAGGGGCTCGTCGCCGTCGGGAGCGAGCGGGATCAGCGCGTGCGCAAGATCAAGCTGACGCCGAAGGGAAGGGCGATCTTCAAGGATGCGCTTGTCCATTGGGAGGCCGTGCAATCGAAGCTCGTCGCAGGGCTCGGCGTTACGCGCTGGGCCCGCTTTCTCGACGATCTCGCGGCGACGGTCGCCGCGGCGCGGAGGGGATAGTTTTTTTGCCCAATTACGTGCAGGCACACGTATTTAGGAAGGAAGAAGAAGACCCCTGGCAACCAGCCGAGCGCTATAGGAGGCGACAATGTCGAACCAATCCGTGACGGATATGAGCGCGCGCATCAGCGATCGTATAACCCTGCGCTACAGGACGACGGGCACCGGCAGGCCGCTTGTTCTACTGCACACGATCCGCACCCAGCTTGAGTATTTCGACAAGATCGTGCCGATCCTGGCGCAGCACTTCACGGTCTATGCCGTCGACCTGCCCGGCCACGGCCGTTCCTCAATCGATCGGAGCGCGCCTTATGACGAGCCCTATTTCCGCGCCGCGATCGTGCGTTTTATCGAAAAGCTCGACCTCAGGGACGTTACGCTCGCGGGCGAGTCGATCGGCGGCGTTCTGGCGCTAACCGTGGCCGGCGAGCTGCCCGATCGAGTGAAGGCCGTCGTTGCCACCAACCCCTACGACTACGACCGCCGCTACGCGGACGGCGTGCGTCGCGGCAACCTGTTCGCCAACATCGCCATCGGCAGCTACGCAATGCCCGTCTTGGGAGCGGTCAACGCCGCGCTTGAGAACAGGCTGTTTCTGCGCTGGGTCTTGAGCGGCGGCCTCTATGACAAACGCAATCTGGCGCCCGAGTTGTTGTCCGAGCTTGACCGCGCCGGCCGGCGATGGGGCTTCCGCTACGTCGAGAGACGGACATTTGCGGGGTGGCGGTCGTGGAGCAGCGCGCGTGCGCTCTATAGGAACGGCACGGCGCCGGTGACCTTCGTTTACGGCGATCACGACTGGTCGACGCCGGCCGAGCGCACTCGCAATGGTGCGGAGCTGCCGCAGGCCCGCATGATTGTGTTGGATGAGACGGGGCACTTCGCAGCGCTTGAGCGTCCGGCCCGGATCGCCGACGTCGTCGTTGCGGCGTAAGTGTGTGTCGTTGCTGCACCGGCCGAGCCCGAAGGCGGCCAATGCCTGGGACCTGTTTTGGCCTCGGGCCGAGGATATGGAGTCCAACCGAGCCGAATCAGACATTGCCGCTACGGCCTGGAATCGCGTACAAATATTAGCTTGGGGGTATGCCATGCGCTTGAAAGCTGTGCTTGCCGGCATCGGTCTCGGCCTGGTGTTAGGCCTTGCGAACCAGACACCGGCTGCAGCCGGCTGGTTCTGGCGCGACCGCGATCCGGACGCCCCGGACCGCTACCCCTACGTTTACGATCCGCCGCGCTACTACCCCTACTACAACTCAGACTACTGGCGTCCCGCCTGGCAGATGCGCCGCCCGCGCCCCTATTACGTGCAGCCGCCTTACTATCCGGCCTGGGGTTATCCGGTCGGCTGCGAGCCCGATTGCGGCTCCGAATCCGAAGTCCCCTCCCTCAAGTAGACGAGCCAATCCTCGGGTAGGCGAACGATTGGCCTCAACGGGCCTGCGCCATGCTCGGGATGCCGTCGTGCACATCACGGCCATTGGGCGCTCCGGCGAGGGGCGCTGCCGCAGCTGCTGCATCGGGGCTTTCGGCGGTGGACTTGGGCTCCGTGCGCGGCCGCGGCTCCACCACGTGGGAGTGCGAGACGCGGCGGATGTCGCGCACGATGAAGTATCCCATGACGAACCCGATCAGCATGCCGCGGGCCGACGAGGTCCACAGCCAGTTCAGTCGGCCCTCGCCCAGCCACGTGACGAGCGTGATCCCGAATCCGGTTTTGAATGCGGCGTGAAACAGGTAGGCCGCGAGCTGGCCGGCCGTGTAGGCGAGACCCAGGAACAGGCCGTCTAGGCTGCGCTCGATGACAACGCTGTCCTTGCGCCACGGCCATTCCGGCACCCTGGCAAGGGCGCAGATGCCGATCGTGACGAAGGCTGCTGAAGCCGACCACGGCAGCACGCTTGCCAGGTACGAGCCCAGAGAGATCGGCGTGTCATCGCCGGGGTTGACGCCCCCCGGATCAATGAAATAGCGGGTGCATTGCACGATGACAAAGCCCGTGACGGCGACCATGCCGGCGCCAAGGTAGGACGACCAGGGCACCTCCCGGCTTTGGGCGAAACGTCGGCGCGAGCCCCACATGGCGCCGATCAGCGCGGCGATCGAGATGGTGGTGGCGATCGAGATGAAGAGCTCCGGCCGCGCCGGCTTGCCCGACCATAGCGCGCTTAGCGTGAAGACGAAGAACACGGTCGGGAAAGTGGCCAGGATCACAAGGATGACCCGGTCGAGGTTGACCTCCTGGATCTCCCCGAGCCCGAAGAAGCCCGCGTCCTTGGCATCGTCGAGCTGCTCTGGCGCGCGATCACCCGACCGCACGATCATCTTGGCGGCGAGCCGGCTCGCGTTGTGCAGCATCAGCTGATACTCGGCCTTCAGATAGCTTTCGATCTGCACGACGTATTGCTGCACCTGCTTGGAGCTCAGGCGCAGCGGCTCCTCGTCGTGGTTGCCGTTGAAGCCTTGCGCAAGCTCGATCTCGTTCATTATCTGCTGGGCGACGTCCTCGGCGAGGCCGATTCGGGGACGGTCGCGATGGGAGGCATCGCCCAAGAGGTTTGCGACCCGCGTCAGCCGTTGGCCGTACTGACTGCCCCGCTCCATGTGATCGAGGATGCGCATCAGGCTGGTGGCAAGCTTGGTCTTGCGGAAGTGCGCCTCCTCGAGCCGCACGATCTCCTGCCGGTCGGCGGGTGAGAGCACGGTGTTGTCGCTCAGCACCTCGCGCTTGAGCATGCGCAACAGGCTGCCAACCTTGTGCCAGGTATCCACCGAATCCCCGTGCATGGCGCCGGCGTCGGTGATGTAGAAATCGAACTGACGCAGATAGGCCAAGCCCTCCTCGATCTCCTTGTTGGATGGACTGAAAGGGCACGAAGCTAGATGCGCGCGCAACGCGTCCTCGTCGGCGCGCTTGTGCTGGGCGCTGTGCAACAGGACCGCGTATTGCCGGTCGAGCTCTTTGATCTGCGGGATCGTCAACAGCGCACCGACGGCGATGACGGCGATGAGGGGCAGCTGCTGACGCAGCTCGTCGGGCAAGGCGCTGGGGAAATCGCCGGGGAGCTTGGACAGGATGTTGGGGGAATAGAGGCAGATTCCCAATATGAATAGGTAGACAAAGACATGGGTGAGCACGAAGAACAATTTGGCGGTGACACTTTGCGGCAGCTTCTGTCCGTCGGCGTCGCGCACCTGCGTCAGCCGGAACAGGGCGTAGGCGGCGACGACGACCCCGGCAAACAGGATGAGCTCGATTTGCGTCGCCAAGAATTTGGCGACGTCGGAGGCTTCGCCGAGAGCAAATCCATTGTTCATGTTGTCCCCCGAGCTGCGCGCTCAAATAGCAACGATCCCAGCCTCCGCGTTTGGCGCGGATTGCCCCGACTCGGTTGGTCGGCCTGCCACTCTTGCAAATTGGTGAGGCCGAAGCCCCGCTGACGCAATTATTCGCCAGTGCAAACTTCACTGGCTGAAAACGAACACAACCAGCCAAGCACGTCGTGGCCGCCTGTCAAGCACCGCTAAGCGGTGCATACTGGACAACCTGTGTATCTTCCTTGATGCGCCGCAACGTAATCCACAGCGCATCGTGCGGGACGGCGATGCAGTGCTGGCGTTGGGTCTATCCCGCAGCAAGGCCGGGGTTGCCGCCTCCCCGCGCGAATCGCGAGTTTGCTCGGAGCGCCGGCTTCATCGTCCCGCAGTCATGCGCGCGTTCCGCTCGTGAGGGCGCTAGCCCTTCACGTCGAGCAGCTCGACATCGAAGATCAGCGTGGCATTCGGGGGGATGACGCCGCCGGCGCCCTGCGCGCCATAGCCGAGCTCAGGCGGAATGATCAGCGTGCGCTTGCCGCCGACTTTCATGGTGGCGACGCCCTCGTCCCATCCGGCGATGACCTGACCGAGGCCGACGGCGAACGCAAACGGTTCGCCGCGGTCGAGCGAGCTGTCGAACTTCTGACCCTTGACGCCGTTCTCATAAAGCCAGCCCGAGTAGTGCACGACGGCGGTCTGCCCGGTTTTCGGCTCGGCCCCCGTGCCCACCTTCGTATCGGTGATCTTCAAGCCAGATGGCGTGGTGATGGTCTTGCCGGTTTCCGCCGCGGCTGCCGGAGCAACGGCGCCTGCAAAAGCGCAGACGAGGGCGGTGATGAAGGCAAACGCCCAAACGGCGCTCGAACGCGGCAAGGCTCTCATTCTTCTTTCTCCTGAGGATCGGATTGGTCGGCTTCGTATAGAGCAGCCGGTAGATTGCGTTGATTATAAGGAGTGACACCGGGGTCAGCACCATGACGGCAAGGATGAAGGCAAAGCTCACGCCGAGCATGCCGGTCTGATGGCCGGGCATATCAGTGAAGGTATGGCGCTATCGGTTCGGCCGTCGTCTCAACCTGCCGATCCTTTGTTGGGAACCTGACGGATGCGACGGTGCCAACGGCACTGGAGCGAAACTCGATTGTGCCGTCAAGGGATCGGGCGAGGCCGTTTAGAAGCGGCAGGCCGATGCCGCCGCCGTACACGGTTTCATTCATCCCGACGCCGTCGTCCTCGACCGCTAGAACCAAAGTATTGCCGCGCCGAGAAAAACGCACCTGCAAATGCCCGGGACGCCCATCAGGGAATGCGTACTTGAGTACGTTGGTCACGAGCTCGTTGATGATAAGACCCAAAATCACCGCAATATTCAAAGGCAGCTCGTGGCCCTCGGCGCTGTAGTCAAGCACCGTGGTCGAGGGAGCGCACGCTTTGAGATCCTCACAGACGTCGCGCATGAACACACGGCTGTCGACCCTGCTGCAATCATCCGGATTGTTGAGACGGTTGCTGAGACGCGCGACCACGTGGATCAGCTCGCTCGCCTGCTCGAACGCAAATACCATCTTCGGATCGCTCGACCCTTTGGCTCTCAGGCGCATGAGGGCGTCGAGCGAAGAAAAGTTGTTCGCCACCCGGTGCGCGACCTCACGCAGCCTGAGCGCTTTGCGCTTGTCTTCGGCCGAAAGGGTTTCATTGCGTTCGGACTGGGCAATGAGCGTGCGGCGGATCTGGTCCGCCAGAAGCACCGATGCGATTGCAAGACCGGCGTAAATTTGAATTTGCAGAAGATCGAGCATTCGGAACAGCTGTAGCGTTCCGTGCGGCTCGAAGAAAAGCGCCGATAGCACCGAGGACAGGGCTACCCCGGTCGCGCCCGCCAAGCGGCCGAACAGCAAAGCAGTCATGAAGACGCAAGCGAGGAAGACGGCAAACGGGTCGCCAAGGCTGCGGGACTCGATTGGAAGCTGAATCGCCAAGCAAGACAGCGTGAAAGCCACCGCGCAGATGAGTTGAATGGGGACGGGCCAACGCGAGGTCGCTCTTATTGCAGAGACCATGACGCATCTCATCGCAAGCTGTTACAGTTGACACAGCCAGCGCGGCATTTGTGGTCTTTTTGCCGGCTTGGCTGTGCGACGCGGAAGCGCACGGCACTTTGCCTCACGCTTCCCGCTCGTGCGGTCTTCGCTCAGTGTCCTGGTGTTTTCTCGATGAGAACCTTGACCGGCAACTGGCCCTTATCGCCGAAATCCAGCGTGAGGTTGAAGGACTCCCCCGCCTTGAGCGGCTTGTGGAGACCTGAGAGCCAGATGTGTTCGTGCCACGCCGCCAGCGCGAAGGGCTTGCCTGGGCGCAGTTCGATCGCCTGCGGCCACTGGACCGTGCCGTCCTTCTGGACGATGCGAAATCGGGCCTGATCTGCAACCGGCGTCGACGCGCCGACTAAGCGCACCGTCGCGCCGCCGGTGTTGAGAAGGGGCGCATACACCGGCACGCCAGCGGCGCCCTTTTGCGGCGGCGGCGCCCAGATATGCCCGACGGCAATGTCGCCGAGCCGGTAGCTATGGGCCTGCACCAGCCGCGGCGCACCGGCGAGCATGGCGATGGCCATTGCCGCGAGGATCAGCGGCGTTCTCAGCAAGGGCGCTTGCCTCATCGCCTTGGCGCGTCGTTGTCGAATTCGGCCGATTTGGTCTGCTTCAATCTGGCATCGGTCTCTTGCGAGCCGGTCTTGAGATTGCGCACGGATTTGATCTCCTCGTCCGAATGTGCAGTCTGCTTGTAGAAGGTGTAGGACAGCGTAAGTTCGCGAAGCATCTCTGCGTCGGGGTCTTTCAGCATCTCCTCATCGACATAGAAGACGAGGGGCATGCGCGCGCTCTCGCCCGGACCAAGCTTCTCGTCGGTGAAGCAGAAGCACTCGATTTTGAAGAAGTAGGGAGCCGTCGCAAACGGGGCGACGTTGAACACGGCCCTGGCGATGAGCGTCTTGTCGGAATTGTTCTTGGCGTAATAGTAGACCTTGGTGGGCTCCCCGAAGTGGACCGTAACTTTCTGCTGCTGGGGTCGGAATTCCCACGGCAGGTCGGGCGCAACATTGGCGTCGAAGGAGACGGTGACCGTTTCTTGGCTTGTGGCTGTAGCCGCTTGCGGCGCGGTGGCGCGCTGCACGGTGCCGCCGTAGCCGGTCAGGCTGCAGAACATGCGATACAAGGTCGGCGAATAGATCACCAACCCGCTCATCATCGCCATCAGCACACCGGCAACGGCAAGAACGAAAAGATTGCGGGCGCGCGCCTTGGTCATCGCAAGTCTCCCTCGGCCCACTTAGTGGCAATGGGCGCGCGCCACAAGGCGGCCTGGCGCCGCGGTTGGCAGTGCGATGTCGCGCACAGCTAGCAAAATGCGCCTCCTAAAACGATGGCGTCGACGTTCGAAGGCCGGTGGCAAAAAACCGGTCCAAGCGGGGCAGTCGCGAGGTGATATATGGTTAAAACCGAACGCGCTAACTATTTGCCATCGATCAGTAATCATGAGCCATAGTCCTGCCGCTTTCCGGGCCGTTCTTTCGTCATAGGCATCAGATTATCGGTCGCGGGGAACCGATCTGGAGGCAATGCACGTGAGCAGGTTTGAGAAAGGCCGCAGCATGTCCGACTATCCCATGTCCGCCAATGATAGCGTTGCGCCGGGAGGCGAGAACAAATCGGTCCAATTACACAAGGTCCCCATCGAATGGGGCGAGCTGATCGGCTTCCGGCGGCGCACTTCATCCCCCGCAGGGACTCAGGCGTTGCAAAATGTGAAGTCAACCGGCGATGGGCTGGTCGTCGTCGGCAGGGGGGCCAGCATCGTCGGTGAGATCACCAACTGCTCCCAGGTGGAGATCGCTGGCTCACTTGAAGGCAAGGTCGTCGCCGAGGTTGTGGTCATCCGCGCCGGCGGCTGCCTGAAAGGACAGGTTTGCTCAGAGCGCGCAGAGGTGCACGGTACCATCGAGGGACAGGTCCAGGTCGAGGATCATCTCGACATCCGTTCCACGGGCCAAGTCAGCGGCGAGCTTACCTACGGGAAGCTGTCGGTTGCCTCGGGAGGACGTCTCGAGGGCACCATCGAAATCGTTCCCGAGCCCCATGAGCCGGAATTTTCCGCTGAGCACCTGGAAGATGAAACTTCTGACGTGCCTGAAGCCATGGCCAGCTCGAGTGCGTTTTGAAGGATCCGCTTAAGCGACCTCGCGACGCTCGCTCGCAAGCTTGGCCCAACGCGGCTGCTCGGCGAGCGGCAAGACGACCAAACTTTCCGGTGGCAGCTTTTTGGGCCTCGGCTTTCGTATCGCGCCGGCCGCGGTCGCAGCTTCATCCGCCGCCATTGGCGATGGCGCCAGAATAATGCTTTCCAGCACTGCGGCCGTGGTGCTCCAGGCCGTCGCCTTCACCGTTGTTCCCGCGAGACCGGACGTGAAAAGCTTTCGTATTAGGAGGTCGCGCTCGACGCACGGCCCCAGGTGAAACTTGATCCCCAGAAGTCGGCCGCTGTGACGCACGATTTTCCCCGGAACGAGCCCCACCTCTAGGAGAAAGACTTTGAGCAGCTCGCCCTCTTCGCCGGCGAAAGCCTCACCTTCCTTCGTGTAGATTCCCGCACCCGACAGGGAGATGTCTTTCAGGCGTGCAAAGGTGCGCGCGCTTCCGGGGCCGATGATCCACGTCGGCTCATCGCACGAGAAGCGTTCCTCCCCGCGCAGCGATTGGCCCTGGAGGGCCAGCATGGACACGAGAAACAGCACCAGGATGTTGTAGCCGGCCCACCCCGCGGTAATGGGTATCAAGGCGCCTTGTTGAATAATGCGCCACTCCGGCACGACATTCACGACGATGCCGAGGGCGGTGAGCGCGATCAGGACAACGGCGGTCCAAAATACCTCTTCGTCATAGGCCGCTACCCTTGCGGCCCCGCCCTTCGGCGTTACTTTGAAGGCGTAGCCGAAGGGCTTGATGAGCGTCATGACAACGCTGGGCAGGAGCTTGAAGCTCTGGAAAGTCCCCAGCACTTGCACGGCCAGCGGGAAGTACTTCTTGGGCGCGTAAAGACAGATGCCGCCGGTTATCGCCAGGATCGTCGGCAGGATATAGTGCAACACTCCATCGACCGTTACGTTCACCATGGGCAACAGGCCGGTCCACAGAAACACCAGCGGAACCAAGAGGGCCATCACGTAGGTGAGGCTCTGCGAGAGCCAGTGCGTCGGCAGAAACAACAGTTTCTGCATGACGGTAAGGCCTTTGCCGAGCGGTCCGTCCTCCAGATAAAGGATTTGCATGGCCCCGCGCGCCCATCTGCGCCGCTGCACAAATAAGGCCTGCAGCCCTTCCGGCGCCAGGCCGAACGCAAGACGTTCGCACAGGTAGCGCGTGATATAGCCCTTACGCAGCAGCTTGAGACTGAGCAGCATGTCCTCGGTGAGCGATTCGGTGGGCAGCGCGTCGCCGATGGCGCGCAGCGCCTGGCGCCGGGTCACCGAGTTCGAGCCGCAGCAGAAGGCGGCGTTCCAGGCGTCGCGGCTCGGCATGATCGCTTCGAAGAAGAAGCGCTGGTCATCTGGGATCGTCTGGCGCATCGCAAGATTGGTCTGCAGCGGGTCGGGGTTGTAGAACGTGTGCGGGATCTGGACGATCCCGATCTTGGGATCGGCGAAGAACCCGAGCGTGCGCATCAGGAATTCGCGCTGGACGACGAAGTCCGCATCGAAGATCGCGAAGAACTCGCCGTTGGTCTTCGTCAGCGCGTGATTGACGTTGCCGGCTTTCGCGTGCGAATTGTCCGGCCGCGTGATGTAGCCCACGCCTTTGACTTCGCAATAATCCTTGAGCCACGGCCTGCGGCCGTCATCGAGCACCCAGATCTTGAAGTTCGGATAGTCGAGGCAGAGTGCGCCGACGATGGTCTTTTCCAAGATCTCGAGCGCCTCGTTGTAGGTGGTGATATAGACATCGACAGAAGGGAGGCGCTCGGGCGGCATGGCCCGCAAACGCGCCTCGTGCCGATCGGCCTCCCCGCGCCGGTCCGTCGTGCGCAGGAACCCAAGGTAGAGAATGAAGGCATCGGCGAGCGCCAGCGCCTCGACGGCGAAGCAGAGCCATACCCATCCCACCTCGTACCACTCTCCGTCCGCGGGCACGACGGTGGTAAAGATGCGCCAATTGAGGTACCAGCCGGTGACGAGCCAAACGGCGGCGAACACCAAAACGCGCACCCAGGTCCGCGATATCGGCAGCAGCGGTCCCAGCAGATAGATGCTGCCGATGACGAAGAAGAGCGGTGCAAAGACCTGCAGCACCGGCGCATCGAACTGCACGTTACTGCCTCGCTACCCGTTCGGCCGGCGTAAACATGTCAATCACCGATCGAAAGAGCTTGGTCGCGCTCCGCATGAGCGCGGGCGGCGTGCGCCGGAAGCGCACCTCGGCGAGGCGGCCGATTTCGCAGTAGTTCCTCTTGACCGCGAGCGGTCCTTCCTGGGGCAAGCTGACCTCGACGGTGATGCTGCCGCGTGTGGGCGTCGGCACTTGAGCGGCGAGCAGCCGGTCGTCGGTGCGCGCTGCCGAGCCGAGGACTTGGCGGACCTCGCCCTGCCACCACTTGTCGCTGCCGATCAGGCGCACGGAAGCGGGTTCGCCTGGCTTGATCTCGTCGAATTCACGCTCGGGAAGCTCAACGGCGACAAACCGATGGTCGCAATCGGCAAGATCGAGCACGGTCTGGCCTTGAGCGACGACCGATCCGGGGCTTGCCGGCACCGACCACACGACGTGGTCCTTGGGAAGGGACATGTTGTAATTCCCAAGGTTCTCCACGCGGCGCTTTTCCTCGTCGATGACCGTAGCAAGTTGTGCCGCACGCGCGCTCTCGCGCTGCGCCCCGGTTTCGAGCTCCTGGCGGCGCAGAACGAGCCGCTCCCGCTGCTGCTGCGAATAGGGCACGTCATTGGCGGCATCGCGCAGGTAGACGCCCTTCTTGAGGGACTTCAATTCGTCCTTCAGGCGTTCCAACCGTGCAGCCGCCATCGCGCACTTGGTCGCCGTCACCTCTTTCTCGGCAAGCGCTTTGGCCGCGCGTATCTGCGAGGTGGTCCCCGATTTGGCAAGCGCGCTCATGCGCGCGCCGATATCGTTGAGCTGCCGGCTCTCGGCAAGGCAGCCGGACTCCTCCACCTCCGCCTCTTTGATCTCGTGACCGACGCGTTTGATCATCCCCTCTCGATAGGCGTCCATGCGCTTTCCGAGCTCGCCATCGAGGGTCGCGATTTCGACCAACTGCTTTTTGGCGAGCTTCGCCTGTCCCTTGGCATCGGTCTGTTGCCGTTCGAGATCGAAAAGGCGGCGGCGATCCGTCGTGTAGGATTTTATGAGCGTGAGCCGCTCGGGGTAATCGATGAACTTGCCTTTGAGAGGAAGATCTTGCGCGACATAGCCGGAGATCGGCGCCGTGACCCGCATCATCTCGGCGTTGATGAATGCCGAGGACGAAACGCGGTAGGCGACGAAGGGGGCGAAAGCCCAGATGCTGAGCGCAATGAGCGCGAGCGCCAAGGCAATGCGCAAATTCCGCGTACTGAAAATGGTTCGGAAGTCGTGGGGCGTGTTCATCACCGCTCTCGTTGGGAGTTGAACGCCCTCAATACCGCGATGGCCTCAAGCATCGATTATACCGGCGCGCCAATTCGCCGAAAATTAGCTGGCGTGCTTAAGGATTGGTTAGCCGTAGTTGCCCGACTTTCCCGTTGGTCGCGGGCCGCGACCGGATCGGCCCGCCGTCTGCTGGCCACATTGCCCTGGCCAATACGCCCAGGCCGCAATGCGGGGAGTCGGAATTTCAGCATTCCGGTGCTAGCCTCGGGCCCAAGTGCACGGCCCGTTACGACGAACTGAATCGGGGGATCGTCCACATGAGGCTTAAATCCTCGGTCGCATGGCGTGTTCGCTCTTGCAGCCTTGGGCTCGCGCTCGCCGCGCTTTCGCTGGGGGCGCACGCAGAGCCGTCACACGGGCAGGCCTGCGGCGGCGTCGACTACAATGCCATGATCCTAAAGATCATCAGGGGCCTTCCCAGCGGCGGCGGCTACAGCCTCAACGCGCGCAGCCTCGAGCTGCCGACCATAACGGCCCACAACATCGGGGGCGGGCACTGGGAAATGCGGGTCTACGACGGCCAGCCGTCCCATTGCACCGGCGCGACCTATGCCGTCTTCGCCCACCTCGTGGCAAGCCTTCACAACGGCGGGGCGATCCGTCTGAGCCCCGTTCAGCTGCGCTCTCTCGGAGTCCTGAAGAGGATGCCGGACGGGACGCTCCGGCACGACGGCGAGGGCCCGTTTGCGATCTTCAATTCCAACGGCGCCGGCGTTGCGGCCTTGCTGAAGCACACCGGGACCGGATTGAGCTTTCGCGACGACAAGCTCAGCTACGCGCGCCCGGGCGATTTCCTGAAGATCTTCTGGAACGACAACGTGGGCGCAAGCGAGAGCGGGCATCAGGTCATCTTCACCGGTCGCCGCGTGGTGGACGGGCGGGACATGATCTGCTTCTGGAGCAGCCAGAGGCAAGGCAAGAAAAAGCGCGATGGACACCGGGAGCCGCGCTATTTCCCGGCCTCCGAGAACGGCGAGGTTCAGGACGGATACGGCACGGTGTGCCGGCCGCGCAGCGACATCAAGGCGATGATCTTCTCGCGTATCACCTGCATGGCGCACCTGGCGGCCGGGCTTGCGGACATGGCGGCGAAGGCGGCCGCCCGCGGCGGGACGCCGGATTTGTTCGTGGACGACTACCTCGTCTCGCTGAGCGAGCACTCCTCCGACCAGGCCACGCTCGATCGCACGTACGGCATCCTGCCGGCGGCGCCACCGGCGCCCGTGCCGGCCACGTTTGCGGACTCCGGCATCGCCCCGCTGCCGTGACGCGATTCTCACGCGCTGTGGTTTGACTGCCACCCCGCCATGACGGCGCACCCGAGACGGGCGTCGCACCTGCCCAGAAAATAGGCGGTTCACAGCGATTTGATTGTACCGGCCTATTCTCGTCCGTCCGATAGGCTATGTCGCCGGCAACATCCGCTAAAGGGGGATTCCCCCCGGGAGCTGACGTCATGAACGCTTATGGCAACTGCACGATTGACGCCGAAGGTGTTTTCGGCCCCAAGACACTCGACGCAATGACGCACGCCTATCAGGAGGCTTGTCAGGAGCTGAAGCGGACCGAGCAGGGCGGGACCGAGGAGGACGTGAAGCAGGAGCTGGCAGCGCGAATCCTCAGGTTGGCGGCGAGAGGCGAGCGCGACCCCAATCGCCTGCGGCTTTACGGGCTGTTGGGTCTTAGGCGAAAAGCTAAGGGACATCCGCAGAACTAGCGGGTTGATGAGCACAGCAGGAACGCCGCGAGCATGGCTCGCGGCGTTTGTTGTCCTCATAGCGAGATTTAGTCTTGAACGGCCGAATTATCGATAACCGGAAGGCTATCTGCCTGGGCAGCACTGAGCTTTAGAACAATGCTGTTGGGCTTGACGTCTTGGACCTGATCGGCCGCGATGCGCACACGCGTCTCGCCAAATCCGAGGAACCCGCCAAAATCGGCGTAGATTTCCGTGACCTTATTCTCAGGATCACGCTGCAACGAGGCAATCTCGCCGAGTTCCTTGCCATCGCTGCTGTAGACGGCGCGGCCGAGCCAGCCCTTGGCCTCATCCTCGGTGAGGATGAGAGTGGGGCTGAAAGCGCTCTGCTCGGCGCCGGCGCTCGTCTGCGGCTCTGTTGCCTTCATAGGGGGCACCGTCTCACCGACCCGATTGGTCGGCGCAAGCTCCTTTTGCCCCTCGGGCGCCGTCGTTTGCGGCGTCGCCTGCTCCATGCGGCTCTCAGGCGGATGCACAGCATTCGCATCCGGCTGGGAGGCGGGGTCCTGAGCATAAGCGGCGCCACTTGCTGAAAACGCGAACACTGCGGCAATCAAGATGCGTTTCATTGTGCTTCTCCTCACAAACGCTTCTAGCTGCACCGCCTGAACGCTAAGACGGCGAAGAGGTTCCGCATCGACTGCAAGCAGTGCCAGAATTGAACGCTGCGCGACGCACCCACTATTCTGGCCGTCGACCCGGACCCTTGTTCGCGGAATCACCGTCTGGCGGCGTCTCGGGGGCAACGCTCTCCTGGCTCTTCGCGCTCCGACACAAGTCTCAACATGAGGTCGATCTCGAGGGAGAGTGACTCGCTCGAGACATCAAATTTCTTGGCGATCTTTGAGCCGACCGCTCCGATCCAGCGCGGAAATTTGCCGTGTGACATACAAGGCCTCGCGCCACCGGCTTTGAAGGATTTGGCGCGCGCAGCCTCTCGGGCTCCTTCGGCTACACCGTTGTCGCGTTTTTTGTCGCGCGCCTTGGAGGATAGGAATTGTCCGTGCGCTGCAAAGTTGTGATCGTTTCTTGGGCGACGGATGCGTTGAGTTTGGCCATCTGCTCGAACTCCGATTGATAGTGTCGGCAGGCCTGCTGGAAGAAGGCGGTGTAAATTTGCATCATGTCGGGCAACGACGTGCAGGCCGCGAGCTCCTCCGATGCCGTCAGGCCGTCTTTGAGCCGCCGATTGATGAAGGAGGTCCACTCCCTGTTGATAGCCGTGAGGCCATCACAAAGCCTGCCATTGGCTTCGACCGCCGCCTGCACAACAGGACGCTGGATTTCAAGCATGCGATCCATGCCCGGGACGAGTGTCTGTTGCTTCATTGGACCGTTGCGGTGGGTATTTGCCGTCTCATCCATGAGACCCTCCATGCCGATGTCCTGACGCTTGGGAGCGCCAATCCGAGGTTTTGTCGATCGCCGGTCCGTGGCCACGCGATCGCACGATTCCTGAAAACCGCGACTCAGGGTCAGGGTTCCAAAAATCATAAAAAATGTGATCTTCGTCTCGTAGTATGTTGGGGCGGCAGGGCAAGCGTCATTGGGACCATCCGTGCTCTCTTGGAGTGGTGATCCGGCAACAGGACGCCGCTCCTGTCGGCGCTTGGTGGAACAAATGTCGGTCTCACCAATTCAATTGGGACTCGAGGGACCAGCAAGACCGGATGTCATGAAAGCCCGCAACCTCCTCAAGAGCATGGTCGGTTCGAAAAGAACGCTCTCCGTGCTCTACGACGTGCTTGATCAGGCTTGGCAGGAGGTCGAACCATCGGTCCCTGAGGGAGCGCGCGAGGAAACGCGCATGAGGCTGGCCGGCATTATCCTGCTGCTGGCCCGAGACGAGACTCAGAGCGCAGACCAGCTTAAGGCAGCCGCCCTCAGCCTGATGTCTGCTGATCGAGCATAACGGGGGGCGGGCCCGGGGTCGGCTGCAGCGGTGGTCTGCGCGGTCTGCGCATCGAGTCGATGCAAGGGCGACGAACGCCATCCTGACGAAGCCAACCCACTACCGCCCCTGCCGGCCCGTCTTGCGCGGGTGCCCGCGCCGGCGCTTTTTTTCCCGACGAATTCGACGGTGCGGGTCGGTTTCGGCGGCGCCTTGCCGCTTTTCACCGGCACTGTTCGCGGTTGCCATGGATCGCGTTCCCGTCTCAATGCCCTGGCGGCATCCTTTGTGCGATCACCTTCTTGCCAAGAGCCTCCCGTCTTGGCGCGGCTCAATACCTGTAGTTCACGCCGAGACGGACCGTGTGCGCGGTGAGATCGGAAGACGTGGTCAGCGTGCTGTTGGCGCCGGGAGCGGCGGGCGCGCTGACGATTGCCGACGTTGCCAGACTGCCGAAGTCGAGGAACAGGTACTCCGCATCGACCGTCCAGTTGCGGTCGAGCATGCACTCCACGCCGCCGCCGATCGTCCAGCCCGCTTTGGTTTTCGAGCGGCTCGAGGCACCGCTGCCGGCGCTGCCCGGCGCGAAGTTGTTTGTATCCGCGAAGGTGTTGTTGACCTCAAGATTGGTTAGCGCGAGGCCGCCCGTCGCATAGAGCAGCAGGTGGGGCGCGGCCGTCCATCCCAGTCGCCCTCGTGCCGTGAAAAGCCAGTCGGTGTCGACCGAGGAGCTCGTCGCGTAGGGAACGCCTGGCGCCGCGACGACATATGCCGAGGTCACCGTTCGCGACTTGCTCAGATTGAAGGATCCGAAATCAAGCGTGCCGCCGTAGACCCAGACTTGGTGTTGCCAGTTGTAGCCCGCCTGCACGCCGCCGGTGACGCCGTCGGGCGATAGCGATCCCGTGCCGCTCGCCTGCACGCCAGGTTGATTTCCACAGGCGAAGTAGAAGGGGACAAAGGTTCCGCAGTCGGTGCTGGTGACCGCATCGGAGCTGCCCCACGCGTAGCCGATGTTGGCGCCGGCATAAAAGCCTTCCCAGCTATCGGGTGTGCCCGCAGACGCCACGCTGGAGAACGCAACGGATATCGCCCCGATGAGGGCGGCTGGCGTGGCGCGCATTGCGGTGGTCCCCCTGAAAATAACCCGACCACACCCTAAGGTGATTTGCTGCGGAGCAAGCGCTTCGCGCGTGGAGGGTGGCGGAATTTGCGGGTTTCCTCGATTGTTGTGGTTGTGGCGCGACAGTTGCACACACAGCGAATTCCCGCATGGCCGCATCCCCTGCCGTCCAATGCGGCACGGAGCTCGCGCCGACCTCATGGAACGGATCGCCCGACGGGCGTTTGGACGGTATGGCGATTGGAAGTTCTTGCTCAGTGCCCCGGCCGGCCGGTCTTGCGCGGGCGCCCGCGGCGGCCTCGACGCACCATCGATGCCCGGTCTTCAGCCGAAATCGGACATTCAACGGAATGCAGTCGATGGCGGCGATGGGCCATGAACGGACATTGTTGGCTAGCCGCGGTGCACCGCTTCATAAACACTGCGGGCCTCAAGGTTGTGACCTAGACCGAGATCACACGGCGTCGACCGACAAGAGCTACTCGCGATCTCACCGGATAGAGCGCGGAATGTTTGCCGCCCAGAGTAGGTACGGCTGCCCAAGATGGCAGCCGCTTCCGTCCCGCCCCTTGCAGATTGGTGAGCTGTTCCTGGATCGATGCGGTCAACACCGCATACATGAGTAGAAGGAGCGCAACCGATCCTCGGCTCCCGGGCCTCGATTTGACAGGCTTGTTGCACCGCAGCCTTGCCTTACTCGCCCTATCCGGGCAGCATGGGTCTCCATACTTCTTTTGGAGAATATTTCGGTGCGCGCCGCTGGTCTTTTTGCCCTGGTCCTGATCGCGTTGGGATTGGCACTCACCCCCGCAGCTTTGGCGCAGTCGGGCAACGAAGCCGGTAGGCTCTACAAACAAGCCAGCAAGCTCTATAAAGAGGGCAAGTACGCCGAGGCCGAGCCCCTCTACAAGCGCGCGCTCGCCATCGGTGAGAAGGTGCTGGGACCTGAGCATCCCAACATCGCCGCAGCTCTCACCAGCCTGGCTGCGCTGTATGATGCCCAAGGCCGTTACGCCGAGGCCGAGCCGCTCCACAAGCGCGCGCTCGCCATTTACGAGAAGGCGCTGGGGCCCGCGCGTCCCAACGTAGCCACGGTGCTCAACAACCTGGGCGCTCTGTATAAAAAGCAAGGCCGCGCCGCCGAGGCTGAGCCCCTCTACAAGCGCGCGCTCGCCATCCGCGAGAAGACACTGGGGCCCGAGCATCCGCGGGTGGCTAGAGGGCTCTACGAGCTGGCCGAGCTGTACAATCTTCAAGGCCGCTATTCCGAGGCCGAGCCCCTCTACGAGCGTGCGCTCGCCATCCGCGAGAAGACGCTGGGGCCCGAGCATCCCAGGGTGGCCAGAGGGCTCCACGATCTGGCCGAGCTGTACGCTACCCAAGGCCGCTATTCCGAGGCCGAACCCCTCTACAAGCGTGCACTCACCATTGACGAGAAGGCGCTGGGCCCGGAGCATTC
>Ga0315553_10001357_pt1 | contig 20396 bp, 16 predicted proteins | sample SalMarSW160140MG_FD_203099 | JGI IMG/M metagenome (GOLD analysis project Ga0315553, IMG submission 203099) | Salt marsh sediment microbial communities from the Plum Island Ecosystem LTER, Massachusetts, United States - Salt Marsh Sediment SW1601-40 ... | reverse complement strand
CAAACCTCCGCATCTGACCGGCGGCGACTTCCTGAAGGCATACGGAATCGCGCCCGGTTCGGCGGATGCCTACGCGCTGACCGCGGACGATTATGTCGCTCTGGCGCGAACTTACGGCCGAATGGGCGGCCTCGACCGGATCGCCACCGCGATCAAAGCGATCCGCGCCGAGCGCGGTGAGGACAACGTGCTGTTCCTCGACGGCGGCGACACCTGGCAGGGAAGCTGGACGTCGCTGCAGACCAAGGCGCAGGACATGATCGACCTCATGGCCCTGCTCAAACCCGACGCAATGGTCGGCCATTGGGAATTCACCTATGGCGCGGAGCGCGTCCGCGAGGCGGTGGATGCCTTGCCGTTCCCGTTCCTCGCCCAGAACATCCGCGACCTCGAATGGCAGGAACCGGTCTTTGAAGCGGCCACGACCGTCGAACGCGGCGGTGCGAAAATCGCGGTGATCGGTCAGGCCTTTCCCTATACGCCGATCGCCAATCCGGGCTGGATGATTCCGCAATGGGAATTCGGAATCCGCGAGGAGGATCTCCAGAAACAGGTCGATGACGCCCGAGGCGCGGGGGCGGATGTCGTTGTGCTGCTCTCGCATAACGGTTTCGACGTCGACCGGAAGATGGCGTCGCGCGTCAAGGGCATCGACGTTCTTCTCACCGCCCATACGCATGACGCGCTGCCCAAGGTGGTGCAGGAAGGCAAAACGCTGCTGATCGCCACCGGCTCGCACGGCAAGTTCCTGTCGCGGCTCGACCTGGAAGTTCGGGACAAGAAGATCGCGGATTTCAACTTCACGCTGATCCCCATCTTCTCCGATGTCATCGCGCCGGATGCCGAAATGGCCGCCGCGATCGACAAGGCCCGCGCGCCGTTCGAAGCCAATCTTCAGCGCGTGATCGGCACGACCGAGTCCCTCCTCTATCGCCGGGGCAATTTCAACGGCACATTCGACGATCTGATCTGCCAGGCCATGCTCGCGGAGCGCGATACACAGATCGCGCTGTCGCCGGGCGTGCGCTGGGGGGCGAGCCTCCTGCCGGGCGACCCGATCACCTTCGAGGCGATCGCGAACCTGACGGCAATCACCTATCCGAATTGCTACCGGACGGAGATGACCGGCGCGTTCCTGAAGGAAATCTTCGAAGACATCGCGGACAACCTCTTCAATCCCGACCCTTACTACCAGCAGGGCGCCGATATGGTCCGCGTCGGCGGGCTCGGCTACAAGATCGATGTCAATGCGCCGATCGGCAGCCGCATCTCCGAAATGACGCTGCTGAAGACGGGCGAGCCGCTTGAGCCGTCGAAAAATTACACGGTCGCCGGATGGGCGAGCATCAATGAAGGCACGGAGGGCCCGCCGATCTGGGAGGTCGTTGAGCACTACATCTCGCAGGCCAAGACGGTCAAGGTTGAGGAGAGTGCCGCGGTCAAGATCGTGGGCGCGTGAACGAGGCGGGCCGGGGTGGCATTGCGCCCGAAACATTCACGAATACCGATGAATCGATATGGTGAGAAAACGGTAGCGGTATGACATCCGACAAGAGGTATAATCGCCGGAGCTTCCTGAAAGGGACCGGCATCGCTGCGGCCGCGACGGCCGTATCCTGGCGCGCGTCGCGGGCGGGCGAACCTGATCCGGCCATCGTCAATCTTCCCGATCACAGCAAATATCTGGGTGAGGGCGTTCAGGCGCACCCCTATGGCTCGCCGTCGCAATATGAGGCGAATGTGATCCGGCGCGACGTGGAATGGCTGACGGCGACCCGTGAATCCTCGGTCAACTTCACGCCCATACACGATCTCGACGGCATCATCACCCCGAACGGGCTGGCCTTCGAGCGGCACCATGCGGGCGTCGCCGAAATCGATCCGGCGCAGCACCGGCTGATGATCAACGGACTTGTCGAGAAGCCGCTCGTCTTCACAATGGACGACGTCAAGCGGTTCCCCCGAGAGAACCGTGTCTATCTGCTCGAATGCGCAGCCAATTCCGGCATGGAATGGCGCGGCGCGCAGCTCAATGGCTGCCAGTTCACCGATGGCATGATCCACACGCTGATGTATACGGGCGTGCCGCTGAAATACGTGCGAGAGACGAAGCCGGCCTGGATGGGCAAGCGCATGAGAGCGATCGGCTTCCTGCTTCGTCTTGCCGCGCCGATGGCTCTTGTCCCAGGAGCCGGGCGCACCGCCGATATCGCGCTTGGGGAATATCTCGCCGCTGAATGCGTCACCTGCCACCAGCTTTCGGGCCATAGCACAGGCGGAATCCCGTCGATCGTCGGGATGGCTGAAGGCCTCTTCATCGAGGCGCTGACTGCTTACAAGCGCGGCGAACGCGACAATGACGTCATGCGCAACATTGCCGGCCGGCTGAGCCTTGAAGACATGGCCGCACTTGCCGCCTATTTTGCGGCGCAGGGTCCAAGACGGTAAGAGTCCGAACAAGGAGACCAGAATGATCCTGAACCGGCGTCGCTTCTTGATCGGGACATCCGCGTTGGCGAGCACCGCGGCGTTGAGCGCACCTTCCGTTCTGGGACAAGGCAAAGCCAAGCTCGTCGTTCTGGGCGGCGGCGCGGGCGGTGCGACGGTCGCCAAATATGTCGCCAGGGACGCAGGTGAAGCGATCGAGGTCACTCTCGTCGAGCCCGCGAAAGAATATGCAACGTGTTTTTTCTCCAATCTCTATCTGGGCGGCTTCAGGACGTATGAGGACAACGTCCATTCCTATGACGCGCTCGGCTCCAAATATGGCGTGAACGTCGTGCATCAGGCGGCGACCGGGGTCGACCGGGACAAACGGGAGATCAAGCTGACGGACGGCAGCGTTCTGAAATATGACCGCCTCGTCATGTCGCCCGGCATCGATCTGAAATACGATTCCGTTCCCGGCTATTCCGAAGCGGCGGCGGAAAAGATGCCTCATGGCTGGAAATCCGGTCCTCAGACGAAACTGCTGAAAGCCATGATCGACGCCGTGCCCGATGGCGGACTGGTGGTGATGATCGCACCGCCCAATCCGTCTCGCTGCCCGCCCGGACCGTATGAGCGCGTCTCGATGATGGCGCATCTCTTCAAGAGCACGGGGCGCGACAGCTGCAAGATCATCATCGTCGATCCGAAAGAGAAGTTCTCCAAGCAAGGTCTGTTTCAGCCGGGCTGGGAGAAATACTATCCCGGCATGATCGAATGGCTTTCGCCGATGATTCATGGCGGCGTGAAGTCGGTCGATCCCTCGACGGGCGAAGTCGTCACGGATTTCGAGACCTATAAGCCGGCCCTGGCCAATATCATCCCGGCGCAATCGGCGGGGCGGATCGCCATCGATAGCGGGCTCGCCGATGAAACCGGCTTCTGTCCGATCGACCCGTTCACCATGAAGTCGAAGCGCGATCCGAGCATTCATATTGTCGGCGATGCCTGCATACCGGGCGACATGCCGAAATCGGCCTTCGCTGCGAACAGCCAAGCCAAGGTCGCGGCAATGTCGATCCGGGGCGATCTGGCGAAGGCGCCAACATTCCCGGCGCGTTTTGCGAATACCTGCTGGAGCCTGATCGAGACCGACGATTGCGTGAAGGTCGGCGGGCGCTACGAGGCGACGGAAGAGAAAATCAAGCGGACGGAGGGCTTTATCTCTCAGCCGACCGATACGGCCGAGGTCCGGGCGCGGAACTACCAGGAGGCGCTCGGCTGGTACGCCGGCATCACCGCCGACATCTTCTCGTAAACGGCCGTCATTCCTCCCAAAGGGCCGCGTCGCCGCCGATCAGAGCGCAACTGACAGTGCACTCGATTCAGCGGCGGCATTACATGATTTCGCATCAATGCCCGAGGATCTGGCTCAGGAAGAGTTTCGTGCGGTCGCTTTGAGGATTGTTGAAGAAGCCTTCCGGGTCCTGAACCTCGATGATCTGGCCTTCATCCATGAAGACGACCCGATGGGCGACCTCCCGGGCAAAGCCCATTTCGTGGCTTACCACGAGCATGGTCATGCCGCTTTCCGCCAGATCGATCATCACGTCGAGCACCTCGGAAATCATTTCCGGATCGAGCGCCGAGGTCGGCTCGTCGAAAAGCATGATGCGTGGGTTCATGCACAGGGACCGGGCGATGGCGACACGTTGCTGCTGTCCGCCGGAGAGCTGACCGGGATATTTGTCGGCCTGCTCCGGGATGCGCACCCGCGCCAGATATTCGCGTGCGGCCTCTTCGGCCTCTTTCCGGGGGATCTTGCGGACCCAGACCGGCGCCAGCGCGCAGTTTTCAAGAACCGTCAGATGCGGGAAGAGGTTGAAGTGCTGGAAGACCATTCCGACGTCGCGCCGGATCTCCTCGATGTTTTTCAAATCATCGTTCAGCTCAGTCCCATCGACGATGATCGAGCCCTCCTGATGGACTTCCAGCCGGTTGATGCAACGTATGAGCGTCGACTTGCCTGACCCGGACGGCCCGCAGATGACGATGCGTTCGCCCCGGCCGACGACGAGGTCGATGTCCTTCAGGACGTGAAAGTCGAGGAACCATTTGTTGAGGCCGCTGATTTCGATCATGGGTCGCTCGTCTTCGCGCCCCTCGCCACGGGCCGAGACCGTTTTCTCTGTGGGCTCCAGAACCGCCATGATCCAGCCTCCTAGCTTCGGTTCGTGGTGTCGAGCTGGCGCTCGATATGCTGGCTGTAACGGGACATGCTGTAGGTGCATACCCAATAGATCAATGCCGCAAACAGGTAGGCTTCGAAATCATATCCCTTCCACTCGATCGAGCGGCTAGCGCTTTGGGCCATGTTGAGCAGATCGAGAAGACCGATGATCGCAACCAGAGAGGTGTCCTTGAAAAGCGCAATGAAGGTGTTGACGATGCCGGGGATGGAGATTTTAAGCGCCTGCGGCAGCACGATCAAAATCGTCTTCTTCCAGTAGCTGAGCCCCAGCGCGTCGGCGGCTTCGTACTGTCCGCGCGGGACCGCCTGCAGGCCGCCCCGGATCGCCTCGGCGGTATAAGCCGCCTCGAACAGCGCTATGCCGATCATTGCCCGGAGCACCTTGTTGAAATCGATCTCCGAGGGAAAAAATAGCGGCATCATGACCGAGGCCATGAACAGGATTGTAATGAGCGGGGCCCCGCGCCAGAATTCGATATAGATGACGGACAGGCCGCGAACGATCGGCAGAGAGGAGCGCCGCCCCAGCGCGAGCAGAATCCCGATCGGAAGCGCGGCGACGATGCCGACGCTGGCGAGCGTAAAGGTCAAAAGAAAGCCGCCCCACTCGTAGGTCGGCGCGGCAGGCAAACCAAGCCACTGGCCTTGAATGAGCGCGTAGGCGCAAATTGGAAAACCGATCAGCGTGAAGAGACCGACCTGGGGCTTTCTGGGCGCCCCTGGCCATAACAGCCAGCCTAGCAGACAGCCGATCACCGCGAAGGCCAGAATCGGCCGCCAAAGCTCATCCGGATGGCTGCCGAAATACACGCCGAACATGATCTGCGCCAAGCGGACCTTGATGAACGTCCAACAGGCGCCATGCGGATTGGCCTGACAGACGGCTTTGTTCGAGCCGGATATCGTGGCGTCGAGAATGGTCCAGTTCACGATGGGCGGGATGATCAGATAGAGAATATAGAAGCAGAGGAGAGTCACGATCGTGTTGGTGATCGAGCCGAACAGGCGCTGACGCACCCATTGCCAGATGCCCGTCTCCTGAAGCGGCGGCGGACGGGTCGGTTTCGCGTCGAAGACGAGTGCTTGCGCCATTCCGCTACCTTTCCACCAGTTGGACCCGGCGATTGTACCAATTCAGGATCGCCGATGTGCTCAAGCTCAAGATCTCATAGACGCCGATCGTCATCGCGATGATCACCAGCGCTTGGCCCGTCTGATTGAGAGCAATGCCCGCCCAGAGATTCACAAGCTCCTCATAGGCGACTGCGACGGCGAGCGAAGAGTTCTTGGTCAGATTGAGATATTGATTGATGGTGGGGGGAATGATGACGCGCAGCGCCTGCGGAATGATCACGAGCCGCAGCATGGTGCTGCGGCGCAGCCCGAGCGACTGCGCGGCTTCTGTCTGACCCTTGGAAACGGATTGGATCCCGCCGCGCACATTCTCGGCGATGAAGGCCGTGGTATAGGTCGACAGCGCAAACCACAGCGAAAAGAGCGGAAGCGGGACGGGCATGCCGCCGGTCACGTTGAAGCGGCGGAGTTCAGGCAGCTCGAATGTAAGCGTTGCGGGAAAGATAAGGAAGACGAGGCCGATCAATCCCGCCGCGATCAGCAGCCCATATAAAGTCCCTGGCGGTCTTTGTCCCGTTTCATATTGCCGCCTCCTCGCCCAGCGCGCCAGGAGGATCACCGCAGCGATCCCGAGAATGATGGCGACGACCAGCGCCCAGAGTCCTGGCCCTGAGCCCAGGATCGGCCTCGGCAGATAAAGCCCGCGATTATTGAGATAGATGCCGGTGCCGATGTCGATGCTGTCGGGCGGAAGCGGAAAGAGCGGCAGGAACACGGCAAAGTTCCAGAACATGATTTGCAAGAGCACGGGGATGTTCCGAAACGTCTCGATGTAGAGAGCCGCAAATCGCGAAACGAGAAAATTGGAGGACAGGCGCATGACGCCGATCACGAATCCCAGCAACGTCGCCGCGATGACACCCAATACGCTGACGATGATCGTGTTTTGAATGCCGATGAGAAAGACAAGCCAATAAGGACTTTCGCCGAGCTTGTAATCAATAAAGGGAGAGAAGCCGACGGCGAATGGGGCGACCTGGTCCAGAAACTCGAAACCCGTCTGGATTCCTCTTTCGCGAAGGTTCGTGACGGTGTTGTTGAAGATCGTAATCAGTCCCCAGAGGACGATCACCAAAAGCACAATCTGGGCGAAGATGCCGCGAATAGTGGGATTTCGATAAAAGGGTATGCGCGCTTTCGGCCTCAAGACTGGGTCCTTTTCGCTGGACGATCGACCTTTCAGCGGAAAAAGGGCGACAGCAGCATTCGGAAGGCCCGGACGCCGCTGCCGCCGCAGAACATCACCTTACCGGATCGGCGGCGCGTAAAGGACTCCGCCATTCGTCCAAAGCGCATTCACGCTACCTTCGCGCTCAAGACCGAGAGGCGCGATATCGCGTTCATACATCTCGCCGTAATTGCCAACTTGTTTGATGGCGTCATAGGCCCAGCTCGACGAAAGCCCGAGATCTTCACCCATCTTGCCCTCGGTGCCAAGCAGACGGCGAATATTGGGATTATCGGCATTCGCTTTCAGATCATCGATATTCTTGGAGGTGACGCCCAGCTCTTCGGCATTGATGAGCGCATAAAGCGTCCAGCGAACGATATTGCTCCATTGATCGTCGCCCTGACGAACGGCCGGTCCGAGCGGCTCTTTCGAAATCGTCTCGGGCAGAATAATCGCTCCCTCGGGATCCTTCAGCTCGGTGCGAAGGGCGGCGAGCTGAGATTTGTCGGAGGTCAGCACGTCGCAGGAGCCGCCATCAAAACCTTCGCGCGTTTGTACCGCGCTGTCGTAAACGACTGGCTTGAACTTCATGTTGTTGGTGCGGAAATAGTCGGCGAGGTTGAGCTCGGTGGTCGTGCCGGCCTGAACGCAGACGCTCGCGCCATCAAGCTCCTTGGCGCTCTTTACACCTAGCGATTTCTTCGCGAGAAAGCCTTGGCCGTCGATGTAGTTGTAGTAGGTGAAGTTGATGCCGAGCGTGGCGTCGCGCGTGAGCGTATGGGTCGTGTTGCGGGAGAGGACGTCGATCTCTCCGGAGCTAAGCGCCGTGAAGCGCTCCTTGGCGTTCAAAGTGGTGAACTTCACCTTGCCCTTGTCTCCGAAAATCGCAGCGGCGAGAGCGTAGCAGAAATCCGCATCGATTCCGGCCATCTCTCCTTTATCATTGAGCGCGGAGAAGCCCGGAACCTCCCCATTCACGCCGCATTTCAGATGTCCGCGAGACTTGACTTCGTCAAGCGTCGCACCGAGCGCCGGCACAGCGGCGACCGCCAAAGCGGCGAATGCGCCGGTAATCAATCCTGTAACACGCATCGCAAAACCTTCCTGTCTGAAGCTGTTTTAATTACGCGAAAATGCAGGCACAAACCGTACCATGTCGCTACGCTAACAGAACTTTTCTGATCAGGAAAACACCGATACGTGCATTTTGGCCGATCGCTATGTCTTTCGGCCCCCTATGGCGCGTCCGCGTGATCGACGCCGCCGCTCGCGGCTGCTCATTTCGACAGGTCCGGCAGGGGCGTCCGCGGACGAATTCCTCCATTCGACATATCTAATTTTTGTGATATGAATAACGCTTATTCTTAACACACGGGCGATGAGCGGCTCCTCCGCACAGTCCCGGCGCCTCGTCGGGCAGATCCGCGCCTGTTGACGGAGAAGCAAACGTGGTCCCGCACCACGGCCATAAGAATAAACCGTCGGCTGACCAAATTGGGTCCGATGCGAAGGAAGAATAATCAATGACCGATGGATTCGTCGACGGTGACGGCGAAGGCAGCGACGCCCCCTTGCGCAAAGGCCGCACGCAAGCGGAACGCAGGGAGGAGGCCGAACGGCGGATGCTCGAGGCCGCCGTGCGCCTCCTGGCCGAGAAGGGTTTCGCCGGGCTGACGCTGAACGAGGTCGGGGAGGCCGCCGGCTACAGCCGCGGGCTACCGACCCATTATTTCGGCCGCAAGGATGAGCTCCTGGCGGCGACCGCCCGCTATATGGTCGATGAGTTCACGGAGGCGGTTCAGCGCGCACAGAGCGAAGGTCGCACCGAGGGGCTCAAGGCGGTCCTCCAAGGAATCGACTTCTATGTGAAATCCCTGATCGAACAGCCGATGTTCATGCGCGCCCTGTTCATTGCGTTCGCCGAGGCGACGAACTATCCGGAACTTTTCCCCGCCATCGTCCGGCTCAGTCGGACATCGATAGAGCGCTTCGCGCACCAGATTCGCCTCGGCCAGGAGAAGCGCGAAATTTGCGCCGATCTCGATCCCGACATCCAGGCGATGCTGATCATCTGCGAATTGCGCGGGGTCGTGGCGCAGTGGATCGTTGATCCGGAAACCGTCAATATCGAACAGCTTCGTGAAGCATGCCGGCAATCCTGGGAACGCAATCTGCGGGCGTGATAGGGCTGCGGACGATGGCGGGATGTTTTCGTAAGGAGACGGCAGGCGCTCCGGGCTGCCATGGCGCGGCCTGAGGCTTTTCAGCTCTCGATGGTCTTCTCTCCGACGGCCAGCGCATAGCCGCCGATGCGAACGACGCGAATCTTGCGGTTGACGATTTCGAACTCCAGAAAGATCTCGCTCGGCCGGCCCATTTCGATTCCCTGCTCGATGATGCCGCTATAAGTCCCTTCCGGCGGACTGTCGAAAAGGTGAATGATGCCTGCAAATGCCGCAACGGCCGAGCCGGTTGCTGGATCTTCGGGCACGTCCATTGCCGGCGCAAAGGCGCGGGCGTGAAATGCCGCTTTGTGTTGAACCGTGTCCCGGCAGTACAGATAGGCGGCCGCATGATCGTCGCCGCCGAACGCCTCGTCCCAATATTCGCTCACCACCTGCGCGCGGGCGATCGCTTCCAGCCCGTCAACGGGCACGAATGTGAAGGGGACGCCCACACGGAACCGGCGCGGCTTGAAATTTTCAAATCCGATTTCGGTCGGCGACAGGCCGAGCGCCGCGGCGATGCGGTCCGCCGGCGCGGCTTCGCCGCATTCCTGCGGCAGACCCGGCGCGTCGAACTCCGCGAAGGGCGCCTCGCCGTTCCCAGGCCGAATGGCCACGCGTAAGATGCCGCCCTTCGCCTCCAGCACCGCCAAGGCTTCGAACTCGGCGCCCTGCGTACGCCAGAGGCGCTCGCGTACCAGACAGACAGCAGTTCCGACGGTCGGGTGCCCCGCGAAGGGCAACTCGGCCGCCGGCGTGAAGATTCGTATGGCCGCCGTATGCGAGGGATATTTCGGCGGAAAGACGAAAACCGTTTCCGACAGGCCTAGCCTGCGCGCGATCTCCTGCATCCCGGCATCGTCGAGACCGTCCACGTCACTCATCACCGCGAGCGGATTGCCGCCATCCTCGCTCGCTGCGAACACGTTCAAAAGGGTATAGCGCCGTTCCATGCGATCCCTGGGTTGAAGCCCGGCCTGAGATTTCCGCGAACAATAGCCGAAAGCTGTAGCGGCGACACGCAGGATTGCAACTACTCACAAAAACTGCGTTCGCCCCCTTGTTGGGTGCAATTTCGCCTTAATTCAATCCAAGGCTGCCGTCGCCAGCAGCTTGAAGACGATTCGTGTTGGGGCAATTGGGTAAGATTGGTCGAATAATATATTGATTTTTAAGTCTTCTTTTTCTCTCTTTTGATCTAACGCTGCCGCATCGCGGCACCAGCTCCGCTTGCCACACCATTGTCAAACGGCGGGCCTACCTACTGAGCTATTCGGTGGCGCAGGGATTGTGACCGCGATCTCATGCGCGTTCTAAAAGTAACACGGGGGACTATTAATGAAATCCTTCAAGTTTCTGGGGCTTGGGCTTGTCAGCGCTCTTGCTCTTTCGGCAGCTGCGCCGATGGCCAATGCCGCCGACATCTACCAGGGTGGTCAAAAAGATATCCCTCCGGGGCCGGTCAACTACGCACCGCCGATCACGTGGGCGGGCTTTTATATCGGCGCCAATCTCGGAGCGGCGTGGGACGATTCCGATATCGAAATTGTCGACGACGCCACTTTGATCGGCGGCGGTCATCTTGGCTATAACTGGCAAGGCGCGAGAAATCTCGTGGTCGGTGTCGAGGGCGACGTCGATTTCCTCGACGATGTGGACTATCTCGCCTCGATTCGCGGCCGGTTGGGCTGGGCTTTCGGTCCGACGCTCGCTTATGCGACCGGCGGCGCCGCCTTCATCGGCTTTGATGACGGCGTCTTCGGCAACGATTCGGATACCGGCTGGGTGGCCGGTCTCGGCGTCGAACATAAGCTGAGAGATAGAGTCAGTGTCGGCGTCGAGGGCCTCTACTACGCCTTTGAGGACGACTTCAACAACGACGCGAATTTCTGGGCCGCACGCGCTCGTCTGACATATCACCTCGGCGGCTACTGAGAGCGACTCCAGCTAAGAAAGTTTACGGGCGGCACATGGGTTGCCGCCCGTTTTCTTTTATGTCGATCTCTCCCTCGCAGCTCCGCGAAAGGTCGGCTGACGGGTTCGGCAGCTCTGGCCTCCGCCTCATCTCCTCGCCGTCCTCGCCTTGCGCGCCAGGCGTTTTTTCGCCAGCGCCAGCCATTTTCGGCAGCTGGCCCGCTTCAGATTGCACCGAACCTTGATCTTCGGATGCGCCGCCGCAGTCTTTGCCGAAGCGAAGATGGGCAAGGGCTTCAAGCCTGCCGCCTCACGCTTGGCTCTTTCGACCAGCTGTTCCGCAGTCATGCTCTGCATGAACGGATTGGCCTCGATCGCCGCCGTGCTGAGAACACTGCTCACCGGCGTTTCAGGCTTGGCGGAGATCACGTTGATCGCGCCCCGCGGCCCCAGGAGAAACGCCAGACGCAGAAAGCCGGGCTCGGGTTTGACGCCGCCTTCATTGAGTTTGACCGCGTTCTCGCGCGTATAGGCGAGTGCGGCCCGGCGCGCCACCTTCATATCGACCCGAAGCTGCTGAATTTCGGCATAGGATTTGCCGTCTATCAGCTCGGGAAGGTAGCGCATGACGACGTCATAGAAGGTGCTGCGAATGAACTGAAACGGCCCGAGCGCGGAAGATCGCGGATTCTTCGCGTCGAGCTTGCCGCCGGACTCGGCCATCATCAGCCGATCGAGGAAAAGCGCCTCGCTCTTCGTCGCCGCCTTAGGCGTCTCTCCCTCCGCCAGTGCCGCGGGAATGGCCGGCGCCGTCCAAAGCGCCGCCGCCAGAAGCGATATGCGGATGACGGCGCGAAATCCTCGCCCTTGAAGATGCGAATCTGAAAATCGCTGCAAAAGATATGAGCGCCTCAAAACCAAATTCTGACTCCCGTGCCACACGGCCTGCGCCGACAATTGTAGTAAATAATTGAAATCTATAAATTTTTGCGCGTCAACACTCATGGGAACGTACCAAAAAACCCACCCCAAGGAAATACGCCGTCCCCGCATGTGGAAACCACGAATGCGGTCGTGATGAGCGCGCCGGTCCGCATTGCGCTGCCTTGCCGTCGGGCCGACATTACAGTATCAGCCTGAATCATGTGCGAAAGGTGGAGGGCCGGCTTCAGCGGCGGCGTGCCATCCGCGCGGAAAAGCAGGGGGGAACGGGGATGGAATGGGCTGCGATCTCTTGGGAGCTGCCAGCCGGAATTTTGATCTTGGCCATCGGCGGCGAGTTGCTGGTCATCGGGGCGGCGTCCATCGCGCGGCATTTGCGTGTGTCGAGCGTTTTCATCGGCATCACGCTTGTCGGTTTCGGGACGTCGATGCCGGAGCTGGTCACAAGCATTCGCGCCGCGCTGCTGGAATCGCCCGGCATCGCGGTCGGCAATGCGATCGGCAGCAACACGGCCAATATTCTTCTGGTTCTCGGTCTTGCGGCACTCATCTATCCGATCTCCACGCCGCACAGTGTGATTCGACGCACCGGCCTGGTGGTCGTGGCCGCCACGGCCATCTGCATTGCAGTTGTCATCTTCGGCCATCTCGACCGCACGATTGGCGCAGCCCTCGTCGCCCTGCTGCTTGCCTATTTCGCCTACAGCTATTTTCAGGATGGCGATGTCCTGGCGGGCTCCGAGGATCAGGGCGGCGATTCGAAAGGCGTTGGACGCGCCTGGTTTTTCGCGCTCGTCGGAATTGCCTTGGTTCTCCTGGGCGCGCGCTGGCTGGTCGACAGCTCGATTGAGCTTGCGCGTCACTATGCGGTGTCGGAGACGATCATCGGCCTCACCGTCGTCGCCATCGGCACCTCACTGCCCGAACTGATCACCTCGATGATGGCGGCCAGAAGGAAAGAGACCGGCATTGCGCTCGGCAATGTGCTCGGCAGCAATATTCAGAATATCTTCGGGATCCTGGGCATTACGGCAATTGTCCATCCGATCACCGTTCCACCCGAGATCATACGGTTCGACATCTGGGTCATGGCAGCCGCGACGCTCGCCCTCATCGTCGTTGCGATCAGCAACTGGCGCATCAGCCGTTTGGAAGGCCTCTTATTTTTCCTCGCCTATGTCGCCTATGTCGGCTATCTCGCCTATCTCGCGCTCCCTATGGCTTAACGAGGCGTCGTTTCTGCAGGCCGAAAAATCCTGTGCCGCTTGACATGGCTCATTGGCTGCAACGTATCGGCGTGGGCTGCGTTTCCTCATCGGGATGTCTTGCCCTGGGATCGGTGTACAGGCTAGATCAACCCTCGTTCAAGTGGAATCACTTGGACGAGGTTAAGTTGATCGATATCCATATGTCAGTGCAACTGTTCCCGCGTCCATCCCCGCCTTCGCGGGGACATGCTTGGACGCGCGTTGCGCTTGACCCCTGCGGCACGAAGAGCGTACCCGGGATTTGGGAGATTTGAATGAGCGAGATCAAACTGAAAGCTGGCGATTGGGTCGTGGTCTGTGATGGGCGCAAGGCGCTAATTCTGGAGAATCAGGGCGACGAAAAATTTCCCAATCTGCGGATGCGCGAAACGCACGAACATGAGGATGCCAAGACCGGCGAACAGGGGACCGACCGTCCGGGCCGCGTTCAGGAGTCGACCGGCGCGGCCCGGAGCGCCGTCCAGCAGACGGATTGGCATGATCAGGCCGAGCAGGATTTTCTGAAACAGCTCGTGCAAAGGCTGGAAGAGGCGATCCGAAAGGGAGAGACCCAGTCACTGATCATCGTCGCCGCGCCCCGCGCGCTCGGCGTACTCCGGCCCGCCTATAGTCAGACCGTGCAGGACGCGATTGCGGCCGAGGTCGCCAAAGACATGGTTAACGTGCCCGTCTATGAGATCGAGAAGCGCCTCACGAACTCCGCCTGAGCTTGGGAGACCCTTCCGGCAGTGACAATGGCTGGAGATCGGAGCCGCCGAGGCGCGTCACGATCCCAGCGCCAGCGTCACTTGGTAGAGCATAATGTCGTCCGGGTCGGTCCGCACCGCGAAGCCAAGTTCGCGGCACATGGCCAGCATCTGCGTATTCTCATGCAGCACGCTGCCATAGATCTGCTGCAGCCCTTCCGCCTTGGCGTACTCGATGAGCTGCTGCATCAGGGCCCAGCCGATGCCGTGTCCCTTGAGGTCGCTGCGGACCATGGCGGCATATTCACCGCTCGTATAGTCCGGACCGGCGATCAGCCGTGACCCGCCCAGCATTTCGCCGCTTTCCGGATCGATCGCGATGAAAGCCATTTCCCGCGCATAGTCGATCTGTGTGAAGCGGGCGATGAACGCGTCCGAGAATTCCGCTTTCGGAGTGAAAAAGCGCAGACGAAGATCGGCCGTCGTGATGGACCGCAGGAACCGGCCATAAAGCCCGTCGTCGCTGGGCTGGATCGGGCGGATGAATATGACACGGCCGCTCGATACCGTGACGCTCTTCTCCCAGCCTTTCGGATAAGGCCGGATCGCAAAATAGGGGTTCGGCGCGGCAACCTGCGCGTTCGCCCATTCGATCGTGATACGGGCATCGAGCACCACGACGCCGCGCTCATCGGCAAGAAGCGGGTTGATGTCGAGTCCGGTGATGACCGGCAGGTCTGTAACCAGCTGAGAAACACGCACCAGGGTCATGGCGACCGCATCAAGATCGGCCGCCGCCCGGTCACGATACCCGCCCAGGAGCTTGGCGACGCGCGTTTGCCCGATGAGGCGATGAGCGAGCATGAGGTCGAGCGGCGGCAGCGCTACCGCCGTATCATTGATGACTTCGACCGCCGTCCCTCCGGCGCCGAAGAGGATGGTCGGACCGAAAATCGAGTCCTCGCTGACGCCTACGATCAGCTCATGCGATCCCGGCCGCTCGACCATCTCCTGAACGGTGAAGCCGTCGAGCTTCGCATTGGGCCGCTTCTGCGCCACCCGCGCCGCGATTTGCTCGGCGGCCTGCTTCGCCGCGGCCGCGCTTTCAAGATTGAGAACGACGCCGCCAATGTCCGATTTATGCGAGATATCCTTCGACAGCACCTTGACGGCGACCCCGCGGCCTTGCGCGACAAGATCCTGCGCCAGCCGCTCGACCTCGCCCGGGTCTTTTGCGATCCGCGTCGCGGCCGTCTCAATGCCATAGGCGCTCAGGACAGCTTTCGCCTCCGGTTCGCTCAACACGGCGCGCGCTTCCCGCTGCGCTTCCGCCATCGCGGCCCGCGCGGCATCGGTATCCACCGTGAAATCATGCGGCAGGCTGGGTGGCGCCTGCAAAAGCTGGTCCTGCGCCTTGCGGTAGCCGGTAAGATAGGAAAAGCTGCGAACCGCGTCGCTGGGAAAGGCATAGGCGGGGATACCGGCTTCGGTGAAGAGGTCGCGCGCCTTGCGCGCCGTGCTTTCGCCGAGCCAGTTGGTCAGGACAGGTTTGACAGGCTTCGTCTCCGCCTTCCGCGCCGCGATGGTGCGGATCACCGCCTCCGCCGCTTCGCTGGATGAGGCAAGCGCCGTCGGACAATTCATGACCAGAACGGCGTCTGCCGCGCGATCGTCCAGTATGGCGCGCAGGGCCGTCTCATAACGCTCCGGTCCAGCGTCGCCGATGATATCGACCGGATTGGCGTGCGACCAGGTCGGCGGAAGCGCGCGATCGAGCGTCTCTATCGTATCAGGCGAGAGCTCGGCCAGCTCACCACCGAGCTGCATCAGCGATTCCACGGCCAGAACGCCCGCGCCGCCGCCATTGGTCAAAATGGCCAGCCGGTCGCCTCGCACCCGGCGGAGCCGCGTCAGCGTCTCGGCCGCATCGAACAGCTCATGTAGTCCGTCCACGCGCAGAACGCCCGCGCGTTTGAAGGCTGCATCCACGACGCGGTCATTTCCCGACAGCGCGCCTGTATGCGTTGCCGCCGCCTTCGCCGCGGCCTCGCTGCGTCCCGTCTTGACGACGACGACGGGCTTGGCCCGCGCCGCCGAGCGGGCGGCCGAGAGAAATTTGCGCGCCTCGGTAACGGTTTCGATATACATCAGAATGGCTGTCGTATCCGCGCGCCCGGCGAGATAATTCAGCATGTCCCCGACATCGACATCGGCCATATCGCCCATCGAGAGGGCGTGGCTGAAGCCGACATTGTGAGCCGCCGCCCAGTCGAGCATCGCGCTCGCCACCGCGCCCGATTGGCTCAGCATGGCAAGCTTGCCAGGCTTGGCCGGCAAATGGGCAAAGCTCGCATTGAGCCCAATCTTGGGGAGGAAAATGCCAAGGCAGTTCGGTCCGATGATGCGGAGCGTGAAGGGTTTGGCGGCATCGAGCATCGCCTGGCGCAAGCCATTCTCGCGGCTGATGCCTGCCGTGATCACGACCGCGGCGCGGGTGCCTTTCCGGCCCAGCTCGGTGATGATGCCGGGAACCGTCCGGGGCGGGGTGGCAATCACCGCTAGGCTCGGCGCCGACGGCAGCGCGGCAATGCTCGAATAGCATCTCTCACCGCCGATTGCGCTCCAATGCGGGTTGACCGGCCAGATAGGCCCGGAGAACCCGCCTTCCTGCAAATTCTGCGCGAGCTTCAGACCGACAGACCCAGGCTTTTCGCTCGCGCCGATCAGCGCGACCGATGCCGGCATGAAGGCAGCGTCCAAATTGCGAATTGTCATGGCATCAGATCCAAAATGTTTGTGTCGTGCTGCTCGACCGGGGTTGCCCCAGGCTGGTCCCCGGCCTCCAGGCCGCGCTGTCGCCTGCTATCTTTACGGAATGCGCCCTTCCATTCGGTGACGGCGCCGGTCCGCGATCGTGCCGGGCCTTTCCTCGGGCGCTGGCCGGGAAAACCGGAAAAAGCGAGCAAATCTCATACCAATGCCCGGCTCGCCTTCGCTCATCGGCATGGCACAGGCCGAAAGACGCGGCAAGTGCCGGATTGGCGATTTGGACGCATTTTGCCCTACGGCCTCGCGAAGTTCGCGATCTTATCGTATTATGTTTGCTGGCCTTTCTCAAAAGAGGCTGTACCGAGCCAGTCGCAATAAGACAAGGCTCACTAGAGATGGGAGAAACGCTATGCAATTTGGGAGGCTCATATTCGTGAGCGCTCTGGCGCTCGGCTTAAGCCAGCTTGAGGCGTCCGCCGCCGACAATCTGGACAAGCTGAGCAAATTCCAGATCACCGGCGTCACCGATTTCACAGAGGTTTACCAGGGCGGTGATAAGGCGGCAGCGATCAAGAAGACACTTGAGCGGATCACGATGCCCGCCGGTTTCAAGATCGGGCTCTATGCCATCGTGCCCGACGCACGGCACATGGCTGTCGGCCCTCAGGGGATCGTCACCATTGTCGGCACACGAAAGACGAAAGTCTGGGCGGTCACGGATCGCGACAAGGATCGCGTCGCCGACGAGGTGAAGGACTTCGCCCCCTCCATCAGCTTCACCATTCCGAACGGCCCGTGCTTCTCCAAGGACGGCATGCTCTATATTGCCGAGCGCAACCGCGTGCTCCTCTTTCCGGCCGCGGAATTCTTCTATGAGAGCCCTGACGTGGCGGCATTCAATGTCGTGCCGGAGGGTAAGCTGATCCCGAAAGCGGAAGAGAGCTATAACCACACGGCCCGCGTCTGCGCCCTCGGACCGGACGGCAAGCTCTACATCACGCTCGGTCAGCCCTTTAACGTGCCTGCGAAAGAGAAGCTGGACCTTTACAGTGAATGGGGGCTCGGCGGCATTATTCGGCTGAACACCGATGGCACCGGACGCGAAGTCTATACGCGGGGCGTGCGCAATTCGGTCGGACTGGGGTTCAATCCTGCCAATGGCGAATTGTGGTTCACCGACAACCAGGTAGACGGGATGGGCGATGACATTCCCCCCGGCGAGCTCAACCGGCAGACCCAGGCGGGCCAGAATTTCGGCTTCCCTTGGTATGGCGGAGGCTCGGTCCGCACGAATGAGTATATGGACTCGGAGCCGCCGGCGGATGTCGTCATGCCGGCCGTGGAGATGGTCGCTCATGCCGCCGATCTGGGCATGACCTTCTACACGGGCACGCAATTCCCCGCGAAATATCGCGGCGGCATTTTCTCGGCTCAGCACGGCTCCTGGAACCGGACCGTTCCGGTCGGGGCGCGGGTGATGTTCACCCCGGTCAACGAAGACGGATCGGCGGGTGAAAGCGTGCCGTTTGCGGAAGGCTGGAAGACCGACAACGGCGAATATCTCGGACGGCCGGTCGATGTCGTGCAATTGCCCGATGGCTCGATCATCGTATCGGACGATCTGGCCGGTGCGATCTACCGCATCTGGTACGAAGGCTAAAACCTCGCAGCATCAAAAAAGGCCGGGCGCGCAAAGCGCTCGGTCACCCTTCATCCAATTGGGGATAGCCTCTTGCTGAAGACCTTTCTAAAAGGCGCGGCGCCCTTCGCGCTGCTGATCGCCCTGGCGTCCAGCCTTACGCCCGCTTCAGCCGCGGATATCGCCGCGGGCAAGCGACGCGCCACGCAATGCGCCGTTTGCCACGGCCCCAAAGGCATTGCCACAAACCCCGAGGCGCCCAATCTCGCCGGCGAGTCCTCGATCTACATCGAGAAGCAGCTCAAAGCGTTCCGCTCGGGCGAACGCCGCCACCAGCAGATGACGATCATCGCCAAGAGCCTCTCGGATGAAGACATCCAGAATCTCGCCGCATGGTATTCGGCTATGAAGGTCAGCGTGGAACTGCCGGAGGTGCAATGACGCGCTCAGCACGATCAGAAGGATCGCGGTAATCCGAGGACATGCTCGGCAATATAGGAGAGGATCAGGTTGGTCGACAGCGGCGCGACCTGATAGAGCCGCGTTTCGCGGAACTTGCGCTCCACGTCATATTCCGAAGCGAAGCCGAAGCCCCCATGCGTCTGCAGGCAGGCGTTCGCCGCCTCCCAGGACGCCTTGGCGGCAAGATATTTCGCCATATTGGCCTCTGCCCCGCAGGGCTTGCCCTCATCGAAGAGCCGCGCGGCCCTGATCCGCATCAGATCGGCGGCCTCGATTTCGACATGCGCCTCGGCCAGCGGGAACTGCACGCCCTGATTCTGCCCGATCGGACGGCCGAAAACCACGCGCTCACCGGCATATTTCACTGCGCGGTCGATGAACCAGCGGCCGTCCCCGATACATTCCGCCGCAATCAGCGTGCGCTCGGCGTTCAGCCCGTCGAGAATATAGCGGAAGCCCCTGCCCTCCTCGCCGATCAGATTTTCCGCCGGGATCTCAAGGTCGTCGAAGAACAGCTCGTGCGTCTCGTGATTGACCATGTTCGGGATCGGCCGTAGAGCGAGGCCCTTGCCCTTCGCCTCGCGCAGATCGACCAGGAAGATCGACAGGCCTTCGGATTTTTTGCCCGCCTCGGCGAGCGGCGTCGTACGGGCGAGCAGGATCATCAGATCCGAATGCTGGACCCGCGAGGTCCAGACCTTCTGTCCGTTCACGACATAGCGGTCGCCCTTGCGCACCGCTGTCGTGCGGATCGCGGTGGTGTCGGTCCCGGCGGTCGGCTCCGTGACGCCCATGGACTGAAGGCGCAGCTCGCCCGAGGCGATCTTCGGCAGATAATGACGCTTCTGCGCCTCCGACCCGTGCCGGAGCAGCGTGCCCATATTGTACATCTGGCCATGGCATGCGCCGGAATTGCCGCCGCAGCGATTGATCTCCTCCATGATGATCGACGCTTCGGAAAGCCCCAGCCCGGAGCCGCCGAATTCCTCCGGGATCATCGCCGCCAGCCAACCCGCCCTGGTCAGCGCCTCGACGAACTCCTCTGGATAGCCCCGCTCCTGATCGAGCTTGCGGAAATACTCGTCGGGAAAGCGTTTGCACAGCTCGCGGACGGCGTCGCGAATGTCCTGATGCGGATCGTCTGGCCTGTCGCCGGGCATCGTCATGGCACCTAAACCGTCCCGCGCTCGCGCGCGCCCGGAGCGCATCCGGCGCACTCCGGGTTTATCCTCGCTGATCGAAGACCCTATTCACCTTGCGGACAATAGATCAACCCTCGTTCAAGTGGAATCACTTGAGCGAGGTTAAGTTGATCGATTTCAATAAACGAGCGCAACTGTTCCCACGTCCATCCCCGCCTTCGCGGGGACATGCTTGGACCCGCGTTGCGCTAGGGCCCGTGGACAATCAAGGGATTCACATTTTCCTCGAACAGTGATTCAAACTTCCTTTTGGGAGGTTTGCATGCGCTGGGAACGCTTCGTGCTTTCGGATTCTCAATGGAGTGT
>Ga0315553_10001355_pt1 | contig 20433 bp, 10 predicted proteins | sample SalMarSW160140MG_FD_203099 | JGI IMG/M metagenome (GOLD analysis project Ga0315553, IMG submission 203099) | Salt marsh sediment microbial communities from the Plum Island Ecosystem LTER, Massachusetts, United States - Salt Marsh Sediment SW1601-40 ... | reverse complement strand
GTCCCCTCGACTACATCATGCCCGGGGAGACCAGAGAGTTCAGCATCTGGGCCCGGGTGTGGCCCGACGCGCCTCCTGGGCAGATTACAAACGAGGCCCACGTCTTCATGGAGGAGGGCTACGACCCCGACGAGGGGAACAACTGGGCCTACGCCACGAACCTGGTGCTGGACCCCATCTTTGCCGATCTCGAGATACAGAAGGACTACGACTGCGAGGGCATCGTCGGGAACGGTGAGGGCTGCGTGGCGGGAGACTGGGTCGACTTCTTCCTCGACGTTTACAACTACGGACCCCTGACCGCCGAGAACGTGGTCTTGGAGGACTTGCTGCCCGAGGGGATCACGGTCATGGGTTACGAGGGCTACTGGAACGCCGCGGTGTGGCCTGAGCTGTCCTGCAACACAGGCATTCCCGGCGACCCGGACGCGCCCTTCACCTGCGGCCTGGGCAGCGTAGCTGTGGGCGATCATGTGCAGGTGGTCATCTATGCTGAGATCGACCCCGACTACGTCCATCCTACTCTGCCCGATGACTACCGGGTGATGGAGAACGACGCGCTGGTCTACAGCGACCTCCACGACCCCAACAACGACAACAACCAGACGTCCACCATCTTCGACGTCTACACCATGTCCAACGTGTTCATGTGGAAGGAGGGTCCCTATCAGGCCCTGGCTGGCGACGAGATCAGCTACCACATCCGTGTCAGGAATCTTGGCCCATCGACGCTGACCAACTTCCACTTCGTCGACGAGCTTCCACGTGAGTATGACAACGGGGAATACCCGCAGGTAACCTATCTGGGTTACGAGATCGAGCAAGGAACTGGCGAGTGCATCTACCCGTGGCCCATGGAGGGTGACCACGACGTCCACTGCTATCTGGACGATATCCAACCGGGCGGCGTGAGTATCGTGCACCTCAGAGTGCGGGTCAACCCGGATGTGGAGGACGGTACCTACATCTACAACTACATAGACGGGTGGTTCGCCAACTCAGGCCACGACGTCTTCGGCGACTTGTATCAGGAGACCTATATCTACAACGAGGCCGACCTCTCGGTGTGGAAGGAGGCCGAGCCCTGGAAGGTCTACGCCGGCGAGCAGGTCATGTACACGCTCGAGGTCACCAACAACGGACCAGGCAACGCCTACAGCGTGCTGATGACGGATACCCTACCTTCGGGCGTCCTGGCTGAACTGGTCACCGATCCTGCCTGTGTGATCACAGGCGACTTCACCGGTGAGGAGGTCGACTGCTACTGGGATGTGTTCCCTGTGGGCGAGACCAAGACCTTCTACATCTTCGCCCGGGTCGAGCCGGATGCCGAACCAGGTACCGCCAGCAACCAGGTCGAGGTATGGTCCGAGGACACCTACGACCCGGAGGAGTACAACGACTACTCCAGCGCCCCCGTGCTCATCCAGGGACGGGCCGACCTCAAGGTACAGAAGTTCGGCAAGCCTGAGGGAGAGGTACGGGCCGGCGATGAGCTCACCTACACGGTGATCGTGGACAACCTGGGTACCGGATACGCCCACGACGTCACCCTGGACGACATCATGGAGTCCAACGGCGAGTTCGGCCTACTCGGTATCACCTCGGACCGCGATGCAGACTGCGAACCGGATGAAGGGACCTTCGAGAACGAGCTTGAGTTTACCTGCGTCCTGACCGACCCCCTGGAGGTCAAGGGGCCGGAGCCTGGCTCTGGTCGCTGGATGCTCACGGTCGTGGTAATGGCCAACGAGCCTCAGGACATCAACAACGTGGCCTACGTGGCTGGCTCCGACTACGACCCCGACCTCTCCAACAACGAGGACATGGCCGAGCACGAGATCACATCGGTGGCCGATCTGGAGCTGGTCAAGCAAGCGTGGGGCAAGATGCTGGTCGGCTGCGAGGGCGAGACGGAGTTGTGGCTCGACGAGGTGGCGGCCGGGAATACCGTGACCTACACCTTGACGGTCACCAACACCGGTCCCTCGACGGCCGAGAACGTGACCGTACTAGACGAGCCGCTGCCATACCCTGACCTACTCAACATCGACGTGGAGAGCATCGAAGCCAGCCAGGGTGAGTGCCTGACTGCCGACATCGTCGACGAGCGGCGGCTGAGCTGCAACCTGGGCACCATCGCCCCCGAGATGACGGCCACTGTCACCTTCACGGCAGAAGTGCCATCGTGGGTGCCCGACTACACCGTGCTGGTCAACGATGCCCAGGTCTACAGTGACATGTTCGACGACAACAACGGGAACGACCAGTACAGCAACCAGACCATCGTCAGCCGGGTGGCTGACCTCGAGGTGATCAAGACCCAGGATCCGGAGATCTGTTTGCCCACCTGGGACATCACGTACACCATGACCGTAACCAACCTGGGTCCCAGCGACGTGGAAGGGTTGTTCATCTCTGACACCATCCCCGTCCAGGTGTTGAACCCGACGTGGACCTGCTGTGCCTCCGATGACGGCGAGTGCGACATCCCGTGCGAGCCGCCCACCTGCCCCGTGGAGCCCTGCCCGTGGCCCGACATCGGGCTCTACGCCCAGGCCGATATCCCGGCCGGCGAGTGGGCCATCTACACCGTCAATGGCACGCTGGATTGGTGGCCGTGCGGGCCCTTCACCAACACGGTGACTTTGATCCCGCCGGAGAGCCTGACGCATCCACCTGAGGACATCGACCCGTGCGATGAGAACAACACTGACATCGCGGTCAACGATCCTATCTGCCACTTCGATCCTCTGGTGCTGAAGGCTTTCCCCGGGCCTGACTCCACACCGTAGGATCAGGCGCTGAGTGAATACAAGGGGGCGGCCCTGGAGCCGCCCCCTCTTCCTTGGCGCACCGCCACGTGCTTCCCCAGCGGGCCGCAACTCTCGGTACGCCTGCCAGTATCCTTTTCTCGCCTGGCCCGTTAGACAGAGTGCCGGAGGAACCAGGCGCTAGCTGCCATCTTGACAGACTCAGGATTAAGTAGTACAATAGTTCCGGTCCCCCAAGACCGATGACCGCCCCCGAGCGGTCTCCCGATGTAGGGAAAGGCATGCAACGTTCAGCAGAACCAGGCCGAGTGATCGTTGGACCTCGAGCGCTCAGCCAAGGGTGTAGCATTGACCCTCGTCACCACCCATCTGTGCACCATCCTCTACCTTCCCTCTTCTCCGATTCACTGCTCGCTCCGACCCCACCCGCTGTGGGGCATCGTTCACGTTCAGTAAGATCCAAACGCCGGCGGGCGGGCCATTCAAACCATGAAGGGCATCCTGGGCCAACAGCCCGGATGACTGCCCCCACGCGCAGGGTCCTGCTATCCCTGCGCGCAGACTCTGCTCTATCGAACCGGCCCTATCTATCGCTACGAGAATCAAACCGTGGAGGAACAGTATGCATATCACTCAAAGTCGAACCGGACTGACATCAATCTGGCGCCTGGCGCTGAGCATCGCCCTGTTGGCGGTGCTGGCTCTGGCCGCCCCAGCGCCGCAAGTGGCCCACGCGGCAGACATCGACGTCACCACCACCGACGACGAGCTCAACGGCGACGGCGACTGCTCGCTGAGGGAAGCCATCGAGGCCGCCAACACCAACGCCGCGGTGGACGCCTGTACGGCAGGCTCGTCGACAGGCATGGACACCATCTACCTGCCAGCGGGTACCTACACCCTATCTCTGACCGGTAGCGCGGAGGACGCCAACCAGACCGGCGATCTGGACATCCTCGAGGATCTGACCATCGTGGGCGACGGAGCTGGGTCCACCACCATCGACGCCAATGGCATCGACCGGGCCCTGCACCTCGTGCCCGAGGATCCCATGCTCGACATCATCTACCTGAACATCTCCGGAGTCACCATCACCGGCGGAGCCCTATCTGATACCGATGGCGCGTGTTTCGAATACTACACATCCATGAGTGGGGGCGGTGGCATCTGCGCCGGCGGTCTGGCCACCGTGCTCACCGTCGCCGATTCCGTCATCACCGAGAACATCGTCACCGCAGGGAGTTCTTCGATGGCCGGCGGCGGAGGCGTGATGGCCATAGGCTACGTCGGCCTGGACGACTCCACCGTCAGCAACAACAGAGTCGTCGGCGACTACACCGGCATGGGCGGCGGCTTGTTGACTCTCGGGAGCATGGACATCGCAGGCAGCACCTTCAGCGGGAATGAGGCCTACAACGGAGGCGGCATCGCGCCCCTCGCCCTTATGGAGGGAATGGGCACATCCACCATAGTCAATAGCACTTTGAGCGGCAACTCCGCAGCTACGGGCGGTGGACTAGGAACTTTCACGGGCGCCTACGCGGACGTGACACTCACCAACTGCACGGTCACAAGGAACGTGGCCTTCATGGGGGGGGCCGGCCTCTACAACGGTGGCGGCACAGTGCAACTGGCGAACACCATCGTGGCTGACCAACTCCTAGGGAGCGATTGCTCCGGCACCATGACCTCCCTGCAATACAACATCGACAGCGACAATACGTGTAATCTCACCCTCCTTGGGGACCAGCCCAGCACGGACCCGCTCCTGAAGTCCCTCCAGGACAACGGCGGCCCCACCCTCACGCACGAGTTGCTGGCAGGCAGCCCCGCCCGCGACGGCGTAGCTGAGGGCTACTGCACCGTGAGCACCGACCAGCGGGGTGCCCCTCGCCCTGTGGATGGCGATGAAAATGGCTATCCTCTGTGCGACATCGGCTCCTTCGAGGCGGATGCGCCTCTGCAGATTGTGGAGTTGGCCATCGAGAAATCCGGCCAGCCCAACCCCGTCTACGCGGGCGACGAGTTGGTCTACAACATCGCCGTGACCAACAACGGCACGGCCACGGCAGACCCTGTGGTGGTCGTGGACACGCTGCCCGCCGAGGTCTCCTACCAGTCAGACACGGGCGGCTGTGCGGTCATCGACACCGGTCCCCCCGAGGTCTTGGAGTGCGATATCGGACCCCTGGGGCCAAGCGAGACCTTCATCTTCGAGATCACCGTCCTGGTCTCGCCTGATGCAGAGCCCGGCATCATCGAGAACAGCGCCACGGTCAATGACGAGGTCACCGACACCACCCGTACACTGGTGCGGGCACCCATCGTAGACCTGGCTATCGACAAGACGGATACGCCGGACCCTGTAATGGCGGGCCAGGAACTGTTCTACGACATCGTGGTCAGCAACGCGGGTCAGGCCACAGCGACGGGCGTCACGGTCACCGACACCCTGCCTGTGGACGTGGAGTACGTCGACAACACAGACAACTGCACCGGACCAGACCTATCCAACACGCTGATCTGCTCACTGCCGGACCTGGCGGGAGGCGACAGCTACTCGTTCGAGATCAAGACCCGCGTCGACCCGGACACAGTGGTGGGCGAGGCCGATGCCACCCTGGTCATCAGCAACACCGCCCAGGTTGGCAGCCAGGAGATCGAGAATGACCCTGGCAACAACACGGTTACCGAGTCCACCTTCGTGGAGGAGTTGGCCGACCTCTCCGTGCTCAAGATGAGCAAGCCCGACGATCAGGTGGGGGCCGGCGAGACCTTCGTTTACACCATCTTCGTGGACAACCTGGGGCCGTCTCACGCCCGCAACGTCACGCTCCACGACGTGATGGTCTCTTCGGATACGTTCAGCATCCTTAACGTGATCGAGGATCCCGACCGCACAGACTCCTGCGCCATCGACGGGAATGCAGTCGACTGTCAGTTGGCGGACCCCCTGGAGCCAGCGGGCTACGAGGATATGTCCGGCCGCTGGACCATCCAGATCGAGGTCCAGGGCGACGAGACTCAGGACGTGAACAACGTGGTGGACGTGATCAGCGACACGCCTGATCCAGACATGTCCAACAACCAGGCCCAGGACTCCATCCACGTCGGCGACGTCGCGGACCTCTCCCTCGACAAGTCCATCGCCACACCGCCGTTCCCGCCCTTCTATGCGGGCAACAACGTGCGCTTCCGGCTCCAGGTCAGCAATAACGGTCCTTCGACGGCCGAAAACGTGGTTCTGGAGGACATGCTGCCAGTGGGGGTGACGGTGGTCAACGTGAACGCCTCTCAGGGAAGCTGCACGACGGGGGAGCCCGGCTCCGCTCCGTTGACCTGCAACCTGGGCACCATGGGCGACGGTGCTTCGGCCGTGGTCTTCGTGGCGCTCAACATCGACCCTGACTACGTGGGGACTCTGGAGAACGACGCCGTCGTCTACGGCGACATCTACGATCCGAACAACGGCAACAACCGCGACTACCAGATGGTCACCGTCTCCACCTGGTCCAACGTGTTCATGAAGAAGGGTTGCGGGTGGGAGGAGGATGTCCTGGCTGGCGAGGAGATCCAGTACGACATCCTGGTCCGCAACGATGGCCCGTCCACGGTCCACAACTACGAGCTCTGGGACCTGTTGCCCGAGGACGTCACTTTCCTCTCCTACGAGATGCTGCCGTCCACAGGCGGGGAGTGCTTCTACACGCCTCAGTTGCCTCCCATGCACGGTGGACCCGGCCAAGGGCTGCACTGCCTGCTGGGCGACATCGCTCCTTCCGAGACGCGGGTGGTGTATCTCAGGGTGCTGGTCAACGCTGACGCCCCCGAGGGGCCGTTGACCAACGAGATCACAGAGTGGGACGCCGATTCGAACGTTTATCTCACGGGGTACGGGGACGATCTCTACTGCTCCAACTACGTGATCAACGAGGCGGACCTATCCGTAAGGAAGACAGCCGACCCCTACAAGGTGTACGCGGGCGAGCAGATCCAGTATGACGTCTCCGTGACCAACAATGGCCCAGGCATAGCCTTCAACGTCCTGGTCACCGACACGTTCGATCCCGGTGTGGAGTACGAGATCGACACGGCTGGCTGCACGGTGCTCACCACGACGCAGACCGTGCTCCTGGGTAGTTCTCAGGGCGACTATGAAGACGAAGGTGGCACGCTATTCGCCATCAATCCCACTGGCCACAGCACAACCCTGATCGGCTCCATGACCGGAGGAGATCTGGCTACGGAGATCGAATACGATTTCCTGTCCGGCAAGCTCTACGCCACCGAGGTAGACGGAGATCCTTGGTTGCACACCATCGACCCCAGCACTGGAGTCTCTCTCGACGAGGTAGACATCGATGGGTATGACAATGTGCCAGGTCTGGAGTTTGTGGGGTCGACGCTATACGGCGCCATGGGCACCTCTCCGTCCCACTTGGTGACCATCAACCCGGTCACGGGCGCCGTCACAGATATTGGCTCGACTGGCATCTATGAGCCTCTCTCAGGGCTGGCCTACGATGCATCGACCAGCACCATGTACGGCGTAACGGCCGGCGGCGATTATGCACACCTGGTGACCATCGATGTGACCACCGGCTGGGCCACCGAGGTGGGCTACATTGAGGTCTATGGATACTACGTGGAGCGTGTCGGCAGCATCGAGTTCGGCCCCGACGGCAAGCTCTACGGCGGCTTCACCTGGAACGCATACCCTTACTGGCTCGACCTCGACTACCACCTGATAGAGATCGATCCCGCCACTGGGGAGGCCACGGACCTCTTCAACACAGGCTTCTCCATCACCGGACTCACACTGGCCGAGATCCCCGTACCTGTGGGGCTCGAGTGCCCCTTGGGCGACATCGGACCAGGCGAGACCAGCACTTTCTCCGTCTGGGCGCGGGTGAGGCCCGATACGCTGGGCGTGATCAGCAACAGGGTGGACGTGCTCAGCGATACTGAGGATCCCAACCCCAACAACGACTGGGATACCGAGGCCAGCCTGGTGCTGGGCAAGGCCGACCTTAAGGTGACCAAGTTTGGCAAGCCCGATGGCGTGGTGCGGGCGGGCGAGGAGTTGGAGTACACGGTCATCGTGGACAACCTCGGCACCGGGTACGCCCACGACGTCGTACTCTACGACGAGATCACCGCCAGCGGCTGGGAGTGGGAGATAGATGACTGGGACTCGAACCGCCCTGCATCTTGCAGCGAGACCTATGATTACTACGAAGAGTCCACGACCCTCACCTGCCGGCTGCTAGATCCCCTGGAGGTGATGACGCCATCCTCGCCGGGCCGCTGGATCCTGAAGGTCTGGGTCGACGTGTACGAGCGGATGAGCATCAACAACGTGGCCCGCGTGGTCGCCACCGACTTCGACCCCGACCTCTCCAACAACGAGGCCATCGTCGAACACGAGATCACCGCCGTGGCGGACCTGGAGCTGGACAAGGAGGCCTACGGCGAGGTTCTGGTGGACTGCGAGGGAGTCACAGACTTCTGGGAGGATGAGGTCGCCGCTGGCGGGCTGCTGTACTACTACCTGGATATCTACAACGACGGCCCCTCCGAGGCCGAGAACGTGGTCGTCGAGGACTGGGGACTCTCGCCCTACCTAGACATCATCGACGTGGAATGCGTCAAAGAAGACGAGTGGGAGGAGTGTTCCTGTGTCACCACAGAGCTGGGCGAGCTCGGCGACGAGAACCGACGTCTGGAGTGCAACCTGGGCACCATGGAGGAGGATGATGAGGACGAGATCATCATCACGGCCCGCATACCTTCCGACGTACCAGAGGGGATCGACTTGCTGAAGAACGACGCCCGCGTCTACAGTGACGTCTTCGACGACGACAATGGCGACAACCTGGTCACCAACTGGACCACGGTGAGCAGGTGGGCAGACCTGGCGGTGGAGAAGACCCAGGGTCCAGAGATCGCTCTGCCAGGCATGGACATCACCTACAGCATCACTGTCACCAACCTGGGTCTTAGCGATGTGGAGGGTGTATTCATCTCCGATACCGTCCCGGTGCAGGTTCTCAATCCCACGTGGACCTGCTGCGCGTCTGACGACGGCGAGTGCGACGTCCCGTGCGAGCCGCCGACCTGCCCTGTGGAGCCCTGCCCGTGGCCGGACATCGGTCTGTACGCTCAGGCGGACATCCCGGCGGGTGAGTGGGTGATCTACACCGTGGAGGGCACACTCGACTGGTGGCCGTGCGGTCCCTTCACCAACACCGTCGAGGTCATCCCGCCGCAGAATCTGGCGCACCCGGAGACGGACGTCGATCCGTGTGACGAGAACAACACCGACATAGCGGTCAACGATCCCGTCTGCCACTTCGACCCGCTGGTCCTCAAGACTTTCCCGGGCGCTGATTCGACACCTTAGGGCGGGCAGACACTGAGTGCTTCGAGGGGGGCGACTGCCGTGGTCGCCCCCCTTTCTCCTTGGCTGCACAACTGCCGCCACTGAGCAGTCCACCGCCTTCGTGTCCAACCACCCCCCTTTGCGTGTAACAACACAGCGCCCCATATGCCCCCAAGTCAGAGGTGATCCCAGGGTGTAGCGCGCCCTGTCGTAGTCCATGGCCACTGACGCCGATCTCTCCCTTTCCACACCCACTCTCTCACCTGCGCCCGTCTCGTGACCGGAACGCACGGCGCCCCAAACGAAACATCATCACCACAAGCCGACGCGCCCCGCGCCAATATGCCTATCCCAAGCCAGGCAGAAATGCCCGCTCCAGTCCAGTCAGAACCCGCAGTCTGGCCCTTCCAAAGTGGGTCACGATACTGTAGACTGAACCATGGCGGTACAAGGCTCCACAAACGAGCACCCGGCACTTCAATTCGCAACGGCTGCGCAACCGGCACGAGTCAGATCCCAACGCCCCTCAGACAGGGCTGGCCGGCCACTGGGCACAACGGCGTATCCCCGACTACTCACTGCTGGGTATAGCAACCATGTGGCGACCATAGAAACACAGAATTCGCCCAGGAGGCAGCAAGCAAAGAGTATGTTAACCAGATCGATCTCTCGCAGATGTCTTATCTTGAATCTCCTCATCGTACTCCTGGCGGTCTCCATCGTCCCCGCCTGTGCGCCTAGCGGGATCACGAGCGAGTCCACGACTGGCGGCGAGCTTGCGGGCACGATCAAGGTATCCGGTGCTTGGGCACTCTACCCCATGATGGTGAAATGGGCCGAAGAGTTCCAGGCCATACACCCCAAAGTCAGGCTAGACGTCTCTGCTGGCGGAGCCGGCAAGGGCATGGCCGACGCCCTGGCCAGCATCGTGGACATCGGCATGGTCTCCCGAGAGATCAGCCCCGACGAGACCGCCCAGGGCGCCTATTTCGTCCCGGTGGTCAAGGACGCGGTCTTCCCCACCATGAACGCCAGTAACCTCTCCTGGGAGGCCCTATCCAGGAAGGGGGTCCAGAGGCAGGCTCTGGTGGACCTGTGGATCAACGGGCAGGACCTTACCTGGGGGCAGATCGCCGGTACCGAGTCGACGGACATCATCAACGTCTATACCAGGTCTGATGCTTGCGGTGCTGCCGACACCTGGGCGGCCTATCTCGGCGGCAACCAAGAGGATCTGAAGAACATCGCCGTGTACGGCGATCCCGGCCTCGCGGAAGCGGTGAAGACGGACCCTCTCGGCATTGGCTTCAACAACCTCAACTACGCCTATGACCTCAGCACCGGCCTTCCCGTGGAAGGACTGGTGGTTGTGCCCATCGACGTCAACGAAAACGGTCAGGTCGATCCGGAAGAGGACCTGTCAACCAAGGACAAGGCGCTCGAGGCGATTCTGGCTGGGGTCTACCCATCGCCTCCAGCGAGGGACCTGTACCTGGTCACGCAGACCGAGTTCAAGGGTCTCACTGCGGAATTCGTGCGCTGGATTCTGACTGACGGGCAGCAGTACCTCGGAGAAGTCGGTTACATCAGTCTGTCGGAAGACCAGATCGAAGATGCCCTGGCGATGGTTGGTGACTGACAGCGCAGCCAGCTACGGCCACACAACTCACATCTAGGCACTGAAGGCACGCATGCTATGCAGTGGAGACGTCTCAAAGATTCTGTAGCCACGAAGTCCATGCGCCTCGTTCTGGTGCTGGTGAACTCTCTGCTCCTACTTCTGGCCATTGGGTTGTTTGCGAAGGCCAGGCCCATCCTCAGCCGGGAGCCGATCCTGGAGCTGTTGTTCTCGTCATCCTGGCGCCCGCTGAGGGGGGAGTTTGGCTTCTATCCTTTCATCATCGGTACGCTGGCGGCGACCGCTATCGCCATGGTTCTGGCCGTACCGGTGTGTCTACTCAGCGCCATCTACTTGTCAGAGTATGCCCACCGCCGCACGCGCGAGTTCGTCCGCCCCATCGTCGATCTCCTGGCGGGCATCCCGTCGGTGATCTACGGCTTCTGGGGCGTCATCGTCATCGTGCCCCTGGTGAGGACCATCGGCCACGCCCTGGGTAGCCCCACGACCGGCTACAGCCTCCTGTCGGGGGGCATCATCCTGGCCATCATGGTCTTCCCCATCATCATCTCTGTTTCGACGGATGTGCTCCAAGCGGTGCCGGCGGAAGCCACCGAGGCCTCCATCGCGCTGGGCGCCACGCGATGGGAGACGGTCAAACACGTCTTGCTGAGAAGCGCCCTTCGCGGGATCATGGCCGCCATCGTGCTGGGCTTCGCTCGCGCCTTCGGCGAGACCATGGCCGTGCTCATGGTCGTCGGCAACGTGCCGCAAGTTCCTACCTCGCTCTTCGACGCGGCCTATCCATTGCCCGCCCTGATCGCCAACAACTACGGTGAGATGATGTCCATACCCATGTATGACTCTGCGCTCATGCTCGCCGCCCTCATACTCCTCCTCGTGGTGGCGGGCTTCACCCTGGCGGCGCACCTGATCCTCCAGCAGGTCGAAAGGAGGTCATGATCCCCGTGCGGGCCAGAAGACTGGAGGAAAGCGTATTCAAGGGCCTGATGCTCGCCTCACTGGGCCTGGTCTTGATGGTCCTGATGGCCATCATCATCGTAGTAGTAGTCCGGGGAGCGTCGTCCCTTAGCCTTTCCATGATCTTCCAGACTCCCAAGGGTGGCTACTACCTCGGCAAAGAGGGTGGCATCGCCAACGCCATAGTGGGCTCGCTCTACCTGGCGCTCGGAGGGTCCGCTCTGGCTATCTTGCTCAGCCTGCCAACGGCCATCGTGCTCCAGAAAGAGTATACCGGCAAGCGGCTGGCCACAATCACCAGGCTGTGCCTCGACGCTCTGTGGGGCACGCCCTCCATCGTCTACGGGGCCTTTGGCTTCGTCATCATGCGCTATCTTGGCCTCAGTGCATCTCTGCTGGGCGGCATCATCGCCCTCTCTCTGGTCATGTTCCCCATCATGGCCAGGGCCATGGAGGAAGCAGTGAGAATGGTGCCCCGGGAACTGAAAGAGATTTCCTACGCGATGGGCACTACTAGGCTGGAAACGACCATGGGCGTAGTTCTGAGACAGGCGGTTCCAGGTATCATCACCGCCTTCGTCCTGGCCTTCGGACGGGGCATCGGCGACGCCGCCTCCATCCTCTTCACAGCCGGGTATACCGACTACATACCACGCTCGCTGCTAGACCCCACCGCATCACTGCCGCTGGCCGTCTTCTTCCAGTTGGCTACGCCCTTTCCCGAGGTGCAACAGCGGGCTTACGCGTCAGCTCTCATACTGCTGATCATCGTTCTGCTTGGAAGCCTCGCGGCACGTCTCCTGACCCGCCGCTTTGGCAGAAACATCATAAGGTAGGAGCCCCCCATGCCCCACATCAGCATGCGCGATCTCAACATCTCGTACGGACGACACACCGCCCTCCAGGACATCACCGTGGATATCCCCGACGGACAGATCACCGCCATCATCGGTCCCTCGGGCTGCGGCAAGACTACCCTGTTGAAAAGCCTCAATCGCCTCGTGGACCTCAACGAGGAGGTCATGGTCACCGGCCAGGTGCTGATCGACGGCCACAACATCTACGACCCCAGGGCCGACGTCCTGTCTCTCAGGAAGAAGGTGGGCTTCCTGTCGCAGAAGCCGTATCCATTGCCCATGTCCATCTACGACAACATCGCCTATGGACCCCGCATCCACCGCATGAAGCAGCAGCACATTCTGCAGCAGATAGAGGAGATCAAGGAATCTCCAGACCTGCAGCAGCGCTGTTCAGAGATCGCCAGATTGGGCACTCTCTCCAAAGAGCGGGATGCCATGGATTTCCTAGTGGAGTGCTATCTTCGTCTGGCAGGACTGTGGCAGGAAGTCAAGGACAGGCTCCACGATCCGGCGGCAGGCCTCTCAGTGGGCCAGCAACAGCGACTCGCCCTGGCCCGGGCACTGGCGGTCGAGCCGGAGGTCATCCTGGCTGACGAGCCTACCTCGGCCCTCGATCCCATGTCGGCCCAGCTTATCGAGCAGCAGTTCGAGTTCCTCAAGCAGAAGTACACTCTTGTGGTCGTTACCCACATCCTGCGGCAGGCCCGCAGGATCGGCGACTACGTCCTCTTCCTCTACCTCGGCGAACTGGTAGAACACGGCCCCGCCGAGGAAATCTTCACCTCTCCGCAGGACGAGAAAACGCGAGCCTACGTCAGCGGCGACATCAGCTAGCGGGACAGCCGACTCCACTCTCGACCGCCCCACCTCACCGCCCCGGCCACAGAGCTTGTAGCTCCCTCCGAGCACCTGTGGTATAATGCGGAACGGTCCACCGGACCCCGAGCCGCTCCCTACGGAGAGCGGCCTTATCACAATCTGCCGGGTACCAGCCCAAGACGAGGTCATCATTACCACGTCACGTTTCTCCGACCAAGGAGGCTCGTCCAGAGCCAGAGTCGACCAAGGACCATTTCAGACGGGGCGCGTCCTCACCATCACCGCTGCTCACGCCGTCCACGACACCTACACGGCGTTCTTGCCGCCTCTACTGCCTGAGTTCATCTCCAGGCTCACTCTCTCCAAGGTAGAGGCCGGCGCCCTGAGCGTGTTCCTGCAAGCCCCATCCGTATTTCAGCCCTACATCGGGCACCTCGCCGATCGGGTCAGCCTCCGCTACTTCGTGATTGTCGCGCCTGCGGTCACCGCGGTGATCATGAGCCTATTGGGCCTGGCACCGCGATACGCTGTCCTCGCCCTCTTCCTCACGGTAGTGGGCTTCAGTTCCGCTGCCTTCCACGCCGTGGCACCGGTTGTGGCCGGCCGCCTTTCTGGACGCAGCCTAGGACGAGGCATGGGCCTGTGGATGGTGGGCGGCGAACTTGGCCGCACGATCGGCCCTCTCGTCATCGTCACTGCCCTGAGCTTCGTGACTCTGGAGGGGACGATCTGGCTCATGGTCTTCGGTCTCGCCGCTTCGTTTCTGCTCTACGTGCTTCTCAGGGATGTCCCAGTCAGCTCACCCCAAAGCCATGAGAGGCCCTCCTTCCGACAAGGGCTTGGCGCCATCAGGCCACTTCTGGTTCCGCTGGTGGGCATCATCACGGCGCGCGTTTTTACGCTCGCGGCACTGACCACCTACCTCCCCCTCTTCCTCACTGAAGGCGGAGCGAGCCTGTGGTTCGCCGGCATGTCCCTGACTCTCCTGGAGGCGGCAGGTGTGGTGGGTGCCCTGGTCGGAGGCTCTCTGAGCGATCGTCTGGGCCGACGCCTGGTCATCTTCGTCGCCATGCTCAGCACACCCCTGTTCATGCTCGCCTTTCTGGCCACGGAAAGCTGGATGCGGCTCCCTCTCCTGCTCATCCTGGGCTTCACCTCGCTGTCGGTCGCTCCCGTGATCATGGCTCTGGTGCAGGAGAGTTCTCCCGACAATCGCGCCTTGGCCAATGGCCTGTACATGGCCTTGAGCTTCGTGATTCGCTCCCTGGCTGTGCTGGCCCTCGGAGTACTGGGGGACCTCTACAGCCTGCGCTTGGCCTTCGGCGCCAGCGCCGTCGTTCCCCTGCTGGGCCTCCCGCTCGTGTTCGCGCTACCTCGAAGGCAAGGTTCAGCCGGCCAAGAGCTGCCGCCGGACGACGGCAGCAGGACCCGCCAATGACGAGAGGTGACCGTGCCGCACCATAGTGTTGATGTGAACAGCCATCAGGGCTCCAGCGGAGAGGGGTTCCAGACCGGCAATGTACTCACTGTCAGTCTGGCACACGCTCTCAATGACGTATACACCAGTTTCCTTCCTCCACTCTTGCCCGTGTTGATTGCCCGCATGGCGCTGTCCAACACACAGGCGGGGCTCCTGGCCTTCATGCAGTCCTCGCCCTCTCTCCTACAGCCTCTCGTCGGGCACCTGGCCGACCGGGCGAGTCTGCAGTACTTGGTCGTCCTCATGCCCGCACTGGTCGCAACGGCGATGAGCCTGCTCGGCGTCGCCCCTCGCTACGCAGTAGTGGCGCTCCTGGTGACCATTGCTGGGCTCGCGTCCGCCACCTTCCACGCGTCGGCGCCAGCGATGGCCGGACGACTGTCTGGCGGACGCCTGGGAAGGGGGCTCGGGTTTTGGACCGTGGGAGGCTATCTAGGCTATGCTATCGGCCCCGTCTTGGTAGCCACCACCATCAACTTCGCGACGCCTCGAAGCACGCCATGGCTGATGATCGGCGGATGGGCAGGCTCGGCTTTCCTGTATTTCCGACTGAGGGGCCTATCCTTGAAACCTACCGCTCCATCAACAACTCACTCCTGGCGCCGCGGAATGGAGAACATGCGGCCACTTCTGCTGCCGGTGGCGGGCATCGTCATGGCGCGGGCCATGGCTTTCTCGGCAACCCTGACCTTCCTGCCCACTCTATTGACCAACCAAGGCGTTGACCTCTGGCTGGCGGGCATCTCCTTGTCGCTGGTGCAAGGGGTATCAGCGGCCGGTGCCCTTCTTGCCGGTTCCGCCTCGGACCACATGGGCCGCCGTTCCATCGCATTCGCTACCACCGCCGTGGCACCCGTCTTGCTCCTGGCGCTCGTCGCACTCCCCGGCTGGCCCCAGGTTCCGGTCCTCATCGGTCTGGGCATCGTCATGCCCGCCACTTACGTGATCCTCCTGGCCCTGATGCAGGAGTGTTGCCCCGATAACAGGGCGCTGGCCACCGGTGTGCTACTCTCCATGACCTTCATCTCGGAGTCTCTGGGAGCGGTCATCCTGGGTGTCCTGGCAGACCTCTTCAGCCTGAGTCTGGCGTTCGTGGTGACTGCCCTCGTCCTCGCCGCATCGCTTCCGTTGATCCTGCTGCTCCCACAGGATCCACAGACGCCGCAAGGCTCGTCCTCGATCTGAGCATGTGCGCGGTGACCGACGGGGCAACGGTAGCATGACCACAAGTGAACAGGTAACAGCCTGCCTCCAACCGCACTCCTCAGCGACTGGGCAGCCGTCCACCGGCGACGAGTTCGACACTAGCTCCGTGACCGGTCTGGGACTCGCCCACGCCGTCAACGACACGTACGCCAGCTTCCTGCCCCCCTTGCTCCCAGCACTGATGGAGAAACTCTCCATGTCCAAGACTCAGGCGGGTCTGATCGCCTTTCTCAGCTCGTCGCCCTCCTTGCTCCAGCCCGTGATCGGCTACCTGGCCGATCGCACGAATCTGCGCTACATGGTCGTTCTCGGTCCTGCCGTCGTATCTACAGCGATGAGCTTGCTGGGCATCGCCCCCAGCCTCCTGGTCCTGGCTCTCCTGGTCACGTTGGCTGGCCTGGGCTCCGCCACGTTCCACGCTGTGGCCCCGGCCATGGCCGGTCGCCTTTCGGGACGCAGCCTGGGACGCGGGATGGGAGTCTGGATGGTCGGAGGGGCCCTCGGTTTCGCCCTGGGGCCGCTGATCGTGGTCGTCGCCGTGAACTATCTCTCGCTGGAGGGCACGCCTTGGCTGATGATCGGCGGCTGGGGCGCTTCCGCCGTTCTATTCGCGTACCTCAGACAGCTCCCTGCCCAGCCTGCCAACGTAGCCTACGGCGACTCCTGGCGCAGCGCACTCCGCCCGATGAAGAGTATCCTGGTGCCGGTTGCCGGCATCACCCTGATGCGCGCATTCGTGGTGGTGGCCACTTTCACCTTCCTGCCCACGTACCTGACCGAGCGGGGCGCTGCCCTGTGGTTTGCCGGACTCTCTGTCTCCATCAATGCAGGGGCGGGCATGGTCGGTTCCCTGGTCGGGGGCTCCATGAGTGATCGTTGGGGCCGCCGACGCGTCCTCTCCGCGTTCATCATCGCCGTCCCCATACTCGCCGTTGCCCTGCTCTCGGCCGCAGGCTGGGCGCTCGTACCGGTTCTGATCTTGCTGGGCTTCGCCATTCCGCCCTCCAACGTCATCGTCCTGACACTCGTCCAGGAATCCTCTCCCGACGATCGAGCCTTTGCCACCGGCATCTATCACGCCCTCGGCTTCACCTCTGAATCGGTCGCCTCGCTGGTGGTGGGAGTCTTGGGCGACCTTCTTGGTCTGGCTTCCGCCATTGCGGCCGGCGCCGTCCTCATGCTGCTCAGCCTGCCGCTCGTTCTTCTACTTCCCAAAGCAGGGGGCTACTCCACGCCTGGCGAGTCCCCACCACAACAGCCACTGCCCGCTCAATACCCTTACGGCTGGAACAACCATGACTGAGTCCATCGACAGCAGCAAGGACCCGACGCAAGCTGGAGTAGGCACTGGAGAGGATTCATCCCCGCCACAGCCTCAGAGCGCCAGTTTCGAGGCAGGGCACGTGATCACCTTCACCTTTGCCCATGGCGTTCACGACACGTACGCCTCCTTCGTCGCACCGCTGCTACCATCGCTTATCGCCAAGCTGTCTCTCTCCATGACAGAGGCTGGTGTTCTCGACTTCGCGCGCACTGTCCCCTCGCTGCTTCAGCCCTTCATCGGCCATCTGGGCGATCGGGTGAACCTCAAATGGCTCATCATCCTGGCGCCCGCCACAACCGCAACCATGATGAGCTTGCTGGGGATTGCACCGGACTACGCTGCTCTCCTTTTGCTGGCCTTGGCGGCCGGCCTTGGTTCGGCCGCACTGCACGCTGTGGCACCTGCGGTGGCCGGACGTGTCTCTGGAACGAAGCTGGGTTGGGGAATGGGCCTGTGGATGGTCGGCGGTAGCATCGGATTCGCCGTGGGACCGGTGATCATCGTGGCAGCGATCAGTCATCTGGGTCTGGAGAGCACACCCTGGCTGATGGTCGGCGGGTGGGCTGCCTCGGCCCTTCTCTTCGTGCGCCTGCGAGCTATCTCGACTCTATCGCCAGCAGCGCAGCGCACAGTCTCCCTCCGGGAAGGATTCCAAACCCTCAGACCACTCATGGCTCCCATGCTAGCCATCATCACGGTGTGGGCCTTGCTCACGTCCGCCCGGATGACCTTCCTGCCTACCTTCCTCACTCAAGAAGGAGAGAGCCTGTGGTTTGCTGGCATCTCCCTCACCGTGCAGACGGGAGTGGGATGGATCGGAGCTCTGATGGGGGGTGCGATAAGCGATCGGCTGGGCAGGCGGGTGGTGATCTTCGCGTCGATGGTCGCCGCCGCTGTCCTGATGCTCGTGTTCCTTGCCGCCGATGGTTGGGTGCGGTTGCCGATCCTCATGCTCTTGGGGCTCACAGGACCAGCCACGCGCACGGTCCTCATGGCCCTCGTACAGGAGAACTGCCCCAACAACCGAGCGATGGCCAATGGAATGCTCCTGGCCATCAGCTTCATGCTAGAATCGGGGGCGTCCGTGGTGATGGGAGCCCTCGGTGACGTCTTCGGGTTGCAGATGGCCTTCACGCTGAGCGCGCTGATCTTGCTGCTCGGCGCCCCTGTGGTCCGTATGATGCCGGAACCGGTGGCAGGCCCTCCGCCCACCGAATCCCCTTAGTCGTTCCCATCTACCTCGCCGACGATTCTTGCCGGGTTGAGCGCCACGCACCAGTCCACGGCTTGGCAGCGAAGCCCGCCGACAAGGCTCGAGTCAGAATGCCGTAGCCAAGATGCCAGGGGATCAGAGCCAGCGTTTCCTTCTGAAGTACCAGAGCAGAGCTACCCCGACAACCAACATCACCAACCACACTACAGGATAGCTCCAGCGCCAGGCCAATTCGGGCATGTACTGGAAGTTCATGCCGTACACACCCGCGATGAAGGTCAGGGGAATGAAGATGGAGGCGAAGATGGTCAACACCTTCATCACTTCGTTCATTCTGTTGCTGATGCTGGAGAGGTAGATGTCCAGCATTCCCGAGAGCATGTCCCGCACAGTCTCCACCGCATCCATGACCTGGATGGTGTGATCGTAGACATCCCTCAAGTAGGGAACCGTTGACTCCTCGATCAAGGAAGATCCGCTCCTCTCCAGCGCCGCGACCACCTCTCTCAGGGGCCAGACCGCCTTGCGCATGTAGATCATCTCCCTCTTCAAGACGTGTAGCTCCTGGAGCGTTTCTGGCAAGGGGCTGGAGACCAACTCTACCTCCAGGTCCTCCACCTTCTCTCCCAGACCCTCCAGCACGCCGAAGCATCCGTCCACCACCCCGTCCATGATGGAATAGGCAAGGTAGTCGGGCCCTTCTCCCCTGATAGTCCCCTTGGCCTCCCTGATTCTCTCTCGAATGGGATCCAGTACGTCCCCTCCAGGCCGCTCCTGAAGCGAGACGACGTAGTTGGCACCCACGAGCACGCTCATCTGCTCCATCGTGATCTCGCCCCGCTGCCCGTCCCAATCCACCATCTTCAACACCACGTACAGGTAATCGCCCAGGTCTTCCATCTTGGGACGCTGATCGGGATTCAGGATGTCCTCCAGCACGAGGGGATGCAGACCCAGCCTGGCACCCAGCTCCTCCACAATGCTCACGTCGTGTATGCCGTCCACGTTGATCCAGGTCACGACAGGACTCTCCTGAAGAGGGAAAGCCTCGCCCACTGTATCGACGTACTCCTCCTCCAGACGCATGGCGTCATACACCATCACAGAGATCCTTGGCTCCTCCATCCCTGGTTCGCCCACGTGAACCAGTGTTCCGGGCGGGAGTCCAGCCTTCTGAGACCTCTTGCTGATCGAATTTGGCATCTTGCACTCACCTCATGGCAGTTGGCTACGCTAACGGCCCTATCCCCCCACCTGTCTCAGTAGCAGCGGCGTGCTGATGTCGATACCGCGATCCTTGCAGACATTGAGCACGCCTCTGTGCAACTCGGCATCTATCGCCCGCAGCGCCCTGGCATCATCGATGAATGCGTACAGCGTGTATTCGACGGCGTAACTCTGGATGTCCGTAATCCACACGTACGGTTCGGGTTTGTCCAGCACCCTGGGCACCTGTCTGGCGGCTTCCAGCAACGCCCTTTCCACATCCTCGCTTTCGTACTCAAACCCAGGGGTCACGCTCACATGCCTTCTGATCACCCTGCGTTCTCCGAAGTTGTCGATCTCGTCCTTGAGCAACTCCTGGTTGGGAACGGAGACCAAAACGTTGTCGAGAGTGACCATCTTAGTGTAGATCAACTCGATGGCCTCAACGTCCGCGAATTGGCCGTTGAAGTATATGCGGTCCCCAACTCGAAAGGGCCTACTGGTCATCACGATGAGTCCGGCTATGGCGTTCCCTATCGTATTGACGGCAGCGAAGCCGATGATCGTGCC
>Ga0315553_10001354_pt1 | contig 20433 bp, 23 predicted proteins | sample SalMarSW160140MG_FD_203099 | JGI IMG/M metagenome (GOLD analysis project Ga0315553, IMG submission 203099) | Salt marsh sediment microbial communities from the Plum Island Ecosystem LTER, Massachusetts, United States - Salt Marsh Sediment SW1601-40 ... | reverse complement strand
CTTATTTACTGCCCTCTAGTAGCAAACTGTTGCTGAACTGCTGAATAGGGTTAGAGGTCAAAAACTATTTCAAAGAACTTATAACAAAACTCATCGATAAAACACAGGACGAAATCACAACTAGTGTTAATCACAACTAGTGTTAAAAGTTATGCACCTACAGGGATTGCTATGATTTTACAACTAGTAGCTACGCTAGCTAGGTAAAGGTGCTGTGTTACTAGCTCAAGGCAAAAAAGTCATGATAATAAAGGGGCAGAGAATGTATGGCAAGAGTATCAAACCATTGCAAAAATGACAGATGTGGAAGAAGAAAGTAAAATATTGAGAAACTTCTTCCGTAGTAAGAGGCACATATTCTACAGTTATGTAATAATTATCCTGAAGTTATAGAAAAATTGGGAATCCCTTTTGAAGAACCTTTTTTTTACGTAGAAAGAAAACTACTATCTAATTTGACAGAGTCTATTACTACTAGAATTGATTCCGCTGTAATTTAATGCGCAGATTTCTGTTATTCTTTAGGCCAGATGCAACATCATTTAGATACTTATTAATTAGATAGGAGTCCGGGAGGTCTTTCCACGTAAATGTGATTCGTGGTACAAAATCCAGTAATATATCTATTGTTGCTCTCTTCGATTTATAAGATGATGTTAATTGCTGTTCAAGCCAAACTTACCAAATATCTGCAGGTGATAATGATTTTGTTAATGGATCCTAGTTATATGATGCCAGGTACGAGGTAGGCGGCCAATATTAAGGGGCCGCACCGCCCTGCGCTGTTCCCAAGGTAAGAGGTAAGTAGATTCTAAGAAACGAACTTATGGTGCACTACACCACTAATACTGTCAAATGTCTAATCATACACCTGAGGAAGTACTCAGTTCCGTTGTCGAAGGTATCAATACGGGAAACATAGATTCCGTATTGACGTTATATGAATCTGAGGCATGTTTTACTCCTAAGCCAGGACAAATTGTCAAAGGCCATCAAACTATACGCCAAAACCTACAGGGTTTCATCGACATGAAAGGCAAGTTGGTAAGTAAAGAGAGTACTTCAAACAAGTGATCTCGCTCTAATATTTAGTGAATGGTCTTTCAATGGGACTGGACTAGATGGTAATCCTGTTAATCTTGCTTCAACTGCTGCAGATGTTTTACGTCGACAGTCTGACGGTACCTGGCTTATTACAATTGATAATCCTTGGGGAACGGACTAGTCAAGCCATTCACACATCCTCCCAGATAAACAGAGTAACGATGAACTTAAGCATACACTGAAAATGAGATTGGTGCAAGGCGAGATCAGTAAGTGAGATTGGTGGTGAAGAAGTATTAGTAGTGGAAAGAGAGTAAGTTGTTATCCAACCTGTTGAGGCCCTTGAGATCCAGAGTAAGTTGTTATCCAACCTGTTGTATAAAAAGTAAAAGATAGCGTGAGGCTTATCCATTCGGCCTGTGTTTGCTAAATTTAAAAAATACCAATTGTCTACTCCACCATCATCAAATCCCCTTGCCATGCCTCAAATGCCCCATACGAAAGCCAGCGATGGATCAAGACATTTTTTTGAAATAGGTGGATCTTGATATCTATGGTATATGAAATATATCATATATGCGCTCATGTGGATTTTTGTACAACATGACTTCATCATTATTAGACGACAATGAAAATAGTCTTTCAGGGAGGCGGCGCCCTTGGTGCTTATGTTATACCAAGAATTTTGGGAAGGGCTCATGTCCCCTACAATTGCGGATAATCTATTAGCAATAGCCAAGAAAACATGGAAGCAAAAAGAGAGACAGGTGTTGAACTAGACAAGGATGAATTAAAAAAATATCTAGATATTGTCGTAAAGGAAGTAAAAAAAGGAGAACGAACTCCCGACTTGTAAATTATGGTGGTAGACCAATATTCGTGATTCCTGATTATTTTCGCTATATCAAGTGGCTATACAAAGAGCCTTGATGGTTAAGGAAACTGGAATTTCATCGTGTATCAGCGATGAGGATATTAAACAGCATTTACATGAAACTAATAGAAGTTAGCAAAAAAAGTCATCTGAAGGCGGTTAGTTGTAGATAGACACCACCTTAGTACGAGGTTATGAGTACCTTCTTAACTGCCTCGGCAAATTCATTCATGGATGTTAGTCTATCCATTCTCTAGTTGTCCCTTTGTTTTTGCTAACCCAATGACCTTCGTTACTATCTTTGATTTTCAAGATTGTAGTTTGTTGTTGATTGTTGTAGGTTTAAACGCTATAGGCGTTTTAATCAAATATTATGGCTTCCATAAAGACGGCCAAAGCGGAAGTCATTTACTATTAAAATACGCAGACGGTAGAATGGTAACAGATCTATCGCCACCATTATAATCATGGCCGGAGTAGTTTTGATTGTAAATAAAGGGAAGACCAGCAAGAAAGAACCTGACAGAATCTAGAACTATTTTCTTCTAATAGTAATAACTAGAGGTATTAATGCAAAGAGATTCAATCGTTGCAGTATATACGCCACCTACAACGATGTCTAGCCCTATTTAATTTTAGCAGCAACAGTGGAAGATCGACTGTTGTGAAATATCGGTCGATCACGCAATTTTACCTGTTCTACTAGTTTTCACAAAAAAATGTTGACGGCATTCTACGACTGGTAACTAAAGTTTAATTCGTGATCAGATCCACTTTCTATCTGATATGCATTTACCACGTCGTTTGTGCCATCAGGATACGCAACCATTACTATATATTCTCCTGCAGGCACATTGTTTAGGAAGTACTGGCCATTGATAGATATAAGTAAGTTTGCAGTATATCCTGTTTCTTGATTTGCAGCAATCACAGATGCACCTATGGCAGGCAGTCCCGTTGGACCATCAACATAGCCATGTATTGCACCTGGAGCAAGAGCACTGCTCTGAGTTGTTGTTGGCGTTGTTTGTGTTTCCTGGGGTGTGTTGTTTTGGTTAACATTTGGTAGCATACCTCCACTTATAATAAAACCAACTAGAGCAACTACTGCGACTGCTCCTATGGCTGCTACAGATGCGGTTCGATATCTGCGGCTGCTACTCTTTGTAGCCTTCTTTTGACTTGTTAAGGATTGATTTGCATCTTCGTTGCTGTCCTTATTTCTTCGTATGGTCGATGAGGACGTTTGAAATGATTGCTCTTCACTTTCATTTTTATGGCGCTGTTCAGGGAAGGTTTCATAACCCCTCAAACCACCAGCATATTTTCCGGTAATCTCCACGACTTCATTTAATTCTGATATGTCTTTTAGCTTTTCCAATGTAATCTCTAGAGTTAATACACAATGAGTATTGTTATCGTACATGGTCGGATTCATTCCTGTCTTCTTTTTTATAATTGCTCGCACTTCTTCTGTTTTTGCTCCAGGCTTTCTGAAAAGTTCCACCATAAAAAGTGGAATCACTGATGGATTTTCCATCTGGCGTAAGAGAAGGTCGTTAATCAAGGCCGGATCAACTTTAGGTAAATAGAGATTATATTTTTCTTGCAACTCTCTGAATTGATTGTTGATCTCAGCAAACTGAGATGTCATATATGATTTATAATTGTTGCTTTAGTATATATATGATGCTCAACTACATATTACTAGTGACCAACTGCACTCGGAGCAGTAATACAAGATTTATGGCAGATAATTCATTTTTGTTGCTACTGTCACACTTTCACATTCAACCGGTTTGATTATGTATTCCTGTTAACTGGGGCACATTCATTAACTCTGGCACAAACTTTTTGACTTATAACCACAGATTAAAAGTGCTGAAGTACAGTAGTGCCAATTTTTGTTAAATGATGTGATGTACCTTTTGCCTTTTGATGTTAGCGCATTGATGTTATCGTTCTAATCCACCAGATGCCTGGGAATGGGATTGAGCCTTAATTACAAGATCACCATTAAGGACCCACTTCGCACTTCCAAGACTTTGTCCTCTTGGTCCTGCTGCTCTTGGTATTTCTACCTCTAAACCTCTGAAGCTGTAAGTGATAATTGCTTCCTTTCCAGTCATTCTATCAAAAAGTTGTCCCAATAGGTCTGGCCACTGAGTTGCCATATACTGTTGTTCAGCCGTTTCATTTTGACTCATATTATCGCATCTTATTAAATGACTTATAACAGTTACCATCATATATTCAATGGTGCCTAACTTGAGTATTAGTAGGTATTGTAATGATTTCATAGGTCATTATTAATATCACAACTTAATAGTACTAACTCTTGATACCGCTAAGAGATGCAAACATAGGAAATCAGTTAGGGAGATACATAAACGTATCAGTAGATTGTTGAAGATGGTACTGCTACAATCAGATAATTGTTGGATAGACGGTTATGATCGCTGGATCTGCTGGAAAATATGACAATGATAGAGATAGACAATGCTTAGAAAATGGAGATGATATTAGACATCACTCAGCTCTATCATTGCTCAAGTTATTATTTATGAGGGTTCAGGAAAAGAAGGAACCTCTCAGAGTCTGAGTGAAAATGTTGGCTTTTCAAACATTGCCCGTGTCGCCGCATGCACTAGATTGTTAATTTGATGATTTTCTGAGGAGCGATTGGTCTTCATATATTCAAGAAATTCGTATACTAATTTTCTGTTTGGTTCGTTACTACCCTCTTCTATTTTCTTTACTATGGTAGGATACTGAAAAGGCAATCCCCACTGGCCCCATAGAACTCTCGGTTCGAGTTCTTTTTGCATCAGTTTTCATGAAGTATCTAATAGCGCCGCTTGAAAATAATCCTTTCCTCTGATACCTGTGCTAAAGCCGATACCTATGAGTTCATAGGTAGGCCTAACGTCCTAATCTATGACTATGTTGGCAATTTCACAAAATCTACTCGCTTCATGCTGTTAAGGTGGAGGAACAAAAAGAGCGAGTTAGGAGGCTCTCCGCATTTCTTGATATACTTCTTACTCCTTCGTTCGTCTTAGCTAGAAGAACCAATTCATTAAGCAAAGCTATATCTTATAGACTACAACCAATCATTATCTCTAATACTAGGTGAAATCAAAAACAAAATACAGAATCTTGTGAATTTATGAGGGTTCGTTACTACTACCTTGAAGGTAGCTAATGAATCCTGGGCCTGTTGACAAAAGCATTAGTACTGAAAATGGGGTGCTTCGAAGCACATTTTAAGGTTCACTATACAAAGGGCTTTAGACTCACATATTCAACCCAACTTCCTACTTCACTAAAGGGTATTTTTGCCTTAGAGTGCCAATTGAACTCAGATTTATTCATAACGAGATATGATAGCTGTAATGTACTACGTTTTATTCACAATATGTTTCCGTCACTGAATAAATTTCAGTCAAGACAAGAAGACATATGATCATTTTTTCCTCCGATATTACATATTATTTTTTAATTGGCACTAAATGGCCAATACCAAAACGGCAATCATACTCGCTTGGCGAAAGTAGGATCATAAATCCATCATTTATATTATCAAGATAACTCAAATGACGTACAATAAAATATGAAACAAATCCAAATTATAATACCCGATCGGGCATTGAAAGATGTGGATGGTATTCTCAAAGATGCACAAGTAGGTGGAATGACTCACTACAGAGTTGAAGGAAGAGGGACTACGAAAGCAGAGGCAGTTGCCGGCGGGAGGGGTACTATGAGATATACACCAGAATACATACCGAGGACCAAAGTTGAAGCAGTGATTAAAGACGAACAAGTTGATATGTTATTAGACAGGGTCAAAGAGAGACTTGGTGTTGGAGAAATAAGTGGTAAGATATTTGTTTTAGAAGTACCTACAGCTTTAGATATAAAAACAGGGGCAAGAGGAGAATCGGCAATTTAGTATCATGAGTAGGCCATATTAACAAGATTATAAAAAGATTGACTTTGACTGTACCAGAACCTACAGGCATTAGTCATCCTCTTTGCCCCACCAACGTTTACATGATTCTAATATCTTTCTCTTGGTCTCTTCTGTGTGTTTCTTGCTCTTGTTCCAGACACTATAGGTTTGATAATATCATCTTCTACCTGCTGCCTGCATTTTCTCTGCAATTTCTCTAGGTGCTTTATGTGGGCAGTGCATAGTAATGCATAGCCCATTGCATGCATGAATACACGTAATGAAATAATAGTATAAATATAAAGTTGCACAATAATGGTATAGTTGGACTGTAGTGTTACACAGACACAGAACGTGTCAAGAAAGATCTCCATGACGAACCCATCGCCTTCTGTTAGTGCAGTTCCCCATGCAGAATCAAACGAATAATTAACATTATCAATAGTTACAAATTCCTGTACTATATGGTTATAATAGTCAGTAACGTATGTTCTACCGGTCACTTGGTCAATTGCCACGTCTGCAGGAAAGTTAAACTCTCCATCATTCTTACCAATTGATCCAAACTCTAATTAAAGTACCTGTATTTGTAATCTTTTGTACTCTATTACTGTATGAATCTGCGACATATACATTATCTGATTGTCGAAACGCCAAATTTCCTTAAATCAGGTTGGACGAATATTGTAATCAGTTTTATTAGATATAAAGGTGATATTATCCAGATATCACCATAAAGAAGGTGATATTATCTAGTACACCCGGGAGTGGTACTAAAGGAATTTGTCATGAAATCAATAATGATGCAAGCAAAGGCAGATGAACAAGAATTTTTGAATTATCTTTGAAGTGGAATTCGTTAGGAAGAAATTCTTGGTTTGATCTTGCGTAAAAAACTACTTATCCAATATACCAAAAATTCGTACTAAATCTGATATATACACCGTGAAAGTATAATATCCAGTAGGCTGAATCATTTGTCTTCAGACTGACTTCGCATATTACTTTAATTCCATTCTTACTAAGGGAAGGAAGGATAATACATACAAGTTTGCTCTTGGTTCTAGTTGATTACTCATGCATGCTAGATGAATACAAGATAAGACAAAAGTACAATCCTGAGAAACTGCCGCTAATAGTTCAGACAATCCAAAATGAATTTGGAAAAGATTACATACCATAGCCCTTTGAAAATATGAATCCTGAAAAAATCACGCCCTTGTGTGTGAACCATTTTTGACTTAAATTTTGGGCTCAAGATAATGGCCCTGTGCGGAAGAACGTTCCTTGTATCGTGATCTACTATACTACACAATATGCATATCACTTATCTATTGTTCTAACTAAATGCGAACGAAATGCGGAAGCGAGTTAGGAAAGCAAGGGACGTGTAAAAGTTGGAATTTGGATAAAAAAAGAAAAGGATGGATTGACTGACCGATCTACTTTGTCAATCAGTCGGCCTGCTACTGACGTCCAGTTCTGACTTGCTGCTGTTGAAGTAGTCGAAGGTAAATAGTAACGGTTAGATGGCCACTGCGTATAGATGTAACATTCTCCTTTTCTACTTCCACTCCCAAGTCTTGCCAGTATAACTACCATCCTCTTCTACATCGTATTCGAATACCGCAACCAAGTTATTTAGAAATGCAAGTTTTCCTTTTGAGATGGTTGAATAAAAATTTGAACCTACGTAACGTATGCCTCCTGACTCGGTCATTATTCCTATTCCTTGTCCTCTAATAGAGACTACATCACCATCTTTTGACATAAGTACACCTACCCCCTTTCCATAATGTGCGCCATCTGATCCATGTTCTGCCCAGTAGGTCCACAATTCTGTGCAGTCAATATTTCCCTTAATCTTTCCTTCACACGATTGAGATATCTCTATTCGTGGTGCCCCGCTTGCGCTGACCTCCAAAACTCTCTTCCCTGTAATCTTGCCTTTGGTCTCAGAAATAACATCTCCCAGCAAATTTAATATCCAGTAGGTTGGTGATTTTCTAACTATAAACCCCTCAGATGATTATGGCGGTGGAGAATTTTTTCCCAGATATTATCAGGGATTCATCGATGGATGTATCGAGGCAGGAAATACTAGAGATGTTTATGAATCTGCGACTGATGCATGAATTACGGTAAATATCTGTCCATGTAAATAATACATTAGCAGATGAAGTTGCAGCTGATGCCAAAAAAAAGGGTCCTGGTAATGCCAGACTTGCAGCGCCTCCCGAGACATACAACTCATTGGGCTCCCTTGTCACTATCCATGATGGAACACCGCCTAGCGAAGTTGGTGATTGATATGCATAGACTTGGTTGGGTCAGGTGAACGAGCCTCCAAATTGCGCGCATTCAAATACAGTAGCACGTTCCGAATCACCATGCTCTGTACTTGCCATTGTAATATACCACGGAGCCTAAGTAGGTTCATTCCGCAGTGATTTAATGCATTCTTGCTCACTCTCTATTAGTGAAAGATTACCATGTCCGTAGTCTTTACAACAGTTAGTTAACAGTTATGTGACCTATCCTTGTAAGAGTAACAACTAACCAAATGAAAATGCGTATGCTTGAAATCCTTTTCCTTTTACATCAAGTATGAGTGAATGGTTGCTATATCCATCATGCCTTGATAGAGTGTATAATCTCGGGCCATCTATTACGAATTTACCCTCTTCCGATAAGTCTTGTCCAAGCGATGCTCCTGATAATAGCTTTCCATCTTCTGAGACGGATACGGATATTTCATCTCCTCCATCTCCTCCTGCATTTATGTTTACAGACTTTGCAGAATATACTAATGCGACACGACCAGTTTCACTTTCTAATTCCATGTACTCAGCGTTATTCTTCCATTTTCCTTCAAGATATATAATATTGGATTTGATATCTGAGGGAGGAAAAGTATATGGCACTATTTGATTTGCTTTATGACCTTCAGTATTTCCAAGTGGTGCTCGTGCAAACTGATAGCCAAAATAAAGCTCTGGAGTCTTGATTTTCGAAAAGTCTACAGATTGAACACCTTTTGGTATAGCCGTTGTGTTTGCAATATCGAATTTAGGAAGATTAGCATCTTTACCCATTTGAGCAGCACGTTCCTGTAGTAAGGATTCAATGACTTTTTCAGTCTCAGCATAACCGCCTTCCCCAATATGATCGTATCTTATATATCCTTCACTGTCCACTAAATATATTCTAGGCCAATATCTATTTTCATATGCGTTCCAGGTTCCTTTATCATTATCCTGAACTATTGGATACCTTAATCCAAACTCATCAACCGCAGCCTTTACATTATCAATATTTTTCTCAAATTCAAATTCAGGTGTATGTACTCCAACTATAACTAAACCTTTATTCGCATATTTTTCATTCCAATCTATGAGGTAAGGAATAGTTCTTATCCAGTTAATACAAGTGTATGTCCAAAAGTCCACAAGTACAACCTTTCCTCTAAGATCCGCTAGTTTTATTGGTGCAGTATTGATGTATCCATTAGTTTCAGTAAATTCTGGTGCCTTTACGAATTGAGATTTATCGATTGGGAACTGTGCATTGTTAGTCAGATTATTTGTTATTGTTCTGTTTACAGTGCTTCCTTGAGCAAGCTGTGTTGCAGAATCGAATTTTGTAGTTACTCCTTCTCCTTGTGCTACTGGTTTATTAGGATCAGGGCTGTCAAAATTAGTATAAAAGCCTGCAATCAGAGATAAGGCGATTAACACCGCTATTAAAGTGTGATTATTTTTATTCATTTTAAATTCGTCAATTTCTCTTTTTAACCCCTTTTAGTCTATTCTGTTTGTTACGTCTATAACTGATATAAATATTTCATAGCGTATATTTAACAAATTAGAAGCTTTTAACGAAGGAGCCAGACCAAGAAAAAAGAAGTAGATCGAGTTGTCTGTTGGAGCTGATGTACTGGAGCAGATAATATGTTCCATCAAGATATGGAGAGCTCCTACAAAACATGACATGACACTCGCTATCATTTTCTCCTTGGAGTATAAGGATACTAAACATGCAACATTTACAGTACAATTAGGACCAAAATCAGATACATATATTTATGATACAGAAATTGAAACCAATTAAGATAAGTGTCATTACATATTGTTGATGTAATTGTCATATTCTTCTCACAGGAAGAGCTTTAGCTTTGTTCATTGATCTGCTTTGCTGAGTAAGTAAATCTTGAACCTCAGTAAGGGAGAATTAGAAGTAAGGATAGCTATCAGTCGGGTTTTGAACAAACAGACCTTCGTGTAACATAGTACTGTACTCCTTTATACTCCGATTGATGTTATTCGCACAATTAAGCCTGCTTCTATAAATTTCTGCAACTAATATCTCGATGCAGCTAATATCTAGATCATCTCTATAAGCATAATTACAAATGATGATTTATGAAGCCTTTATTCGATCTCATTTCAGTAAGAACAAAAACAGCGTCAACAACAATATTTCTAATATGCAGCCTGTTTGCATTGGGAATTGGTTCAATAACTGGGGAATCGACAATTGCAAATGCGCAATTAGAAGGTGTACAAGGACTAAGAGAAGAACAAGGAGCGGCAGTAGTAGCGGCGGGGAAGAATTGCAGGCAGGACCAGCGGGCCAGAATCAAAACGATCAATCAGCCACTCCACCAAATGGATTATCTCTAAGATTAGATCGAGCTCATTTCATTCCCTTAACTCTCTTAAGCGATAGTCCAGGAAATCAAGTAAAGATGCTATTAGACTATAATATAGAAAAATCATCTCCATTTCTTGATGATACAGTAAATGCCATCATGGAGGTATATGCTGCCAATCAAACATTATTAAGAACTTCATCTCTTCCAGAACCCATCGTACTTGATGATTTAGAGGGAACAATTCAACTAGCTACTACTTTAGATGATCCGACTCTAAAAGATGAAAATCATGCTAAACATGACAGGCTGAGACTGGCCAATATTCAGTATAACAACAAAGACCAAGAGCCAGTAGAAAGTTTGGCGCTCCCACTTGTGGATTGAGAGTTAAACATAATGTCTTCTCTATATCATTAAACATGGAATGTCTGACATTTGGGAGAGTCATGATAAGGCGACGTTGCAAAAGGAGCAACGCCTGATTTTCGAGCACACTAGACTTATAGTTTGACTCTAATAGTTTGTTACCCAGAGATAAAGGCGATCATGATAGCGTTACCATATGGGTATGGTGACCCGTACTTTGAGCTATAAGCTTCCTCTTCAGATGTTTCGCTCCATAGATTTGATCTAGATACCCGCTTCATATAGTTATACTTGTCAAATTCTATTGATCTTTTATGAACCAAATTGTCTAACACTGGGTTCTGTCCTATTGGTACCGTGATGATGATTTGACCACCTGGCTTTACCAAGTTTTTCAAATTTTCGAGTGTCTTGGGAATCTTTGTATCGTCCCTAGGAGTCTCATCCCAACCAATGTGTTCCAAAGTGGAGATAGATATGATAAGATCAAATTTTTCATCCGTCCTATAGTCAAGGATATCTTCATTAATTACCCCCACAGCTGATTCATATTTATCAACTATGACATGGGGAAAAACTAAGTAATGAGATAATACGTTTCCAACCTCAAGGATACGCTTTCCACGATAATTGTTTATTATGCTCATAGCGATTGGAACTTCTACACTTCTTTCATTTGTGTAGGTTGCATTATATAATGCTGTGAAGTATCGATGTGTACGGCCTAAAAAAGTGAACGTCTCAGGAGTCTTTCGAATCTTCTTATAGTAAATGAAATGAGCAAAATGTAAAGCATCTGTCCTTAGGAGCCTTCCTACTCCCTCCTTTCTAACTACCTCTCTGGCATATGACAATAGATGCATAAATCTGATTGGCTTCGTCTGATCCAATTCAAAGTGTGTCTTTATTGTTTCCAACAGTAATTTGCTTACTCGACGGTACTAATATTTGTTGTAATAGTTGGTCGGGGTACTTCATATACTTGTATTATTCAGGGCGAGCTCATGGAAATGCATCCAATGAAAAAGTTGAAATGGTGCATTGCTTTATTTGAATCATCTCTCAATGAAGTAACTATTTTTGGAGTATTACATGAATTCTATCATCATCTGCGGACATAGGAGGTCAGGGAGGTCAGAGAAAGGTGCTAATATGTATGCTAAAAGCTTCATTCAAGGTTATATGAGAGTAGTGGCACAGATCAATAAAAGGAAACTGGAGAGCTAGAGATTCGAAGCGCAAGCTGTATGTGCTCCAGACGTGGTGTGGCTAAGAAGCCATATACTTTTCTCCTCTGAGGAGGAGGATCTGCCAGCCTTTTTAAAATTATAGACTCGACACTAATCTGACTGCCACTCCCTACTTGTATAGTAAATACAAACGACATAATGCATTGCAGTGTTGGTCTTCTAACCGGAGCCCCTAATTTATCTTGGTCTGGTGGTTATTCATAATGCACTAAACTGAACATGTTTTTGAGATGTGATGCGGATTACTTCTTACCTTAAAATATTGAGAAAAAAAGGTAGGACCAGTAAGAATGATTGATGAAAACAGATGAAGCACGGTGATTTCTACATAACAAATGTCATGGTTCTGTTTCATATACTTCCTTATTCTGTTTCATCAATCCATTAACATATCCAGTTTCAAGCATTAACAATGAATATATGATATTGGCTATATGTGTCTGAACTATTGATTGAACAACTACATTATCTGAATCGACATTTGTCTCTGTAATATATCCTACATCTGTATCATTTCTACCAGATATTCTTAGCTTAAATGTTTCGTTAATTTCAATTTCGCTTTCTTGAGTTGCTGTGCAAAATATCAGTTCACTATTTGTCTTATCCATTTTGATATCCCTTGTAACTCCAACAAAGAACTCAGGGAAGAGCTTCTCTAATCGGGTATCCTTAAGTGCACGGTAAATTATATCAGGGGGCACGCGTAACGTAACAGTTTTAGAAATTGTAGACATCTATCTCTAACCGTTTATTTTTCAGAGAATATATTATGATATCTTTGAGCACAACTCCCTTCAGGGCATTCGCCGTCTACTGATGCACAGTAGCGAAGAGTAGGATCAAATAGACATCGCTCATCTGGCGCTTGTGTGTTATTGGTAGGAGGCTGCTGAGCATTGGGAAATAGTGTTGTTAATAGTTATCCCTATGGCAATGGCAATTGCTTGATAAATTCTGTTTATAGTATTTGTATTGGGTATGAAAGTAAAGAGTGATGCAACTATTAGTACCGCAGCAACTGACGTTTTACTAGGATCGACAATATGAACGCCTACTCCATCAAGAATGTTAAAGTTCCATTGACCCATATCAGTCTTGTCGTTCCATTTTCAAGTAAGCATTGTCGTTCCTGGTATTCCTATATTAGAAGAGGTAATCGACTTCTGGGCTTGCACTTTTGTATTAATAGCTGACCGAGCTGTCAAAAGCACAAAGAGAAAACCGGCAGTTAGAAGAATAGCTTTGATTTCAGTGTTCTTTCATATCTTCTATTTCCCATTCTTGTCAATTTGTATTCCTAGACCTTTCGAAGACCACTTCTCAGTCTTCTCTAGTTGATCGAGCCCACTCATCTAACCTTTTTTCATAGCAGGTTTGACACAGAACATCACCGACATCGGCTCTCAAAATTACTATACTTCGGTCACTGCTTACGCCACACATACGACAGAAAATCTCCATTTCTTGTGCCACTATCTCCTATTCTCGCTAATTTGTATAAGGATTCCCAAGACCTTTTCCCCAAGATCATTCGTCGAGCGCTATTTTTAAAGATTTATTTGTAGTCTTATGGATAAAATGTGTAATATAGTACGTTCCAACATAACATATCTTGATTCTTTCACCAGATCTATGGTATTGTGCTATTACATATCTTTATCTCAGAAAATGGATGGTTTCGACAGAACCGATAATTTAACTGACCTCTTATACCATGTGGGGCCAGTGGTTTATGAACCATATTTGACGTGGCTTTTGGTCCCATACTTTTACTGGTATACTGGGGGTATGCAGACTTGGCTATCTCCAGAAAAGTGGAGACAACCTCATGGCATATACAAGGATCTTGCAAGAGCTTTGAAGGATACCATCTCCCTAATGATCGTCTTTACTGCAGTAATACCTGCTGCAATTGGAGCAATCCTATTATTCGGGATTGAACCTGCAATGGGGATTTTGCCTGGTACCAACAATCCAAATTGGATAGAACCGATTATCGCTATTGGGTGGTTTGTAGGCATATCTCTAATAGTTAAATGGTTCCTATGGCCAAGAAGACCATGGTACAAAATACCAGCAACCTAAACGATATCACATCTTTTTATTACATCTACTAAATCACTAGAAAGATTACGAACTACTTTTCGCTCTATCGAATCCCATCCAATATTCCATCTATTCATTCGCTTCTATTTCAGAAGTTCTTGTTATTACCCTAAACCATATTGAGAGATACTCATCAAATAGATGACTGATGGCCTTCGTAACTGGATCATAGGCGAGCACAACATCTCTGGCCTTCGACTTACTGGCGTCTTCCCTACAAACCATGTATAGAGACATCTGCAACGTGTGATAAAAGCATCTGAGAAATTTTCCTAGTTTCCCTTGCTTTGGAGTTGCCAATGTTTTAAAGGTTCACGTTCTTAGTTGTGGCGCTACTGTAAACCGAACAATCCTCAGAGATTATAATAAACCCTTAAATTGTATCTTTTCGCATAAATGTAGATGAGGAATACAAAAATGTGGAAATTTGGTCTCCTAGGATTGATAATGCTAGTAATTCTCGTTACTAATCAGGAATACGTTCCCACATATGGTCTGCTGGATGGTAACCAGACAGGTAACCAAACTGGTAACCAGACTATCGAGACTCCGCAACAAGAATTTGAAGAGGGGGAAGAGATTGGGGCAGAGGAAACATTGTAATTGTAATTGTTGCTAACTAGAGGTATATTCAGACAAAAAGAGCTTTACTTTCATAGCTCTAACAGATCTAAGATACGGACTAACATTATATCCTAGAGCCTTTTGTCACTTTCACTTAGTTTCCTTATGTAGACGCTTAGAATGTTTACTTGGATTTGCCTTCTCAGAATGATAACCCATGCGCATATCGCCACCACCTGATTCCTCTGAACGAGCTTTTTCTGAATGATAACCCATCCGCATACCACTGGCACCTTCGTCTTGTGGAGGATTTGCCTTCTCAGAATGATAACCCATGCGCATATCGCCACCACCTGATTCCTCTGAACGAGCTTTTTCTGAATGATGACCCATGCGTATACCAGCATCATCGCGATCGCGATTCTCTTTTCCCTTTTGCTTCCGCTTTTTTTCGCTGTCCGATTCCATGTTATATACTATATGTTTCATTAACTTAAGTATATAGAGAACAAATCCAATAATTATTTCAAGGCGATATTTGTACTAATTGTGACGAATTTCTGTGAAATGAAATCTTTTTATTATTTCTGTTGACTGCTAGTGAAAATACCCCTTGCTATAGTCCAATATCTAAGCTCGATGATGAAATTTGCGTGATCTACAATTCAAACCATTCCCATCGCTATTTTCGGAATCCTTATCTTACAACGATAGTTGCACTCAAAGGATCCTGTAGTAGCCAAGCCCAAGAAAAAGTGTAATTCCAGTTGGTTTCATGGACAGGCAGTTTTAGAACTCCAAGTACTGAATTCAAACGTGGTTTCCATTCATCCATCTCCACCCCCCCTTTTTCACACACATAGGTTCCTAATAGAAAATTCATCATTTCTGTCCCATCATTTGCGATAGTGCTACAATGTTTTTAAACAATAGGTCACGATTAGTTGTCCTAATCCTAAACCCATCTGTGGAATGTTTATGGTTAGGATTTAAAGCGACAGTATAAGCAATCCATGGTATGGAGGTCGTCCCAGCTACTCCTCTTCTTTGTAAGTTAGGAGTTTCGGTTTTCTTTTATACTTCTATCCAGAGGATGTTATGCACGTTACACTAGATACGAAAGAGGAAGAAAATTAACTGATTCTCTTACTTCCATTCCCACACTTTAGAAGAGCAGTTTCCCTCTTCGTCCACTTCATACTCGAAGACACCGACCAAGTTGTTGAAGGATGATAGCTTCCCTCCTGGAGGTGCACGAAAGAACAATGACCCACGAAAGCGTATCTTTCCAGGACCTGTAAACCTTCCTATTCCTTGCCCTGTCCATGTTGCCATCCCTTTACCATCTCTAGTTGTTACTACTCCCTGTCCTTCTCCATACATTACTCCATCTTCTTCTCCTTGTCTCATAACGGAACAATAGGTTCCCATATCAGTCCCATCTTCCCCTTTGTATCTTCCACTCACTGTGAAAGATGTTTCTATCTTAGGACCATCGGCATCTAATACCCTTTGTCCTGTTATTTTACCTCTGTCCTCAACAATTAATTCGCCTAATGCCATAACTGACATAAGCAATATGGGTTGTATTTTAACTCACCTAATTAGGACATGGCGCCGTCCGTGCTACGCCATGGTCACATTCCAAAAAATCAATTAGCTAAAGTATCTGTTGAAGCTGAAGCATAAGTAATTAATATGCGAATCTGTTCTTTGCACCTTGATGGAAGAAATAGAAGAGGGATCAAAACCCAGACCTAGAACCTCTTATATTACATTTGTGAAAGAGGCGGCCGCAGTACACAGAAGTACTACCGACTCCGAACCTAACAACATAACGTCAAATACAAGGTAGGCGGCTAATATTTAGCTGGATTCCGAGGCTGTTCTTTCGCACAAATGGGGCCAAAAATCGTGCTAAGGGTATGTCAACCCTGCTTTCATATTTATTATCCATATAGGAACATAGACAAGAGATCTAATCAGGATCTCAAAATCATGACGTCTAGGAACAATCCGCATTTTTTGTTCCTCTGTTTTGCCTTTAGCCTTTTTTTCTTGTAAATGAGTTCCATTCTATTTCTTGGAATAATGTCCCTTAAAGTTGCCTTTTCAGCATCAATCAATGATAGTTTACTATCGATAACGTTAATCGAATAATCTCCAGTAGGTTGTAATTTAAGATTCATGGGTTCGATATTTCTTAAATCAGTAACGATCTGGTTTCTTTCTGCGAAGTCACTATGTGCTAAATCTGTATTTCTTTTGGAATGGAAAGGATTGAAGCTATGCTGCTGCGCGTGCCATAGCTCAGATACCGACTGCCACCTCCCTTACTAGATCCTCGTGCTCTAAGAGTGGAACAGTTGAAGAAATATATGATTTCACTTGAAATAGTTGCTCCCCATCGTAGCGGGATAAAAATTAAAGAATGAAGGTAGCCTAGGCTGTGATTGAGTCAGGAGATGTCGGTTCTGGTCCATCTGCTCCTTGTTCTGACGTTGCCCTTACTGAGATAACAGAATAAGTAACCGAGACCAGCTGGGTATCCCAGCCTGCATTATTACCGTTTGTACGTTGTACCTCTTCGGCAGATGTTGGGTCAGGGTGTTGGAGGTGGGCCTAGCTTCAACATATGGTTCAGGGTTTTGCTGCCTTGCTTGTTCTTGGTAAAGTCATCACCCTGCTTCATCGTGCCTATTTGTGCTACTTTAGTAGTAAACGGATTTCCGCCGGGGTTCACACATTGAACCTCAGCTGTGACCGAATCAGCCTTTGCTGTTATTGTCGCAATCGAGCCCTGATGTCGTATAGCAACCTTTCCGCTTATCGTAATGCTATGGTCGGGATTTCCCGTAACCCTTTGCTGGCCAACAAAACGGAAATCCCCTTTGGGGACAGTAGTCAAAACTTGTGCCATGGCAGAGGACGGTGCTAGCGTTAACGGTATTGTTCATAATGAAGATATCTTGTGGAGAACCAAATGATGAAGCATACTCCTCCTATTCTAAGAACGAGGCTCCAAAAAATGGCTGCTGCAGTTGGAAAATTAGGAAATAACCAACCATGATCCCATACACCATAAAATCCTATTGGATTGTAGTAATATTTGATCCACTCTACTATACTAGTAGTAGGAACATGATTGTCGGTCCATAGCAAGTTTCCTCGTAATATTCTTTCTACTCCCCAGATTGGTGAATCCATAACGGCTGTTGAGATTAAAAATACTATCAAGAAATACCCTATTCTAAGGGGTTTAAGGAAGAACATAAAAAGCACAGGAATAAAATGACCTATTATATTCCATACCTGATAGATTTGATTTCCTCCAAATATCTCGCCTATTGACTTGCAATTAATTGGAATGCCTTTGACCGGACAGTAGACCACTGGATCTAAGAGATCAAACCATACTGCATAGCTAAAAGACACTAATACAATTATAGTAATTCTCTTCCTAGTCCATACAGTATGCCATTTACTCGATGATGTCAAACCTGATTATCAGAGAAGAGTAATAATAATGGTAACATTCAATATTCCTAATTCCTAATTCGGAATCAAAGAGGATCCATTTTCTCATAAAGGAGTGATTCTTATCGATTCAATCATTGAAGTAACATTGTTTAGATTCTTGTTGAAATTTTCACTTGATGATATATATGTGATAGAGATTGTTTGATTATCGTCAAGAACAGATGATACGAACATTCCTTTATTTGCACCGAGAGTATTATCAAGTGGAGTGGTAAATACTATTGAACCTGCGGGAGACCTATCAATCTCATATAATCCAAATGTCTTATTTTCTATCTTCAGTCCAGGTCCAAGTCCAAACCTCTCACGCAATATTAATGGATAATATTTTAGAAATCCATCTTCAAACTCTTCTCTTGTAAGGTCAGAACTAGACAACTCAATTGAAACTATAGATACTGCATCAGGCAACTTGAACCAGCTGCTTGGTTGGTCAAATTGTGTGTCAGGTTTTTTATATTCTACCTGCCAGTCTGATGGATAGTGGAGTGTGTAATTACTCTGTGGATCAGAGTACATTGCATAGCCAAGTCCCTGTTGCTCTACTTCTTCAGTCACTTGCTCTAACGCCTGTTCATTTACAAATCCCATCGAGCCTGAGCTAGTCCATATTCCTACTAAGAAGATTACCACAATAATGCTCAGAAAAGAAGATTTGTTCATCCAGACGTCCAATTAATACACATAAGAAATAAGAACATTTGTACTGCGATCTCACCGATCATGATTTGACTGTTAGTTATCCTTTTCTTGTTTGTGATTATGCTGCAAGTGAATACGAAATTAGTAAGACATGGTCAACACATAGTGCAAAAGCACGAACAACTTATTAGTCTGCAGATACCAATTTCTACTATGTTCAGGAATGCAACACTCAGTCTTATAAGAAACAGATATTGCATTCATATTTAGGACCTTCCTAAATTTCACGATAGACTATAAATTTACGGCCATTGAAACCATACTGCCAAGGGCTAGACAGTCATCAAATGATCGTGCTCCAACTATAGAAGAGATTCGCAAGGTTGTTGATTATCCAGATCGACGAATAAAACCCATAATTTACTTAATGGTTTCTTCTGGCATTCGCCTTGGCGCATGGGATTACCTAAAGTGGAAACATGTAAAGCCGATAACTAACGATGAGGGAAAGGTCATTGCCGCTAGGCTAGACGTTTATGCGGGCGATGTTGAGCAATACTACACCTTCGTAACTTCTGAGGCCTACAACGCGCTCAAAGAATGGATGGACTTTAGAGCTTCTTACGGGGAAAGGATAGACGATAATTCTTGGCTTATGCGTGACTTGTGGCAAACAACAAACATGAACTATGGTGCAAGATGGGGATTAGCTACCAGTCCCAAGAAGCTGAAGAGTAGCGGCATCAAGAGGTTGCTTGAGAGAGCTGTATGGGAACAAGGAATCCGTAAGCCTTTGACGGAAGGAACACGGCGACATGAGTGGAAAATAGCACACGGATATCGCAAATTCTACAAATCTAGAGCAGAGCAAATCATGAAGCCCATAAACGTAGAAATAACTATGGGTCATGTATATTACAAACCAACAGAACATGAAGTCTTGGATGATTACATTAAGGCTATTTCAATGTATTAATGGTAACAATTCAGTCCTACAGAAGCAGGTGGAAGAATTGGCTGAAAAAACCACCAGCAATGATTTTCTTTTGAAAGCTAAATTGCAGGAAAAAGATGATGTATTAGCTACACTTTCAGATCAAGTCATGAAACTTATGGCAGAAGTACAGGAGCTTAAGCAGAAAAAAAATTAGGCAACTTTTCGTATCAGATTAAATCAACCGATATTGTCTGCGGAAGAAGACATCTGCAGGACAGTCATTGTTTGCAGCTGATGATTGTGAATTGCTGTCGCCTCTCTTTGTTGCAGGTACATCGTTGCTGTATGATCCTATAGTTGCGCTGGCAAACAAAGCTGCCATTGCTACTGTCAACATTGCTAGACTTAATAACATTAATTCGCTAACTCACACTCCGCGATAGATACTTGAGGATGTCTAGTTTGAAACGTCTTGTTCTATAGTAGTTAGCTATAGCA
>Ga0315553_10001353_pt1 | contig 20435 bp, 21 predicted proteins | sample SalMarSW160140MG_FD_203099 | JGI IMG/M metagenome (GOLD analysis project Ga0315553, IMG submission 203099) | Salt marsh sediment microbial communities from the Plum Island Ecosystem LTER, Massachusetts, United States - Salt Marsh Sediment SW1601-40 ... | reverse complement strand
ACCCTTCAGGGGTTGGCTGCGGCCCACGCGGCCACGCGGCCTGCCCAGGGAAGATCATCGCCCTTACTGTTCCGCTGGTTCTTCGACAGCGCTCAGGCGCGGAAGCTGCGGCGTGGGAATGCCCCGCTCAGCATCCTGCACATGATCCGGGTCGGTTTCGCGCAAGAAATCGGCAATGATCCCGATCGTGAAGCGATCCTTCAGAAGCGGCGCATGGCCCTGCGCGTGAACCGTCACTGCGGCGAGCCGCGGATGCTGCTCTTCCATTTTCGCGACGGTCCTCGGGCTCAGGAGATCGGAATTCTCGCCCCTCAAGACCAGCACGGGGATATTCCGGAGCGCCTCGAATTGCGGCCACATGCTCGGGATCTTCTGCGAGATGTCGACTTCCGACAGCGCGCTCGCCAGCTTGTTGTCATAGCCGGGCGCCGGGCGGCCGTTCCGTTCCGAGAAGAGCTGCCGGGCGACCGCCGCCCATTCCTCATCGGTCAGATTGGTGAAGAAGCGCTTATTCATGGAGCGGACCAGCTCGGTCGCCTCGTCCCAGCTTGCCGGGAGCGGCACCTTGCCGGCATAGCCCATAATACGCGCAAGACCGGCCGTTTCGATTTCGGGTCCGATGTCGTTCAACACCAGCGCGGAGATCGCGGCCGGCCGCATGACCGCCATGAGCATCGCAATGATGCCGCCGCGCGAAGTGCCGATGACGGCGGCGTGCTCCAGTCCCCGGATCGCCATGAGGTCGAGAACGTCGAGAAGCTCGATGAAGGGCGAATAGTTCCGCCAGTCGGGATCGTGATCGGACTGTCCGCGCCCCCGGTAATCCGGGCAATAGACTTCGCGCCGGCGCGTCGGGTGATTGGCGAGGAAGCTGGCGAGATCGTGAAAATCGGCGGAATTGCGCGTCAGCCCCGCCAGACAGACGACGGGACGCACGCCCCGCTGCGGTTCGCCATAATGGCGCGCATAGAGCGTCAAGCCATTATTGGACGTAAACCTGATGTCTTCCCATTCCTGGCCGTTCGTGCTGCCCATGACGCTCCGCTTGGATTTCTGATCTCCTAGTGCACTGACGCATTCACATGGTTCATGCGTCCGCGCCCTAGCTCTTTGTTTATGCATCAATTTTGCCAAACTCCGGCTGTTGCCTCCGTTTGGATCGATGCACTAGCGCAACGCGCGTCCAAGCATGTCCCCGCGAAGGCGGGGATGGGCGCGGGAACAGTTGCGCTCGCCTTTTGAAATAGATCAACTTGACCTCGCTCAGGTGATTCCACTTGAGCGAGGGTTGATCTAGACCCGCCGCCGACCGCGAAGGAACGGCGAACCACGAGAGGCAAGATAGCCTAATTGGATGGCGCGTCGGTCAGAAATATCGGCTTGTCCTTGCGTCCGCGATGGATATCCTCCGCAAGCCGCAAGGGCGCATCATTGCCGAGCAGCCGCGAGCGGTACACCTGCGCGCTCTCCAGGATCTTATGCACATAATTGCGCGTCTCGTTGAAGGGGATACGCTCGATCCAGTCGATAGGATCGACGTCGTTTTCGCGCGGATCGCCGAACCGGCGGACCCATTGGCGAATGCGTCCCGGCCCGGCATTGTAGCCTGCGAGCGCCATGACATAGGAGCCGTCATAATTGCTGATCAGGCGATTGAGAAAGGCCGTTCCAAGCGTCACATTGTAAGCCGGATCGGCGGAAAGCTTCTTCCTGGAAAATCTCAGCTTGTGATACCGCGCCATCATCTTCGCGGTTGACGGCAGGAGCTGCATCAGCCCCACGGCGCCGGCGGAGCTGACGATGTTCGTATTGAACTCGCTTTCCTGCCGGGTCAGGGCATGAACCAGGGCGTCTTCGATTTCCTGTCCATCGCCAAGCACTTTGAACTCCGGCAGGGCGTTGGGATAGGCGTAATGCTCAACGGCGAAATCGCGATTGATGGCGATCTTGGCCATCCGGACCGCGCGGTGACGCGGCGCGACCCGGACCGCAAGCTCGCAAAGCAGGATCATTTCCGGCGCGCTGTCGATGCCGCGAGCGAGATCGTAGAGGAAGAGCGACATCAGATTCTCGAAATCCGCCTGCTTCGCCAGAACGATGGCCTTCATCACGTCCTGTTCGACGAACGCCTTGATCTCGCGCTCCGTCGGCTTGACGAAGGTGCGAAACGCGACCTTGGCGTCGGTCGCGGCGATCATCTGATGCGCAAGCTGGCCGTAGAAGGTGTGATAATACTGCGCGGCCTCCGCGAAGGCTCCGATGGCCGCCTGCCGGTTGCCCAGTTCCAGCTCGGTCCGGCCGAGCCAATATCCGGCGCGGGAGCGCCGCTTCGGCAGCCCGCCTGCGGCCGCGGCAGCGAGAAAATGCTTCCGCGCGGCTTCGGGCTTGTTCAGGAAGCGCAGGGCAACCCAGCCGGCCAGAAACTCCGCGTCGCTGAGATCCCAATGTTCAAGTCCCTCGCCGTGGTTCCTGGCGAGGGCGTAAGCGGTCTTCGGTTTGCCCTCGTTCAGCGCCAGCCGGACCTGAATTCCGCGCTCTTTCCACCATTCCTCCGGATCGATCAGCTTTTCGGCCGATTTCGGCGCTGACCTTAAGAGGCTCCAGACTTTCTTATCCTTGTCCGCGCGGCGCAGCCATTGAATGCGAGCCAACAATACAGCCGGATACTTTTTGACGGATTTGTCGAGCCGAGTGAGCAGCCCTCCGGCCCGCCTGGTGCGCTTCACCGTCGCGATCCGCGCCTTGACTGAGGGCCGCCATTTCTTGTCGATCAGGGGCAGGATGCGCCGCACAGCGCCGACATAGCTCTTATTGTCCTGCATCAAGAGATAGTCCGCCCGGGCACGGTGGTCGTCCGGCTTCAGGACTTTGAGCTTGCGAATTTTTTTCTCGATCGCCGGCGTCAGCGGATGCCTGCGCCAGGCCTCGCGAATATGCTCGACGCCCTCTTCCTTGCGGCCTTCGGCGATCAGCGCGCTGCCGAGCGCTGCGAAGCCGGCTCCGCTCATCGGACGCTTGCCGACGAAATAGTCGATGATGCGCTTATTGTCGGTCTCACGCCAGAAAAGCGCATCTTCCGCGCTCTCCTGCAATTCCTCCCGGCTCGGCCAGCGCGGATTCTCCTCAAGAAAGGCGATGATCTCCTCGGGTGTCGTATCCGGCGCCTTCTTCCGGTAGTAATACCAGCGGGCGAGTTTCTTCGCGGTCGGGTCGCGCAGCTTCTCCATCAGCGGACGCGCCTCGGAATAGGATTCGCGATAGACCAGCTTGACGAATTCCTTGAGCGCTTCGACATCGGCGGCCGGTGCTTCGTGAGACATGAGCGGCGCGAGCGCTGCGTCGCCCTCGGCCTTTGGCAGCCGTCCGCGCGTATCGGTGTCTTCGGGCTCCGCTGCGGTCGCTTGTTCGTCCGTCTCATTCCGGCTGGCCAGCTCGTTCCTGACCGGGAGCGGAATCGTGGCGGAAGGCGGCTCTTCCTGCTTTTCCGGCAAGGGAATGGCGGCGGATGTGGAGCTGCGCTTGGCGACCCGAATCTCCTCGGAAGGCGGAGGCGGCGGTGTGTCGATGTCGTTCAGAGGTCCGGCGGTGCGAACCTCATGCTCCTCCACCAGGGCGAGCTTGACCTGCGAAACCGCTTGCGGCTCCGGCGCCGGGTTCGGCTCGGGCATGGAGGCGGACAAAGACGTCGTGGAATGTTCCACGGTCTCTTCGTCGGCAACGTCATTGCGCCAGGGATGCACGATCGCCAGGATCGCGGCACAAGCCGCAACTGTGACAAGCACGGCTAGCGCAGGTCTGACAAGCGAAGCGCGGCTATTCATCGTACGCATGGTTCGAACGAGCTGTCGGAGCCTTCTTTGTCACCATCTTGGAGCCGGTACGGTAACCCTAAAATTTTAATCGCACTATAACGTTTTCCGGTTGCTCGGAAACCTGTTTCCGTTTGAAGCCCGTTCAATGAAAGGGCAAAAATGTTTAACGCCTGCCTAGCGCGACGCGCGTCCAAGCATGTCGCCGCGAAGGCGGGGATGGACGCGGGAACAGTTGCGCTCGCCTTTTGATATCGATCAACCTGACCTCGTTCAATTGAGTCCACTTGAACGGAAATGATCTAGTGTAAAAGGTCAGTCCGCAAGGAACGGCGTAGCTTGCCGCCCTGGGGAGAACCCACTATGGTCAATATTTGGGTTTTTTATGAGGCGCTGCATGATCGGCGCCGGAGCGAATTGAAGGGCTCGCAATGTTTCGGGGATCATTTACAGCACTCGTTACGCCTTTCGACAACGGCGCGTTCGACGAGGATGCCTTCCGCAAGCTGGTCGAGTTTCAGATCAGCTCGGGAACGCACGGTCTTGTGCCGGTCGGCACGACGGGCGAGTCGCCGACGCTGTCTCATGACGAGCATCAGCGCGTGGTGAAGGTGTGCATCAATCAGGCCGGCGGGCGGGTTCCGGTGATTGCCGGGGCGGGCTCGAACAGCACCGCCGAGGCCATCGAACTGGCGAAGTTCGCCAAATCGGCTGGCGCAAATGCAGGGCTGGTCGTGACGCCCTATTACAACAAGCCGGGCCAGGACGGCCTCTACATGCACTACAAGGCCATCAACGACGCCGTCGATCTGCCTATCATCATCTACAATATTCCCGGCCGCTGCGTGATCGACATGAGCGTGGCGACCATGGCGCGGCTGTTTGCCTTGCCGAATATCGTCGGTGTGAAGGATGCAACGGCGAGCATGGCGCGGGTCAGCCAGCAGCGCGCGGCAATGGGGGCGGGCTTCTGTCAGCTCTCCGGCGAGGACGCAACGGCGCTCGGCTTCATGGCGCATGGCGGGCATGGCTGCATTTCCGTCACCGCCAATGTTGCGCCGGCGCTCTGTGCGGAATTTCAAAATGCCTGTCTGGCCGGAAATTATGCCCAAGCCCTCGATCTGCAGGACCGGCTGATGCCGCTGCATGAGGCGCTGTTTGTCGAAAGCAACCCTGCGCCGGTGAAATATGCCGCCGAGCGTTTAGGGCTCTGCCGGACCGAGGTCCGCCTGCCGCTCAGCGCGATCTCGGAGGCGAGCCGGGGCGTCGTCGATGACGCTCTCGATGCCGCCGGCCTGATCATGGCAGAGGCGGCGAGCGCTTAAGGGTCTTCCCGATGTCATCGCCGAAGAAGAAGCAGCCGCCACGCAAGGTCGTGGCGGAAAACCGAAAGGCACGCCACGCCTATGACATCGAAGAGGTGTTCGAGGCGGGGATTGCGCTCGCCGGTTCGGAGGTGAAGTCGCTGCGTCAGGGCAAGGCCAACATCGCCGAATCCTATGCGACCGAAGAGGGCGGCGAGATCTATGTGATCAATGCCCATATTCCAGGCTATTTGCAGGCAAACCGCTTCAATCACGAGGAGAGGCGGCCGCGCAAGCTGCTGCTGCACAAGAACGAAATCGCCAAGCTGATCGGCGCTATCCGGCGGGAGGGCATGACGCTCGTGCCGTTGAGGCTCTATTTCAACGACCGGGGCCGCGCAAAGCTGGAACTGGCGCTCGCCCGCGGCCGCAAGCTGCACGACAAGCGCGAAGTGGAGAAGGAACGCGACTGGAACCGGCAAAAGGCTCGGCTTCTGCGCGAAAAAGGCTAGCCCTGTCCGCAAAGTTGCATGGCGTAGGCATCTGCGGGGGGTACGCATTGGCCAACAAGACGTCCATCAAGCCAACGAAGGTCGCGAAAATGGCCGCCGCCAAGGGAGGCGGCGCAAAGCCGGTCCGCCTCACAGGCGGCAACCCTCAGATCGCGAAGGGCTATGGCGACGCTCCCGTGCAGGACTACATCGCGGCCTTGCCGGGCTGGAAACAGGGCGTCGGCCGCCGTCTCGATGCGCTCATCGAACGCACCGTCCCCGGCCTGCGCAAGGCGGTCAAATGGAACACGCCGCTCTATGGCGTCGAGGACGAGAGCCAGGGCTGGTTCCTCAGCTTTCGCTGCTTCACGAAGTACGTCAAAGTTGCATTCTTCCGCGGCACGTCGCTGCGTCCTGTTCCCCCGGTCGAGTCCAAGCAAAGGCACGTGCGCTACGTCCATATCTACGAGGACGATGAGATCGACGAAGCGCAGTTTGCTGATTGGGTGAAGCAGGCCAGTAAATTGCCTGGGGAGCGGATGTGAGCGGGAAGTAGTGTGTAGCCCGGATGGAGCGCAGCGCAATCCGGGATAAGATCCGCGGATGGTTCGTTACCGGCGCAACTTCGTCCCCGGAGGCACCTATTTTTTCACGGTCACGCTCGCCGACCGGACATCCTCGGCGTTGGTCCGTCACGTGGACGCCTTGCGGATGGCGTTCCGCATTGCGCGGCGCGAGCATCCTTTCACGATCGAGGCCATCGTGATCCTGCCGGACCACCTGCATGCCATCTGGACGCTGCCGCCAGGCGATTCCGACTTCTCCGGCCGCTGGCGGCGGATCAAAGCGTATTTCACGCATCGGCTCGTTGCCGCCGGCGTACCGGTCAAACGCCATCGCAATGGCGAATACGCACTCTGGCAAAGGCGCTTTTGGGAGCACACGATACGGAACGAGATGGATTTTGAGCGGCACGTCGACTATGTGCACTTCAATCCGGTCAAACACAGGCTGGTTTCTCGGGTCCGCGAATGGCCCTATTCGTCATTTCACGTCTATGTCAGGCGGGGCATCAAACCAGCCGACTGGGCGGGCGATGTCGAAGATCCCATGATGGATTTTGGCGAGCAGCGGGGTTGACCCCGGATTTCGCTGCGCTCCATCCGGGCTACTTGCTAAGCGCGACTCGTTCTATGTTCTGAGCATGAGAGTCTATTCGCCTGATCAGTTGAACGCGATGGCTGACGATGAGCGCAAGGCCGTGCTTGAAAGCGAGTTCGGCCGCTCTTTCCACATCAGCGCTGCTGAGCATGTCGCTTGGATTTTTTGGACTCCGCACACCGACGAGCCCAGGGAAATCTTAGATCAAGGCTCGGCGTTCATTCTGCGGCGCGAAGACAAGCTCTTTCTGGTGACGGCGGCGCACGTCTATCGCGGCTATTTAGAGGACCGCAAGCAACACGGGAGCCTATATTGCCAAGTGCAGAACTGCACAGTGAGAGATCTGAGCGATCACCTAATCGCATGCGGCAACCTTGATATTCCATTGGATGAACCCGACCGCGACCCTGACATTGCCGTCTTCCGCCTTACGCCCGGGGCTGCCGAGCGCATCGCCAGAAAGCCCATTAACGGCCCGAAAGGCGCTTGGCCCGCGCCTCCAAACGTGGGCGAAACGGTCATGTTCGCCGGCTTCCCTGGCCAGGCACGGATCATGACCGAGCCGGATGAAATCAGTTTCGGCATGTACTCGGCCATGACCCCCGTGACCTCGACTACAGACCATCAGATTTCGTGTCGTTTCGATCGTGAATACTGGATCGACGCTCATCGTCTTGGCCTGCCGCCGCTCGGATATGGGCTTGGTGGCATCAGTGGCGGGCCGCTGCTCATCCCTGACTTTCGCGATGGCGCGTGGTCTTGGCGCCTCGGCGGCGTGATCTCGCAGGCGCCACCCAAGCGCCCACCCAAAGACGTGCTCTTTGATAGCGTGATATCGCATCGCGCAGAATATATTTTGCCGGACGGTACTGTGGCTAAGCTTCGCTAGGCTTTCGGTAGCAAGTAGCCCGGATGGAGCGCAGCGAAATCCGGGGCAGCCGATCATTCGTTCCCGGGTTACGCTTCGCTCCACCCGGGCTACGAGGAAGCCACACTGACGGACGAGCGACGACAACCATGAAGAAGAGTAAGTACGGCTCGAAGGAAGAAGCAGAACACTCTCCCTCTCAGCTCATCGATGCGAGGATCGCGGCGCTGAGCGATTGGCGGGGTGAGACGCTCGCGCGGATCCGAGATCTCATCAAGCAGGCCGACCCCGAAGTGGTCGAGGAGGTGAAATGGAAAAAGCCGTCGAACCCTATGGGCGTTCCGGTCTGGGAGCATGAGGGCATCATCTGCACTGGCGAGACGTACAAGGATAAGGTGAAGCTGACCTTCGCCAAGGGCGCCTCGCTCCCGGACCCGTCAGGCCTGTTCAATTCCAGCCTCGAAGGCAACGCCCGCCGCGCCATCGATATCCATGAGGGCGGCAAGATCGATGAAAAGGCGCTGAAGGCGCTCATTCGCGCCGCCGTGGCGCTGAACACGTCCAAAGCCAAAAACTGATGCGGGATCGGTTTAGACGGAACCGTCCGAAATGCTTGTTCGTCGCGCCGGACTTGCCTGCCCCGCACTTGATGCGGGGATACGGCGCCCAATTCTCTATCGATCACGCATTGACTTCGTGGATATGCCAATGGGCCCGGGATCTCCGCTTCGCTCCGTCCGGGGCGACGTTCGTTTCCACCGAATATGATCCCGCATTAGCAGAAACGAACGGCCCTCTGGCTCAGCTGAGGTCCTGTTCGATCTGGTCGACGGAATAGCCGAGCTTCTCCAGACCTTCCTCCAGATAGTCGGCGAGAAGCGGGATTCCCATCAGGTAATCCTGGGTCTTGCTGGTCTTCTCGGTCTTGGCCGTCGAGATGGCCTCGTCCAGCTCATCCGCCGAGAATGAACCGCGCCCCAGCCAGGTCAGCGCGACAAGGCTGGCCTGCTCATCGTCGTTCAGATCGGCGATAAATTGCGCAAGCTCACTGCCGATGGAATCGGTCGAAAAGTTCTCAAGGATCGCATCGCTGCTGTCGTCCCGAAAACCGCTTGCCAGCGCATCCTCCCAGCTGCCCGTCTTTGCATCATATTCTCTGGCGCGAATGATCACCCGCGCCACCTTCTCGGTCGAAATCTCAAGCATAGGGCCAACTCATGGATATTCGAGAACAGGATCGGAATTGAAGATAAGCAATCAGTCTACATTCCGCTCGTCCAAGCGATCAAGATAGTTTCTGACATTCATGAAAACAGTTTCGAACATTTCGGTGGTCAGCATACCAGTATTGGTATTGTAGCGGGAACAATGATAGCTCCCGAAAAGGTGGATTTTGCCACAAGGCAGCGGATGATTTGCGCCGTGCGAGAATGGAAAACCTTTTAATTTCAGACCAAAAGCGCCGATTGTTGCGACATGGGCAATCCGTCCGAGAACGACGATTGCGGCCAGGTTGGGCAACAGAGATATTCGCTTCCTTAAAAACTGCCGGCACATATTGATTTCGGCCGTTTCGGGCTTGTTTGCCGGGGGCACGCAGCGCACGGCATTGGTGATCATGGTCTGCTGGAGCGTCAGACCGTCGTCGTCGCGCTCTTCATAGCTGCCGGAGGCAAAGCCGAATTTGAGCAGAGTGTCGTAAAGCAGAACGCCGGCATAATCGCCGGTGAACGGCCGGCCCGTACGGTTGGCCCCGCGCAGCCCCGGCGCCAGACCGACGATGAGCAGCCGCGCGGTCTCCTCGCCGAAGGAGGGCACCGGCGCGTTGAACCAGTCCGCATGCGCTTCGCGGTTCTCCTGCCGGAACGCCACGAGACGCGGGCAGAGGGGGCAATCGCGGTCGGGCTCCGCGCAGTCGAAGGCACTTTCGGGAAGACTCATGGAAGCAAATTGATGGCTGAAAAAGGCTTAACGAATCGGAATTGGCGTCCCCTCGGCAAAAGATCATTCCCGCCCAGCGAATGCAATGGCCGCGAAAAGCGGACGACGTTCGCCCATCGCAGCTTGCATGCGCTATGCGCGGAGAACGGCGCTTGAACGCGCTTCACGCGTCGGCGAAATCGTCGGTTTCGGCGTCGCTATAGTCCCGATTCGAGACGTTGCGGCTGCTCTCCCGCGGATAATGATCGCTGCCGGGACGACAGACCTGCTCCTCCAGATCGGCCAGGTCGATGAACTGGTCGGCCTGCCGACGCAGCTCGTCGGAAACCATCGGCGGCTGGGTGTTCATGGTCGAGATGACGCTGACTCGCTTGCCCTTATGCTGCAGCGCTTCGACCAATGAGCGGAAATCGCCGTCGCCCGAAAACAACACGACATGATCGAGATGCTCGGCCAGATCCATGGCGTCGACCGTCAGCTCGATATCCATATTGCCTTTGATTTTGCGGCGCCCCGAGGCATCGGTAAATTCCTTGGTCGGCTTCGTGACCATGGTATAGCCATTATAGTCGAGCCAATCGATGAGGGGACGGATCGAGGAATATTCCTGATCTTCGGCGAGTGCGGTGTAGTAGAGCGCCCGAAGAAGCCTGCCCTTCGACCTGAATAAGGTCAACAGGCGTTTATAGTCGATGTCGAATCCGAGTGCCTTGGCAGTTGCATAGAGATTGGCGCCGTCAATGAACAGCGCGATACGTTCCGATGGATAAAAATTCATTTGCATATGGTTCCTTCCTGGGAAGAAGAAATGTGCCAAATCCCACAATTGGCGCAAGCACCTTCTTCCAGCAGCTTCCCCGGCCCCCCGGGGCAATTTTCAGCGTAAATACCTACTTATTAACACGAAGTTCGCTATGATTATCATAAGTTTGGGTTCCAATGTAAGCGGCGCTTGGGGCAATTCTGATGCGACGATTCTGCAAGCATTCAAGGAGCTTGAGAGCGTCGGCATCAGCGTATTGCGCCGATCGCGCTTGTACCGGACCAAACCTTACGGAATGCAAAATCAACCAGATTATATAAACGGAGCTGCGGCGATCTTTACGTCGCGCACGCCACTCGCCCTCTTGTCGTTACTCAAGAGGATTGAGACGAAAGCCGGGCGGCGGTCACGGGTACGCTGGGGACCGCGGCCCCTGGATCTCGACATCATAGATTACCATAAGCGAATCTTAAATTGGGCGAAGCCCGATAGGCAAGCCCTTCAATCCGATATGTTAGATCTAATATTGCCTCATCCGGGAATCGAAAACCGCCCTTTCGTGCTCCAGCCGATTCTGGATATCGCACCGCATTGGCATCATCCGGTTTACGGGTGGACGGCAAGCCAGTTGCTGAAGCGGCTGCGCTTTGCGGAAATGGGCCGCGTTTTAGAACCCGTAACGGTGTGAAAAGTTCCCGAGGCGGGTGCCGGATCTTGCGTGAGCGAAAAAAAATCGCTACTTAAAGGGTGCGTTTCTCCGGACAAAACAGGAAATTTGCCTCATGGCCCGTGTAACCGTCGAAGATTGCGTCGACAAAGTCTCAAACCGATTCGAGCTCGTGCTGCTCGCCGCCCACCGCGCGCGTTCCGTTTCCGCCGGAGCGCCGATCACGGTCGAGCGCGAGAACGACAAGAATCCTGTCGTCGCTCTTCGGGAAATTGCCGAGCGCACGATTTCCGCCGAGGACATTAAAGAAGATTTGATCCACTCGATGCAGCGTTATGTCGAAGTGGATGAGCCGGAGGCCGAGGCGGTTCCCATGCTGTCCGGTTCCGCGGATCGCCCGATTTTCGGCCGTGACGACCAGTCGACCGATCTGGTCATCGATCGTATGAGCGAGGAAGAGCTTCTGCGCGGCCTGGAAAGAAGCATTCCGACCGATCAGCATCCGAACAGCCGGTCGCGCTGAGCGCCATGGCCGGGCCGTTCCCGGCGAGAGGCGGGTGAGGGTCCCGTCATGATGCGGCAATATGAGCTGGTCGAGAAAGTCCAAAGCTACAATCCTTCCACGAACGAGGATTTGCTGAACCGCGCCTATGTCTATGCGATGAAGGCGCACGGCAGTCAGAAGCGCGCATCCGGCGATCCTTATTTCTCCCATCCGCTCGAAGTTGCCGCGATCCTCACCGATTACGGGCTCGACGACGCGACGATCGCGACGGCGCTTCTGCACGACGTCATCGAAGACACCGACGCCACAAAGGCGGAGATCGTCGAGACCTTCGGGGACGAGATCGGCAGGCTCGTCGATGGGCTGACCAAGATCGACAAGCTCAATCTGGTCAGCAAGCGCGCGGAGCAGGCCGAGAATTTCCGCAAGCTCCTCGTCGCCATTTCCAGCGACATCCGCGTGCTGCTCGTGAAGCTCGCCGACCGGCTGCACAATATGCGCACGCTGGAGCATATGAAGCCGGGAACCCGGCGGCGCATCGCGCAGGAGACGCTCGACATCTACGCGCCGCTGGCGGGCCGCATGGGCATCCAGGAGATGAAGGACGAGTTGGAGGAGCTCGCTTTCAAATGGCTGCAGCCGGAGGCCTACAACATCCTCGTCGCCCAGCTCGCCCTACTGCGTCAGCGCAATAAGGACAGCATCGAGGAAATCCGCTCAGCGCTCGAGGCCAAGCTGACCGAGTATGGCATTGCCGGCGAGGTGGTCGGGCGCGAAAAGAAGCCTTACTCCATCTGGCGGAAGATGGAGAACAAGCAGATTTCTCTGGAGCAACTCTCCGACATCTTTGGATTCCGCGTCATCGTCGAAAATGTCGAGGATTGCTACCGGGTTCTGGGCGCCGTTCATACGACCTGGCGGTCGGTTCCCGGCCGCTTCAAGGACTACATCTCCACGCCGAAATATAACAATTACCAGTCGGTTCATACGACCATTGTCGGCCCCAGCCATCAGCGCGTCGAGCTGCAGATCCGCACCAAGCTGATGGACGAAATCGCCGAATTCGGCGTCGCCGCCCATTCTCTCTACAAGGATGGCATCATTTCGGTGAATGGCGAGTCGTCGGCAGAGAATTTGGAGCCGTATCAGTGGTTGCGCCGTCTAGTGGGCAATCTCCTCGAGGGCGACAATCCGGAGGAGTTTCTGGAGCACACCAAGCTGGAGCTGTTTCAGGACCAGGTCTTCTGCTTCACGCCGAAAGGCCGGCTCATCGCGCTGCCTCGCGGCTCCACGCCGATCGACTTCGCTTACGCCGTTCATACCAATATCGGCCATAGCTGCGTCGGCGCGAAGGTCAATGGCCGGCATATGCCGCTGACGACCGAGCTGCGCAATGGCGACGAGGTTTTCGTCATCACCTCCGACGTGCAGACGCCGCCGCCGGCCTGGGAGAACATCGTCGTCACGGGCAAGGCCCGTTCGGCCATCCGGCGGGCAACCCGCGAGGCGGTGCGCGCGCAATATTGCAATCTCGGCCGCGACATTCTGAAATCGGTCTTCGCCGAGCGCGAGAAGAGCTATTCGGACGACCTTGTGGGCCCGGTTCTGCATCGACTCTCTCAGAAATCCGTGGAAGACGTGGTGGCGCTGGTGGGACGCGGCGAGCTGACGGCGGCCGACGTCTTCAAGGCCGTCTTCCCGGACGAAGCCCTGCCCGAGCGGCCGAAGCGCAAAGCGATCAAGCGCTCGGATGAAGGCTGGTTCAACCTGCGCCGCGTCGCCAATCTGCGCTTCCGCTGGCCGGGCAGCGTGCCCGAGGCCCATACGGCGAACGGCGCCAACGGCATTCCGATCCGCGGGGCCAAGGGCGATCTGCCGATTACATTCGCCCCCGGCGGCGCCATTCCCGGCGAGCGGATCGTCGGCATTTTCGAGCCGGGCAAGGGCATTACGATCTTCCCGATTCACTCGCCGCTCCTGAAGGACCATTACGATCACAATGACCGTTGGATCGATGTGACCTGGGACATTGACGAAGGCTCGCACGAACGCTTCCCGGCGCAGATCAAAGTGACCGCGGTCAACGAGCCCGGCTCGCTCGCCAAGATCGCCAGCATCATCGGCGACAAGGACGGCAATATCGATAGGCTGCAGATGATCGGCCGCCGCGAGGACTTCACCGACATGCTGATCGACCTCGAAGTGTGGGACGTGAAGCATCTGCGCGACATTCTGAACGGCCTGAGACACCTCTCAGCCGTCAATTCCGTCGAGCGGGTGCTGTCCTGAGGCCTGGATCGGCTCAGGCGGAAACGTCCCCTGTCGATTGCGCTGATCACCTCTCCCGCGGGCGTCCTGCGAATCCCAGATACCCGTGTTTTCCGTCGTCCCGGAAGCCCGAAGGGCTGTCCGGGATCCACTCGCAGTTCGGCAAGCACTTTGCTGAGTCGTTAGGCGATTAGGCCCCGGCTCGGGGGCCGGGGCGACGCAGAATATGTGGCTTCGCAGAGATCTCCCCAGGGAGAGGGAGCTCCCGAGGGATTGAAATCCTCTCGCCATAGACGGTCGAAGTCCGGTCGCGTCCGTTCGCCCGATGATCAGACCAGGGCAAGGACGAAGAGCACTGCCGCGATGAGGCAGGCAACGGTGCGGACGTGGTTCCACATCGTCCAGCTCTTGACATAATCCTTCCAGACGCGCGCGCCCTCCTCGCTCAACGGGTCCACTTTCGCCAGCCGGTTGTTCCGCGGCGCGTTGAACACGATCGTCACCAGAAAGCAGCCGACCACATAGACGAGCCCGCCCCCCAAGGCATAGATCGCCCCGGCCTGCGGCCAATGGACGACGGCATTGACCCCCAGCGCCACGCTGACGAACGCCGTTCCCATGAAGAACAGCATGAAGCCCAGATTGAGCACGGTCACGTTGATGTCCTGCATCGCGGCGATTCCCGCCGGCGTCGGGATGCGCTCCAGCGCTTTCATGATGAAATTCGAAAAAGCGAAGAAGACCCCGCCGATGATCGCGGAGCCCAGCGCGGCGAAGGCGGTGAGACCGGCGTAGATGGTTTCAGTCAAGATTTGCCCCCAATACCTTTTTGCCGGTCTTCATAAAACAAGGCTCGCTGAATTGGAATTGCCTGATGGTCCGAGACCGATATTACGTGGAGTGGCTCGAAAACCGGTTCCCACGCCTCCCAACCCGCGATAAAACCCCTCCCATGAACGATGAAGACGTGATCCAGGAATTCCGCGCGGCGGGCGCGCTCTTGACGGGGCATTTCATTCTGACCTCGGGCCTGCACAGCAGCACCTATCTGCAATGCGCGCGGGTGATGATGGACGCGCGGCGGGGCGAGCGGCTCTGCGCGGCGCTGGTCGGGAAGTTGCGGGCGAATGGCGCCGGGCCGTTCGATCTGGTGGCCTCGCCGGCGATGGGCGGGGTCGTGGTCGGCTATGAGATGGGCCGGCAGCTCGGCGTGCCGGCGATCTTCTTCGAGCGGGTGGACGGGCAGTTCCAGCTCCGGCGCGGCTTCTCCATCGAGCCGGGCGCGCGCGCGCTGATGATGGAGGATGTGATCACGACGGGCCTCTCCTCCCGCGAATGCATCGCGGCGATCGCGGCGGAGGGCGGCGAGCCGGCGGCGGCTGGCTGTCTGGTCGACCGTTCGGGCGGCGAAGCCGATCTTGGCCTGCCGCTGACGGCGCTGATCACGCTCGACATTCGCAACTATCCGGAGGATGCTATCCCTCCGGAGCTTGCGGCCATCCCGGCGATCAAACCGGGCAGCCGCGGTCTCAAATAGCCGCTGACCAGCGAGGTTGTCATGCTGCCCCGCGCATCGACCTATGAGGATCTCTGCGCGCGGTTCCGCTGGGAGATCCCCGAATTCTACAATATCGGCGTCGATGTCTGCGACCGCTGGGCGGATGCCGAGCCCGATCGCCTCGCCGTGATCGACGCGCGCGAGGATGGCGACCGGCATTTCGCCTTTGGCGAATTGCGCGCCCTGTCGAACCAGGTGGCGAATTTGCTGCGTTCCGAAGGCATCGGGCGCGGTGACCGGGTCGGCATTCTTCTGCCGCAGACGCCGGAGACGGCTTATGGCCATATTGCGGTCTACAAGCTCGGCGCGATTGCCATACCGCTTTTCACCTTGTTCGGCGTCGAGGCGCTGGAGCACCGGCTCGCCAATTCGGGCGCCGCCGCCGTCATCACCAATGCGGAAGGCGCGGCCAAGCTCGCCGGCCTGCGCGACAGCCTGCCAGCGCTGAAACGGGTGCTGAGCATTGACGGCGAAATGCACGGCGCGCTGGATTTTCATGCGCTGCGCGCGAAGCAGTCGCAGGCGTTCGAGCCGGCACCGACGCGCGCTGACGATCCGGCGCTGATCATCTACACCTCCGGCACGACCGGCCTGCCGAAAGGCGCGCTGCACGCCCATCGCGTGTTGCTCGGCCATCTGCCGGGCGTCGAGATGAGCCACGACTTTCTGCCGCAGCCGGGCGACCGGATCTGGACGCCGGCCGACTGGGCCTGGATCGGCGGACTGCTCGATGTGCTGATGCCGGCGCTGCATCACGGCGTGCCGGTGATCGCCAAGCGCTTCGAGAAATTCACCGGCGAGGCCGCCTTCGCGCTGATCCGCAAATATGGCATCCGCAACGCCTTTCTGCCGCCAACCGCCTTGAAAATGATGCGCGCCGCTTCCGATCCGGCGCTGGGGCGGCAGGTGGAGATACGCAGCGTCGCCAGCGGCGGCGAGACGCTCGGCGCGGAGCTGCTCGACTGGGGCCGCAAGGTCCTCGGCGTGACGATCAACGAGTTCTACGGCCAGACCGAATGCAACATGATCGTTTCCTCATGCGCCGCGATCATGGAGGCCGTCCCCGGCGTGATGGGCTGCCCGGTGCCCGGCCATGCGCTTGCGGTGATCGACGAAAGCGGCGTGCCGCTGCCGGAAGGCGCGCGGGGCATGATCGCGGTGAAACGGCCCGATCCGGTGATGTTCCTGCAATATTGGGCGAATGAGGAGGCGACGCGCCAGAAATTCGTCGGCGACTGGCTCGTGACTGGCGATCAGGGCGTGCGCGAGGCCGGCGGACGCATTCGGTTCATCGGCCGCGACGATGATATTATCAGCTCCGCCGGCTACAGGATCGGTCCTGGCGAAATCGAGGACTGCCTGATGCGCCATCCAGCGGTCGAAATGGCGGCGGCGGTCGGCAAGCCGGACGCGGTGCGAGGCGAGATCGTCAAGGCCTATGTCGTGCTCAAACAGGGGCGGACGGAAAGCGACGGTCTCGCCCGCGAATTGGCCGAGCATGTCAAAGCCCGCCTGGCGGCGCACGAATATCCGCGTGAGGTCGCCTTTGTCGACGCCCTACCGCTGACGACGACGGGCAAGATCATCCGCCGCGAGCTCAGAGATCGGGCCAGGCGAGAGGCGGATGACTGAAATCATCATTCGTCCGGAACGCCCGGCCGATGAAGAGACGATTGCGCGGCTTAACCGGGAAGCCTTCGATGGCCCCGGCGAAGCGGAGCTTGTCGAGCGTCTGTGGCGGGCCGGCCTTGTGGCCGTGTCATTGATTGCCGAAGAGGACGGCGAAATCCTCGGCCATCTTCTTCTAAGCCGGCTGAAAGCTGAAATTGGCGGCGAACCCATCAAGGCCCTAGCGCAACGCGCGTCCGAATGGACGCGGACAGTTGCGCTAACCTTTTGAAATAGATCAACTTGACCTCGTTCAAGTGATTCCACTCGAACGAGGGTTGATCTAGCGCTCGCGCCCATGGCGGTCACGCCGGCCCGTCAGTGTCGGGGGATCGGCTCGGCGCTTGTGGAGGCAAGCATCGACGCGGCCCGCGAAATCGGCGCGGACGCGATCCTCGTCCTCGGCCACAAGCATTTCTATCCGCGTTTCGGATTTTCCTCGCAAAAGGGCGCGATATTCGACAACCCCTTCAATAGCGATGCTTTCATGGCGCTGGAACTAGCGCAACGCGCGTCCAAACATGTCCCCGCGAAGGCGGGGATGGACGGGGGGAACAGTTGCGCTCGTCTTTTGAAATAGATCAACCCTCGTTCAAGCGATTCCACTTGAACGAGGGTTGATCTAGGCTCTGATGCGTTGTGTTATAGGTAGGGATCGGTCACTTATCCGCCGGCCTTCGGTCTTGAGGATGCCAATGAATTGCCTCGAAGCGCGCACGAACCGTCGTGATTCGCGCTCATTTTTCGTTCACTATCGACTTGTCAGATTACGGGGGGAAAAGCGTAATTGACACAGGAATTTTTGCGGTGCACATCAGGGCGATCTGGCGGAAGCGCACCCCGGCCATGACATTCGCTCGCCGAAAGATTTTGAAACCTTGGGTTGTATTTGCTAGCGTCGCCGGTGGCCCGAAGGAACTGCAATGGTTTTTAAGCGTGGGAAAGCTGCCGGCTTTGGCGAGCGTATAAGGCTGTTGGTTTGGCCGCGTCGGAGTTGGACCCGGTCAAGCCGGTATATTCTCCTGCGTCTCAGACGTTTGCCGTCCTCGCCGCACAGAATCGCGGTCGGGGCCGCCGCGGGCGTGTTTGCGATCTTCACGCCATTTCTCGGCGCCCAGCTTTTGATTGCGGGTGTGCTCGCCTGGCTGATGCGCGGAAGCATCCTGGCGTCGTTCCTTGCATCGTTCCTCGGCAATCCGCTCACCTATCCGGTCATCTGGTTCTCGACCTTCAATCTGGGCAATGTGTTGCTGGGGGCTACGGCATCCGGCAGACTCGTGGATCTGCGCGCACGCGCCGGCCTGCTTTGGCACAGTATCGTCCACGGCTCGCTCAGCGCTGTCATCGATGCTCTGGAGAGCATCTGGCCGATCCTGAAGCCGATGGTCGTCGGCTCGCTGCCCCTGGGCATCTTTGCGGCGTGCCTGACCTATGTCGGCGTAAGGCGCATAATCAGTTCGGCTTATCCGCGCAAACGTGGCCGGCCGAATTTGCGGACCGCCCATCAGATCGGAAGCTGACTTGCAATGCGTCCCTTGCGTCTTGGCGTCAATATCGATCACGTCGCAACAATTCGAAATGCGCGCGGGGGCGATCATCCCGATACGCTGCGCGCGGCGGAATTGGCCATCGAAGCCGGAGCTGACGGCATCACCGCGCATTTGCGCGAGGATCGCCGGCATATTCGCGATGAGGATATCGCCCGCCTCAAGGAGACGATCGCGCGGCCGCTCAATCTGGAAATGGCCGCGACCGATGAAATGCTGGCTATCGCGCTGAAGACGCGCCCCAACGCCTGCTGTCTCGTGCCGGAGCGCCGCCAGGAGTTGACGACGGAGGGCGGGCTGGATGTGCGCGCCCTTGGAAACAGTCTTACCGATTATGTGGCGAAGCTCCGTGAGGCCGGCATCCGCGTTTCGCTTTTCATTGGCGCCGATACCCCCCAGATCGAGGCGGCCAGCCATGTACGGGCCGATATCGTCGAATTGCACGCCGGAGCTTATTGCGAAGCGATGATCGAGGGCGACGAGAAACGCACGCAATCCGAATTGGCCCGGCTTGTGAAAGCCGCAGAACTTGCCGATAATATCGGCTTGGAAGTCCATGCTGGACACGGATTGACCTTCGATTCGGTCGGGCCGGTCGCTGCCATACCGGAAATCGTCGAGCTGAATATTGGCCATTTCCTGGTTGGAGAGGCGGTGTTCGTCGGGCTTGGCGAGGCGGTCAAGCGCATGAAGGCCATGATGCAAGGCGCCCGCAGCGGAGCGCCGAGCTGAGAGAGCGGGTAAGCCTGGAATGATTATCGGCCTCGGCACGGACAGCGTCGATATCCGCCGGGTCGAGCGGACCATCGAGCGCTATGGCGAGCGTTTCCTGGCGCGGATATTCACCGATATCGAGCGGCAGAAGTCCGACCGCCGGCGGCTGCGCGCGGCATCTTATGCAAAGCGCTTCGCCGCCAAGGAGGCCTGCGCCAAAGCGCTGGGCACCGGGCTCAGCCAGGGCGTATTCTGGCGGGACATGGGCGTCGTCAATCTGGCGTCCGGCAAGCCGACCATGCAGCTGACCGGCGGCGCGGCAACGCGGCTTCAGGCGCTTATCCCTAGAGGGTGCACGGCGCAGATCGACCTGACGATCACCGATGACTTCCCCGTCGCCCAGGCGATCGTCATCATTTCGGCCGTACCGGAAATACGATAGGCGGATTCGTTCAATTCGGCCCGTCTTGACGCGGTCTTATTTGCCTTTGCGGCCCATTGCTATTATTTGAGCGGGAGCGACGGTCTTGAAGCAGGAAGAGAGCTGATGAGTAGTGAGGCGAACGCCAAGGAAAAAAATGCGGAGCGCGGCGGCTTCATGGATACGCTCCGCGTCATTATTCATGCACTGATCATCGCCTTCCTGATCCGTATATTCCTCTATCAGCCATTCAACATTCCCTCCGGCTCGATGATCCCCACGCTGCTCGTGGGCGACTATCTCTTCGTGTCGAAGCTGAGCTATGGCTACAGCAAATATTCGTTCCCTGGCGGTTTCGACCTGTTCGATGGCCGGGTTTTCGCCTCCAAGCCGGAGCGCGGCGATGTTGCGGTTTTCAAACTGCCTCGCGACAATTCGACGGACTATATCAAGCGCGTGATCGGCCTGCCCGGCGATCGGATCCAGATGATCGGCGGCGTGCTCAACATCAATGGCGAGCCGGTGAAGCGCGAGCGTATCGAGGATTTCGTCGGTGACGGCGGCGCGTGCAACGCCCGTAGCCAGTCGGAAATCCGGGTCCCGCGCTATGTCGAGACGCTACCCAATGGCGTGCGCTATGAGACGCTGGATTGCACCGAAGGCAGCAGCGGTGACGACACCGACATCTTCGTCGTGCCCGACGCCCATTATTTCATGATGGGCGACAATCGCGATAATTCGACCGACAGC